>Ga0123352_10000017_pt1 | contig 171168 bp, 160 predicted proteins | sample TergutLab28metaG_FD_89700 | JGI IMG/M metagenome (GOLD analysis project Ga0123352, IMG submission 89700) | Labiotermes labralis P1 segment gut microbial communities from Petit-Saut dam, French Guiana - Lab288 P1 | ecosystem: Host-associated > Arthropoda: Insects > Digestive system > Gut ...
CTAAACCTAAGTAGATTCATATCAAGAGACTCTGTACTTGGAACCTCTGAAGACCCAAGGACTCATAACTTATATACTTACGTAGCTAATGACCCACTTAATCATATAGATCCGAGCGGGCATACAAGTATGCAACTTCGCTTTCAGGCTCCAAGGTCGACAATTCGAATCCCTGGACGCGTGATAATCCCAACTCATCATAGTCAATACCGTGCTGCTATCCAGCAACAAAGGCTATTCCGCGAACAAGAGCGGCAGTGGCAAGCACAGCAAGAGGCACATAGAAGAAGACTTAGGGAATTGCTCGACGAAATGTCTGCTGGCCTCAGGCCAGGTTTATTTCCTGGAGCATCCTCGAATCGAACAGCAAATGAGCAACGTGCAAGAGGTGCGTCATGGTTTACTACCTCAAGCGATATTCCAGCAAGACATCACGGACAAAACCAACCGACTCATACTGCGTGGGTAAGAGCAGGCAGTCCAACATATACACCTTTCGGTGCATGGTCTTCGTGGAGAGTGGTCATCTCTGGAAATGTAATTGGAGGAGATGGTGTGGTGCAAGAAAATCGTCAAAGGCAGAGATATCAAAATATACACGAACAAAGAACTTGGAGTGGGCAGCGAGAGACGCGAGCAGTCAGAATGAGGCACACTGAAACCCAGCACAGAAGAACAGAGCATAGTGGACAAAGGTCTTACTGGACTACTAGCCGATGGCAACGGGTTTAACAGGAGAACTTAATAGCCTATGGAAAAAAATATAGAAGTAGCAAAAAGAAAAAAGCTAGGTCCTAAAATAATCGTACTTATTGTCGCGGGTGTCGCAGCCCTTCTCGTTCTGAATGGCTTAACGGAAGCTGGTGACTTTACTTATCAATTCAATAAACTGTTTGAATCGCAAGAGTCTGAGCTGATTGTTGAGCCTGATCTTGAGGCAATCACAGCTATTGCTGGTGTGTACGAGTGGGTAAGAGGGTACTATGCCCTCGAAAGCGCAAATCCCACTTTTGTTCCCATTGGCTTTGATGATGATAGCGATTTTGGAGATAGTGCAATTTCGATATTTACATCACATGGGTATTTTGCACTAACATTTAATGACAGGCATGACCCAGAATATTACATTGCTGTTTCTCGCGGAACCTTTGATGCTCAGAGCATTACTCTTGATGATGTAAGCGCAGCTGATAAGCTTGGCATGAAATACAGCGATGAACGTGTCAATACGAGTTGGTACCGTGTCACTATGTATAATACAGAAGGTTTTTTCGAGGAGCCCGTTAAACTTGAAGCGTTTATATCTTACGCAAACGACGATGACATAGTCTTCTACTGGCCCATTCGTGAAGGAATGCCTAAGGCGGAGATATCTTTTGTTAGGCGAACTTCTGATGCTCTACGTTAAAAATTTCATTAAAATATAATGTCGATGTAAGCATTCGAAGGAAACTGGCCACGATAATTAAAGGCAATACTGCCGCACAAACCAAAAGGAAATATATAGAATCAATGATAGAGAGCACTGAAACAGACGAAGCGAATCAGTCAGATAATGAGCCACCAAAAGAAGACAGCAAGGAATCCAAGTATCCCACTTCTTTCTATAGACCGCATGACTGCAATAACGGTTATAGCTGCAATTACAGTCATCACTTTTATCCTCGCGATTGTAGGTGGTATTTGGGAAAGAAATCTCACTGCACTGGCATCTCTTATCTTACATGGGTTTTTCATAGTCACTCTTATCGAGCTTCCTTCTTGCTTTAAGAAAGGTGCTCCAAGAGACAAAACGTCTCTTTTCATCATAATCATGCCTCTCTTCTTTCAAGTGAGTCTTCTTGCTCCTCTTATTCTAGCGAGTATAGGATTTGGGTTTGGTTTATCTGATTTCTATCTTTGGCTTTGGCCCATGTGGACAGGAAGTTTGCTTGCAGCAGTCTTGTTCTACTTCTTAAATGGATCTAAGGGATTCATTGCTAAGCACAAAGAAAAAAGAACTAGTAAAGCGCCTACAAAGAGCACCCCAAAGGTAAGCTTTGGTCTTGTTAGCTTGCTCATTATCGGCATTATAGTTTTCTATGCAAATTTCTGGGGATTTGCTGCTGTTGCTGACTTTCCGCCCTCTATTTCGTTCTTTTCAGAGAGCAGTGTCGTTGATACCTCTCCTAATCAATTTGATTCTCTTGAAAATGACCATGAAGCACTAGAAATTATTGCCGGTACCTATAGAGAAGAAGAAACATTTTTACTCCAGCTAGATGGTGCCCTTGAACCCCTCACAAGTCCTTTTAATTTTATCTATACCTTTAACCAAGATAGAACTTTCACAATTTTCCAAGATGAGAACTCACTCCTCAATGCAGGCGATTTTATCGATCCGCAAACCGTTTTCTTCATGCTTCGTTCGAGTGACGGACATATAGTTATCTATAATGCAACTTTTGGAAACATTGCTGTTGTTGAGCAACTTCAATAGTTCAAAGACTTGAATAAAGTATTCATGGATGATTTGACAAAGAGAGGAGAAGCAAAAAATCGTAAGTCTAGAGGGATTGAATTGGACTATGAATCTGCATTCTTTCCTCCTGACCTGTCAAAAGAAAAAGACCCTGATCTGCGACTACTGAGAGAAAGAGTTGAAGAAAGTGCCTGGTGGGTTGAGTTTTTGGTTGCCCGAACTCCGTTACATTACCGAAAATTTGAGTATCTTCTTAGAGATGAAGATAACGCGAGAACAAAGCGCATTTTTATCTTTGCTCCGTTGAGCACATTGTTGTTTTATCATATTATGCAGGTCAAAGACTTCTCGCTGGCAAGAAAGGGAAAGCACACTGCTTGGTCTTTCTTGGCTTTTTGGACTTTCGTCATCTTTGTGTTAGGTGACGCATTTTTTGCATATCGATATGGGCGCTCTCCGCTTTTCTGGCAATGGTAGGTCAAGAAACGAGGTAAGTCTTTGAATGACAAACAGTTAATCTTTACTGATGTAACAGCAAAGGTAAAAGGTAGAAATGCAACAAGAATAAGTGCACTGGTTCTTGTCGGGTCTTTGCTACTTCAGTCATTTTTGGCAATTCTTTCAGAAATGACTTTCATGAGTATGCTACCTATGCACTACACTCTTAATGGGTCTCCAGCAGTTAGCTATCCTCCCCAGATGTTAATGATGATTGTTCTAGGAATTGTCTCAGTGATTGCCTTTCTTTGCTTATGCGTTAATCTGTACGACCTTCTCAGGCAAGATAAAAGAAGGTTTGTACTTATTGGCGCTGGATGTTTTGGCCTAATCTCAATTGCAATTCCGCTAAAAGTCTTTCCCTTTATGGACCCAGTAAACGGGACAAACGTCACACTTGCCTTGATGGCTGTAAGCTTTATCGCCACAGTTTTATTTCGCCTTCTTCTTGCTGTAGCGCTGCCTCGTCCTGCAGCGTTGGTCAAACGATTGCTTGTTGGGGCGTCAGCGCTCTTTTTTGCAGCTGCAATCTTGCCACTAATCTACTATGTAGAAAGAAGTCAGACGTGGTTTGGTGACGTAGTCCTGTATGAACGTGTGCTCATGGAATTGTCCTTGCCGCTAGAGTGGCTCTTGTCTTTGCCAGTTGAGGTGCATCCTGCACTGAGCCTTCCCTCATGGACAAACACTTACCTTCTTTTTGACACGCTTTTATTTGGAGCAATTTTGATTTTTGCTTGCTGGAATCTTCCAAGGTTTCTGCCTATTTCTTCGAATGTGAAATCCATATGCAATCAGAGCAATATCGCTACGGGAAATGGTGTCCAAGGTAACAAATATGAAATTTTCAGCGAAGGGAATCCCTGGCGACAGTTTAAGAAGACCTTAAGTTTCGATGTCAAAAAACTAAGATACCGACAACAGAGCTACAAAGGAAAGTTTGCGACAAACGTACTGCGGAGTTTGGCACTTTGTGGGGCGGCAGTACTACTGTGGCCAGCCTTGATTCTTGTGCCCTTGCTTCCTTTGGTAGTCTTGGGAGCATATGTATACCTATCTTATAAGTACATGATTCCACTACCAAAGGGGAATTTGCTGTCCGTCTCAGCGCCTGCAGTAATCTTTACAGTTGCTGCCTTTATGATGACGGTGACCGATACCTTTTTCTTTATCCACAATCCTCTGTCACTTGTATTGTATTCTGCACTAAACTATAGCGCTTACTGGGTTGTGCAGCTGATATCTGTACCTATTATTGTGCTTCTTTTTGGCACGGGTGACTTTATTGTGAGTTGGTTCTACTGGGCAGCGTTTATCTCTGCCTTAATTCCGACATTGTTAATATACTGGGGACTGCGGTTAAAGATCAGAAAACAGAAAAAGTTGAATATGAAAAGGGGTGTCTGAACTATGCTAGAAAAAAGAAAGGTCGTTAGGCGCAGGGTGCGTAAGCACAAAAGAATGAGAGGATCTGTCTCGATACTTCTTGTGCTTGCTATGCTTCTTGCGGCAAGTATTTCTGCAGTAGCTTTCGCGGTGTCTTCAGATGAAGGGACAGACGTTGCAGTCACTAATGAAGTCTACGTGCCTGTTCCCGCAGAGGAGGCTCCAGCAGAAGCTCCTCCTGTGATTAGTGAGCCCGCGACAGAAGAGGCACCTCCTGCTGAAGAGGCGATTACAGAAGAACCAACTACAGAGGCTTCTGTAGTTGATGCAGTGCCGAATGAAGTGGTTTCAGACATAGGGACTGAAGCAGAAGTCTATGTTGAAGAAATGGGCATAGAAGAGCTCGGTGGGATTGTGCCTGCAGGAACAATGAGTATTCCGATTGTTGTCTATGTTGATGATGTTCGCACAGGTGAGGTTCTTTATTTTGACTTCCCTGAAGGTACTGGGGAATATGAATTTGCTAATTATGATCCATTTTGGGATTGGTTCGAAGCGCTTGGAGAGGCTCGCCAATCTCAAGGGCTGGAATTGGTCTGGCTTGACTATCTTTTTTCTGATGAAGCTGCCACAAACGTTTTAGTAAGGCTGTATATTGGTTTCGAAACACTGGTAGGGTCTGCAGAAACTACCCCGACGGCACCGGCCCCTCCTGTTGCAGGAGACTCTAGTACAGAGACTACTCCTTCGGTACCAGAGCCCGCGGTAGAAACAACTGCTGTGGCGCGTGCGACTACCGCAGGACCAAAAACGGGAGATTCAGACAATTGGTTTGTTCAGATAGCAGCGGTTGCTGCACTTGTGGCAACCTTTGCTGCTGCCAGCCTTTGCCGAACAAGAGAGCAGGATCAAGCTTAACGTAAGGCTTTGGATGACAGTGAATTAAGCCTAAAGGTGCACTCCTTGTGGGGTGCACTTTTAGCATTGAGTGCTTTGTCAAGGTGTGCCAATCCGCCGGTGGCGTGCAAATGTATCAAACTGATACACAGAAATAAACGAACAAATGGGCGGAATGTATCAAACTGATACATTCTCACTAAGATCTGTCACCGACTATAATAAATAGCATGTCATCAGATTCACTAAAGACTTTACTAGGCAAAGTCCTTAACGGCACTCACAGTGAAAAACTTCGCTTCCTCATTGCAGGGGGCGTAAACACTGTAGTTGCCTATGGCCTTTTCGCGTTAGGACTATGGTTACTAACACCGCTTTTTGGCCTCTGGGATAGCTCCCCTTTAATAATTCAATGGATTACCTGGGTAGTAGGGGTGCCACTGGCAACCTTAAACTTGAAGTTCTTTGCTTTTCGCGCAGAGGGATCCTTTGTTCCACAAATTCTGCGGTCGTACCTAGTTTATCTGCCGGCACAACTTGCTGCTTCAGCACTGCTGGCGCTCTTTACGTTGGTGCTGGGATTCCATCCCTTACTGGGGCAGCTAATCACTCTGTGCATAGTTACGGTCTTCTCCTATCTGGGACACAAATATTTCACCTTCAAGCAAACGTAATACCCTGCAATAATCTATAATGGAACATTGCAAATCAACTGCTCGCAACGATAGCTTGCTAAGGAGTCTACTGGCATGAATTATCCTCAGGTTAGGCCGCGCAGACTGCGCGTAAATCCTACTATCCGTTCTTTGGTGCGTGAGAATACAGTAAGTCCTGCTGATCTTATCTATCCGCTATTTGTAAAGCCTGGTGCAGGTCTACGTGATGAGGTTCCTTCGATGCCAGGGGTATTTCAACTGTCACTGGATCAGCTAGATGGCGAAATTCAGGAACTAAAAGACTTGGGGATTTCTGCAGTAATCCTTTTTGGTATTCCGCCAGATAAGGATGCCCAGGGCAGTGGGGGTTTTGCAGATGACGGTATCGTGCAAGAAGCCGTTCGCACTATCAAAGCTGCTCATCCAGACTTTTATGTGATTACCGACGTATGTCTTTGTGAATATACTGACCACGGACACTGTGGTTTGCTGGACAAAGAGGGTTACGTACTAAACGACCCTACGCTGACCTTGCTTGCGCAGGTAGCACTGTCGCATACCCGTGCAGGTGCAGACATGGTAGCACCCTCTGACATGATGGACGGTAGGGTCGAAGCTATTCGTCAGGCGCTTGACAGTGAAGGTTACATCAATGTCCCCATCATGGCCTACAGCGCAAAGTATGCCAGTGGCTACTACGGACCATTCCGTGACGCTGCAGGTTCGACTCCTTCCTTTGGTGGACGTGCCCAGTACCAAATGGATCCAGCCAACGCTGATGAGGCCATTCGTGAAACAGCCCTTGATATCGGGGAAGGGGCAGATATCATCATGGTCAAACCAGCGCTTGCCTATATGGATATTATTTCTGTGCTGAAAAGTGAGTTCGGTCATCCCACCTGCGCCTACAACGTTAGTGGTGAGTACGCCATGGTAAAGGCAGCAGCTGCTAATGACTGGATTGACGAAAAGAAAGTAGTGCTTGAAACAATGCTTGGCTTTAAGCGTGCAGGCGCAGACCTCATAATCACCTATCATGCTAAAGATGTAGCCAACTGGCTCAAAGACTAGAATAAAGGAGTACACCCCTATGTCAAACGATGAAGGACGTCCAGATTTTGACGACTTAGATGAACAAGCTATGGCTGATGCCATGGCGTCCCTTTCAGGTTGTGGCGCAGAAGGTGTTGCCATTCCTATGGGTGGGAAGGCACAGGACAAAGACGATAGCAAAAAGATGCCACCTGGACACCCTGATATCCCTGCAGGTCATCCGCCTATTGATAAGATGCCTCCAGGTCATCCCGCAATCGATATGATTCCACCAGGGCATCCACCCATGGTGGGGGAGAAACCCCCAGGACACCCCCCTGTTCCTGACTTGCCTGAAGGACACCCGCCTATTGGTGGTATGCCAGAAGGTCATAGGTCTATTGCAGGCATGGATGGTCACCCCGGTGCACATGCTGATAAGATGCCGCCTGGGCACCCTCCGCTAGGAAAAATGGCTGCGATGGCTGCAAAGATGTTTAAGGGCGGAATGCCCCCGGGACATCCGCCTATCGGAAAGATTCCTGCGAACCACCCGCCTATGACGGGGAAGAAGCCTCCTGGACACCCTCCTGTTGGGGCGATGTCTTCTGGTGGACATCCTGCGCACATTAAAAAAGGTTCAGTTGCGACCTGCCCTCATGGTGGGGGAAGCAGCAGTGGCGAGGGTGGTGTACGTCAGCGTCATGGTGGTGCACGCAGCGTGGGCTTTAGGCCGGGCGGCGGACCTGAGGCTATTGCTTATGAGGAACGCACGGGCATCAAGGCCCCGCGTATTATCGCCTGGGAAATTACGCGTTCATGTAACTTGAACTGTGTACATTGCCGTGCTGCGTCACGTTACGGAACCTATGAAGGCGAGCTTTCGCTTGATGAAATCAAAGGGGTCATCGATAACATCGTGACTATATCGAACCCTATTATCATCTTGACGGGTGGCGAGCCGCTACTGCGTGACGACATTTGGGACATCATAGACTACTGTCATGAAAAAGGAGCTATGCCCGTAGTAGGCACTAACGCCACGATGATTCCCCCAGAGGTTGCAGAAAAGCTAGCAAAGCATGGCATTCCGCGCATCTCTGTATCTATCGATTTCCCTACAGCAAAAGAACATGATGAATTTCGCGTCATGCCAGGATCATTTGAGCAGGCCGTAGAGGGCATCAAGAATGCCAAGGCTGCTGGTGTGGGTGTACAAATCAATACTACGGTTACGAAGCACAACGCAGACAGGCTAGAGGAAATCCATCAGTTAGCAGAAGACTTGCATGTGGATGCCTTCCATATTTTTATGCTAGTTCCAACAGGGCGCGCAAGCGATCTGACAGAACAAGAGCTAAGTCCAGAGCGTTATGAAGAAGTGCTGACATGGGCCTATCACCGCCAGAAGACCAGTGACCTGCACTTTAAACCAACAGATGCGCCGCACTACTACCGCATCATTCGCCAGCTGGCTCATGCAGAAGGACGCGAAGTCACGGTAGAAGAGTACGGCCTAGACGCTATGACGCGTGGTTGCTTGGGTGGGATTACCTTCTGCTTTATCAGTCATATTGGGGATGTTCAGCCCTGTGGTTACTTTGATATGCAGTTGGGTAATGTACGGGAAGAGGCTTACGCTGACATCTGGACAAGCTCAAAGGTATTTAATGACCTGCGTGATTATTCAAAGCTTAAGGGCAAGTGCGGTGCTTGTGAGTTTCGTGGGGTATGCGGTGGCTGCCGTGCCCGTGCACTTGAGGCCACGGGTGGCGACTATTTGGCAGCAGAACCTTATTGTAGCTATGTGCCCTCTGCCTGGAAGGGCGAGACCTATGACCTTCAGGGGGACGGTACTCAAGGCGACTCTACAGCTAAAAGTGACGGGTAACCCTAACCTGTGCAGCACTCATCCTTACATGCGGTAATACTTGCGGGGGGCAGCGGCACACGCTTTTGGCCTCTGTCCCGTGAGCAGGCACCAAAACAAATGCTCAGTTTGTTTGGAACTGATTCTTTACTGATTGATGCCCTAAACCGCGCCGAAGAGGTTATTGGATCTAAGGGCACAATTCATATTGTTGTGGGCAAATCCTTGATTGATGAGCTGCGCAACCATATTCTTTCTCACGAAAAATGGGGGAGTCTGCCTATTAACTACATCGTTGAACCCGCAGCAAGAAATACAGCACCCGCACTGGCCCTAGCCGCTGCTGTAGTGGATTCCTGTGATGAAGAGGCAACTCTTATTATGTTGCCAGCAGATCACCTGACAGAGGACGGACCACGCTGGATTCAGACCATCGTAACTGCAGTAGAGGCAGCGTCAGATGGAAGCCTCGTAACTATCGGCTTGCACCCTACAGCCCCAGAGACAGGCTTTGGGTATATTCAAGCAGACAATGCTCGTGATAGGCAGCCTGTAAGTCAGGAAATACCTTTAAGTAGGAACGGTCAAGCAGGTCAGCATAATCAACTAGAGCCAGCCGTAGTATTGCCGGTAAAGCGCTTTGTTGAAAAGCCTGACCTTGAGACTGCAATAGGCTACCTAGCGGAAGGTGACTATTACTGGAATTCCGGCATGCTTGTAGCGCGCGCTGATGCAATCCTTGCAGAGCTTGAGGCGGCACAGAAGGGCTGCCCTGACGCACGGTCTGCAAAGGGCAATGCTGACATTGTGGCAGTTTCTAGGGAATTGGCCGCAAATCCGGAGAGTAAGGATGCAGCTAAACGCTTTGCTCAGCTACCCAAAGAGCCCTTTGATAAGGCTGCTTTAGAGTTATCGAAAAAAGTAAAGGTGGTTCCGACAGCAATTAGCTGGTCTGATGTGGGATCATTACTCTCATTAGAGGCCTTACAAGAACCTAATAAGCAGGGCACGCGAATAATAGGGCAGGGTGTTGATGTTGGTTCGGCTAACACGATTAACTACAGCTCGAAGCGACTTGTGGCTACCCTAGGCCTATCTGATGTTGTGGTTGTTGACACAGAAGATGCAACTCTTGTCGCAGCAAAAGACCGCGTTCAAGACGTGCGTCTTATCGTAGATGAGTTGCAGCGTCGCGGGGCACCAGAAACAAAGCAGTCACAGACAAGTCTGCGTCCCTGGGGCAGCTGGACTATGCTGACCCGTGGCATTGGTTACCAAGTAAAAGAAATTGAAGTCCTGCCCGGTGCAAGCCTTTCCCTGCAAAGGCACAAGCAGCGCAGTGAGCATTGGATTGTCATAGAGGGTACAGCCCAGGTTGAAGTAGACGGAGTAACGCAGACCGTTTATCCAGGACAATCGACCTTTATTCCCACAGGCGCAATCCACCGTCTGGCAAATGAAGGCGACACAATCCTGCGTGTCACTGAGGTCGCTGTAGGTGACTACCTAGGCGAAGATGACATTGAGCGCTTCGAAGATCGGTACAGTAGGTAGTTTACCGTGCGGACACTACTTTATTGTGCGGTAGCCTTTATTGTTGCAGCATTACTGTGCATCACAACACTGTTCTTGAGTGGCCTTATTCCGTCACAAATAATCGCGGATTCGGTTCGCAGTGATTCGGTTGAAATCCAGGCTCGTGGCGATTATCCTGTGCTGATTTCTGAGACGCCAAAGTATCGTTATGATGGCTTTACTGATGGAATAATGCTGATGCAGGCTATCCCTGATGAGAACCGCACAGCTACAGAGAACATGATTTTGGCACCCTATCATGCGATAGGGGACGGAACTCCAGGTGGGGATGGAACAGGAGGAATCTCTCCGACGCAGGCACTGCTTAATCTGGTAAATGATCCTACGAACACAGAACAGCAGCGCACCTATGTCTTGTACTGGCATGGGTACGTGGTACCTATGCGTGCCTTGCTGACAGTACTTTCACCCATGAACATCATCGTGCTGAACTGTATAGTTTTTGCAGTTTTGTCCCTAGTGGTGTTCGAGGTGTTTAGGCGCACAGGGGGGCTATCTAGCGGCATAGCCTTTATCGTGGCATTACTTTTGACCTTCTCATGGATTACTCCGCTTGGTTTTCAGTTCTTCACCTCGTATCTGATTGCTTTTCTTGCGACCTTGGTTTTGTACTGGATGCTGCAGCGTAGCGAAAGGCATCAATGGATTATTCCGTTTTTTCTTGTCATAGGTGCTTTGACAGCATTCTTTGACTTTCTCACGACGCCACTTTTGACGTTCTTGCTGCCCCTTGCGCTGTATTTGTTATGGAGTATAAAGATACGTAAAGAGAAGTCACTTATGAAAGCTGTCTCTGTGGGAGCAGCCTGGTTAGTGGGGTATGCGGGTTTCTGGCTTACAAAGTGGCTTGCAGTAGGCATGTTCTACAGCTTCGAATATGCAAATAGTGAATTCGTTTATGCACTTACACAAAGAGGTGGCACTGAAGGCGGCGGTCTGCATTACCGCTTTGGTGCAATCTACAATAATTTGTATCAGCTATTTGTGGCTCATCCCGACGGAAGAATCTTCATGGGGGACTTCTTTCTAATAGCGGCTGTAGTGTTGGTGGCGCTTGTTGGAATTTGGTGGCTGCTTGTTAAGAAGTCACGAACCTCTTTTGCGCAGGTTAAGCTAGCCTTGCCTATGTTGCTTGTAGCAGCTGGCCCTTATGTGTGGTATTTCGTGCTTGTCCATCACTCAACGTTTCATAGTTGGTTTACCTATAGACTGCAGGTAGCATCGGTACTGGCTGTGATGCTCTTCGTTGTACTGTCTATAGATTGGACAGGCTTTAAGTCCCGTCAGGAAAAGAGTGCTCATGTCTAAAGCAGATACACAATTCGATAGGCATGAGCGTATAGCGGTACTGCTACCTTGCTATAACGAGGCCCAGACCATTGGACAGACCGTTGCTGTTTATAGGGAACTGATTCCTTCCGCTGCGGTGTATGTCTTTGACAATAACTCGACCGATGACACTGCTGCTGTTGCAGCGGCGGCTGGTGCCCATGTTAGGCGGGAGTACCGTCAGGGCAAGGGCTTTGTTATCAGGTCAATGTTTCGCGACATTGATGCAGATGTTTATCTGATGGCTGATGGTGACAACACGTATGAAGCAAAGGATGTTGTTGCCTTAGCGGATGATATCATCACGGGCAGGGCTGACATGGTTATTGGGGACCGTCTTTCAGGTACATACTTTGAGCAAAATAAGCGCCCTTTCCACGGGGTAGGAAATAAGCTAGTAAGGTGGCTTATTAATAGAATCTTTAAAAGCGACATTATAGATGTCATGACGGGCGCGCGTGCCTTTTCGCGCAAATTTGTCAAAACTTATCCTTCACTTGTGGGTGGTTTTGAAATAGAGACAGAAATGACCATTCATGCGCTGGATAAGAACTTTCTCGTTACGCACCATCCTGTGTTGTACCGCGACCGGCCAAAGGGTAGCTATTCTAAATTGAGAACAATTCCAGACGGAATGCGCGTACTTAAGACAGTCTTTGCCCTGTTTAAAGATTTTAGACCACTGCTCTTTTTCGGACTGGCTAGCGCCCTTTTATTTGCCCTAGGTCTTTTCTTGTTTATTCGACCCTTGGCAGAGTATTTGTCGACAGGCTTTGTGACGTATATACCGACGCTCGTAGTTTCTATCGGTTTCATGATAATGTCGCTGCTATCAGGGGTCTGTGGTGTAATAGTTGATAGTATTAGAAAACAGACTCAAACTTTTTACGAGTTAGAGCTTTATCACTATCACGCCAATAGTGAGGCAAGAAAAGAACAAATGAATAAAGAACAAACGAATAGGGAAACAGAACAAAAATTGCAGTAGAAAGGGTAAGTATGCTGAATTCGGTACAGCTTTTTGAAGAGGCGCAAAAGTACATTCCTGGTGGGGTAAACTCTCCGGTACGCGCCTACAAAAGTGTGGGGACGACTCCGCGTTTTATAGATAGTGCGAAAGGTTCGCGCATCTATGACGTTGAGGGCAGGGAATATATCGACTTTGTGCAGTCCTGGGGCCCCATGATTCTAGGTCACGGCGCACCAGAAGTAATTGAGTCAGTCACCGACCAGTTAAAGCGCGGAACAAGTTTTGGTGCCCCTACTGCTCTTGAGACTATGGTGGCAAAAGCTGTGGTTGATGCAGTTCCGTCCATCGACTTAGTGCGTTTTGTGTCTTCAGGTACGGAAGCCGTCATGAGTGCTATTCGACTAGCGCGTGGCTATACAGGCCGTGACAAGCTTATCAAGTTTGACGGAAATTACCACGGACACAGCGACGGGCTTCTTGCGTCAGCTGGTTCAGGATTGGTGACATTAGGTATTCCCTCAACCCCAGGGGTAACAAAGGGCAATGCAGCAGATACGCTTATTGCACCTTATAATGACCTTGCTGCAGTAAGAGCAGTATTTGAAGCTAGTCCAGAAGAGGTAGCCTGCCTGATTCTTGAGCCTGTAGCAGGAAATATGGGAGTAATCCCACCAGCAGAAGGTTTCTTGCAGGGATTACGTGATCTGTGTGACGAATTCGGTGCACTACTTATCTTTGATGAGGTAATTACGGGCTTCCGTCTAGCACTGGGTGGTGCTCAAGAATATTATGGGATTACTCCTGACTTGACAACCTTAGGTAAGATTATCGGCGGCGGATTCCCCGTGGGTGCCTTTGGTGGACGCCGTGGCATTATGGAGAAGTTGGCTCCCCTTGGACCGGTATACCAGGCAGGGACACTTAGTGGAAACCCTATTGCGATGGCAGCAGGTATCGCGGTAATAGACAAGCTGTCACGCCCAGGTACTTATGAGGATCTTGAGGCAAAGGGTAAGCGTCTTGCGAGTGGCCTGAAGGCCGCGGCAGAGAGTGCTGGTATTCCTGCCTTTGGTACGCAGGTTGGGTCTATGACCTGCCTGTATTTTACAGAAGGCCCCGTAAGTGATTGGGATAGCGCTTCAAAGGCAGACACAGATTTCTATGCCAGCTATTTCCGCGCGATGTTAGACCGTGGAATGTGGCTTGCGCCTAGCCAGTTCGAGGCTTGCTTTGCGTCATGTGCAACTACTGAGGCTGATATTGATGCCCTGATTGCCGCTGCAGGCGAAGTGTTGAGCGAACTTGCCTAACATGAAGGCCATAATTCCTGCGGCAGGATTAGGAACACGGTTTCTGCCGGTAACTAAGGCACAACCAAAAGAAATGCTGCCTGTGGTGGATAAACCTATCATGCAGTACGTTGTTGAAGAGGCTGCATCTGCGGGGGTAGATGCAGTTCTTCTGGTCACGGGGCGCAATAAAAAGGTTATTGAAGACCACTTCGATCGCTCTGTTGAACTTGAAGAAATGCTTGAAAAGGGTGCAAAGAACGGGCAGCTTAAAAACGTAAAAGATATCTCAGATTTGGCAGAGCTCTTCTATGTTCGCCAAAGGTATCCTGGGGGATTAGGGCAGGCAGTTGCCTGTGGTGAGTCCTTTGTTTGTGCAGAGCCCTTCTATGTTTTGTTGGGTGACATTATCGTCCCCAGTCAGAACATTTTGCCCGTGATGCAGGCAGCCTATAAAAAATACAACGCTTCGATTATTGCGGTTGAACGCGTTGCTCCAGAACTAACTTCACGATATGGGGTTATTAGCGGGAAAGCGATCGAGCCAGGAGTCTTCAAGATTGATGGCTTGGTGGAAAAGCCTGCGCCAGGAACTGAGCCAAGCAACCTTGCTGTGCTAGGACGCTATTTACTGACACCGCGCGTTATGGAGATTCTTCAGAGTACTCCGCCCGGTGTGGGGGGAGAGGTTCAGCTAACAGATGCCCTGGTTGAGCTTCTTCAGTACGAAGACCTGTATGCGGTAGAGGTACCCAGTGGAAGCAGCTTCGACACGGGAAACATCCTGTCATGGCTCGAGGCAAATCTGGTGTTGGCGCTAGAAAATAACAATTACCGTGACGATGTTCGCGCCATAATGACTAAACTGTCGGCAGACGACTGAAGGGAAGTCCTATGAATCAGACAGTGACAGGCAGTGCTTTAGAGCAAAAAATCAATGCAGGCGATGCCGTTTTTGGTGTTGTTGGTTTGGGATATGTAGGACTACCGCTTATCGTCGCCATGGCTGAACGGTCGGGCAGTCGTTGTATTGGCTTTGATATTTCAGAGAAGAATGTTCAAAAGATAAATTCAGGCACCAGTCATATTGGGGATATAAGTGATGCAGAGCTAACCCCTCTTGTTCAAAAAGGTTTAATCGAGGCTACGGTAGATTTTTCACGTACTGCAGGCTGTGATGTTATGGTCATCTGCGTACCAACGCCCCTAAATGCTCATGGGGAGCCCGATGTTTCCCATATGGTCTCTGCGGCTAATGATATTGCACCGTACCTGAAGTCAGATATCTTAGTGGTGCTTGAGTCAACTACCTACCCAGGAACTACAGAGGAAGTGCTACTGCCCCTTATCGAGGGGGAAACACTTAAGCTGGGGAACAATCTTTTTGTAGCATTCTCACCAGAACGTGTAGATCCTGGCAATGAGACGTGGAAGATTACCAATACCCCAAAGGTGGTTGGTGGGGTAGACGAAAGGTCAACTGAACTTGCCACATTGTTTTATAGTAAGTTCATCGACACTGTCGTACCAGTATCTACTGCGCGCGCAGCAGAGCTTTCAAAGTTATTTGAAAACATCTTCCGTGGTGTCAATATTGCGCTGGTAAATGAGCTAGCGCAACTTTGTGAGCGCATGGATATTGATATCTGGGAAGTGATTGATGCGGCAAAAACGAAACCCTTTGGGTTTATGCCTTTCTACCCGGGACCTGGACTGGGCGGGCACTGCATACCTATTGATCCTTTTTACTTGTCGTGGAAGGCTCGCGAGTATGATTTTCATACCCAATTTATTGAGCTAGCAGGTCGCATCAATGAAGATATGCCCTATTATGTTGCACGCCGCTTGATGGACGCGCTGAACACGCAAGGAAAGGCGCTTAATGGCGCGCGCATTCTTGCGCTAGGCGTAGCCTATAAGGCTGACATTGATGACATGCGTGAAAGTCCTGCCATGAGCGTGATTGCACGAATCGAAGAGAAGGGTGCACAGGTTCGTTATCATGATCCCCACGTACCCCAGTACACGCAAGATGGCAAGAAAGTGCACAGCGTAGATTTGACTGCAGAGGAATTGCAGTCAGCAGATGCAGTAATCGTACTTTCTGGACACAGTAACGTTGACTACAGGCTTGTAGCAGAACAGTCATCGCTTATTCTTGATACGCGCAACGTATTTGGTGCGTCAGCCCCGTCCTCAGTGATAAAATTATAGGCCTATGAATTTAAGTCTTCTCATAATCATTCTAAGTGTCCTTGCAGGTGTTGTCGGCATGGGACTTGGAAGTATCATCACAGCCCTCTTTGGGACACGAACAGAACGTACTATCAGTATATTCCTCTCCTTTGCTGGTGGGGTAATGCTTGCCATAGTGCTACTTGAACTAATTCCTGAAGCTATTGAATATTCAGGGGTAGTCACGGCGGTTGTCGGACTTATTATAGGCGTGTTTGTTGTGATGGGCCTCAATAAGCTGATTGACAAAATCACGCGTGCTAGACAGGCGAAGAAGCAGCATAAAAACAATGAACTGCATGACAATTACGGGGAGTTCTTCCATGCTGATGAGCTGCTTGCAAAAAGAGGCAACATGCTTCGTGCGGGTATGGTCATTCTGTTTGCCATTGCCTTGCACAATATTCCCGAAGGTCTGGCCATGGGTGCTGCGGGTCAATATGAAATCGCCCTAGGTGTGACGATTGGTCTTTTAATTGCTCTGCATAATATTCCTGAAGGTATGGCGATATCAGCCCCTCTTATTTCAGGAGGACTGTCAAAGATCAAGACGATTCTTCTGACGATGGCTGCGGGTGCTACGACCGTTATTGGTACCATCCTGGGTGTCCTTATTGGGGGAATATCTTCGTTTGCGCTGGCTCTGTCCTTGGCGATTGCCGGGGGCGCCATGCTGTATGTTGTCTTTGGCGAGATATTTCCTCAAACGATTGTCACTAACAAGGATCGTATCCCTGCGATCTCTGCGCTTGTAGGTATTGTTGTGGCAATTATCTTTATTGCCCTTATTTAGTTATGCTGTATCAGAAGACTGTTCAAGGTTAGGTGTGACAGCAGTGACAGATAAACTTACAGAATCAGTAGAGGACTACCTAGAAGCAATATTTGTCTTAGGCAAAAAGGGTGCGACGGTTCGCTCTGTCGACATTGCCAATGCTCTTGAATACTCAAAGCCCAGTGTGAGTGTTGCCATGAAAAACTTGCGCGCGGCTGGTTATATTACTGTGGAGGAAGGCGGATCCATTGTCCTTACTGCTACGGGTGAAAATATTGCCCAGCACGTATATGAGCGTCATAAGCTTATTTCTGAGTGGCTCATCTATCTAGGTGTTGACCAGAAAACAGCCCTGCGTGATGCCTGCAAAATGGAGCATGGTTTAAGCGAAGATAGCTACCTTGCCCTGAAGCGTCATATTGAGGAGTACACACGTGAAATGGATTAGTGTTGTTGGGGCACGACCAAATTTCATCAAGATTGCACCGTTTTGCAGGGCAATTAGCGTGCATAATCAGTCGAATAAAGTCCGTGGCAGTGAAGCCTGCATTGATCACCTTTTAGTTCATACAGGGCAGCACTACGATGACAAAATGTCGAAGGCATTCTTTGCGGAGCTTGGTATCCCAGAAGCAGATATTAACCTAAATATTGGTAGCGGGACCCATGCAGAGCAAGTGGGAAAGACGATGATTGCCTTCGAAGAAGTTTGCTTAACTGAAAAGCCTGACCTTGTTGTTGTGGTTGGTGATGTAAATGCAACGGCAGCTTGCTCGATTACTGCAAAAAAGCTAGGAATCCAGGTAGCACACATTGAGGCAGGTTTGCGCAGTAATGACAAGTCTATGCCTGAAGAGATCAACCGGTTAGTCACAGACAGCATAAGTGACCGGTTGCTTGCTCCTGACAGATTTGCAGTAGAGAACCTAATGCAAGAAGGACATACTTCTGATTCCGTTCACTTGTCAGGGAACATCATGATAGATACCCTGGACAGGGAACTACCAAAGGTAGAAAAGTTAGCGCTACTTGAGGGGTTACAGGAAGATCACTACGTGGTAGTTACCCTGCATAGACCAGCTAACGTTGATTCTGCCGAAAAGCTGACTCAAATTGTTGATGCAGTCATGAGTGAGGCACATGAAGAAATGAAATTTTTCTGGCCTGCACATCCCAGGACACACGCGAAGCTAGCAGAGTTTGGTTTGCTTGACGCCCTAGAGGATAACGGCAACATTATTCTGGATCAACCAATTGGCTATCACGCCCTTTTACGCCTTAACTTAAGTGCACGGGCATTTCTTACAGATAGCGGGGGGCTACAGGAAGAATGTTGTGTAGTAGGTACCCCCTGTGTGACCCTGCGCGACAACACGGAGCGCCCCATAACCTTAAGGGAGCATGGCGGCACCAATGTGCTCTCTACTTTAGACACCTTAGGTGAAGACCTTTCGGAAGCCCTGCGTGCGGCACGTAGACCTTACCGGCCAGAGGGCTGGGATGGAAAAACGGCTCCAAGAATGGTTGAGACCCTGTGTGGGGCGGCTGGTACAAGAGCGTCCCTGGTTGGTGGGTAGATTTAATGTCACAGCAAACAATTGAGAATCCTCTGTTTAGCGTTTTCATTCCTACTTTTAATAGAGCCTACGCGTTGCCTACTGCTATCGACAGTGTTCTTGCGCAGACGTATACAAATTTTGAGATTCTTGTCGTTGATGACCATTCAACAGATAATACCGATGAGGTCTTAGCTCAGTACGATGATCCCAGAGTGCGTATACTGCGCCACAAGATAAATAGTGGTGTTCAGAGTGGTTATAATACTGCAATAGATAATATGCGCGGTGAGTGGCTTGTTCCTCTTGGAAGCACCAAGTTCCTAGACCACAATACTCTGCAGATAATAAAAGAACACATGCATCAAATTCCGACTGATGTTAAACGAATCTTATATGGTGCAGCCAATATAGTCGAGGGGGATCTTGCTCATATCGAAGCAGGCTATTCGTCAGGGATTATCTCAAAAGATTTGCGCCCTAGAGGGGACACAGGATCATGTTCACATGTTGATTTGCTTAAACAGGTTCGACCGGTACCGGGGATTAATGGGTTTGAGTGCGAATGGAATTGGCGTCTAAGAAAAGCAAGTAAAGAGTATTATATTGACGAGGTTCTTTATTTTTGTACACGCACCCCAGAAGGAAACCATCTTTCACATATTTTTGACAATGGGACGGCACTCATGAGCGCAGCTGACCAAAGGGTGCTCTACGTTAAAAAGGCGGATCCTCAATTCTTCATCGAGAGGTATGCTGAAGGCACCGGAGAAAACGTACTGGCCCGGTTTGTGAACCACTGCGAAGCACTTGAGGCAAAAAGGCAGGCGAATTACATTCGCCGCTATGCTCGTAGACTTAATATTCCTGTTGTACCGCGACCTGCAGGCATACTGAAAAGGAGCAGGGACAAGGCGAAAGAGCTTGCGCAGGATTCTATTGAAATCCTAAGGCAGTCCATAGTGGATATCCTGAGGTTCTTAAGGCTAAAACCCCCAGCCCCTGCTGACGAAGTAAGAAAAAGTTTTCGTCTGAAAGAAAGCGACAAGACTGATGCGAGATAAAACAGCAATTATCTTCCTCTGCGAGGAAGCAGCGTCGCTTTTTAAGGGGGGCGAAGATCTTCCCAGGTATGGCGGTGCGGGACTAAATATGTACCTTATCGCACGGCAACTCTTGGAAGTAGACCAGTTCGATGTGTACTTTGTTTTCAATGTCAATTCTGCGAGGCCTTATATTGCCGTGGATGTCCTGGATGGCGAAGGGATACAATTACTTTCACGAAAAAAAGCGCATTCAAGTCTGCCCTGGCGACTTTTTCGCAAGTTATCGCACGTATTGGGCAGACCCAGGGGCATTCCTTGGAGGCCTGTAGAGGACAGGGAAACGTACGATAGTCTTCCAAAAAACCGTATTGTCTTTTCAACCATGGAATATCATGCGGGAGAATTAGTTTTTGAGGCTGAGCTTGCTTCTGCTAAATCAGTGTTTCGAGCGGCTTCAGAAAAAGACGTTGAATCCCTGGGTATTGACTCAAGGTCAGATAATCATGCCCTTGGCTACATACGAAAAGTGGATGCCGTAGTTGTGCAGACTCAGATGCAGCAGAAAAAACTTCGAGAGGCGGGTATTGAATCAACCGTTATTCAAAAGGGCTTTCCTCATGACCCGGCAGATGCAGAGATAAGTAAAGACATTGACTTTCTTTGGGTAGCTAGCTGTCAGGCTGCGTATCAACCCTGGAAATTTATTGACCTTGCCAAAAGTTTGCCAGGTTACACCTTTCTAATGTTGGCACCCCCAGGGCATATTGACTTGCTAAACTATTTGAGGCGTGCCGCGACAGAGATTCCTAATCTTAAACTTATAGACAGGCAAATCAGTGTTGAAGAGGCTCAAATGCTGTTTAATCGGTCCAAAGTCTTTGCTTTTACGAAAGAGTATGGGTCTGAGCCAACATCAACAATCATGCAGGCATTCGCAGGAAAAGCAGCAGTACTTTCCTTGCAGCTTGAATTAGACGGGGGACTATTTGAAAAGCGTGATGCGGGAATTAATGCTCGTGGCGACTTTAGTCAATTTGTGTCTTCGGCAAAAGTACTAATCAGTGATAAGGTACTGCGTGAAGGATATGCTGATCGTGCACATAAGATCCTTATTGAAGACTACAGTCCAGAAGGTGCTAGAGAAAAGTACGTAAAGGTGTTCAACTCCTTGGAGGAATGTTGAGAAAGTACATAGAAAAACTTAAAGAGGTAAGCAGATATAACGCGGTCAAAAGACTCTTTGCCTTTGTTGAGGTTAAGCGGTCTGAGGTTATGGGTCTAGTTGCCTTTGTGCTGGTGGCTACGCTACTTGAGGGTTTTGGACTTACTTTGCTTCTACCTATTTTGCAGTATGCAGAGGGCGGACAATCTGCTTTGCAGGACTCAGGAGGATTTTACTGGCAGTTTCTAGCTGATATTTTAGCTTTTGTAAATCTAGAGCCAACACTTGTGGTGCTTTTGCTGTTGGCGTTTGGCTCTGTCGTGCTGCGCAATGTTTCCCTTTATTTTCGCGTGTGGTATGGCGCAGTTGTTTCAAGCAGAATCATGTTGAGACTTCGCATGAAGGTTGTTGACATGGTCTACAGCGCTGACCCAGAGTTTTATACGCGACATCCCGTAGGGCAGCTAGTTGGTGTGGTCATGGGTCAGACAGGTTCGGCGGGTAATGCTGTCCTTGCTGTTATTAACCTGATTGGCACAATCTTGCTTATGGTTATGTATGTTGCGATTCTTTTGTTCCTGTCATGGGAGCTTACCCTTGTTGCCTTATTCTTTGCCCTGTTGGTTACTTTGGTAAATAGGCGCGTCCTCAAGTGGATTGCTAACAATGCCCTAAGGAATGCCCGTCTTAGCCAAAAGCTCATGGGAAAAATTACAGAACGTATGGCACAGATGCAGCTGGTGAAGCTTAGGTTTACAAAGGACGAAGAGTCAGAGAACATCCGTGAGACTTCAGAGGTTATGCGCGGACTGGGGATTCGAGCATCACGCGTAGGGGCTTCTGTAGAAGTAATGGTCGACCCTCTTCAAATGCTTTCAGTTTTTATCACCCTGTATATTGGTATCGCTTTTCTGGGCTCCACGCTTGCCCAGCTAGCCCTTCTTCTCTTTATCCTTGTTCGACTAAATGCCAAGGTAAAAGAGTTTAATGATGCAATCAGAGGGATAACTGCGGCAGCCGCGGGCGTCAAACTTACTCGAGAAATGTTCGACGCAGCTGCAGAATCTAATACCATCAAGTCAGGAGCAAAGGTTTTTAATAAGCTAGAGCAGGGCATTTCACTAAAAGGTGTATCCTTTGATTACCCTGATGTGTATAACGCTCAGGGGGAGTTAATTTCGCGAGGAAAGTCAGTTCTTAAGGGTGTTACGGCAGAGGTTCCTGTAGGGTCATTTACGGCCTTAGTGGGCCGAAGTGGTGCCGGGAAATCTACTCTTGTGGAGCTGTTTCCCAGGATGAGGGACGTAAGTGGCGGCTCAATCAGCTACGACGAGGTTAATGTTAAGGACTTCGATATTAAGTCTCTAAGAAGGTCAATCGGGTACGTTACCCAGATGCCCATGCTATTCAATGACACTGTCTATGACAATATTACTTATGGCCTTGGCTTTGAGCCTACCGAAGAACAGGTCAGGGAAGCTATGGAGGCTGCTCATGCGACTTTTGTCTACGACCTTCCACACGGGCTTGATACCCTGCTGGGAGACCGCGGAGTTCGTTTTAGTGGAGGGGAGCGTCAGCGTATCGCGCTTGCGCGCGTGCTACTAGAAGACAACGAGATACTTGTTTTTGACGAACCTACCTCTTCACTGGATAGTGAGTCTGAAGGATATATTCAGCAAACGCTTGCAACACTGCACGGAAAGAAGACCTTAATAGTTATTGCTCATAGATTGTCAACGATTGTAGCTGCTGATCAATTGCTGGTTGTTGATGATGGCAAAATCGTGGAAAGTGGCTCACATCAGGAACTTATGGATAAGCAGGGAACCTATGCTAGGCTTTTTGAAAGTCAGATGATTGAGGTTATTGACGAATAAGCCTTCTTCTAGCGAAGCAGCTCATCAGCATAGGCAAGGAATTTACTTCCAACAACCTTGTCGTTCCATTCTTTTTTGACGAATTCTTTTGAGCGGAGTCCAATGCGGCTGCGCTCTTCTTCGGCGTTAAGGATCTCAATAATTTGCTTGATGAAAGTTTCCCCGCATCCTTTTGCGCATCGACCCATAAATCCGTCAGTCAGTAGTCCATCAAGGTCAAACTCTAAAGACAAATAAGGTTTACTAGCAAGTGCCGCTTCGGTAAGGGTATTGGGAAACCCCTCTGTAGATGAGGTATTGATGACGGCATCCACCTGCAAATAGAGTTCTCGTAATTTTTCTGGCTCAAGACTAATGTGAATATTTACATTAGTCTTGTCTTTTAGATCGTGCATGATTTCTCTGAAGAGTCCACTGTCTCCTCTGTCATGTAATGCGCAGATGATGGTTGTCTCAGGTAATCTTCTTGAGAGTTCTTCAATTATCCAAGGTCTTTTGACAGGATCAACCCTTCCAGCCCAAAGTAGCGAGTTCGGAATGGGTCTTATATCTTTTTCATCAACAGTTTCCAGTACGTCACTGCGAAAAGTGTTCGGAATAATTTTTGAATCACGCCCGTAACGTTCGCTCAGAGCTTTTTTCTGTAGTGAGTTTTGCGCCACGATACCATCTGCAATATCTATATAGACATCTTTGTAGAGAAGAGCTTCTTCCGGAAGGAGTTCTGATCCATCCACAAGGCTATTTCCGTTTACCCAATAGAGAACAGGAATACCTTGAGCTTTTGCCTCATTAAGAAGCCATAAGGGCTCATCATTTGATGCAACAAAAAACGATGCATCACTTTGAAATCCAAATTGGGACTGGATAATGCCTTGGTTAATGTGACGCGATAAGAGTGGAAGCCCTTGTTCAATGGGCTTTCTATATTGAACGGTGGTGATATGGGGATGACTAATAGTGGGTACAGAGGCCTTATCTGAGTGCAGAAGAACAACAGATACATTAGGCATATCTGCCAGTGCAGATGCCAGGTAGTACATTTGAATTTCTGCCCCCCCAATAGCCCAGTGTCCTCGTGTGTCTCCGAAAAGACCAAGAAATCCATCTAGGGCAAAATAGGCAGTATAAGTTTTACTTTGCATGCGTGTAGTCTTCTTTCGTGTACTGTTTCAGATTGAACTCTAGTATAGTATTAGCTGTTAATCGTGTCATTTGCCAGTAGTTGCGAGGAGATTATTTCGTGAGACCACTTAGAGTACTGCACCTGCCAGGTAATATTCGGTGGATTATGGATGCGATTATTGATGGCCAGCAAGACGCTGGCATCGAAGCGAAAAAATTTCTTATTACGTCCCGCGGAATTGATAATCCAGAAAGTGAGTCTTTTGACTATGTTCCTGTGCGTCAACCAGGCCGTAAGCTTAAGGGTTTCCCTTTTTATATCCCACACTTAATCAAATTTCTTTACCGTTACATTAGGGCAGTTTTATGGGCAGACGTTATCCACTGGCAGTACTCATTTAGATTTTGGCCAGAACACAGCAAGATGCGAAAGCTGGACTTTGCGATACTTTCACTTTTTAGAAAGCCTGCAATTGCTCAATTTCATGGACTAGATTTCATGAGAAATTATGACTGGGCGCAGGAGAATCCTTGGTGGCTTGAGGCTTTTAGTCCAGAACTATTTGAAGAGTTTGAGAAGTTAGGTCAAGTAACGCAGCGAGACTTTGCAGCTGCAAATTTTGTGCTTGCAATGGGTCATGGCATGCTGCCAGCTGTCTTACCAGAAAATGAAGAGAAGTCGTTCTTGCTAGAGCGCACCATGGATGTCGCATCATTAGAGCCAAGCGTAGATGATAGTCTAAGCAAGGACAAGATAGTAATTATGCATGGTCCGTCAAGCCCCCAGAAAAAAGGCACAAAATATGTGCTGGCAGCTATCGAGGAGATATCCAAGGCTCGCGATATTGATTTTGTACTACTTCAAGACATGAGCCGAAGTGAGGTTATTGAAGAGCTGGGGAAGGCGGATATAGTTGTTGAGCAACTACTTTGCGGAGACTATGGACTTGCTTCTGTAGAAGCAATGGCACGCGGGTGTGCAGTTGTGGCAAATGTTTGCCCTTCGTTGCAAGAATCGTATCCGTCAGACCTGCCTATTGTTTCTGCGACCCCAGACACAGTAAAAGACACAATACTTGACTTAATCGATAATCCTGAAAGGCGAATCGACTTGGCCTACCGTGGTCATGAGTATGCCATGCGCGTACATTCAATCGAGCGCACAAGGATAGAAATCTTAAAAGCCTATCGAAAAGCGGCAGTAAATAGAGGTCGTAAGCAGGTTATTAAGCGCATCGATGCACTACTTGCTAACTTACAGGCTGCAGCGTGATGGCTATACTGACAATATGCTTTGATACATTTCTGTTAATTTGGCACCCTCTGTTTTGATTGTGTAGCCTTGTGCCCAGTTATAAGATGCGTTTTTCATGCAAGTAACCTTGTCTGGATTTTCGACAAGGTCTTCTATTGAGCACGCGATTGCTGCCTCGTCGTTTCCATCAACAAACAAGGCACTTTCTGATCCGTTAAGAAGATTACGAGTTGTTTCTTGATATGTGCTATACATCATGGCAAGACCGGCACTTGCATAGACAAAAAGTTTATTGGGTAGAGACCATTTGCCGTTGTAGTTCTCTGCTCCATCAATACGCGAAGGCAAAAACAAGAACCCAACATCATGGTCATTTGCAGCAGCAACAGAGTCTTCGTTTTTGCAGGGGGACGCAAAGGTCACCCTATCATCAAGTTTAAGTTCACTAACTAGTTGTTTTAGTCTTTCTAAATAGCCTGGAACATAGGAAGGGCCCTGAATGGTAAGTTCATAGTCTTTATCTACACGGGCAAATGCACGCAGCGCTGACTCAATTCCGTAATGCTGTCTGAGGAAGCTTTGCAAATAGAAACGTAGCGGGGAGTGGATCGGGGCAGGCTGTAGAGGGGCGGCTAAAGCAACATTATAAATAGTAAGGTGACAAGCCTTTGGAGAAAATTTCTTGTAGGTTTCCTGAATTGGTTTGCTGACAGTAATTATTGCGTTAGCTACTTTGGCGCATGAGATTTCCCGCTTGCGCCATAATGCAAAATGATTCCAGGGAACCCTCTGTTCTTTTTGCAGGTCTGCTAAGGCCTTCGGCCAGCATTCGTATGACTCGTAGATAATGGGAACAGGCGAAAGTCTGCGCAGCCTGATAGCTTCTCTTGATGAGGTGTAATTGATGAAGTGTACCGCATCATACTGTTTTTCTGACAGTGATTTCGCCATGCCATGAAGAGGGTCGTTTGCATGTAACTTGCCCTGAAGATACCTAAGGGGACCTGCTATTATCTTATTGAAAAATACTCGAGCGCACCAATTGGAATGCTCACTGAAAGCTGATAGGCGAGGCCCGCGCTTTATGCGCCAAATTCTTGCGATGTTCTCAAGGTCACCCACATCCTTATTGGTATCTGCAATACAGGCAATAGTGACTTTTGCTCCCGCATTGGTGAGCATTAGAACCGTTTTGTCCAGCCTGACATCTGTTGCAATTGTGTGAGGGTGGACTATGCAGATTCGCTTACCTTCTAGTGCTGCAGATGACAAAAAACATCCTTTCAATAAGGGAAGGGTGGTACGCTTTTTAATTTTACCAGTACGCTATACTTATACAGGTAATTTGTAGATAATTTCTAGTGAAATCCAAAAAGGACAAGATGGGCATATCACTGTTGGATTTGAGAAGATAAAACGGAGTAGTATTTTATGAACTCAAGTGAAAAGGTACTCTCTGGTCTGAGCGTGTGTATGCTGGTTTCAAATGACGTGTCTATTGATGCTCGTGTAAGAAAGGAAGCCGAGACCCTTGCCAATGCGGGGGCACAAGTAACCGTTATTGGATTGGGTGAAGAGCCTCCAGAAGATATTGTTAGTAATGCACCTTATAGGCTAATTCTTGCCCAGCCTAGCTTAAAAGGAAAACCGCTTCAACCTAGATGGGGAATGCCAGACGTTTGGTATCCCGTGCGTGTTCTTGTTAACACGACAGTTACCAAGTATAGGCAGAAGCGCTATGCGGAAAAAATTGATGAAAGTGGGTATGTTTCTCAGGTCTCACGTCAAGACATGATTGAAGCAGCCGCACCACTTAACTTTGATGTCATCCATGCCCATGATTTGGATACCCTTTATGCAGGCAATAGGATTGCACAAGAAAAGGGCGCATTGCTGGTCTATGACTCGCACGAATTGTTTACTGAATTGCATTTCCTGCACCCCCTTGTTAAAGAGCAGTGCGCAATAGTTGAAGAAGAGGTATTTCCTCATATCGATGCACTTGTGACAGTGAGTCCCCTGATAGGTCAGCGCCTGCGTGAAAAATATCAAAGGTTCGACCTAGAGCCTGTTGTTCTTTATAACGGTGGGGTAGTGGTGATGGATAAGGTGCAACCTGTCGCAGACCCAGTTAGACTATTCTTTCAGGGGGCCTTTGCTCCAGATCGTAATCTTTTAGAGCTGGCACTAGCGATGAAGGGATTGCAGGGCAAGGCTACCTTAAGCCTGCAAGGTTGGGGTCCTGACGAAGAGGGTCTTAGGGCAATAATCGAAGAGTATTCGCTTGAGGATATTGTTGAGATTATCCCCCCCTGTCCACCTTTTGACGTGGTTCCATCGGCTGCTCGTTTTGACGTAGGAGTTATCAACTCCATCCCAGAGGATGAGAACTTCCTTGTAACCCTGCCTAATAAGCTTTTCGACTATATGAGTGCTGGGCTTGCTGTTGCCTCTACTGATTTACCTCCCATTAAAGAAATCTTAACCAAAGAAGAGTGCGGGATTACCTATGAACAAAAGGGCGCGGAACATACCGCAGAGGTACTGGGTAATCTTGTTGGTAATCCGGAAAAAATACTTCAGATGAAGAAGGCTTCGCTTGCGGCTGCCCCAAAGTATGCCTGGAAGGCTCAGGCAGAGAAACTGATAGCACTCTATGTTGATTTGAGGAAGGAAATTGACGACGAAAGAGCCACGAGGCAGTAGTCGTCATGGGGCAAAATCTGCGCAATAAGAAAGTCTGCATAGTCGTCTATGGGGTGGTTGACCCCAGAGCCATCAAGACCGCACGTGCATTGGCAAAGGCAGGAGCAAAGGTTGCTGTTTTAGCCTTTACCTACAACTACGCTGATTTTACAAATGAGCCCTTTTCTGTTGAGTATCACAGACCTGCTGAACCTAAACCAAGCACTAGGGCAAGTCGCCCCTTGCGCGTTGCAGAAAACCTATCTGTCAAAAGGCTTGGAAAGTGTTATTTGGAAAGTCGACATGGACGTTTTGGGCAGCGGTTGATTTATGAAGCCCTTATAGGGGCTAACCCAGATGTTATACATGCAATAAACGCAGACACTCTAATGGGAGCAGCACAGGCAGCAGAAGACATTGCTGTACCTCTTATCTATGAAGCCTACGAATACTGGCCAGACCACAGCAAGGATAAGGTTGTGACGCGCACCCGTAAGCAGCGTTTATTTTTAGTGGATGCTGAGGCGAATTACATGGACAAAGCCTGTGCCGCTATAACGGTTTCACCCTATTTGGCGCGAGAATATCAAAGAGAGTATCACCTAGATAAGCAACCCGTGGTAATCTACAATGCTCCTACAGAAATCGAAAAGAGTACAACAAGTGCGCATAAGCCGCTAAAGGTTGTGTTTGCTGGAAATTTAAGGCAAGGACTTAATTTGGAAAGTCTGCTAGAGGCTGCAAGAAGGGTGCCGAACATTCAGATGACCTTTATGGGGACCGGTCCTTTATTTGGGGTCTTGTCTGCTCAGGTTATTTCAAGCGAACATGCTGCCAACGTACAAATTGTGCCCGCTGTCCCGTACGGTGAACTACTTACTGAGCTCAATAGCTATGACCTTGGCGTAATTCCCTATGACCCGTATGACCGACATTTAGAGGGAGCCCTGCCAAATAAATTGTTTGAATATTTATCCTCTGGACTTGCAGTTTTGGCGACGAAAACTACCGCGTTTCAGGAGCTTTCAGGGTTTCAAGACTTCGGAACTTACTTTGAGTCACCTTCAGTGAAGTCGATGAGTAATGCATTGCGCACGCTGGCAGATTCCCCGTGTCGGGTTTCAGAAATGAAGCAGAAGGCATTGCAGTACGCAGGTGTTTATTGTGGCGATGTGCAGGGTAGGCGCCTACGCGAGTTATATGAAAGTGTACTAAAAGGTGAAGCTGCATGAAGATTTTGCATGCACCTCTTGACTTGGCTAGTGTTGGTTGGAGTCTTACACAAGGTTTTCGCGCTCTGGGACAAGAGGCTGATTTCGCCACTATCGCTACAAGCAGACTAAGCAACGCGGGAAATATCGATCTTTCCTATCCATGTGACAACAGCTTAGTGCGACAATATAAAAAGTACAAGTTCTGTGCGAGGAGTTTGCCCAATTATGATGTCGTACATTACCATGCAGGACGCTCGATATTTGATTATGGAAACGGAAGTCTTTCGCTGCTAGATTTAAAGGCAGCTTCAAAAAGAGATCAAGTGGTAGCTATGACCTATCATGGCTGTGAGGTGCGCGGACTGCGTCCTGAACTCTGCCACCAATACTGTACAGAACGTGTGTGTGAAGACATTAACCAACACAAGAGAGTTCAAGAAATTAAAGCCTATGTTGACTTGTTCTATGTGACTACGCCTGACTTACTGTCTGCTGTTCCTTATGCGAAGCTTTTGCCACAGAGTGTGTGGGGAATGGAAGAGGTTAATCCTATATACCCTTTTATTGATTCAGGTAAACTCATACGAATTATGCATGCACCAAGCAAGCGATCCAGTAAGGGCAGTAGCACCATTATTAACGAATGTGAACAACTGATTGCTGAGGGCTATCCCATAGAATTTATTCTTATCGAGAATCTAAGTCACGATGAAGCTTTGCAACAGCTAGCAACAGCTGATATCGTGATTGATAATATTATTACTGGGTGGTACGGAGTACTAGCAGTCGAAGCTGCTTCAAGGGGTAAAGTTGTTGTCACCTCTATTGAGGAGAGTTTTGTTCAGAGATCAGGACTTCCTGCCCCACCTTTTATTGGCGCAACACCAGAGACTTTTAAAGAAGTTCTTGAGGCTACCATTGAAAATCAGGGTATTTATAGAGAACTCGGGTGTACTAATAGGAGGTTTGCTCTAGAGCGGCATAGTGCAACGACTCATGCAGGGCAGCTGCTTAGAGATTATGCTGAAGTCAAGAACAGGAAAACTTATGCCTAAAAAAATCCTTTCAGTAATAGGCACGCGTCCAGAGGCCATTAAGATGGCGCCAATCATTAAGGCACTTGAAGCTGACCCCAGATTTGAATCCCATGTACTTGCCACGGCGCAACACCGTGAAATGCTTGATCAGGTGCTGGACTTCTTTGAAATTGCACCTGACTATGATCTGGATTTAATGAGGCACGGACAGACTTTGCCAGAAATCACCTCTAAGGTTCTGCTAGGTGTCACGGAAACAATTGACAAGTTGCAGCCAGACATTGTGCTTGTTCACGGAGACACAACAACAACATTTGCTGCAGCAATAGCCGCTTTCTATCAGGATATTCCCGTTGGGCATATAGAGGCTGGTATGAGAACTGGGGATATGCGTGAACCTTTCCCTGAAGAGATGAATCGAACCCTTGTTGCTAGCCTTGCGACCTGGCACTTTGCTCCGTCGCAGGAATGTATAGATCATCTAGTGCGGGAAGGGATTGATGCTGAGTCAATTACTCGAATCGTGCACAATACAGGCGTAGATGCTTTATTGCTCGCAAAGAAAATTCTAGAAGATGCCCCCACGGGTGAGTCAGGTAATGCAGGAGACGCCAGTCAGATTGCCAAAATGACTGGCAATGCTAGTGGCAAGATACTGGTCACGGCGCATCGCCGTGAAAGCTGGGGGGCAAAGATGCGGGAAATATTTCTTGCTGTCTCTAAGATCGCCCAGACACATCCTGAGTTAACCATTGAAGTAGCTACTCATGCTAACCCTCTTGTCGCTGACGATGCAGTCGATATTCTAGGCAATATCCCCAACGTTATCCTGTTAAAACATCAGAGCTATGCGGCCTTCGTGCAAAAGATGGCATCCGCACAGCTGATTCTTTCAGATTCTGGCGGAATCCAGGAAGAAGGACCGACACTTGGTGTGCCTGTCGTTGTTTTAAGAGATAAAACCGAATACCACGAATTGCTTGATGCAGGGGTAGTTATTTTAGGGGGCACAGAAAAGGCAGAGATTGTACGTGTGGTGACAGACATTCTTGCAGCAGGTGTCTCTTTTCAGGATAGGCTTAATGAGTTCGCGCAGGCTAGAAGTTCGCAAGATAGTACAGCAGCCGTCCTTGATATTCTGGCAAGAGGGTAAAAGTGCGCGTTATTTTTGTCACAGATGCACCCTTCGCTAGGGATATCCGACTTCAACGTTCAGTTGAAGCCTTGAATGCACTTGAAGGTGAAGTAGAAGTTTTCATATTGGATCAAGGATTACTCGTCGAAGAGTCTCAGGAATTGCTTGCAGATAAGGGAGTGCTTTGCTCGCCCCCTGTTCCTCAAGGGGGAGTGGGTCGGTATTGGTGGCATGTGAAAAATAGATTGATATCCGTACGAGCATATAAAGCTCGAGCACGGTGGATACAAGAGACGACTACCTCACTTAAACCAGATATTATTCACTGCATTAATCCCTTCGCACTAGAAGCCTGCGTTGCGGCAGCCAGAGAAACGAATGCGCAATTGATTTATGAGGCTTACGAGTACTGGCCAGATTATTTGGACTGCTTGGGCGGACGGATCCCCCAGGTTCTTGCCGGTAGACTAAAGGCTGCTGAAAAGGCAGCGTCTAAAGAAGCAGTATGCTTTATTACTGTGTCTGAACCTTTGTCTGAGTGGTATCAGGCTGACTTTGACATTGAGCCACCCCTCGTCATTTACAACGTAAATACTGCTGATGGGAAAGAGGTCCTTTCGCCCAGTGGTGAACCTCTAGCCAGCGAACCATTGACCGGTGAGTTATCACTTGTTTATTCAGGAATTTTACTGAAAGAAAGAAATGTAGATATAGCAATACGGGCACTAGTTTTGACAGAAAAGGTGCACCTATTTATACAGGGGGATGGTCCAGAAAAGGTTCACCTTCAGCAGATTGTTCAAGAACTCAACCTTAGCGACAAGGTTTCTTTCATTGATATGGTTCCTGCCAATCAACTTGTTGACTCTCTAAAAGAATTTGATCTTGGACTTACTTTACTGCCCGCTACATCGAAGCAGATGAACGGGGCAGTACCCAACAAGGTCTTTGACTATGTTCGTGCAGGACTAGGTGTACTTTCTGTCGGAACTGCAGGAGTGCGCTCACTAACAGGAATTCAAGAATCGATTAGGTATATCGACATGCCCTGTCCTAACCAATTGGCAGCCGCAATAAAAGAAGTCCAGAAAAAAAGGGACGATCTTGCCGCCATGAAGATATCTTCACGTGAAAATGGTCCCCTGTATTCACGCGAAGAGCAAATGCGAAAGTTGCAGGATGTATATGCCGCGTTATAGCTTTATTATTCCCGCATATAATGCAGATGCAACACTGGGACGCACCCTGGATTCATTGCTTGCACAGACCCAAGACAACTGGGAGTGCGTGGTAGTTGATGATGGGTCAACTGATTCAACGGGTCGTGTTCTTGAAGACTACTGTAAGAAGGACTCGCGAATTAGGGGGGTCCAGCAAGAAAATGCAGGTACTGCGGCAGCGCTTAATACTGCAGCTTATGCATCAACGGGGGAGTTTCTTGTTCAGTTGGGTGCTGACGATGAGCTTCTTCCGGGTTTCTGCAGGGACACAGATAGGCTTATTGTGCAAAAACCAGACTTTGATATTTATGCTGCGAATGCGTGGCAATTTTTCCCAAATGGAGACAAGGAATATTTCAATAAGGGGGCTCGCTTTGAAGAACAGACAAGTATCACCTTTGAAGATCAGGTCTCGAAATCACTTATATACTGCACTGCAGCAGTCCGGCGAGAACTTTTTTTGAATCTTGAGGGTTTTCGTGCTCATATCTACAATGAAGATTATGACTTTTGGCTTCGTGCCTTAGCTGCAGGTGCAAGGCATATATATCAGCCTAAAATGCTCTCGCTTTATCATTCAGCCCCTAATCAAAAGACTGCGGATGCTCTAAAGGTGAGAGAGTCCGATTGGGACATACTTGATGATTTGGCGACAGGTGAACTTCTGTCAGAGGATCAGGTTTTGCGGGTTCGTGCTAGGCAAAATGAGCTTCAAGATAATATTGCTTTACGCAAAAAACTCTACCGTATTATGGGTGTGCGAATGACAGAAGCGCTGATTTCTAGGATACGATCTCTAAGAGGAAAGAATTGATTATGATGAAGGTTCTTCTTGATTATCGCATGGTGACTTGGTCAGGTATTGGTCGTTACAGTCAGGAACTGGCACGCGCTTTACACGAGCGCGATGATATTGAGTTATGCCTGATTAAGACAAAAGATAACCAGCTTCCAATAGAACTGACTGATGTGTCTTATTTTGATGCAGGTGCTCACCCTTTGTCCTCAAAAGGTTTCCGGGAGCTGCGAATGGCTACCCGAAGCTTCGTACCAGATTTGCTGCATTGTACTCACATCTCAACGCCCAATCTGAAAGGGCTTGTATCAAGTGAAGGGAAGAAGATTCCTGTCGTGACCACCTTGCATGATTTGACTCCAATTATTGTTGATGGGGTTATGCCCTCATTTGCAAAGCGTGCCATTTATTCAGGGTTAAACCAGCGTGCGGTTAACTGGTCTAGTGCCCTCATAACGCCTTCTCAGCATACAATAGGTGACCTTGAAAAATATTTCCCAAAGATTGCTTGCCCTATCACGGCAATTCCTCTTGCGGCAGATGAATTACTTAAGGTGGAACCGGTCAAGCCGTCTGCGATGAATTATCTTTCCCCAGTCTTTCAGCGCAATTTCTTGCTGTCTTTTGGGAATACAAAGCCGCATAAAGATTTACCCACCTTATTTGCGGCCTTTGAGCAGGTTGCTGCGGGCCACGATGATATATCCCTTCTTCTGGTGGGAAAAGAGCCCCCTAATTATTTGAGGCAGCACAATTCGAGTGACCTGCTTGACCGCGTTCAATTTACAGGACCAATCAGTGACGAGGAATTGGTTTGGCTCTATCAACGTGCGCGTGCCTTTGTGTTTCCCTCTCTTTATGAGGGCTTTGGCCTGCCACCGCTAGAAGCAATGAGTTTTGGCTGTCCCGTGATTGTGGCAGACACAACTTCATTGCCAGAGGTAGTGGATGATGCAGGAGTAAAAGTTGCTCCAAAGGATGTGCAAGGATTTGCAGGCGCCATTACGCGCGTCTTGAAAGACGAAGAGCATACGCAAGATCTTGAAGATAGAGGGCTGGAGAGGTCAAAAGAATTCAGTTGGGAAAAAGTTGCACATGCAACGGTTTCTGTCTACAAGAGCGTTTATAATGGCATTTGATGTGTTTACCGAAGTATTTGCTGCAAGGCTAATTAACCGCAAGGAGTCTATTTATATATGACCGCGATAAAACCGCGCAAAAAGAAAGAATTGCTTACTTTTCAAAATGCCATATTGGCACTGCAAAATTACTGGGCGGATTATGGCTGCGTTATTCTTCAGCCCTACGACACAGAGGTTGGTGCGGGGACCTTTCATCCAGCCACTGTATTGCGTAGTCTAGGACCAGATAGCTGGAATACAGCTTACGTGCAACCTTCACGTCGCCCTACAGATGGACGATACGGTGAAAATCCAAATCGCCTGCAGCACTACTACCAGTTCCAAGTCATATTAAAGCCAAGTCCTGATAACGTGGTTGATCTCTACTTTAGCTCGCTTAAGGCTATCGGTATTGACCCAGCACAGCATGATATGCGCCTTGTTGAAGATGACTGGGAGTCTCCGACATTGGGTGCATGGGGCCTAGGTTGGGAGGTTTGGTTAAACGGGATGGAGGTTACTCAGTTTACTTACTTCCAGCAAGTTGGAGGATTTGAGTGTAAGCCAGTGCCTGCAGAGATAACCTATGGACTAGAGCGCCTAATGATGATTGTCCAAGATGTTGACAATGTATATGACCTAGTGTGGACCTTGTCTCCTGATGGTAGTCCTGTTAGTTATGGCGACGTGTTCAAGATTAACGAACGGCAGTACTCTGCCTACAATTATGAGGTCGCAAGCGTGCCAATGCTACTGGGCCTCTTTACGCAATTTGAAAAAGAGTGTACCCAGGCTCTAGAGGCAGAATTGCCTATTCCTGCCTATGACTATGTACTGAAGTGTAGCCATGTTTTTAATATGCTTGATGCGCGTGGTGCTATCAGCGCAACAGAGCGTCAGGCATACATTATGCGTGTTCGTAATCTTGCGAAGCTTTGTTGCGAAGGGTACCTGAATATCTTGCCTGATGACGGGGACGCGGGTCAGAAGAAAGAAAGAGGATGTGTGGATAAAGATAAGGAAGCTGCTGTGAAAGGGGGCGATGCGTAATGGAGATTAAGCCCTATACCGCAGACTTGCTTTTTGAAATAGGGGCAGAAGAAATGCCCTCTACTCCCCTTAATGCGGCACATAAGCAATTAGAGGTACTTGCAAAAACTGCTTTTAGTGATGCGCGACTTAGCTATGAAGGTCTAGAGGTTTTTTCGACTCCTCGTAGACTATCCTTGCTAGTGAAGGCTATTGCAGAGCGTCAAGAGGATATCAGGCTTGAATTTAAAGGACCTTCGAAACAGATTGCCTATGCAGAGGATGGGACTCCCCAGAAAGCATTGGAAGGGTTTGCTCGTGGCAAGGGTGTTGATTTAGAAGATGTTGAATTGCGCATTATTGATGGCGCAGAATATGTATACGCTGTTAGGGACGAAAAAGGACTTCCTGCTAAGGAAATACTTCCTGATCTTTTACAGGGGCTTATTACGGGGCTTGACTGGCCAAAGCGTCAAAGATGGGGCAGTGGAGATGAGACCTTCATTCGTCCTGTGCGTTGGATCCTGGCAATTTTGGGTCAAGATCTCATCCCTTTAAATTTTGGAAAGCTGCAGTCAGGAAATTTCACATATGGACACCGCTTTCTCTCGACTCAACAGATTCCTATAGCTGCAATGCGCGAGTACAAAAATGTCCTACGGGGCAATAAGGTTATTGTTGACCAGGGTAAGCGCAGACAGATGATTCTTGAAAGCATTGCAGAGTATACTGCCCAACTACCTGAACCTGGTAGTCTAGCCCTTGTGCCAGATAAGGTTCTTGATGAGGTTGTAAACCTTGTAGAATACCCTAATGCACTACTTTGCTCTTTCGAGGAAGAGTTCTTGCGAGTCCCGCGTGAAATTCTTGAATACGCCATGAATTCGCACCAGCGTTACTTTGCGATACAGTCAGAGGACGGCAGTTTAAGCAATCATTTTATCGTTATTTCTAATGGGGATCCCTTGCATGGTCAGCAGATTGCTGCAGGTCATGAGAGTGTTATTCGTGCACGTCTAGCTGACGCAGCATTTTTCTATGATGAAGATTTGAGGGTTGGTCTTGATGGATGGCGAAAAAAGCTTGGCACCTTGCTATTCCAGCAAAAATTGGGAACCCTAGCGGATAAAAGCTTGCGCGTCACAAGACTCGTTGCTTATCTTTGTGAGGACTTAGACCTTCCCGCACAAACTACACAATCCGCCCTGCGCGTAGCAGAGCTTGCAAAGGCAGATCTGACAAGTAATACCGTAATTGAGTTTACGGAGCTTCAGGGTGTGATTGGTGCTTACTATGCTAAGGCTCAGGGTGAAAGTGACGAAGTGGCTGAAGCAATACGGCAGCATTATCTACCTCGTTATTCAGGTGATGATTTGCCAGCCAGCACTGAAGGACAATTAGTTTCGCTTGCCGATAAGGTTGACACGGTAGTTGGTATTATCGCGGCAGGCTTTGCTCCGAAGGGGACAAGTGATCCTTATGCGCTGCGCAGAAATGCCATTGGTGTTTTGCGCATAGTTATGGACAGGCTTCCTCTTAATGTTGAGAAACTAATTAGAGAGGCTATAAAATCCCTGCCAGAGGGATTGAAGACGAACGAAAGCGGGCCTGAGGGGTCTGAAGACTGCACGGAAGAGTTGGTTCAAAAGGTTCTGAGGTTCTTTACTTCACGCCTTGACAGCATGTTACGTGACAGGGATTACTCAACAGAGGTTATTTCTGCCGTGCTTGCTGCAGCTGCCCAGAGCCCTGCTGATAGCGCGGCACGCTGTGAGGCTTTGCACGCTTTCTTAGGGGAGAGCAGTGCATGGGAAAACCTGTCTACAGCATATACACGTGCTAAAAATCTGAGTGATCCAGAGGCAGGTGTGAGCGTTGATGTTGCACTCCTTGATCAGCATGAGCAGGCGTTCTATGACGCGCTTGTTTCAGCAGGACCACGTATCCAAGTGCAGCTTGCTGAACAGCGCTATAGTGATTATTTAAGTGAGCTTGCTGATGTGCGCGAACCTCTGGATGCCTTCTTTGACAACGTAATGGTTATGGATGAAGATGAAACCTTGCGCCGGAATAGGTTGGCATTGCTTAATGTGTTTATAGCTCAGGTAGAACCCTTTGCTGACCTGCGAAGACTGTCGAAGCAGAAATAAGTACCCTCTGATGAATGAAGAAAAGAGACAATTAACACTGCACATATTGAGCGATTCAGTTGGGGAGACCGCTGATACTGTTGCACATATTATTGCGATTCAGTTCCCCCAATTCCACTGGAATTATGTCTCGACAACCATGATTGACAGTGTTGAGACTCTTCATGAGGCAGTACTTCCGCACCGGGGGGATCCAAATTACATATTTGTCTATACATTTACGAGCCCCGTTTTGCGTGAAGAGATGATCAGCCTCTGCCATCCAGATGAAGGAGAGGCAAATTGCGTACACTCTGTTGATGTATTGGGTGGCGGCCTCGATTTAGTGACTGACCATACAGGAGAGCCACCCTCAGGGATGGTGGGGATGCTCCATCAGGTTGATGATACCTATTTTAGTCGCATTGCAGCCATGGAATTTACGGTTAATCATGATGACGGGCAATTACCTGAAAGCCTGACAGAGGCAGATATTGTTCTAATCGGGGTATCACGTACCTCAAAGACTCCTTTGTCAATGTATCTGGCGCATCGCGGATTTAAAACGGCAAACATTCCTTTGACCTTAGAAACAGAGCCTCCTCAACAGCTGTTCGAGGTTGAGTCTCGTAAAATATTTGGCCTTATGACGGGCATGGACACGCTAACAAAGATACGTCAGGAGCGGATGTCAGATATTGGCACCTATGTTCCTAGTTATGCTGACCCTAATTACGTACAGAAAGAATTCGACTACGCTCGCAAGCTTATGCGTCAGTTAGGCGCACTAATTATTAACACGGAAAAGCGTGCAATAGAAAGTGTGGCTCAAGAAATATTAGCTCATCTAAAACCGACTATGCGAAACACCTTAAATCGCTAGTAAGGTGACCCTAGTTGCCAGAAAGGTTACAGCAGTCTACATTCTTGACATATGAACGCACGTTCGATAATCTAGTTCCGTTCAAATTCACAGGTATTGACAAATATCTATCGCAGTAGCACAGTAGGAAGCGAACTCTCACAGTTGCGCAACCGGCAAGGCCTTTGGCTGATAAACGATGAAGTCAGCAGAGGTCAGAAACGGAGACATAATGGATACAAGTAAAGAGCAAATGTTAGATCTGACACGTGAACAGATTGAAAAGAAGTACGGAAAAGGATCCATCATGAAGTATGGTGAGGATTCGCAATTGGCTGTCGAGGTGATTCCTACAGGCTCACTTGCTATTGATGCTGCTTTAGGTGTGGGAGGGGTTCCGCGTGGTCGCGTTGTAGAAATATTCGGACCAGAATCTAGTGGTAAAACTACCCTAGCCCTTTCAATTCTTGCAGAAGCCCAGGCTATGGGTGGTGTTGCAGCCTTTATTGATGCAGAACATGCGCTTGATCCGACTTATGCGGCACGTTTAGGTGTTGACTTGGATGAAATTCTTGTTTCTCAGCCAGACACAGGGGAGCAAGCACTTGAAATTTGTGACATGCTAGTGCGCAGTGGCGCTATTGACATTGTGGTTGTTGATTCGGTAGCGGCCTTGACTCCTCGTGCAGAAATTGAAGGAGAGATGGGGGATGCAACCGTAGGTGCTCAGGCTCGCCTTATGAGTCAAGCACTGCGTAAGCTAACGGGCTCTTTGTCAAAATCGAATACTACCTGTATCTTTATTAATCAAATTCGTGAAAAAATTGGAGTAATGTATGGTAGCCCTGAAACTACAACAGGTGGACGTGCGCTAAAATTCTTCTCGACAGTTCGAATTGATATACGTAGGGGAGAAGCCATTAAGCAGGGAACAGAGATTCTGGGCAATCGCACCAAGGCAAAGATTGTAAAAAATAAGGTTGCTCCACCTTTTAGAATCGCAGAGTTTGACATTATGTATGGTGAGGGCATTAGCAAAGAATCTTCCATCTTAGATTTAGGTGTTGCGCAGGGCATCCTGAAGCGCTCTGGTGCCTGGTACACCTATGGTGATGAAAGGCTTGGCCAGGGTAGAGAGGCAGCAAAAGAAACCTTGCGCACTAATCCTGAAATGAGTCTTGAAATCGAGACAGCAGTACGTGAAAAACTGGGGATGCTTAGACCTGCAGATAGTGAAACAAAAGAATAAATTGGTGTAACGATGCCTATCTTAGAATCCTAGACGTCTCTCGTTATGATGACTGATGGTGCCTGCAAAGAGGCTGCCTATGAAGAAGCAAGGAAGTGTGCTCATCGCATAATTAAGGCGCGCGAGAAAACTTCCCATGACCTACTTAAGCGCCTTCAAGAGAAGGGCTATAGTTTAGGGGCATCAGAAGATGTGGTTAAGCGCTTTATTGAGGTAGGTCTTGTAGACGACCTGCGCTACACCGAGCTCTATATCAGAAGTGCTCAGTACTCTTGTAAAGGATGGAGTCGTATAGTTCGCGAATTGCGACAACGGGGCATAGACACAGAGTATCTAGATCCGCCACTTGAAGAGGATGAACTGGAGCGTGCCAGGGCCGTGATTGCACGCCTTAGTCTTGATACGCATAAGGACCGTGACAAGGCTCTTCGTCGTTTGCAGAATAAGGGATTTTCTTACGGTGTTGCGAAGCAGGCAATTTCTAGGCAAATTGATGGTGAAGTCTTTTAACTCTGGTATACTTTGTCACTGTGTTTAACGTGGGGCCTTAGCTCAGCTGGGAGAGCGCATGGCTGGCAGCCATGAGGTCAGGGGTTCGACCCCCCTAGGCTCCACCATCATTTTCGCAGGTCAGAAGCTTGTCAGCTACCTCTCTACTTTTATTGAAGATTATTTTGCCGCAAATCTGCCGCAAATGCTTTTACTTTGCCTACATTTTCGCAATCTTAAAGTTTGCTATCCCTGTTCCTTGGAACATGATTTTCCTTGATTTTCCTAGCGTAACTTTCTTTTGCTTCTGTTATTACAGATGTGAATACTTCTGCGACTTCTTTACCACTGCCAGACACGGTTCGTCCGTATACGTCTAGAGTCATAGCACTTGTTGCATGTCCGACTCGCTCTTGTACCTTCTTGACATCGACACCAGCATCAAGTAAGTAAGAGATTTGCGTGTTCCGTGTCTCATGCGTAACATAATGAGAAAGTCCGACCTTCTCAAGGTACTCTTTACGCCATCGTGAATAGTTTCGATAGTCGTGCCTATTGCCTATTTGGTCTGTGATAATAGGAGTTGTTGCCAATTGTTCCGTATCCCATTCAGATAGAATATTTTGTTGTGTCACTTGCCACTCTTTTAAGCATTGCAGCGTATCACCGTCCAAATAAACAAGTCTCTCCTCACCTGACTTTGTTGACTTGATTTCCATATAGGGAGTTATAGACTGTTTTATAATTATTCCACCATCTTCAAAATCTATATGTCTCCACTCAAGTCCTAACACTTCTCCAATTCTCACTCCCAATACCGCTGCTAAGCGAACTCCAATTACGCGAGGGTCTGAACTGCCTTCAGATTCTAACGCCGTAAACAGCTTGCCTAGGTCTGTCTTTTCAAATGGTTGGCGGTTTGGGATATCTCTGCGAGGAGTTTTCAATTTGTTCATGGGGTTTGATAAGCGGTAATCATTAAGTACTGCTTCATTCATGATTTGACTGCATTTTTTATGGACAGCAAGCATCGTTGTGTTTCCAAGGTTGTATCTTTTCTTGATTTTGGCAAGAGCCGATTTAATGGTTGAGGCATCTAGTTCTTTGATTGCTATGTCACCAATAATAGCGTTCAATCGATTAATGTATAACCGTTCTTGCTCAAGTGAGCCACGACCAACCTCATTAGCCTCAATTCTAGCGTCATGCCACATTTGAGCAAACTGACCAAAGGTAGCAGTATCAGCATCTAACCGCATTCCGTTCTCTATTTCCATTCGCAGTTCAGCAAGCGCACGAGTAGCATCTGCCTTGCTCCCTTTGATGTTTCTATATTTACGGCGGTACTTGCCAGTTAGCGGGTCACGACCATAAGGCTGACAGATTTCCCAGCTCTTCTTGCCACGCTTACGAATACTCCCTGCTCCACGACATTTCATAAATTACTCGTCCTTCCCTCTTGGCACAAGTTCACGGTTGTAATAAACTCGACATTGATCCGAGCAATATCTTGTTTTCTTTGTCATTCTTGCAATAGGTCGCTGACAGTATGCACAAAATGGGTGAGGACTATTGTTCAGAATGGAGGCAGCCGTGAAAATCAATTCTTCCCATACATTTGTTGCCTTCCCTCTTGTGTACAGATTTCTATTTCTATCAAAGAAGAAGTGAGATGCTGATGTCACATGCCTATCAATTAATGTATTGAGTAGAAGCTCCACCAACATTGGGGCGCAGTCACGGATGTAATCTTCGCGCGACTTTTCACTTGAAAGGTCTTTTATTTCTTCGGTAAGGTAGATGGTTGCCAATGTATAGTTACCATTTACCTTTTTGGTTGGGTAGTTGTTTTCTAAAAATGGATGCGTGACGGCATTAGGAATGAAGTCATCCACAAAGTTATCGGTATCGTTTAGCATCAAAACAGACGATGTCAAGACAATGTCTTTAACTCCAGGAGTGTCGGTATCAATATGCTTTTTTGTGACAGTGATGTTTTCTGCATTTCCAATTAGTTCTGCTGCTTCACTCAAAAGAAAGCCAACAAAATAATTGCCCCTGCTATTTTTTTCAAAGATGAAACGTTTTCCAATATCGGATGCTATGCCATGAACCTTGGATATGGGCATAATATCTTCTCCGTTATTATCTTTGACATAGATGTTGCTGCCGATTGCTGCCAACTGAAGCATTGTTCTTAGGAGTGTTTGAGCGTGGAAGAAGGTAGGCACATCAAAGAAGCGTCTATTCGATTTGCCCTCATTGCGTTCGACTTGTTTTTCCGTAAGATAGATTGGTTTTGCGCTACGTAAATAGCTTTGCAGATTTTCTTTGGGGGCGAAGAGGTGGGGGATTGAATAGCTTGCTGCATAACGAGATTCAAAAACAGGCCATTTATAACGCATAAAGTTTTCTAGCTCGCCCCAAGAGTTAACCTTGAGGAACTTTCCTAAAATCTCCCGCTGCTCTTTTTCGCACTCGACATTCCAAGATTCATCAGAATCAGCGATTAGCAGCATAACATCTTTGTTAACTGCAAGCAGCTTACTTGGCAAAAGCATGTTACCTCCGTTCGGTGTTACGCAAAATGGAGTTATTTTTGCGAGTTCCATATATTGTTACGTAAATATAAGATTATTCGTAACAATAGATTACGTAAAAGAATATACCGCAACAGTTGAGGGTATGTCAAAACGAAAAAGTAAGGAGAGGGTACATGCAACAGTTAGATGCCAAAGAGCAAGAATCCAAAGTGACTGGGATTTCATCAGAGCTTTCGGATTATCCAAAGGTGCTAAGCGTGAAGCAGGCGGCAAAAATACTTACCGTTTCGCCACAAACGATAAGGAAGCTGCTGTACGAAAAGCAGCTACATGGTCGCCTCGTAGGCAAGCACTGGAAAATTAGATTGTCTGAAATTGACAGGTTTCTTGGAGGTCAATCATGAGTAGGCACCTATTAAGACTACGACCCTATTATGTGACTTGTGCCATGTGCCAGACAAGCAGGAGGTTAACAAAATGAGTAAAGCAACCAAAACAAGAAATTGGGCAGGAATTATCTACCCCGATAGTGCGCCATCTGATTGGCTAGATGTATTAAAGGACTTGCGCATGAAGGTGCTTGTATCACCCCTGCATGACAAAGATGTAGATGAGGATGGCAATGCCAAGAAGCCTCACCATCACATCATTCTTATATTTGATGGGCCGCAAACACAGAATCGTGTTAGTGAAATCTTTACAGCACTCGGAGGAGTAGCAACGATACAGCGTGTAAACTCCCTTTCCAGCCATACTCGCTATCTCGCTCACCTTGATAATCCTGAAAAAGCACAATACAGCCCTGATGACATCATTGCGTTTGGCGGGATTGATCCTATTGATCTTTTGGGATCATCGCGAAGCAGTGCCGAAATGACCGCTCTCATAAATGAGATTTGTGATAAGTGCGCAGAACTTGGGATAGTTGAGTTTTCTAAGTTGATTGATTACACACGTAAAGAGCAGCCCAATTGGTTATTTTTTGCGTACAACAATGTTCATTTTTTTGACCGTTACTTATCAAGTTGCCGTCACATACGGAATATGGAAAACAGAAGATAGAGGGCATGTTAAAGCCAAGACGATTAGGAGAGTAGTAATGTCTAAGAAAGTAGAAAAGTGGCTAAAGCCAGAAGGCTTAAAGCAGATTGAGGAATGGGCAAAGCAGGGCATTAGTAAGCACGGCATAGCCCTCATGATGGGTGTTCACAGAACGACCCTTTGGGAGTGGTGCAAAGAACATGAGTCCTTGCGAATTGCCGTAGAGATTGGACGTGAGTATCTTATACAGGATTTACAGTTAGCCCTTTACAATGCTGCTCTTGGTGAAGTTGCAACGGAAGCCACAGTCATCGAAACCGAAGTTTTCCTAGATGGACGCGAGGCAGTTAGAAAAAGAAATACAACCACCCGAAAAGAGAAGCCAGATACGACTGCTCTGATTTTCCTTTTGAAAAACTTGTCGCGCTACCATCCTGTTAGCAATCCAGATGGCTGGTTATCTGATCCTGCTACTCAATTTAGCAGAGAGTTGACAATGATGATGAACGGCTTGGTAAAAGCCCCTGAAGTCTTTGCACTGGTGGCAGAAGAAATCAACACCTTGCCAGACTTAGCAGCAGTAACCGCACGCACAATTGAGAAAAACAATGCCAAATATAAATTAAGTTCAACAGAGGACACTTCAAAAGAATAATCCGACAAATCCGACACCAGAAAAGGGCGCACATCACAATCGGTTGCTTTGAGGTATATTGTCATTGAATGCGATAATTGCTCCTGCAGAAAATAATCGAGTTAGTCGCCCAATGTGTCTAAGGATCGAGAGAAATAGTGAACACTTGCAAAAGGTGTACATCACCACATAGCTCCAAGAGTATGTATAACCGCACTGCCAAAGGTACTATCTGTGAGAAAACAGGTCGTGATGTTACGGACAGTTCATTCAAGTGGATAGAAAATAATCGCTGTGAAAAATACATTGAATGTTCTTGCATCAGCACGATTTGTAGCCTATGTGCTGCGCCAGAAAAATAGCGGGAAACTTGTGGAAATAAACATCACACCCACTGTCATGGCTGCGAAGTCATTAACTACTGTGTGAGATTTAGACCAAAAGAATAAATGACGCAGTTCATGTGGTGGTGCGCCAGAGTACAGGGAGTGCTTGCTGTTCTGCACATCTTCTCGTTCCTGCGTACAGAACATAAGAGATTCCTCCCGTAAAGAGTAGACTGCTGCTATCGCGGACTAGACATCTACTCCCCACTCCCCGTGTGTACATTTTAGCAAGATTTTCTTCTATGGCAGTTTCGCCTACCTCAATATATTAAGCTCTGTAACGGCTTCTGCTTAAACCCCATCCTTTTTGCTTGCTTCACAAGCTCGACAACTCGGGGGATATTATTGGTTGATAGTTGGCAGGTGCTGATATACGTCTTCGACGCTGTAGCCTTGCGCTATAATCGTATCTGCCTTAACTGCTGGAGACAGTAGACTAACAACTTCATACTTGTGTCAATCACACCATAATGGGGCGTAATCCTCATAACTTGGTGTGGTTGCAGTTTTCTGTTTCCCGCAGCAGTTAAGGCAGGGGATTGCGCCTTCTTGTCTGTTTTTGTGCGCTTACCCTTGCTCTGTTGATAAAGCAACTGAAGGGAAGTGATCGTTATGTCTACTAAGAAGCCTAATGCCAATCCAAGTCCTGGACTTAATATAGCAACCTTAAAGAAGCCGTTTCTGATTTCTTTTACTGCCTCTTTCGTGGCTATGGTGGTGTTTGTGCTTGGGTTTTTCATTTGGCAAGGTGGCAGAATCCCTTTTGGTGGGCTGCTCTACTTTGTTGCTCTATCGTTCGTTATATGTTGGATTGTATCTCTGCCAATTAGCGTTGCAAGCATAGTGCTTAAAAGACCAGTTCTTATTGCTTTCGTTGTTGCGTATCTTGTGTTGGCAATCTTTTTGTTTAGTAGACCCATAGGATTTGTTGAACTCACTATAGCGTTTGCTATTTCCGCAGTCATTCTTTTGCTTGTTTTTGTACCAATCGCAAAAAAGAAATACTCCAGTGAAAAGTCGAAAGAAGATATTGTGGCAATGTTGAAAGACATTGACTCCGATTAGGCTTGTGATAGGAGGATAAATGAAAATAGCAACTGTAAAAGCAAGCGGCAAGGTCATCGACTTCAAAGATAATGTGTTTTTGATTGATGGTCAGAGTGCTGCCAAAAGTCGGATTGAGGAATACGATCGTCTGGGTGTTCTTGAATGGGCAAATAGTGAAGTCCGCGACTATGCTTTGAGCAGCCAATCAGCAACTGTTGCTGTCAACACAAGACATGCCCCATTAGGTACGACAATAGAAACTGGCAGTAGTGATGCGGCTTGGTCGAAGTACATTGTCATTGCCATAACAGTGATAGTTATTGGTGTTGTAGGAGCATTTGCTATCAGTTGGTACATTGATGAGCAGTCCATACAGACTGGTCATGTTGTAGAAGTATTTTCGCACGATAGAAGCACTGGAAATAGATACGTTATTGTTTCTGATAATAATAGCAATAGGGGTCATCTTGCGAGGACTCACCGTGATGTTTCAGTTGGTGACACAGTGCGCTTTAGGTTACAGGATGATAGTGCGAGGCGAGCCAGCATGGGCTTAACAGATATAACAATCATTTCTGTAAGATGACAAGATAAAGAGTGCATAAGCAGGAAGGGTGGCAAAGTGGAAATAGCAAAGCTCACAGGCACAGAAAAAGTATTATGTTTCGACAAGGGAACATTTAGTCTTGATGGTCAAGTGATTGATGCAGCAAAGTTAGCAGAGTATGACAATCTCGGTATCCTTGAGTGGAAAAGTGATGAGTTGCAGCTGCTTGCGTACTCAATGATTCAAAACACCACAACAAATGCGCCTGCAGCAGATGCGTCAAATGCTCAATCTCAACAGCAGAACCAAGGCGGTTTTAGCGGAGAACGTGATGGACGCATATATCTCAATGATGTAGACATCACCAATGAAGACCCTTACTGGCAAGAGGAGTTTATTAAGATATATCAGAGCAAGGGTAGCTATACAGGAAAGTTCAACTGGGCTGCATTTCTTGCGGGGGCATTTTGGTTCTTTGCTAAAAACTTGCCTGTTGTTGGCTTGATTTGGACTGCGGTAGCCATTGTTGGCGGTCTATTGACTGCCAGCGTTTTAGCGATAGGTGTATGGATACTTGCTGGTTTTAGGGCAAACTACATCAGATATAAAAAGGTTATCGAACACACAGAAATCTACTTCTAGGAGAGCTGAATGAAAAAGCAAGTGGCAACATTTATCGCAGGATCATTTTCTAACGTTGGCGAAGGTTTGTGGCGAGACGATAGAGGTGCATACTTTGTCGGTGGTGAGATGCCAATATCTACAGAGCGCATCGAAGAAATGGACACTCTAGGAGAACTGGAGTGGCTTTCTGGTGAGAGGTTAATGTTGTCACCTAGTGAGGCGGCTAGTGAGCAACAAGCTCATGAGAAGCCCCAGAATACAATCGGTGAAATAGGCTTCACAGAAGCAGAGGAAGTCGCAGAGGAGGCTTCTGCTGCTGCGATAGAGCCTAAAGCATCAGCACAAGAAGAAACATCAAGTACAAAAAAGAAGAAACTATCTTTGATTGCAGCTATTGTAGCCGCTGTAACCATCGGCATAGTTGCTGCTGTGCTTCTGTTGGGTCAGACTAGCGATGAATCTACTGGTGAGCCACCAGTTGTTATTGACATGTCTGACCTGGGATTATCAGAACCAGAGGATGCTCCCGAACCAGAGCCTGTAGAAGAGCAAGAGCTAGGGGAATCTGCGCTGGAGTCAGAACCTTCCTTTTACGGCGTTACAGATGAGCAGTTTGACAGAGAGATGGGTGAAGCTCGCTCTGACATTGAATATTACGGACGCTATGCTGACGAGTTCTTCCCAGAAGAAGGATTTTACGGAATATGGGTATCAGCTAGTAGAGATAGGATAGAAGCAGAAAGAACACTCACCCAAGTTCTTGATAGACTGTTTGAAAGTGAAGGACTAGGTGCTGGTCTTGTTACTACAAGTTCTTGGAGTAACCTTAACCCAGATGTGTGGCACGCTGTTTGTGTCGGGCCATTTCTTTCTCAAGCAGAAGCTGAAGCAGCACTAGCAGCTGTAAGGGCAGCAGGATATAGTGATGCTTACGTTAAGTTTAGTGGGGCGATACGGTAGGTATCTTGCAGTCTCTTGGATGAGGAGTCGATTATGGAGCAATGCGAGGAAAGCTATGGGATTACAGCAAGTATAGGTGTGGACTTCTCTGTTTCAGAAGATGGACGTATCTACATTGCTGACATATCTGCCCTTTCAGCCAATGCACTACTTGAAATCTATGCAACCAGTAGAGGCACTAGTTTTTTACAGGACAAGTTTGTGGCATTAGTTGCAGATGGAGAGATTATTTCAAAAGGAAGTCTGCCCTTTGGAAATGCTACGTTGCGTAGAGTTACAGATAGACTTGCTAGTGTGACGATAAGCGAGGGGCAGGTTAAGGTTAAACTTCAGAAGCGACTTCCTGGAGAGCGTAGCACCATACGCTCAAGACTATGGAAAAAGAAATGCTTGACCTGTTCAGATGGAAGTGATGATTCTCCCAGTAGGATAGAGTCTGCAAAAGAAGACTGTCACCTAGAAGAACTCAAACAAAATCTAAAGGAGTTAGATGTCTTCGTAAAGAACTCACGCGGAATCACAGCAGAGGAATACGAGAAGACAGAAAGCATCAATAATGCTCCTCCGCAATATACTGTCAAAATAAGGCAAGGTAATCCGCTTAGAGCCATTGTTAGTCGCAGCTTTGAGTATATAGATTACAGGCAAGCTGAACATGAGCGCATCATGGGAGAGAAAGTAAGGGTCTTACAGAGTCAAAAGAATATGCGGCTGTGCGAAGTTGAAGAACGTACAGGCGGAGACTATGTCATTTATGGTCTTACCCATTTTAGGAAAACCTTAGAAGATAAGATTCACTTCGTCTCTGAAAACCCAGAACAGTTTGCAGAAAAAGAGCCGTACCCTAGAGAGGTAGAAGATATTGCTGCTGACCTTGTTTGGGATGGGGTGTATGAAAATCCCTATCATCGTGAACCAGAATGTCATAAACGAGTAGTCCGAGAATATATCGACAGGCTGGAAGACTACTATTGGCGACTATAGCCGAGAAGCTAACCTTGTCTACGCTATAATGAAGTTGCTCAACTGAAGGTATGGCAAGGAGAAAACACTTGAAGGTATATCTCGACATTTGCTGCTTTAATCGTCCTTTTGACGATCAAGTGCAGCTCAAGATTAAACTAGAGACTGATGCCAAGTTATTTGTGCAACAGCAGATTCTGCTAGGGAAATATCAGCTAGTGTGGTCATATATTCTTGACTATGAAAACAGTAAAAGCCCTTTCAAAGAGCAGAGCCGAGCAATAGCTGCGTGGGAGAAGCTCTCCTGCGAAACTATTGACGAAACACCTGCTGTGCTTGCTCGTGCTAAGAAACTAATAGACTCTGGCATAAAGACAATGGATGCCTTGCACATTGCCTGTGCCGCAGAGAGTGGCTGTGATTACTTTATTACAACTGACCGCCGCCTACTTTCAGCGGCAGAGCCAGACGTTAAGATTGTAAACCCTGTACAATTCATTCAAGAGATTGAGGTGACAACATGACCAGTGAAACCGTACTAAAAAATGAAGGCTTGCAATTGCTCACTAAGCATCTGGGCATGGTAGAAGCTGAACGCTTTATCGCACTGATGGCTCGTGAGCCATTTGATTACACGGAATGGCGCAGAGATAAGTTCGATGACGTTTCTCTTGAAGAGCTAAGTGCTGCTGCCATGAAGCATGTCAGTGCAAAGAGGAACATGTGATAGGATTGATTGTCGTTGATTGTTCATAGCAGCTTTATGAGCAATCTAGTGGAGCAAGAAGGTGTCGAATGCAAGATGGAATTGTTGCCAGTAAAGTTTGCCGCAAATCTGCCGCAAATGTGCAGCGTTTCAGGTAGTGCCAGATGTAGTCAACTAGCCTATCTACCTGCGCAGATAGTGCTAAACATTACCTGCTATTACCTATCTGAAAACACTGGCAGCCATGAGGTCACCGGTTCGATCCCGGTAGGCTCCACCATTACACGTTCGCCATTTCCACGCAATTTGAGATACGCTTGTCTTGCAGGGTGAAGTTTTGCTCATACCTTAAAAGGGTAAGGCTGTTCCAGTTTTCAAGAAAGAGAACATTACTTATGGAAGAATCTACCGCATTTGATAAATTGCTTGCTAGTGATACCTTTTCTCGCTTCAGTAGGTTTTGGTTTTTCTGCTTTACTATTGCACTTATTCTGCCTCTTTTGGGACCGGACAGAATTTGGATTTTATCCGCAGCTCCCTTTGCGCTTCTGCTATTGAATGCTTATATCCAACTGTTGTATGCCATTCAAATCAGAAAACCTATACTGGATAAAAGATCACTTTCTTTACCTAGGTTCTTTTTATACGCAGGTAACTCATTCTTTGTGTTTTCTCTACTGCCCTTAGCAGCACTCACTTTTATACCGGGTGCACTTGAGGAAATGAGCGACTACCTGATTGTGCCCCTTACATCCGCAGAGGTAACGACGGGCCTCTTTTTGCTTCTTGGGTGTGCAATATTAACTGTTTTGGGTACCTTGCTTTCAATTGTTCGTGGGCGTCAGATGGAAGCACTTGCCAAAGAGGGTGAAGGGGGACAAGGTAAAGAGGGTTAACCTAAGGGTAAACCTGTAAACGATATGGTTATGATTGAGCGACCCTTAGGGTCGCTCTTTTACAATGTAGCTTATGTTTACGCTATTGCTCAGAGGCCTAGTTCGTGGATTCGCCCTATTTTTCGGGATATTTTCTGCACTTAATATCGTCATTTCCCGTTTTGGTGCGGCCAGGGCAGAGGATATCTGGTGGATTCAGTTTGATTATCTTCCTTCGTGGGCAGTGGCAATCCTGTCTGCGATTCTAGCGGTTGCGCTTATTTGTTATGCAGTTAAGCCTGAAATGGGTATGCCTAGAAGGGCTATTACGACAGGGGTTTGTCTTGTCTATGCTATATTTGCTCTTGTAAATGTGTTCGAGTATTACAGCTTGCTAAATGCGGGAGCCTTCACGACGCGCTTTCCTGTTCCGTTCTCACTTTTTATAGTTTTTGGGTTTCTTCTAACGGGAGTTGTGGCATGGGTACTCAATGAACAGAAGACAAAAATTGCAGAGATTGCTCTAGGTGTTGTCTTTGCCCTGTTAGGGGTATTGCTTTTTCCTTTGGCTCAAATATATACCTTTGGCTTTACTGACTATTCAAGAGAGGCAGATGTTGCTGTAGTTTTTGGTGCACGCGCTTTTGCAGATGGAAGACTCTCCACAACACTGCGTGATCGTGTGGACCGCTCAATCGAACTTTATCATGACGGATATGTTCCAAAGCTGCTCTTTACTGGCGGTGTTGATGCTGACGGAGTAAATGAGCCACAAATGATGAAGGCTTATGCTGTTTCACATGGGGTAGATCCAGTGCATATCATTCTTGATGATCAGGGAAATAATACTGATCTTTCTGCAAGGAATACTGTTCCTATTTTCCATGAAATGGGGGCGACAAGGGTTCTTGCAATCAGTCAGAATTTTCACCTACCGCGCATCAAAATGACTTACCGCGCAGAAGGTTTTAATGTTTTGACTGTGCCAGCACATAGTGATCACTTCATTCCAGGGACTCATATGAATTTGGCACGAGAGACTGTAGCCTTTTGGGCTTACTGGTTGCGAAGTGGTGTTCGAGACCTGCGCGTACCCTAGTGTGATCTCTTTCCTGGAGGTGCAGTATTTTCTTTGTGCGCTGCAGAATCTAGGCTTTAGTTTGATATGATTGACAGCGTTATTCTCTGATTTATACACAACACAGAAAGGTGCGAGCTGTGGCACGCGACTATAACCCTGAAAATATAGAACTTAAGTGGCAGGCAATCTGGGAAGACTCAGGCATTTATCACTGTGAAATTGATCCCGATAAACCGAAAAAGTATGTTTTAGAGATGTTTCCCTATCCATCAGGGAGCCCGCATATGGGGCATGTTCGCAATTACACCATAGGTGATGTTATTGCTCGCGCTGCCCGTATGCGCGGATACAATGTCTTGCACCCTATGGGCTGGGATGCTTTTGGACTGCCTGCTGAAAATGCTGCAATCAAACAGAATTCACATCCTGCTGTTTGGACCTACCAGAACATAGAGGTGCAAGAAAAATCATTCAAGCGTATGGGTTTTTCCTACGACTGGAGGCGTAAGATTGTTACCTGCGATCCTGAGTATTACCGCTGGGGACAGTGGCTTTTTCTAAAGATGCATGAACGTGGCCTGGTGGAACGTAAAAAGAGTCCCGTAAATTGGTGCCCAGAGTGCGCCACCGTGCTCGCGAACGAACAGGTAGAAGGTGACGGGGTCTGCTGGCGCTGCGCAAGCCGTGTAGAAAAGCGCAACCTCGCCCAGTGGTATTTCAAGATAACTGACTATGCACAAGAGCTACTTGATGACCTGGATCAGCTTGAGCTGTGGCCAGAACGCGTAAAGACCATGCAGGCAAATTGGATTGGGAGAAGTACAGGAGCAAACATCACATTCTCCATCTGTGATGAGCAGGGTGAATCGACCGATCAGGCCATTACGGTCTATACAACAAGGCCCGACACTCTTTTCGGTTGTAGTTTTTTCCTGCTGGCACCAGAACATCCTTTAGTGGAAGAATTTACCGCGGGTACGCCCTATGAGGCTGATTGCAGGGCCGTTATCGAAGCTAGTGCTCGTGAAACTGCAGTAGAGCGTGAAAGTGGTATTGCGGAAAAGCAGGGGGCTTTCACAGGTCGTTTCGTGGTGAATCCTATCAACGGGGCAAAGGTTCCTGTTTGGATTGCAAATTACGTGCTAATGGACTACGGTACGGGTGCTGTTATGGCAGTTCCTTCAGGAGATGACCGTGATTTTGAATTCGCGCGTCACTATGGTCTCGACATTCCACCTGTTGTAGTAGCAGAAGATGATCCTTTGCTAAGTACACTTCGTGATGAGTCAGACCTTGTTCAGAAAAATGTTGACTGGGACACGGGCTATACAGGTCCTGGGGTTTTGGTACAGTCAGGACCTTTCACAGGCATGAAAGGTGGGAAAGATAGCGAAGCCTGTCGTGCGATTGTTGAGGCTTTGGCAACAGAAGGTAAAGGCGAGGCAACAGTCAATTTCCGTCTTCGCGACTGGCTGATTTCAAGGCAGCGCTACTGGGGTAACCCCATTCCTATGATTCACTGTGATGTTTGCGGATTAATCCCTGTTCCCGAAGAGCAACTTCCTGTGATTTTGCCGCTTGATCTTGATATTAGCAAGGGTGCGACCCTAGATAGTGACCCTAGCTTTTATGAAGTTGATTGTCCTGCTTGTGGCGCTCAAGCAAAACGTGAAACAGATACTATGGATACCTTTACCTGCAGTTCATGGTACTTTCTTCGCTTTGCTGATGCGCGTAATGATGAGCAAGCGTTTAGCAAAAAAAGCGCCGACTATTGGATGCCTGTCGATAACTATACGGGCGGTATTGAGCACGCAATTCTTCACTTGCTTTACTCTCGCTTTTTCACCAAGGTGATGCGTGATATGGACATGTTGAACTTTGACGAGCCCTTTAAGCAGTTACTGACACAAGGTATGGTCAAGCTTGACGGTGAAAAAATGAATAAGTCAAAAGGTAATATTGTGTCTCCTGATGAAGTGGTGCCGCGTTATGGTGCAGATACTGTACGTGGTTACATAATGTTCATGGCTCCGCCAGACAAAGATCTGGACTGGTCTCCTGATGGTGTAGAGGGAATGCATCGCTTCTTAGGGCGCGTTTGGCGCCTTGTAGGTGAATATGTGGACACATGTGTTCTCGCCGGTTCTGCTAGTGCAACAAATAGTGACGAGGAAGCTATAGTTAGGCAGTCATTACGGGATACTCAAGACGCTTCACTTACTGACGCAGAGCAGACTTTGCGACGTCTGACACATAAGCTAACAAAAAAGGCGACCGATGACATTGATCGCCAGCAGTTTAATACAGCAATAGCTGCGCTGATGGAGCTAACGAATGCTCTCTATGACTTTAAGAAGCAGGACAATTGGACGGATTCAGTTTACACAGCAGAAGGCATTGATGCCTTGTTGAAGATGCTCGCCCCAATTGCCCCTCATATAACAGAAGAGTTGTGGCGTGACTTGCATGGTGAACAGGTGGAGAGCATTCATGTGCAGGACTGGCCTAGTTATAACCCTGACTATGTAGTTGCAGATACTATTGAGTTGCCTGTACAGGTTAACGGTAAAATTCGCGGCCGTGTAGAGGTAGCAGCTGATGCAGCAGATGAGGTTGTCGCAGAAGCAGCAAAAATAGCTGTGTCAGATCACATTGATGACGAAGAAATCAAGAAGCTTATAGTAGTGCCGGGTCGTATCGTCACTATAGTTATTTAACGATTACTTAATGCTGATTTAGCTTGACAATAATCACCCTTTAATCCTTGCCAGGTACACTTTAGGTACTCAAAAATTCTGGGGGTCAGAATTGTGAGGGCAAAGTGGATAACGAGAGATATGCTCGCTATTTGGATGATAGTCCTTTCCGGCCAGAAGGTAAGCTAGGTCAAAATGTTGATCGTGCTGATCAAGGCTCCGTACTTGAGTCTAAGGCCGCTGATAACAAGCATCAAGTAACCCTGCGGGGACTACAGGTTACTTTGACGGATATAAAAAGTAAGCTGGGATTGCAGGGGCTATCACACACTTCTGCAATCTTGTTAGCCTTATTTGTTCTTCTGCTCTGCACTTTTGCAGTGTGGAACTATTCACCCAGTTTGCAAGGAATGTTTTCCCGTCAGTCATACGGGGATGAACCTTCGCTGGTAAAGGCGGGTGGTAGTACTGACTCTGCTTCTGCAATAGACGACAATGAAGATAGTGCCGAGTTAGGTTCAGAAGGTTCAACAGGAACCATTTATGTCTATATCAGCGGGGCTGTACATCAGCCTGATGTTTATGAACTGGAATCCAGTGCGCGGATAATTGATGTGCTTAATGCAGCGGGTGGCTTTCTCGACTCTGCTGCACATGAAGCCGTTAATCTAGCCGCAGAATTGGACGATGGTACCCAAGTTCATATTTTAACAAGGAAAGAATTTGAAGAGCAGGGCGGCGGAATAGCAGCCGTTATTACGAATAGCTCTTCCTCAGAAGTTACTGGTGAGTCCAATGCAGGGGATGGACTCGTGAATCTTAACATGGCTGACAGTACTACCTTGCAAACTCTTCCGGGAATAGGACCTGTAACTGCCGACAAGGTTATTGCGGACAGAGAAGCCAATGGTCCCTACTCGAGCCTTGAAGATTTGACACGCGTTTCCGGAATTGGGCCAAAGCGTGTTGAAGGGCTGGAGGGTATCGCCAGTGTCGGACCATAAATCACGTAGTCAACCACTTGATAAACGAGAGCGCACTGAACCCCCTCCTAGACCGCAAATTCCGCTTATTATCTGGATTTTATTAGCTTTTCTGCTTGGTGCTACTCTGATGTATGGACGCATGAATAGCCTCTATATTGAGGCACAGGAAGTATCGCGTGGCTATCAGGTAGTGACGGTGCGTGCGCGAGCAGATCCGCGTGATGGACAGTATGGTGCTAGTGGGGAGGTCGTGGTCTTAGAGGGTGCTTTGCAGGGACAGAGGCTTGAATTGCGCTATGGCAGAGACATTGCCCCTCTTGAATTGGGTCAGACTGCTGAGGTTCGCGGGATTGTTCAGGGGTTGCCCTTAGAAGCAAGACAGCAACATCGCTTTTCTCGTGGTCTTACCGGAACCTTATCAGTGCAGTCGATTGATTCCGTGTATTATGCCAACAGTCCCTTAGGTCAACTTTGGAGCCTGCGTGCATCTTTGCAGAAAAAATTGAAAACACAGGCAGCTGTTACAGCTGAAGATGATAAGCAGATCGATAATAGGACTGGGCAGAGCAACTATGATCCCCAGTCGCTTGACGCAACCAAAGAGAAGAGCGAAGCATACGGCCTCATAGCTGGACTTACTTATGGGGATAGACGAGAACTTAAAGACTCTCCTTTAGAAAGTGCGCTGCAGAGGACAGGTCTTGCACATTTTCTTGCTGTAAGTGGTACCCATATGGCACTGCTGGGCGCACTTCTTTTCTTTGCTTTAAACAAGACCTCTTTAGGTCGTATAGGGGTAAGCGCGATTACATTGCTTATTTGCACCTGCTTTGTCTTCTTTACCGGCTTCGCTGCTGGCAGCATCAGATCAGTGCTTATGCTTGCGTTTGCTTTAGGGGCGTACTGCCTCTGGCGCCGGGTTTGCGTACTAAGCTCTATGGGGCTTGCGGGATTGATTATGCTAATTCTTGACCCTTTGCTTGCTATTTCACTGGGTTTTTTGCTTTCTTTTGGCTCTGTGGCAGGGATTGTTATTTTTGGTCGCTACATTCAACAGTGGTTGACCTGTCTTATTCCTGTTAAGCTTCGACAAAGGTCAAAGACGCTTACCAATGGTCTTGCTATTGCCCTTGTTGCTGCGCTTGTCACTTTACCACTGACTTTGGAAGCTTTTGGTATACTGCCCCTTATTGGACCGCTGGCAAATCTACTTCTTGCTCCGGCGCTTTGCGCACTACTTATCCTTAGTTTTGTAGCACACTTCTTTTTGCTCGCACTGCCTCCGCTTGGAATGGTTTTACTGGACGCATGTCTCATATATTCAGGGTTTTTGGGCACTATTATCAAGAGGCTTGCTCAAATTTCATGGGCAAGTATTCCTATGGAGGGGCTATCTACCACTGGGGTAGCAATCTTCATTGGCGGTTTAGTTGCTTTATGGATTTGGTGGCCTAAGCCAAACCGAAGGATGTTATTGCGCGCGATTGTTGTCATCTGCTGTGTGTTGATTGTTGCGGGTAGTTATACTCACTTCACAGCTGGTATCAAGCATGCTGACACATCAAAAACGATAACAGTACTTGACGTTGGACAAGGGGACGCAATGTTGGTGCGCGATGGAGGTCACACCGTTCTTGTTGACGCAGGTCCTAGCCCAGCCCTACTTCGTGAACAGCTTAATGTTCACCAGGTGAAAAGGATTGATACCCTTATCTTCACGCATGGCCATGCAGATCATGTGCGTGGTGCACAGATGCTGGATGCATCTTACGGTGTTCGTGAGATCGTTGTTGCAGAGGGGGGAGAAGACTTCCCCGCATATCTAGAGATTGCACAGCGTGTAAATGCTCCTATCGTGACTGCGCTTGCAGGTGACATTATCTCTATGGATGCACTGGATATTCGCTTTATCTGGCCACCCAGTCCTGTTAGCGACCCTAGTGCAAACGGAACTTCATTATCGAAATTGATTGTAGATACAGCACCAGATCATTTGGATGAAAATGAGTTAGATATTGTTTTCAATAGTGGTGATGCAGAGGCTCCAGATGTGAAAAAGGCCTTTATGTTGCCAGAAATTGAGACAGCATTGCAGGTAAACGGAAAAGTACAGTCGATTGATGTAATGGTAGTTCCTCATCACGGAAGCAAAGCATCTCTTGATAAGAGTTTTCTTGAGAAGGTGGCTCCTAATAAAGAAAAGAGCATTGCGATAATTTCTGCAGGAAAAGACAATCAGTTTGGACACCCTAGACCAGAACCATTAGAGCTAATTGGGGAATATTTTCTAAAACTCTACCGCACTGATAAGGATGGCAGCGTTACAATAGAGTTATGACTTCAAAAGCAAAGCTTCAACCAGTGAATTTAATCATTTCTGACCAGGATCTTCTGCGAGCAGAGGCACTTAAGCGCTTGCGTCAACGCATGACAGAAGAGGGGGTTGACCTTGACCTAGACTCGCAGGTGTTTGATGCAGAGAGCATGGATATTGCAGGCTTCACTAGTGCTACGGGTACACTGCCTTTTATGTCGCCCCTGCGTTTAGTTGTGGTTCAAAATATAGACAAACTGAAAGCATCTGATGAAAGGGTGCAGGCTGTAGTTGAATATTGCCTTAATCCTAATCCGACTACGGTGTTGACCTTAACTGCACAACGCGTGGCTAAGACAACAAAACTCTATAAGGCCGTAGCAAAAAGTGGTCTTGTAATTGACCGCAAGGCTCCTGCAAAGAAAGATTTGCCAGGGCACGTTGTTCTTATGTTTGCTCAGGCTGGTATTCAGGCATCACAGATGGACTCAACGACTCTGATAAATTTGGTCGGCGACGATCTTGCAAGTCTTAACTCTGCCATAGAGCAACTAGCTGCTTTTAAAGATGTTGCAGGCAGGCGCAAGGCAGGTGACGACACGCTCATCTCTATATCACAACTTGAAATAACCAATATGATTGGGGACACTTCAGAGGTGAAAGCTTGGGAACTTACCGATGCCTTGGCAAATAGGGACGGCTTAAAAACATTGGACATACTTAATCGCCTGACAAGGTCAGAGGGGGACAGCATCAATTTTCTTGTGGTCTTTCTAGCAGCGACCAAAATCCGTGAATTGTTAACTGCGCGTGCACTAATTGATAGAGGCGACGGCACATCTTCTGCCTTAATTGAGCAGTTACAGAATCACTCTACAAAAGGGAAGGGTCGCAGCTTGCAGCCTTGGTTAGCTGATAGGATTTTACGACAGGCAAGACAATTTTCCGCAGAGCAGCTGCGCGAATCATTGCGTGAACTTGCAGAAGTTGAATATACAATGAAAACGAGCCCACCCCAATTGGGTAGGCTCGCCTTAGTTCGTTGTTTGCTTGAACTGTCTGCTACTTAACTGCGTTAGCGGCCTTCATGAGACCTGACTTGCGGTTAGCGGCTTGGTTCTTATGAAGAACACCTTTTGATGCGGCGCGATCAAATAGTCTGCTCGCATCTTGTGCCGCAGCGATAGCTTCGTCACGATTACCAGCTTCAATAGCTGTTTGGACTTTCTTTGTAGCAGTCTTTAGTTCTGACTTTACTGCTCTGTTGCGCAGGCGAGCTTTCTCGTTAGTGATAATGCGCTTTTTTTGGCTTTTAATGTTTGCCACTTGTGTCTTTCCTCTCAAATCATCAAGTCACGGCACCTGACTTTGAGTGGGGACAAAAAGTCAAGCCCTAGAATAATACCATATTCGACACACCTGGGACGTGTGCTTTGCTACAATTCAGTACGGAGTAAGCCAAGCAGCCGCGCTGCAGTACCTTTATGACTGCGGTGAGGAAAGTCGGGGCTTCGTAGGGCAGGATGCCTGCTAACGGCAGGGCGCGGTGACGCGACGGAAAGTGCCACAGAAAAGAAAACTCCCAGCAGCCTGGGTTCGTATTGGGTACGACCAGTTGCGGTAAGATATGTGTCCTCTCACGACGGATAGATAATCTTTGGGCAACAACTTGGCTGGGAAAAGCTGAAACGGTGTGGTAAGAGCGCACCAGCACATTGGTAACAATGTGGCTTGGTAAACCCCATTCGAAGCAAGGGCGTGTAGGTGCGGTTAAGGTCGGCCCGACCGGCGCACGGGTAGCCCGCTCGAGGCATATGGCAACATATGTCCCAGATAAATGGTTGTTCAAGACAGAACCCCGCTTATCGGCTTACTCCTAAAATTGTAAATTGCATTGAAAGGATTTGAACCTGTGTTTAAGCAGCCTGTGCAGGAATGGGAAAGCGCTATAGACGGCAAATATCTTCGGTTTAAGTGTGAACACGAAAAGGGTCAAACCTATACCCTTACAATAGGTGGCGAGTCTCTTGCAGTCAAAGGTGGATTTCTTTCTATGATGTTTGGCTTTGATGAACCCTTTACCTACGAGGGCAGAGAGATGCGTCTTGTTGCTGCCAAGGCAGGTATGGATGTTGTTTATGATGGGAAGCTTCTGGTTGCAGGTAAGCCCTATTATCCGCGACCTGCTTGGGTGTGGGTCTTTGTTATCATCTGTGTTTCCTTGGTGTTTTTAGCAGGCATGTTGGGGGGCTTCTTTGGCTTTCTGGGGGCAGTTGCTTGCATAGCAGCTTCCAGAACAGGGCTACCAGTTTTTATGCGCATTTTACTTTGCGCGGCCATTACTGTGTCAACATGGCTCGCCGTTATTGTTGCGGGGACAACCCTGGGCACATTCTTATCTTAGAGAGGGATTCATTTCATGATATACCGTAACAAGCTCTCGCTCTTAGGTTTTGGCATCATGCGTCTACCTATTGTAAAAACAGATTCAGGCGCAGAGGATATCGACACTTATCTTTCGACAGAGCTTATAGATTATGCGCTAGCTAATGGGGTCAACTACTTTGACACAGCTTGGCCTTATCATGAAGGTCAATCAGAGTCGTTTCTAGGGAAGGCATTAGTAGATCGTCACCCACGTGAGGATTTCTATTTAGCAACTAAGCTTCCTTTATGGGAAATTGATACTCCGGCAGATGCGGATACTCTCTTTGCAAGGCAGCTTACCAAATTGCGCACAGATTATGTCGATTTCTACCTCATGCATGCCTTAGATGGTGAGCGCTTTGATCATATGGTTAGTTCAGGCTTATTGCAGTGGGCAGTTGACTTGCAAAAATCAGGCAAGATTGGTCGGTTGGGTTTTTCATTTCACGGAACTAATGAAGACCTTGCGCGCATAATTGCAGCCCACAGTTGGGATTTTGGACAGCTGCAGCTGAACTATCTTGATTGGGAGCTTCAAAAAGCAGGGCAGGCCTATAACATGCTTACAGATGCAGGTATTCCCGTTATAGTTATGGAGCCCGTGCGTGGCGGAAAACTAGCTTCGCTTATTCCTGCAGCAGAAGAAATTCTCAAGACACAACAACCAGGAAAATCGGTAGCTTCGTGGGCTTTTCGCTTTGTGGGGGGACTACCTAATGTGATGTCAGCGCTATCAGGCATGAGCACTCTTGATCAACTGAAGGACAATATTGAAACTTTTAGTGTGGCAGAGGTTGACCTAGTACTTACCAGTGCTGAGAGAGGCGTGCTTGACTCTGCACTAGAAGCGTCGCAGCTTGCGGCAGCGATACCTTGTACAGCCTGCAAATACTGCATGCCCTGTCCTTACGGGGTAGATATTGCAGGGGTATTTGGCTCATACAACGCCTATAAGATGGGCGGTTCGGACTTTGGATACAAGATGGGGCTTAAGGCTTTAGGTGAAGACGCACTGGCAGACTCATGCATAGACTGTGGTGACTGCGTCCCGCTCTGTCCTCAGCAGATAGATATATCTCAGGAAATGGAAGCAATTGCTACTGAGACCGCGGAACTGTTGAGCGTAGATGAGTATAGAGCAGAACGAGCAGATCTCATGGAAAAGCGAGGAAGCAACTAATTTATAAGGATATTTTACACTCTATTGCGGTAGTGTGTAGGCATAGGGTATACTAATCAATCGTGTCTTCGTAGGTTATATAAGTTTTGCAGACTTGCAAACAACCCATGAACGTATAGAAAGAAGGATTTAGGATTATGGATGTTATTCGCGCTTTGGAACAGCAGCAAATTAGAGATGACTTGGCTCCGTTTCAGGTAGGCGATAATGTAAAGGTGCACTACAAGATTATCGAAGGTAATCGTGAGCGTATCCAGATTTTCGAAGGTCGTGTAATCCGCCGTCATGGTGCGATGAACCGTGAAACCTTTACTGTGCGTAAGATTAGCTTTGGTGTTGGCGTAGAGCGTACTTTCCCAGTAAACTCACCAAAAATCGAAAAGGTAGAGATTGTAAGTCGCGGTAAAGTAAGCAGGTCAAAACTTTACTTCCTTCGCGACAAAACTGGTAAGGCAGCACGTCTTAAAGAGCAAAAATTCTAGACAGCTTTCGTGTCTAATAACAAGAAACAGAAGCGCCTCTGCAATGCGGAGGCGCTTTTTGCATACGAGAAGCAACTTTACAATGAGGGAGCTCGTATTGTTGTTGGTATCGATGAGGTCGGAAGGGGGCCAATAGCAGGCCCCGTGTCGGCTGCTGCAGTCGTACTTGGGGCAGGCTGGCAACCCATCTCTGGATTATGCGATTCGAAGCAGCTAAGTGCGGCAAAGCGTGAAGAGCTCTCGACTCAATTGACGGAGTCTGTCCACTCCTCCCATATCACTCATGTTGATGCAGCCTATATCGATGACCATGGCATTATGCCCGCACTAAGACTTGCTATGCAGCGTGCTGTTGAAGGTTTAAGTCTTGGACTTGGTAGGGACGGTGGGGATGGCGAAGTGCTTGATGAAGTTCCTAGCAAGATTCTCATTGATGGACTCCCCCTCAAGCTTTTTGAACAAGAAGAAGCCATAGTAAAAGGTGATTCAAAGATAGCCTGTATTGCAGCTGCGTCGATTATTGCTAAAGTGGCACGCGATAAGTTAATGACTGAGGCCAGTCTCGACTATCCTGCTTATCATTTTGATTCAAACAAAGGTTATGCGTCAGTTGTGCATCGCCAAGCTATTGCGAAGTTTGGACTAACACCTTTGCACAGAAAAAGCTTTTGCCGAAATTTTCTACAAGAATCTCTATGGTGATTTTGCGCCAAAAACCATTATTCTTTTGGCGGCAAGCTGCGGATTTAACTTTTTCGTAATAATGGCTTAATCTTATTTTAACCATCCCTTAATTCTGTCTTAACAACTTCATAATTTCCTTTTAATCTCTTCTCGCTACTATGTTGTGCAGAGGGAGGTTTATGGATTATGAAAACAAGCGTTAAAAAGGGCCAGACAAACAAAGAGAGCTATCATCAGAGGATGCGTCAGCTTGGTAGACGTGGAGAAGAGTTAGCCTGCGAATTTCTTGTTCGTAATAATATGAAAATTATTGATAGAAACTGGCGTTGTAGTTATGGCGAGGCTGATGTTATTGCTATGGAAGGGCACACCCTTGTTTTTTGTGAAATAAAAACACGCAGAAGCCTTAGATATGGAAATCCTGCAGGGGCGGTTACCTTCAAGAAAAGGGAGCGCTACTATAAGCTAATTAATCTTTACCGAAGTCGCTCCGCAATACGGCACAATTCTGTTCGATTTGACGTTATCAGTATTTTTGTTGACGAAGATAAGAGAAAAGCCCAACTTCGTTATGTGCGTGATGCTTATGCCAACTGCTAGTACATCAGTCAGCTCTGAGAGCTCTATGATGTCCAAGTTAAGTACACGACGCTACAGTGAGGTTAGTACTGCGGGGATGCAAGGAATCGAGCCAAAACAGATTAGCGTTCAGGTAAATTTAACTACAGGCTTACCGGCATTTCACATTGTTGGACTGGGCGATACGGCAGTAAAAGAGGCTCACCGTAGAGTAATAGCAGCGCTTAAAAATAGTGGTTTTCGTGTTCCTGACGGGGTCATTACCGTGAACCTTGCTCCTGCACTTCTACATAAATCTGGAACAGGATTTGATCTAGCTATTGCAGTCGGAATTCTACTTGCAGATGGAGTTCTGCCCAAAAGAAGCTTTCACAATCATCTCTTTATTGGCGAGCTGGGACTAAATGGTGCAGTTTCAAATATACGAGGCATGGTTGGCTTTGGGTTGCTTTCCCAAAAGACAGGAAAAGTAATTTCTTGCGCGGATACCTCAGTATTTGACGGACTTTTCAATGTGAGGGCATTAGAGCTCAATCATTTAAGTGATTTGCACCATCTAGCTACTCTTAAGTCAGAACAAAAATCACCTTCTTCTTATACTGACAAGGCACAAAGTGATGTCTGCGGGGACTTTGCCGATGTTGTGGGTCAGCAGCAAGCCGTACGAGCCCTAACTATTGCCGCTGCAGGACAACATAACCTTATGATGGTGGGACCGCCTGGAACGGGGAAAACTATGCTTGCGTCCCGTTTGCCCAGCATCCTTCCCAGATTAGACTCAGAGGACCTTATTGAGTCTGCGCTGGTGTTTTCTGTGGCTGGAGTAGCTTTTGATCAGCGACTGAGGAAAAGGCCTTTTAGGTCCCCTCACCACAGTGCAACTACGACAGCGATAGTGGGGGGGGGAAATCCTGTCAAACCTGGAGAGGTGTCTCTCGCACATAATGGAGTACTCTTTTTAGACGAGATGCCTCAATTCTCACGAGGTACTTTGCAGTCACTACGGCAACCAATAGAAGAAAGAAAGGTTTGCATTGTTCGGGCACAGGGTTCATTTATGTTTCCGTCAAATTTTATACTGATTGGAGCAGCTAATCCTTGTCCCTGTGGTTATTTGGGCGATAAGTCCAAAAACTGTCGCTGTCTACCCAACCAGATTGAGCACTATCAAAATAGGATAGGTGGACCACTCATTGATCGCTTTGACATGTTTGTGTACGTTCCTCGCCCCAATCCTGATCAGTTCTTTGAAAGGGCAAACAGCAACGGACAACAGCCCCTTAGCTCAAAGAATATTTTCAAGCGTGTAGTGGCTGCACGAGACTTCGCGGAGCATTGTAAGCGAGGTTCTGTGCATGACCTCACGAGACAGCAACTCTGTGAGTCTAGTCTAATTGAAAAAGATGCTCTGGACTTGCTGCGCAGGGCGGCACATAATCTTAAGCTTTCTGGTCGTGCAATCATAAGAACACTTCGTCTATCGCGAACTATTGCAGATCTTGAACTTGCTAGACAAATTAACAGTTCTCATCTTAGCGAGGCTCTTACTTACAGAAAGACTTGGAACAGTCATGACTAAAGCAGCATCACTACAGCGCACGCGCTTTGAACTAACACAAGACGACGCTCTTTATCCTGAGCTCCTTGCATTGCGGGGCATCTCACCCCGTCTTATATACGGACTGGGAAAAGAGGACGCCCTAGGCCAGGGGGTTGCCATAATTGGTGCTCGAAACGCGACTTCCTATGGCAGGCGTATTGCCCGGCTGGTGGCATCTTGGGCTGCCGACTTGGGACTAGTAGTCTACTCTGGCGGGGCTAGAGGCTGTGATCAAGCTGCTCATCAGGGGGCATTAGAGGCCGGAGGTAGTACCGTTGCTGTTATGGGCTGCGGGGCAGATATTGTCTATCCTTCTCGTGCAGAAAAATTGCTTGATGAAATTACGCAAAAAGGGGCAGTGATATCTGAATATGTCTGGCAGACACCACCAATGAAGTATCGCTTTCGTGAACGTAATCGTCTCATAGCAGCGCTTTCTGATTTAGTTATTGTGGTTGAAGCTAGGCTTCCTAGCGGAACGTTATCAACGGTGCATCATGCTTTGGAATTGGGTGTGCCCGTTGCCGCTGTACCTGGATCAATTCTGTGCCTAGAATCAGCTGCGCCCAATAGGCTGATTAGCGAGGGTGCTTTTCCTATCTGTTGCCGTGATGATCTTGCACTTGCCTGTAGTTTTTCTGAAGCTCGTACAGGTCTTTCGGAACTTTATAAAAGTTTTGAAGTTAACTCTGACTTTGAGTCAGAGTCACATGCAGGCAAAATATTTGCAGCTCTGCAAAGTATGCCAGCATTACCGGATGATTTGGTACAAGACCTAGGACTTTCCTTAGAGGAAGTACTGGAGGTATTAGGGCATTTTGAAGTGCAGGGTCGCGTAATTCGACATCCAGATGGTCGGTATGGCCACGGTGAGGGTGGTAGGCTTCTATGATTAACCTTAGGCTTGGAAAAAGGGCAGAATCCACAATCAATCCAATAAGTGGGAATTTCATCCCTTGGTCAAAGGGAACAAATAGAAGCTCTGGTCAATTCTTGATTACTGTAGCAGGAGCCGAACCAAAAGCTGGAGCCACACATCTAGCACTTTCTTTAGCGGTAAAAGCGCATAAGCGAAATATAAACTGTGCGCTTATTGTGTCTCATGAAAGCTTCGAGGCACTTAGACAATACTATGTATTGTCAGTCAGAGAGGACTCAATTGGTGCTCAGTCAGGTGCAGAAAAAAGGGGAGCGCAAAGCAGTTTGCGTCAATTTGCTAGTTTTGCAGGGCTAAGCATTATGGCTGGTGTCCTTCCTAGTGACCTTGAGGGCTATCAATTGATAATTTGGGATTGCGGCAGTTTGCCAAAAGCACAACGACGTTTTTCACGAGGCAATCTTTGCTGTCTTGTTAGTGGAGGTCAGCCCTGGGAACTTATTCCGTTAGATAACCTATTGAATGATATGAGTTATGACGACATGAGCAGGCATGTTATATGTGTTCGTGGGGTCACAGAGTCTGAACTCAACCACATTAAGCAACAGATGGCAGGCAAGGTGCGCTGCCTTGGCATATTGCATAAGCCAGACTGGACCGATGTGAGACTGCGGGAGGACCTAGTTACGATTTTAAGGTTGACTGAGGGGTGCAATTGACGACATTGCTTTAAAGATTGCCTCTCTGCGCGTGATCTTATCGTAAGCGGAATTATTGCACTGAATAGGAAAAGAGGAGCGGATGAAGACTTCAAAATTATTTAAGCTACCAGAGCGCCGAAACATTTTACTCGTTCAAAGAGGGTTACGTGAAAAGGATTTGAAAAAAAGGGCAGAAGTGCAGAATAAGAAAGCAAAGATCACCCACCGCAGACAGAAAAGAGAACAGGTACTGACAAGTCCATTCATGAAGGTTTGTGGAGGTGCCGGAAATCTTCTTTGGGTGCTAACAATGTCTTTAGTGCTCACCCTGATTGCTAGCTATTTAGCCATCAATCCCCATTTCTTTGAGGTGATAACCTCTCCAATTGAGCAATTATTTAGTGCAAATATTGCTGGAGCTACACCAGTTGTAAATGAGAAAGACCACCTAACCAGTCAGGTTGAGCTAGAGATTGAGAGAGAGTTTGATATTAGTTACATGGGGAAAGAAAACCAAATTATTCAGACAATAGGTTTATCTAGGAAGCACTATTCGGGAGGGCAGGATAGGATTTTGACCTTGAAAAAGCTTGAGGTAACCCCTGTTATTGGTCATTTTTCTGACAGGGTAGATAAGGTGATAGAGTTTGATAATCTTCCCACAAACGATGTAGCGCAATTGCCACTGAAGCGAAATTTCACTTTGCGCAGTGACAAAGAAATGGGTTTAAAAGCGGAAGTGTCTTTACATGCAGCAGAGTGGCGGTGGGAAACTCAGGACTATGATGTATTTCATTTGCCTAACGCATATAAAGCGTTCGTGACTTACCGCGGCGAAGAGCACTGGTTAGATTATTCGGTGCTAAGGGTGAAAGCCTTCTATGCTGGACAAAAGACAGGAGAATCCTCTGCTAGTCCGCCGCAATCTGCCAAAGTTTCAGACCATGAAAGGCCATACAGAGAGTCAAGGAATGGACTGCAGGCTTTAGGGCACTCTAGAGAAGTTGTTGAGCAGCCCGTGCAGTCGGTTATTTCAGAACCAGAGGTCATCCTGCATGAACCTATTATTGAAGAGGATCCTTCTAATACTGCCGAGCAAAATGAGACAGTCACTGCTTCTGGTGCAGATGCAGAAGCTAGGGTTGAAAGTGACAGTAGTCTTCTTCTCCCTGCGGCTGCAGGATTAGCCGTAGCTGCAGCAGCTGGTGGTACAGCAGTTACAATCTTCTACCGCAGGCGAAAGAAGAAGCAGGAGAGTTTGCAAGACACAGGATTTTAGCTTTTGTGGAACGCCTTAACAACGCACAGGATTACGCCTTAAGTAAACTTGCTAAAATGGGAGCATGCTAAGAAGTAAAAGATCTAATGTTCAGTGCGCGCTAATAAGAGCTAAGGAAGGTCCACAAGTGATTGTTGTGGGCGGAGGACTTGCTGGCAGTGAAGCTGCCCTGCAATTAGCCTATAGGGGCGTGCGGGTCAGGCTGTATGAGATGCGACCTGCGGTAAACTCACCTGCGCATCATAGTGCATATTGCGCAGAACTTGTTTGTTCGAACTCATTTAAGAGTAACGAGGAGCGCACAGCTGCGGGCACCTTGAAAAGAGAACTCAACTTACTGGGAAGCCATCTTCTTTGCCATGCTTACGAACATCGTGTTCCCGCGGGTGGTGCACTTGCTGTTAACAGGGACGGCTTTTCAGCAGCGGTCACCTCTGAAATTGAGCAGCATCCCAATATCGAATTACTGCGCGAGGAATTCAGGGGACTAAATTCGGACATTCCTATAATTGTCGCAGCTGGCCCCTTGGCGTCACCCGATATTTCTGAGGCTCTGATTGCTGTAACGGGCACTGAGTCTCTTGCTTTTTATGATGCAGCAGCACCTATTGTAAGTAAGGATTCTCTAGACATGAGCAAGGTCTTCGCTGCTTCGCGTTACGGAAAAGGTGACGGTGATGATTACCTGAATTGTGCCCTCAATGAAGAAGAGTACCAAAAGTTTTACGATGCACTTGTGTCTGCTGAGCGTGTCAAAGAGAAAGATTTTGAACAGAAAGAGCTTTTCGCTGCCTGTCAGCCAGTAGAGGAAATAGCGCGCAAAGGTAGGGATGCTCTGCGCTACGGAACTATGAAGCCCATCGGTATCGATGATCCACGTACAGGGCGCTATCCTTTTGCTCTGGTCCAGTTGCGCAAAGAAACAAAAGAAGGCAAGCTGTACAACCTAGTTGGTTTTCAGACGAATTTAAAGTTTGGTGAACAAAAAAAGGTTCTTTCGTTGATTCCTGGTTTAGAGCATGCAGAGATAGTTCGTTACGGAGTCATGCATAGGAATACGTTTGTTGATGCTCCTCGTACGCTTAATCAAGATTTTTCCTTAAAGTTTGAACCGAACGTTTTTCTGGCTGGGCAAATATGTGGTACAGAGGGGTACCTTGAAGCAGTAGGCTCAGGACTTATGTGTGCCCTACAGGTTTACTCGCGACTTCAAGGCAATTTGCGTCAACCTCTAAAACCGCTTCCGAAAGAGAGCGTGCTAGGAGCACTATTTGCTTACAGCCTTGATTCGAGTGTAAAAAATTATCAGCCAATGCATGTTAACTATGGTCTGATGCCTCCCTTTGAAAAGCGTATCAAGAACAAACAGGAGCGCTATACGGCGTACTCGAATAGAGCTCAATTTGTCGTTAGGGAGTGGATTGAGGGCTATAAAGACAGGTTGTTTAATCATGTCTAGCGAGCTTAAAAACACTCAACAGGATAGAGGGATCTCTGAATTTGAAACAGCTCGAGACAGATTCATTAGTTCAATTGTTGCTGTTCAAAATAAATCAGAAAAAACGGCACAATCCTATCGTTCTGATCTTGATGTCTACTATGAATGGACGAAACGGTCAAAACTTGACCCGATTAGAGTTGAATACCGTCAGCTGCGTAGATATTTAGCAGAGCAAAGTGCTGCCCAGTATGCACGCAGTACTATTGCGCGCAGATTGGCTTGTTTACGCACGTTTTTTAGATATCTAGACCAAGAAGGATTAATCGAGGGCAATCCAGCACAGTTGCTACAGACTCCAAAATTGGAAAAATCTCTTCCGGGTACGCTAAGTGAAAAGGAAATCAGTAGCATACTTGACGTGCACGATCTCTCCACCAACGAAGGATTGCGTGACTCGGCCTTATTGGAATTGCTCTATGCAAGTGGGGGACGCGTAAGCGAAATTGCCCATCTTCGACTGGCTGACTTAAAGTTAGATCAAGGCATTGCAAGGGTTCAAGGGAAAGGGGGGAGAGATCGCTATGTTCCTCTTCATCAGCTAGCGGTAGACAAATTGGATACTTATTTAGAAAGAGTTCGTCCAACCCTTGTAGGCAGCAAAGTCACAGTAGGTGACACGGTCTTCCTTTCCGCTCGAGGCAATGCTTTAAGTGCTGACGCTATTAGGCGCATTGTTAAAAAAAGTGCGAAACTCGCTGGGATTAGTCGTCCCGTTACTCCGCACAGTTTTCGGCACAGTTTTGCAACTGACCTTCTCAATAATGGCGCAGACTTACGCAGTGTTCAAGAATTACTGGGACACGCCAATCTTTCGACTACACAAGTTTACACGCACCTAAGCTCCAGGCGCCTTCAGAAAGTCCACCAGCAAGCTCATCCTAGAAACTGAGGTTTTTAGGTGCTTAGTAGGTATAAGTGTATGCTAATATTCATATCTACTGATTTAGCCAACTAAAGTCTGTTGATTAGGTACAACATGAAGGGAAATAAGCAATGACAAAGGTAAAATTTGTATCAGGAGAATCTGTTCCCATTGAAATGCATAAAGTGCGCATGGTTCAGAAAATTCAACTGCATCCTGTTGAAGATCGCCTTCAGGCGATGAAAGAGGCGGGCTTTAACACCTTCTTGCTCAGAAATCGCGATATTTTTCTAGACATGCTTACTGATAGTGGCTCTAATGCAATGAGCGACAACCAGTACGCTGCTATGCTTCAGGCAGATGATAGCTATGCAGGATCAGAAACCTTCTATCGTCTAGAATCAGTACTCAAAGATATGTTTGGCAATAAGCACTTTCTTCCAGCACATCAGGGACGTGCTTGCGAGAATATCGTTTCAGAAGTTTTAATTAAGCCAGAATCAACTGTGCTCATGAACTATCACTTTACTACTTCAAAGGTTCACATTACGCTTAGAGGTGGCCTTGTTGAAGAGATAATTATCGATGAGGGGCTTAAGATCAATAGCGACCACCCCTTTAAAGGGAATCTAGATATTGAAAAGCTTAAAGAGGCTATTGCACGTCTAGGGGCAGAAAATATTGCCTTTGTTCGTCTGGAGGCAGGTACTAACCTTATTGGAGGCCAGCCTATTTCAGTCCAAAATATGCGCGAAGTGTCAAAAATTTGTCGCAGGGAAGGCATCATAACTGTATTTGATGCAAGCTTACTAGCCGACAACCTCTACTTCATTAAGACAAGGGAGCCAGAGTTTGAAATGGTTGACCTTAAAGAAATCACCCAGGAGATGGGCATGCTTATGGATGTTACTTATTTCTCTGGGCGCAAACTAGGCTTCGCGCGCGGTGGAGGAATTTTGACAAGCGATGACGAACTGTTCGGCAAGATGCGTGAGCTAATTCCTCTTTATGAGGGATTTTTGACCTATGGTGGAATGTCGGTGCGCGAGATGGAGGCTATGGCAGTTGGACTGGAGGAGACTTTAGACTTTGATGTCATTAGTCAGACCCCCATTTTCGTAGAGGCGTTTACTGATGAGCTTATGAGGAAAGGGGTTCCTGTGGTAACCCCTCCAGGTGGCTTAGGCTGCCATGTTGATGCTGCCTCTTTCTGTGATCATATTCCGCAAGAACAGTATCCTGCGGGAGCCCTAGCTGCGGCACTTTTCATTGTTGGTGGTGTTCGTGGAATGGAACGCGGAACCCTGAGTGAGGAACGCAGGGCAGACGGTACAGAACCTCTGGCAGAAATGGAATTGGTGCGCTTAGCTCTGCCAAGGCGTGTGTTTACTTTGTCGCAGATTAAATACGCTGCAGATAGACTGGATTGGTTGCATCAAAATCGCGAGCGAATTGGTGGTCTTGAGTTTGAAGAAGAGCCAGCAGTGCTTCGTTTCTTTTTCGGTCGCTTAAGAGCCACGAGTGACTGGCCAGATAAGTTGGCAGAGGCGTTTCGTCGTGACTTCGGTACAAGCCTCTAGTTGTGCAGACTTTACAAGTCTAGAGAAACTTTTGGATAGTAAATAATAATGATTAATATCTTTGCTGGGGCAGTAGGGCTAGGACTTATCTGGGGTATTGTTACCTTAGGTATATTCATCAGCTATCGTGTGCTAGGTATGCCTGACCTTAGTGTTGAGGGCTCAATAGTCACAGGGGCTGCGGTCGCAACGATGCTCATTATCAGCGGAGCTCACCCACTCTTAGCACTCTTGGGTGCTACCCTTGCAGGTGCAGCTGCAGGTACGATAACGGGATTCCTGCACACTCGACTAAAAATACCAGCACTCCTCTCTGGTATTTTGACCATGACGGCGCTGTATTCAATTAATATTCGCATCATGGATGGCAGGCCGAACGTGCCCCTACTTAGAACTGATACCTTACTTACTCCACTTGTTGATCTGGGACTTACACGAGATTACGCCATTATCGTTATCGCGCTTGCTGCAGTTATTTTAGTGGTTGGTGCGTTGCGCTGGTTTTTAACAACAGAATTTGGTTCGGCCTTGCGTGCAACAGGAAACAATCCTCATATGTCAACAGCGCAAGGAATCAATACCAAAACCATGAAATTGGTAGGGCTTGCTTGTGCGAACTCGCTAGTGGGACTTGCTGGTGGTTTGCTTGCTCAGTATCAAGGTTTTGTTGATGTTCAAATGGGTATTGGTGCTATTGTTATAGCTTTGGCTTCACTGATTATTGGTGAGGTCATTTTTGGACGCACAACGCTTCTTCGCAGCATGATCGCTGTGGTGCTAGGTGCTATTGTCTACAGAATTATTATCGCAATGGTGCTTGAAGCAGGGATGGCTGCAACTGACCTTAGGTTGTTTACCGCAATAACAGTGGCTCTAGCACTTTGGCTGCCTTCAGCGCGCGACCAGATCGACATAATCTCTCGCCGAATTAGGCATAAGGCTCATACCTTTGGTCAGTCAGGCGATGATTCGAAACAAACAGGACAAACAGGCTAGGGGATAAAGATGCTAGCACTTAATAAGGTTAACCTAAGCTTTAACACAGGTACAGTCAATGAGGTTCAAGCCCTGAAAGATCTGGGACTCTTGCTTGAGCAAGGTGACTTCGTTGTTGTTATTGGTGGCAATGGATCAGGCAAGTCGACAATGCTCAACACTGTCTCAGGAACCTATTTGCCCGATAACGGCAAAATTGTACTTGATGGTAAAGACATTACCTTTATGCCAGAGCATGTACGCGCAAAGTATGTAGGTCGCGTCTTTCAAGATCCCATGCGCGGAACTGCGCCTGACATGACTATTGAAGAGAACCTTGCGCTTGCACATCGTCGTGGTGAAAAGCGTAGTTTTAGACGCGGAATTAGGGCAGCAGAACGCACACAGTACCGTGAACTACTCTCGCGCCTAGATTTAGGGCTTGAAGATAGACTTAATACGCGTATTGGATTGCTTTCTGGTGGGCAGCGTCAGGCTATCACGCTACTTATGGCAACCTTGCAAAATCCAAAGGTGTTGCTTCTGGATGAGCATACAGCAGCCCTTGATCCAAAGACTGCAGCAAAGGTGCTAGAGATATCTGTGCACCTTATTGAAGAGAGTTACTTGACCACGCTTATGGTTACGCACAACATGGCAGATGCAATCAAGTATGGAAATAGGCTTGTGCTTATGCGTGAAGGAGAGATAATCTTTGAAGCAACGGGACAGCAGAAAGCATCCTTAACCGTGCCTGAGCTGGTTGACAAGTTCATTTCAGCAGGGGTTGAAGTGCTAGTATAGTTAGCCCCAGTTTGCTATCGTAACTATTATGGTATTTTCTGTGCTCCATAGTGATAGCAAAAGCGCAAGCCACCCAAAAGAACAAGGTGAAATTGTGAGTAAAGCCAGTAGGAATCAGAAGGACTCTGAGCGAATACTGACGGTTCCTAACGCCATAACTCTTCTTCGCCTGCTCTTAGTTCCTTTAGTGTTTGTCCTCATCATTAATGGGGGAAACAATCTATTGGCCTTTTTGCTTTTTGCCCTGGCAGGACTTACAGATTTTGCTGACGGTTATATTGCAAGAAAAACAAATGCGGTGACTGAGTTTGGTAAGGCCATTGATCCTCTAGTGGATAGGCTTTTGCTAGGGTGTGGGGTGTTGGCTCTTTTCATTGTAGGAAAATTACCAATTTGGATTTTGGTACTTGTTATTTTTAGAGACTTCTTCTTGCTTTCTGGACTTGCGATAGTTCGCAAGGTAACGGAAGTCGAAATCAGGATTCGAACCATCGGAAAGATTACAACAGCAGTGTTACTGACAGGGTTTGCGGGACTGATCTCAGGCATTGGAGCAATGCCCTCTGGGTTAGGCTGGATAGACTCTAGTGCTTTCCCTGGATTTTCCGCTGAACCCTACTTTGCTTGGATTTGGCTGATTTACTTAGGTCTTATTTTTTCACTAATGACTTTAGTTACGTATATTTATGACGGGTTTCAACTTATTAAAGGGGCAAAATTGCGACAGAAGGAAGCTACAAGCGATGCAGCTTAGCGATCAGGAACTTTTAAAGCGCGTTCTTTATGAAGGCAGGCATGATGATGGCGAGGAAATAAGTCAAGATATGCAGGCACAAAAGTCTGCTGCCGAACAGAGAAAAAAGCTAATTCAAAAAGAGAAGAAGAAAACGCGTCGCAGGGGATTTCTGCGTGTTGCAGTGCCGCTTATGATTGTGTTTTTGTTGTTGGGTGGCGCACTTGCTTTTGAGTACCTTTCAAGCTGGGATAGGGTTCATCGTAATGTTGTGGTTGCCGGTATAGAAATCGGAGGAAAGACTCCTGATGAAGCAAAAGTTTATCTGAATGATAGATTGGCTACCTACGCTGAGACACCCGTAAGTATTCAGTTTGTTCCCGAAGACGAAGAAGATGCAGGTGAACTTGCCATCGAGGCAGATTCAGAAGACGCAGAAGGCTCCTATGAAGAAGGTGAGAATGGCTACAACTGGATGCTTTTAGCCGAAGATATTGGTCTAAGTTTCGACACTACTGAAGCTGTTGACCTAGCATATTCCTTTGGGCGCGGGGGGAGTGTTCTGGACGACTTTTATGATCGCTTCATGAGTTACTTTGAAGCACATCGTGTTGGCTTGCAGTTCTCTTATAATGAAGAGCTTGCTGCTGAAAACTTTGAGCCAGTTCGCGAAATTGTCAATTTGGAGCCAACGGATTCAAGAGTGGTGCTTGAAGATGGAACCTTTGTTGTAGATAGCGGGAGCGATGGTATTGTTCTGGGCGAGTCAGAGCTTGTTGACCTGATAGCAGAAGCAGTACTTCTCCAAAACTATGATATAGAAACAGTGCTTGAAGCTTATCCGCGCTACATCGATGATGAAAATGCACAACGCGCTGCAAATACTGCCAATGATGCAATTGAATTGCCTGTCGATGTAAACTATGGCGAAAGAAATTGGACTTTTGAGCCTGCAGATGTTGCTCAGCTTATTGAGTTCAAACGCAGTGACAGAGTTGAAGATGATGACATTTTGCTTGCCTCAAGAGAGCCAGCTCCTTCTGCAGAGCATAGCTTAGAGACTTTTATATCAACAGATGAGGTGAGCGAGCGCGTTATCGGACGCCTGGGAACAGACGTAGGCAGTTCACCAAGGGATGCTCAGTTTACCGTGAGTGGGGATAGCGTAACCATTCAGCCCTCAATAACAGGCTCTGGAGTGGATGCTCAACAGCTCACTCTTGATTTGTCTCAAGCTCTTATGAATGTAAGTCCTGAGCAGCGCAGTGTCGAAGTTACTCTAAGGGATATCAGCCCGCGTCGAACCACTGAAGATGCAGAAGCTATGGGTATCAATGAGCGAATCGGAGGCTACACTACCAACTTTAGCCTAGGAAATGCCCCGCGTCTTCACAATATTCAACTTATGGCGCGCATGTTAGATGGCATTATTGTGGCTCCTGGTGAGGAATTCTCTATCAACGGAGCAACGGGGTACCGTACTGCCGCTGATGGCTTTCAGGCGGCAGGTGTAATTGTGCAAGGTGAAATGTCAACTGCTGTAGGTGGTGGGATCTGTCAGGTTTCGACTACGATGTTCAATGCTGCCATGAGTACAGGTTTCCAGATTACTCAGCGCATTAATCATTCGGTCTTCCTAAGCTCCTACAATCCAGGAAAGGATGCGGCAATTGCAGCACATGGTCCTGATTTTCGCTTTAGGAACACTCTGGATAGTCACGTGCTTATCTCGACCTCTTCTACCGATTCTTCAATAACAATCTCCTTTTTTGGAACAGATCCAGGGTATGACATAGACATCCGAACAGGCACTTTTACACGAAGTGACTTTAGTACCACAGAAATTCGTGATAGTGCTATCCCAAGAGGGGAACGCAGGGTTGAGCGCGCGGGACAACGTGGGGGCACTGTCAACGTGTACTACACTGTTCGTAGCGGGGATCGTGTCGTTAGAGAGCAGACCTTTACAAGCAGATATAGAACAGTCGATCAGATTGTGCGTATAGGTACAGGAAGTGACTAGGAGGATCAATGGCGCAACAACTTTCAGTATTTCTTGAGGATGCCCCAGGTCGCTTAAATCAGCTTACTCGCGTATTGGGAGACCGCAAAATAAACATGCATGCACTCTTCTTATCGAAAGAGGGTGATTTCGGTGTAGTACGTATTATTTGTGACAAGACTGAACATGCCCTGATTGTGCTTAAAAAGGCAGGATTTTCGGTGGCCACTACAGACATTGTTGCGGTTGCGATTCCTGATACACCGGGAGCTCTGGGAAAGCTTTTCGAGGTCATAGCTAATGCCGACATTGATATTAGCTATGCCTATTGCATCGTTGATCCTGCAAGTAAACAAGCAGTCAATTTCTGCCGATTTAAGACTCCGCACGCTGCAGAGATTATAACAAGCGCTGGCTTCACTGTTTTGGGTGATAGTGTTTTTCATGAAAATAATGACAAGTAGTAAATGTCTTAGACACGAATGAAAGCATCTATGCAATCGATTAAAAAAGTCATAGCTCTTTTCTTTCTGGTGTTTGCGCTATTCGTGTCTACAATTGTGCCACCTGCAGCAATTGCTAGTGTTCGTGGAATAGACCAACTAGACGGGGTGCGCTGGGCAGAATTTGACATTCAGCAAGAAATCATGCCAGAGGTTTCAATGGCCGCAGGAGCCCTCGTAACCAGCGATGGTCGAATTTTGTGGTCACGCAATCTTGATGAGAGACGGTCACCTGCCTCGATCACAAAGGTGATGACAGCAATCCTTGCCGTTGAGCATCTGGACGCAGATGAAGCGTTTACGCTTCCTGCAATGCCTATTGGTCCTGGTGAATCTAGGGCACACCTTAGAGAGGGCGATGTGCTTACTCGTGAGCAATTGCTGCAGGCTTTACTTATTGTTTCTGGAAATGATGCCGCATATGCCATAGCGGTTTCAGTTGCAGGAGACATATCCAACTTTACAGAGATGATGAATGAACGTGCACTGCAGTTAGGAATGAACGATACGCAATTCAGAAATGCTTCAGGAATAGATCAGTCGGGTCAGTTTTCAACTGCCCGTGATATTGCAACCCTGTCACGCTTTGCTCTTGAAATTCCAGAAATCAGAGAAGTCGTAGGTACGACAGAGGTTGAGATTACTACAAGCAGAACAGCACACGAATTGATAAATACTAATGTACTGCTGCAGTCTTATGACGGTGCGACCGGAGTTAAGACAGGATTTACCCGTGATGCAGGCTTTAGCCTTTCTATGTCGGCCCAGCGCGAAGATGTAGAACTTTTTGCTGTTGTCTTAGGCAGCAATACTGATCTTGCGCGCTTTTTTGATGCACGGTATCTGCTAGATTTTGGCTTTACGCATTACCGTGCACAGAATCTTGCAATCAAAAATGCTGTTGTGGGAAGAGCAGACGTCGTCAATTTTCCTGACAGAAACGTGCAAGTTGCCGTAAGTGAAGATGTGCTACTGCCTGTGCTTGATTTGGCAGGTCCTATAGAACAAAGTATTGAAATCAATGATGTGCGCTCTCCTGTGAATCGGGGGGACACCTTAGGACATATTTCATTTACCCAGCGCGATAGATTGATTGCTCGTGTACCGCTGGTCGCAACACAAGATGTAAATAACCCTTTTTTCTTGGTTCAGTGGTACTATAATGCCGTTATCGCATGGAGAAATAGATCCAACTAACTTCAACACACTACTCGAAAGGCAACTAGATGAGCAAAAGCAAAGATGCTGTAACTAAAATAAGCAAAACACCTCTGCATGACGAGCACCTTTCTCTGGGCGCTACCATGGTTTCCTTTGCTGGCTTTGACATGCCCTTGCAGTATCAGGGTATAGTTGAAGAGCATCTTGCTACACGCGAATCAGTTGGCATTTTTGATGTTTCTCATATGGCAACTCTAAGAATTCGTGGTGAAGGTTCGTGGCAGTTCTTGCAACATATCTTAGCTAATGACCTTGAAAAGATTGAAAATATTGGGGCAGCGCAATATAGTCTACTCTTAGACGAGGATGGTCATATTATTGATGATCTTATTGTCTACAATACAGGTGCAGAATTTATGCTGATTGTAAACGCGAGTAACGCGCAAACAGATTTTGACTGGATGATACAGCACTGCCCTGATGATGTTGAAATATTTGATGAGTCCGAACGCACAGCAATCATTGCAGTGCAAGGTCCAGAAGCTCTTGAGGTTATTGCAGAACTTGCTGAAGAGGACGACTGGGATCCTCCAAAACGCTTTCATCTTGCTCCGCTAACCATGGTCGGAGGAGCAAATATGCTTGTTGCCCGCACTGGATACACAGGAGAAGATGGTGTAGAGCTAATTATGCACAGGGAAGATGCTGTTGCTGTATGGCGAGTTCTTATGTCGTTCGAGAACGTAAATCCTATAGGATTAGGTGCGCGTGATACCTTGCGCTTAGAAATGGGATATCACCTTTACGGCAATGATATGGATCGTAGCCGCAACCCAATAGAAGCAGGGTTAGGATGGGTTTGTCCGAAGACTAAGACTGGTTACATAGGTGCAGAAGCAGTAGCAAAAGCGCGTGACGAAGGCTGCAAAGAAAAGCTGGCTTACTTGAAAATCACAGGAGGTATTCCGCGTGAAGGATATCCTGTATTAGATGTTGAGAAGGAAATAGGCACGATTGCTAGTGGATCCCATTCGCCCTCTTTAGGAGTAGGTATCGCAACGGTTTATTTGCCTAGAAAGTTTGCCGTAGAGGGCACAAAGCTTCAGATAGGCATTCGTAAGCGCAGGGCAGAGGCAGAAGTAGTTAAGCCGCCCTTCTATAAGAAATAATTTTTCCGAAAGATGATTTACATCGAAAGCAGTAGTCATGACGCTGCTTATAATTTTTCAATTGAAGATTATCTGCTGCATCACGCAGAATTAACCTGTCCAATAGTTATGTTGTGGCAAACTAAACCCTGCGTCATGATAGGCCAGTACCAAATTGCTGACCTTGAGGTGGATAAGGTTCGTGCCAAAGAAAAAAATGTTGCTATCGTTCGTAGACCCAGTGGCGGCGGAGCAATCTACACAGATGAAGGCACCTTTTTACTTAGTCTAATTTTGCCTGCAGGCGTTAGTGAGATAGGCGCTGCTGACATTCTTCCGCAAAATCAGGCGCGTACAAGGTTTATTGATTTGCTTATTGGTGCACTTACTGAAATGGGAATACCTGCACAACTTGAAGGCAGAAATGACATTTTGCTTGCAGGTAAGAAAATTTCAGGAATGGCGCAGCACGTAAAGGCGGGTAAGTCTTGCACACACGCTTCATTACTTTTCGACGCTGACTTAGAATCATTGGCAAGCCTGCTGCGTGTCGACGATGAGAAATTTCGCACAAAAGCAGTGAAGTCTATTCGTAGTCGTGTGACCAATATCAAGGACTCTGCAAGCAGTGGTGATGTTGCCTTGGGCAGCACAGCAGAAGAGTTCGCCTGTACCTTTAAATCGGTGCTGCTTGCTATGACGAACGCAAAGTTACACACTTTTACTCCTGCTGAGGGCGCACAAATAGAGCAGATTTACCAAGAAAAGTATGGTAATTCGGCATGGACTTATACGAAAACACCAAAATTTAGCACTCATACTACAAGACGTTTTCCCGGTGGGAAGGTTGAGGTTTTCCTTGAAATAGTAAAGGGTAGGGTAGATGCCTGTGCTATCCATGGTGATTTTTTAGGAACAACCCCTATAACATCACTAGAGAAAAAATTAATCGGGCTAGAGTATTCACCCAGATGTTTTGAAAAAGCCCTAGATCAAATAGCTTTAACTCCCTATCTGGGAGACATTACTGCAGAAGAATTGCTTTCTTGTGTCTTTGACTGAAGCATACGCACAAGGTCACAATGATAGATCCACTTTGCGTAAGCCAGACTGGCTGCGGGTGCCTCGCAGGTCAAGTCCTGAGCAAAGTGAAGTAGAGGGCTTGCTAAAAGAACTAGGGTTGAACACGGTCTGCAAGGAAGCCAATTGCCCCAATTACTCAGACTGCTTTTCGCGCAAAACAGCTACCTTTATGATTATGGGTACTGACTGCACGCGCAACTGCCGATTCTGTAACGTAAAAACGTCAAAACCGCAAGGGCTTGATGCTGATGAGCCTCTTAACGTTGCGCAGGCTGTGCAGCGATTGGGGCTTCGGTATGTAGTCATTACTGCAGTCACAAGAGATGACCTGCCAGATGGAGGAGCATCACACTTTGCCGCGACGATTCGCGCTGTGCGCAGAAAATCTCCACAAGCTGCAATAGAGGTACTTGTTCCTGACTTCAAGGGCAATAAAGAAGCCATCCTTGCTGTAGTACAGGCAGGGCCTGATGTAATCAGTCACAATATCGAGACAGTGCCCGCACTTTATTCACGGGTACGCTCACAAGCCAATTATCGACGTTCACTTGGTTTACTGGCAGAAGTCAAGCGTCTTGACTCAAGCATCAAGACAAAATCAGGAATCATGCTTGGGCTAGGTGAAGTGCGGAAGCAGGTTCTAGAGGTGTTTGATGATTTGATGGAAGCAAGCTGCGAGATCTTGACAGTCGGACAATATTTGTCACCCAGCCTTGACCATTATCCTGTTCAGGAATTCATCGAGCCAGAAATTTTTGACAATTATAGAAAAATAGCCTATGAAAAAGGTTTCGGTTTTGTAGCGTCTGCTCCCCTTGTGAGAAGTTCGTACCAAGCAGAAGAGGCACTTCATAGGTAATCTCTTAGGCTTAAGAAACTGTTACTTAGATTGTGCTGTTCGTTAAGCATATTTTCCCTTAATGTTTCATACAATTTCATGATGCATTTGGTACTATTACATACGTTAAAACATTCATTAGAGTTGAGGGTGCGCGTGACCATGCTGTCACGCGTGTTTACATGAGTAAGCTGGCTAAAATTGAAAGGGGTACGGATGGCATCTCCAACCGATCGTAAGTATTCTACCGACCACGAATGGGTTCTTGTTGATGGCGATGTGGCAACTATTGGCATAACTAAATATGCTGCCGATCAATTAGGATCTATTGTTTTTGTAGAGCTCCCCGAAGAGGGTGAGAGCTTTGGCTCAGAGGACGCTTACGGTGAAGTTGAAAGCGTGAAGTCGGTATCTGAACTGCTTCTTCCTGTGGGGGGAGAGGTTGTAGCCATTAACCAGGCACTCGAGGATGCTCCAGAGACGGTAAATGATGACCCCTATGGTGAGGGTTGGCTTGTGCGTGTTCGTTTGGACAACAAGGGCGACCTTGACGAACTGATTGACGGTGCTGCTTACGACGCAAGCTTAGCCTAAGGTCAAGCATGAATTATATTTCGATAACACAAAATCAGCGTAAGCTGATGTTACAGCGTGTTGATGCAGCAAGCACTGACGAACTTTACGAGGTTGTTCCTGAAAGTGTGCGCCTAGATAGTGTTCCTAAGGTAACGGGAGGCATGTCAGAAATCGACCTCAGCCGTCAACTGGCAGAGCTCGCCAACATCAATGTTGCCGCGCATGAGTATACATCTTTTGCTGGTGCAGGTTGCTACGACCACTACTCACCGGCCTTTATTGATCACCTGTTACGTAGGCCTGAATTCTTCACTGCATACACGCCTTATCAGCCCGAAGTTAGCCAGGGCACGCTTCAGGCGATATATGAATATCAGACAGGCATCTGCGAACTTACGGGCATGGATGTTGCAAACGCCAGCATGTATGATGGCGCAACAGCTCTAGTTGAGGCTGCCTTTATGGCGCTTCGCCTGACCCGTGGTAAACGTAAGGTAATGCTAGTATCAGAGGCTTTGCATCCTGAGAAACTTGAAACCATGATGACTTATGCAAGTTCTGAACTTATTGATCCCGTGTTTGTGCCCGTAAATGATGAACTCATTACTGACAGTCAGGCGTTTTTATCCCTGCTGGAAGAATATGCTGGTGAAGTAGCAGCAGTACTGCTGCCTTATCCGAATTTCTTCGGCATTATCGAAGATGTTTCACCGCTCATCATAGCAGCAAAAGAGGCTGGTGCGTACGTAGTGCTTGACACTAACCCCATCATGCTGGGACTCTTGAAGCGTCCTGCAGAGTTAGGTGCCGACATAGTTGTGGGTGAGGGTCAACCGCTGGGTAGTGCTATGAGTTTTGGTGGTCCAGGACTTGGCTATTTTGCCTGCACTCAAAAGTGCGTGCGTCAACTACCCGGTCGTCTTGTAGGGCGCACTACTGATGTTGACGGAAACCGGGGTTATGTTCTGACTATGTCAACGCGCGAACAGCATATACGCCGGGAAAAGGCAACTTCTAACATCTGCAGTAATCATGCCTTAAATGCATTGATTGCAGGCATGTATCTTGCTGCGGTTGGCAGCAAAGGACTTAAAGACATCGCCACTGATTGTGTGACGAAGGCACATTACTTGCGTAATGAATTGCTTACCACGGGATTATTCGTATCGCCAAAATCAGACAATGTGCAATCTTTTGGCTATGAATTTCCTCTTGTTTATACAGGCAGCTTACCAATAACGTTATGGCATGACGAACTGTTCGAGCGTGGCTACCTTGCAGGCGTAATACTTGCAGAAGGAAGCCTATCCAACGAAGACGAGGGTCACCTTGACGATACTGCTGACAACAGTGCGGAAACCTCACTTGTTCTTTTCGCTACAACAGAGAAGCGCACACGTGCAGAGATCGATGAGTTTGTACAGGTGGTGAAGGACCTTGGATAAAGCAGCAATCACTCCAGAAGTGCACTCTGATGCTAGTTACAACTGCAGCTATAGGGGACCAAAGGAGACAATTTATGAGTTGTCAGAAGTAGGACGAAGCTGTCTTGAAGCCCCTGCAAGCGAACTTCCAAACCTTGACCTGAAAGCCATTCCTTTGTTGTCAGATTACCTGGCAACTGACGAAGAAGGCCCAACACTGCCACAGGTCACAGAGACTGATATTATGCGCCACTATACTCACCTAGCTTCGATGAATTTCGGTGTTGATGGGGGTATGTACCCGCTGGGATCATGTACCATGAAATACAATCCTCGCTTGAATGAAGATGCTGCTCGATTACCAGGCTTTGCCAGCCTGCATCCTTATCAGCCAGAATATAGTGTGCAGGGTATTTTGCAAATTATGCATGAGCTGCAGGAAGATTTGGCAGAAATCGCAGGTTTTGATGCGACATCTTTGCAACCCTCTGCAGGCGCACACGGCGAATACGCAGCGTTAATGGCTTTTCGGTCCGCACATTTAGTGCGTACAGAGGGTAAAACTGCTCGCAACAAGGTCATTATTCCAGATACAGCACATGGGACTAATCCTGCATCTGTTGCAATGGCTGGTTATCAAACAGTGACGGTACCTTCTAGTTCAGAAGGTCTGGTGGACCTGGATGCACTCCGCGAATTGCTTGATGAAGATGTGGCAGCTTTCATGTTAACTAATCCTAATACTTTGGGACTGTTTGAACCGCAGATTGTCGAGATTAACGAAGCTTGTCATGCTGTTGGTGCCTTTACCTACTGCGACGGGGCAAATCTAAATGCGATACTAGGAGTTGCCAGGCCAGGGGACATGGGCTTTGATGCGTTGCATATCAATTTGCATAAGACGTTTTCTACCCCACATGGAGGGGGAGGCCCAGGTGCTGGACCAATTTGTGTAAAAGAGGAACTTGCACCCTTTTTACCTGGCCCGGTAGTTACGAAATTTACACATGGTGATACTGGCCTAGATTTGTACACGTTGGCGATGCCAGAGAATTCTATCGGCAGAGTGCGTAGTTTCTATGGGAACGTTAGCGTAATGGTGCGGGCGTGGACTTATATCCGCTCTTTAGGTGGAGACGGACTAAAAGATGTTGCACACCAGGCAGTACTTTCAGCAAATTATCTGAGGGTGGTTTTACAGGACCACTTCAAGGTTGCCTTCGATACCACCTGCATGCATGAATTTGTACTGACGGGCGCCCCCTTTAAAGATGCGCATGGGGTTCGTACACTTGACGTGGCGAAGCGCTTGCTAGACTATGGTTTCCATCCGCCAACCATTTACTTCCCCTTACTCGTGGATGAAGCTATGATGATTGAGCCAACAGAAACAGAGCCCTTGAAAGACCTTGATGCTTTTGCAGATGCAATGATTGCTATTGCAAGAGAGATTAAAGAAACCCCGGAGCTACTACAGGGTGCGCCCTATACAACTCCGGTTAGGCGCCTAGATGAAGCTGCGGCTGTGCGAAACCCGGAACTTAGATGGAGGAAAGATTAATGTTTAGATTTGGGAAGAGAAACAAAGATAAGAAGTCCAACCTTTTCTTGAGTGTTCCAGAAACACGCGCAATAGAGTACATTGTTCGTGAAATGACAGAGTCTGAACGTGATCTTTTTGACATTATGGAAGACCCTTTTGTGCGTAATCGCATTGTAGAAGAAAGGCGTTATGCCATTAAGCAAGATGAGGAGCTTCTAGAAGCCTTTCAGCAAGAGATTGATCGCGTGCGTATCCGTCTTGAAGAGGATCAATAGAAGATGCCTGTTTGTCAGAGCTGCGGAAGTGAACTACAGGGCGACAGCCATCTTTGTCGTGACTGCTTAGATACCGCAGACCAATCGACAACTTCTTTCGTTCCTGTTGGTCGACCTCGGAATAATGAACGCATTGAACATTCGCCTGATGATGATATTTTTCTAAAAATCGTAAAAGGTCCTCAGATAGAGGAGCGTTTTTACTTAGAGGGTGACTACATTGTCATAGGACGCGATCCGAAGGCACAATTATTTTTGGGCGATGTAACGGTCTCGCGGGAACATGCCGCGATTATCAGAGAAGGCATAGAGGTTTCTGTGCGTGACTTGGGATCACTGAATGGTACTTACCTTAACGGAGACATTGTAGAAGAATCACTGTTAAAGAGTGGCGACATTATTCAGATAGGTACGTTTCAATTAATGTTTTGCTGGGGAGCCTAAGTACAGGCAATGACCTTTCGTGACTACTTAACCATAGGCGAGGTAGTTCAAAAATTACAGGTTAAATTTGATGACCTGTCTGTCTCTAAATTGCGCTTCCTTGAGGACGAAGGCTTAATCACGCCAGAGCGTACACAGGGCGGTTACCGCAAATATTCTCGTGAAGAAATTAAACGAGTTGAACTAATTTTGCGCTTGCAACGTGAAAAATTTCTTCCACTTGCTGTCATTAAGGTAAAACTTGAGGAGTTCGAGCGCGGATTGGTGTCTCCAGAGCTTGCAGATTTATTGCAACAGGAAGCGGACAAGGGTACCGAAGATGCGGTAAGTGCACTCAATACTTCTGACGCTTCCGATGGCGCAGGAAGCGGAGCTATCCCTGAGGGATACAGTAATGCACACGACTACTTAAGTGATGAAAAGCGCTATTCCCTAAAGCAAGATACAACCGCTGTTGTATCTATTGGTGAAATGGTTCGAGATGAAAAAATCCCTGAACAATTTTTTGCAGAGCTGAGACGTTATGGCATTGTAGAGCCCAGTTCACCCAAAACGGGAATTGTAGGGGCAGGATCAGGACCCGTATCTAGCGCTAGATTAACTGCGGCCGAAGCAGCCTGTGTTCGAGCTGCATGGAATTTGCGATCAGTAGGAATAGAGCCCCGTCATTTACGCATGTATGCAACCTTTGCTGACAAGGAAGCTCTTATTTATGAACAATTTCTACGACCAACCTATCGTCATAAGACCCCACGATCAAAAGAGATGCTGGCCGAAGCAGCTGCCGACATTGTGCGACAGACAGAATTACTTAAGCGTCAGTTATTACAGCAGGAATTGCGAAACAAGCTAGGAGATTTGCTATAGTAGGAAAGGCCTATTTTCTGCAGCAAGTACAAAGGAGAAACAGTAATGGACTACAAAAATATTATCCGCACGATTCCTGACTGGCCCAGCGCAGGTGTTTCCTTTAAGGATATCACCCCAGTGCTAGCGGATGCTGCAGCTTTTAAGCAGGCAATTGATGAGATGTGTGAGCCCTTTCTGGATGCGGGTATTACAAAGGTATTTGGAGCAGAGGCACGAGGCTTTTTCTTCGGAACCACCATGGCCTACAAATTGGGTGCTGGATTCATCCCTGCACGTAAAGCGGGGAAACTTCCTTACGTAACCGTTGGCGAAGAATACACCCTAGAGTACGGCAAGGCAGTTATCGAGGTTCATAAAGATGACGTTACTGATGACGACAGAATCCTTATTGTTGACGATGTACTTGCTACGGGTGGGACTGCAGCTGCAAAGGCACATCTTATTAATAAGTTGGGTGCAACCCTTGTAGGATACAGCTTTTTTATTGAATTGGACTTTCTCAATGGACGTGAGCAACTAGAGAAAAGTAATGCGCCGATTCACTCATTGGTGAGGTACCAATAATTTAACATGCTAACGGAGCGCAGGCGCATAGTTTTACGTGCCGTGGTAGATCACCACGTTGCCAGTGCTGCTCCTGTGGGGTCAAGTATTTTGGCTCAACGCTATGTAATGAACACTTCACCAGCAACCATTCGTTCAGAATTGGGGGCTCTGGAAGATAGCGCATTGCTCTATCAGCCCCACACCTCTGCTGGTCGCGTACCTACACATGCTGGCTACCGTAGAGTAGTTGACGATATTTTATCAAGACCCGTGTTGTCTGCTGCAGCCAGCCTACGTAATGCTGAAGCAGCGTATCCGCACCGGAAGCTGCACTTGGCACTGCGTAAATCAAACAGTAATGGCTCATTGATGCTTGCGGAATTGTTTCGTTCTGTAGTTATGCATCTTGCAGCAGCGACAAGCAGTCTTGCCTTGTTAAGTGTCACTTTGTCTAGAGGAACTAGCTCAAGGTTTGGAGTAGGTCAGTTATATTACAATGGTCTGGCGAATTTACTCATGCAGCCCGAATTTACCAAGTCAGGTGGACAGGAGGGATTTGCGCACTTAGTAGGAATGCTTGAAAATGAGCGTGCCCTTAACGAAGTCCTTGTGGCCTGCTCGTACGATGATCGTGTTACCGTGTCTATTGGTTCGGAAAATTGTACTACTGGCCTAGATGAACTTAGCCTAGTCACTCATCGTTATACTGGTGGTGTTATTGCCGTTATTGGTCCCACAAGAATGAATTACCGTGAAGCAATTGCTGCAGTTTCTACTGCAGCACATACCCTAGATGATATTTTGGAGTAAGCCTTGTCTACTGTTCGTTATGATTACTATGAAATGCTTGAGATTACCCGCGATGCCGACGGCGAAACTATTAAGCGCGCCTTTAGGCGAAAAGCACGCGAATATCACCCCGATGTAAACGATGCACCCGATGCAGAAGATCGCTTCAAAGAGCTAAATGAAGCTTATGATGTTTTATCTGACCCCAGTAAGCGCCAACACTATGATCAGTTTGGCACGGCTCCGGGCAGTAGTGGTGGCGGAGCCTACAATGTAGATTTCAATGACATATTCGGTGGGGGAGCAGTAGATTTAGGGGATTTGTTTTCGTCGTTTTTTGGTGGAGTTGCAGGCACACGTGGTGGTCGTGCAGTGCGCACTGAAGGCCGCGACATGGGCATGACTGTCAATATTTCACTAGAAGATGCTGCGCGGGGAATGTCACGTCAGGTTACCGTTGATCGTCTTGCACCCTGTGATATTTGCGATGCAACAGGTTCTGCTGATAAATCAGGGTCAACTTCTTGTGAGACTTGCGATGGGGCTGGACAAGTCGTTGGTCACCAGCAGACCATTTTTGGCACTATGCGTACCCAGCAGGCCTGTTCTGACTGCAGTGGCACCGGTCAACATGTAGAGCATCCTTGTGAGGAGTGTCAGGGTTCAGGGCGCATGATTGACCGCCAAGTTGTGGATGTTGAAATTCCGGCAGGAATTGCAGATGGTCAGAAAATTCGTCTCCCCGGAATGGGAGAAGCAGGAATTCGCGGAGCAGCGAGCGGGGATCTAATTATCACTATTCAAGTGCAACCGCATGAACGTTTTGTGCGGAAAGGACAGAATCTGAATGTTCGTCTTGCACTTTCAATCGCAGAGGCTGCGCTAGGTACTACAAAGCGTATAGAGGGTCTACTTACTGAGGTGACGGTTGAAGTTCCTGCTGGGGTTCAGACGGGGGATCGAGTTAGTGTTAAAGACGCTGGCTTGCCCCATCTAAACCGTCCAGAAACCATAGGCAAACTCTATTGTCATGTTGATGTCATTGTGCCAAGGAAGATGAGCCAGCGCTCTCGTGATTTACTTGCAGAACTCAGTACAGAACTGGGGGACAATGAGAAATCAGATGCAGACGATTTATTGCAGCAAGGCTTTGGTGACAAAGTAAAGGATTTCTTCAAGGGACCAAAGTAGAGGCAAGGGTCGGTTGAAGTTATGGCAGTACCCCGTTTTTTCATAGATGAGCCCTACGCACATCAAGTTCTTGTGCCAGGGACAAGAACGTCCTTAACTAGTGACACAAGTGCCTATCACCACGTTGTAAATGTTTTGCGCCTTACTGCAGATAAGCGGGTAGAAATTGTCCAGCGAGGTGTCTGGACAGCTTGGCTTTGCAAGATTGAGAGTATTGATGCGAATCAAGTGCTCTTAGAGGTTGTCGAAGAGATCAAGTCAGTTCCTTTGCTCTTTGAGACGACGTTACTTCTTGGTTTCTCAAAAGGTGACACTAACGAAAAAGTTATCAGACAGGCGACAGAGCTAGGAGTAACGCGCGTGATTCCTGTGCTTTTCGATCGTTCAGTCAGCAGGCCTGACCAAAAGCGAGCTAAGTCAAAAATTGAACGCCTGCGCAAGATAGCAGTTTCAGCAGCCCAACAGGCACATCGTAGAGATCTGCCCATCATTGAGGACTTGCATGGGTTTTCAGAAGCCTTAGATTTGCTTACCAGTTTGCAATTGGATGTGACGCTTGTTCCGTGGGAAGAAGAGACAGACAAATCATTTAGTGCCTATCTTGAAGGTTTGACTTTATCTGAGTATCCTCGAGTTGCTCTAGTGATTGGCCCAGAGGGAGGTATCACTCAGGGCGAAATTCTTGCTCTACAAGACCTAGGTGCACAAAGCGTCAGTCTGGGTCCAACAATTCTTCGTGTTGACACAGCAGTTTGTGCATCACTTGCTATCACTCATGATATTCTCGCGGGCAAACATATAAAAGGTGATGCATAGATATGGCTCGCTACTTTATTAAAACATTCGGCTGCAAGGTAAATCAGGCTGAATCAGATAGCCTGTATACGGCGCTCATGAAAATGGGAATGCAACATGCCTCTGATGTTGCAGAAGCAGACTTTGTCATAATTTATACATGTACAGTGACAGGTGAAGCCGACAGAAAGGTACGCAAAGAACTGCGCAGAGCTACTCGCTTGCTTAATATTGCTTCGATTGTCGTCACAGGCTGTGCGGCAAACCTCAATAAAGAGGAACTTGAATCTCTTGATGAAAAGATTCGTGTAATTTGTAGCCAGGATGAGATTGTAAACTTTTTTTCTAGCCATTCGGAAACGCTCCCAATAACGAAGGACGGCTCTGATTCCACTAACTTAGACAAGCCTCACCATGAGCGCATCCGGATGCCTATCAAGGTCCAAGATGGCTGCGAAGATTTTTGTAGCTACTGCATAGTCCCCTTTGCTCGTGGAGAATGTAAATCTGTCAACCCTCATGTGATCATTGAACAAATTCAAAAGGCTGCAGAAAGGGGAGTAAAAGAGGCTGTGCTTACGGGTATTAACTTAGGCAATTACGCTAATTCAAGTAGCTCCAACTGTTTAAATCTTGCGCAACTACTTCACCAAATTCGAACAAAAACAGATATGCATCGCATAAGACTTTCCAGTATAGAACCTAGACATGTTACAAATGACTTGTTAGTAGAACTTTCAGAAGAAAAGGGTATTCTCTGCGAACATTTGCATATTCCCCTCCAGTCAGGCTCAGACTATGTGCTGGGAGACATGAATCGTGGGTACAGTACAAGTGAATACCTGCAGCTTGTTCAAAAAATTCGCGCAGTAAAACCTCATACCGCTATCACTACAGATATTATTGTTGGGTATCCCAGTGAAAGCGATGAAGACTTTCAAGCAACTTTAGATACTGTTCGTAAGGTTGGCTTCTCAAAGGTGCACATCTTTCGCTATAGTCCCCGAGAAGGAACCGCTGCTAGTCATCTTAAGCCCTTGAATCCGCGTATAGTCAAAAAGCGAGCACATCTATTGCGCGAACAAGCAGAACAAGATGCATTGCAGTATCGAAAGTCTAGAGCAGGCCATCAGCTAGAGATGATTGTCGAGCAATTGGATGAGGATGAAGGAATGATAACAGGAACGACACGTGAATACTTACGATTGACTTTGGCTGCCGATAACCATAATCCCGGGGATATAGTTTTTACAAAGGCAGAGAATGCACTTTGATAGAATACTATCTATGACTTGGATTAAAATCTTGAAGATATAATGACAAGGCAAGCTGTTCAGACAAAGTCTTTTCAAATAATTGCAGACAGTGGCTGCAATCTGCCTCCGTGGCTGATTCGACGATTTAAGATATTTACGGTTCCAACTTCGTACTATTCAAGAAGAAGCCCCCAAAACGAAGAGCTATTTGATGTGAATTTTGGCTTTGATGCACAAAGTTTTTATGCACGCATGAAAATGGGTGAAGACTTTGTTTTTAATCCCTTAAACGCATCAACTTGTGTAAGATTTATTGATCCGCTTATAGAGGAAACTGACGACGATGTTTTGTTTCTCTTTGCTTCTTCTGCAATTTCATCTAATTCAGAGAGTGTTCTGTCGTACTTTGACGAAGTAAGTATGCGTTATCCTAACCGCACCTTTAAGGCTGTTGACACTCTGTCAGTAAGCTTAGGATTTGGCAGATTACTTATGTGGGCATGTGAGCTTCGCGAAGACGGCGCAAGTATTGAAGCTGTTGCAAAGTGGGTTGGCGAAAGTCGCCTTGGAATGAGTCAGTGGTTTTTGGAGGGGGCTCAGCAGTCACTTATACATGTCAATAATTCAGGCAAGTTGTATCCGCCAGTGGAGCATCCCAGAGGAAGGTCGCTGACAGAGATTTATAAGCACAGGTCAGCAGTGCCTTATAACAAATATAATCCATCGATTGTGCACGCGGATAACAGGGATGCAGCCCTTCAGCTAGCATCACAGCTAGATGAATATTTTGGAGTACCAAATTCTATGATTTATGACGTGGAGCCATGTCTTGGTTCTAGGTTAGGACCAGGTACACTTGGATTAATTTTTTGGGGAGGACCACGATAATTCTCATAAATACAGACACCAATCAAGCAAGTAAGCCTTTTGAGGAAGTATTTAACCTACCAGAAAGCATTAACCCTGTTGAATTGTTGGGACAGCGCGATGAGCACTTGCGCCTTATCAACAGGGCCTTTGAAGCACAGACCACAGTAAGAGGCAATGAAATAACTATTATGGGTGCTGAATCTGACTGCGCGGTAGTTCATGATTTGTTCGCTGACCTAATTGCCCTTTTGCAAGCGAAGGAGTCGCTTGATCGTGCTACTGTCGAGCGTTATATTGATGTGTTGGTGCATAGTGACTTGCGACCGTCTCACTTGTCCTCTGATGCAATTGCAACGTATCGCGGGCGTGCAGTGCGCGCAAAGACGCTGGGGCAAAAAGCTTATCTTGAAACGGTGCGCAGCAACTCCATCACTTTTGGAATAGGTCCTGCAGGGACAGGGAAGACCTATCTTGCCATGGCTCTTGCTGTTGAGGCACTGAAGGCAAAGCAAGTTAAGCGACTTATCTTGACTCGACCAGCGGTGGAGGCAGGGGAGAACCTGGGCTTTCTTCCAGGTTCTTTGGTAGAAAAGGTTGATCCTTACTTAAGGCCACTTTACGATGCTCTTTTGGATATGATGGAGCCAGAAAGATCTACAGGCCTGCTGGAAACCGGTGTCATAGAAATTGCCCCTATTGCATTTATGCGTGGGCGCACACTTAATGATGCTTTCATTATTGTTGATGAGGCTCAAAATACAACTTCGTCACAGATGAAAATGCTTTTAACGCGCTTAGGCTTTAACAGTAAAATGGTTGTAACGGGGGATGCAACACAGATTGATTTACCGCGTGGCCAAAGTGGTCTTGCTGATGTTGAGTCAATACTTACAGGCGTTAAGGGTGTTGGTTTCTCATATTTTAGTGGGAAAGATGTTGTGCGTCATAAGTTGGTTCAACGAATTGTTGAAGCCTACCGCATCCACGAAGGTGGAGAACAGTTGCAACTATCAGTGACTGAAGAGGAAAAATCATGAGTGTAAATCTAAATAATGAATCTGACTTTGAGTTACCAAAGAACTTTTTAGACGAATGTGACCAGTTGGCTGACTTCGTTTTACTGCAGGAGCAGGCACCTCTTACTGCGGTTCTATCTGTCACCTTTGTCGGTGACAGTGAAATGGCGACACTTAATCAAGAGCATCGCAGTAAAGAAGGGCCAACAGATGTCCTATCGTTTCCCTGTGACGATATTAGTCAGTCGGGTGCCAAGATTGCTGAAAATGCAATTGATGATGACCCCACTTCGATTTATTGGGCAGATTTTGATGCGGCAGAAGATGCTGCACCAATTTTGCTGGGCGATGTTGTTATTGCTCCGTATGTGGCTGCCGTGCAAGCGGAAGAACTAAATAAGAATTTCTTTGATGAGGTGCGCCTTTTGCTTGTTCATGGAATCTTGCACTTGCTGGGATATGACCATGAAGGTAACGAAGAGCAGGCTGGTGCAATGGAGACTCGTGAAAAAGAAATCCTAAGTGACTGGGCAAACCTTGCATGCGAAGAAGATAACGTCATCCACTGTGGTGGAGGATGTTGTGGCTAGGCAGTCAATTTTTAAAAGCTGGGCTGTTTCTATGACGGGCTTCTTTGCTGCTGTAAGAACAGAGCGCAACGTTGCGCTTGTTTGTTTTTTTGCTGTGCTTGCCATAGTCCTTTCCGCAGTTTTTCGCATACCTCTAGCTGAATGGATAATTGTGATCTTTTGTTGCGGATTAGTACTAACTGTCGAATTGGTGAATACGGCTATTGAATCGGTAACGGACTTGGCTTGCAATAATGAAATTCATCCATTAGCAAAAATTGCTAAGGATACCGCATCGGCTGCAACGTTAGTAGCTTCAGTAACTAGCCTGATAGTGGCATTGTTAATATTTACTCCAAGAGTTCTCGCTTTGCTCTAAAAATTTGTTCTAAGAAAGGTTATACCCTTGTCTCACAATAAAGACTTCAAATCAGGGTTTGTGACTCTGGCAGGCAGACCTAATGCTGGCAAATCAACACTCACGAATGCGCTTGTTGGCACGAAGGTTGCTATTACTTCTGAAGCCCCACAAACTACACGACACAGGCTACGTGCAATACTTACCACAGATGACGCCCAGATAGTTTTTGTGGATACCCCAGGGCTGCATAGACCAAAAGATGCCTTAGGGGAAGAAGTAAACAAGTCAACGTACAAAGCACTAGAAGACACAGATTTATCGGTTCTTTTAATAGATAGCACACGTCCCTTGGGAAAGGGTGATATCTGGGTTTTTGAGTTGCTCAAAAATGCCGCTAAGGGCACTGAGCCTTTGGTGTTGTTCACTAAGGTTGATGCTGCAAGTGAGGAGCAAATCGTTCAGCAACGTGAAGCGCTTTCTGCCATTACTAGTGTTGATCCGTTATTGATCTCTGCTGTTTCTGGGCAAGGGAAGTCAGAATTTATAGAGAAGATCGCAGGATTACTCCCTAAAGGCCCTCTGTGGTTTCCGGCAGACACAAAAACAGATCAGCCCTTCGAAACACTTATCGCTGAGTTTATTCGTGAAAAAATACTTAGGAATACTTTTGATGAGGTTCCTCATGCTATTGGAATCCGTACAGATGAACTTAATCAAGACCTAAAACGTAACTTGACCCGTGTTGAAGCAACCATATTTGTCGAACGTGACTCACAAAAGGGAATCGTTGTAGGAAAGAAGGGCGCTGGCATCAAGGCGATTGGGGTGGATGCCCGCAAGGATTTAGAGATGCTTTTGGGTACGCGAGTGTTTTTAGATTTGCGAGTCAAGGTGAAGAAGAACTGGCGAAAAGATGCTGCGCAGATTCGTCGCTTTGGCTATGGTGAAGGCTCCTAGTAGTGCGCAGCTATACGGCAGAAGTTCTTGTTCTGGGCAAGACCAAGCTAGGGGAAACTGATCTTATCCTTACCTTGTTATCGTCAGACAATAAGCAAATTCGTGCTGTGGCAAAAGGGGCTCGAAAACCAGGAGCAAAGCTCTGCGGCTTATCAGAACCCTTCATGGTATTCGAGGGAAAGTTCCACGTAGGCAAGACGCTAAACATCATTTCTGAAGCTAAAGCGACCGAGGCCTACGCAGAGATTCGAAGCAGCTATGATTGCCTGATGGCAGGTAGTGTCATTCTAGAGATAGCAACACAAGTCACTAATGATGGTGATGATATTCCCAGGTTATATGCTATGACGCGTACATTTTTGGATGTGCTAAGCAGTGCTTCCGAAAAGTATGTGCAGGTTTTGGTATCGGCATACTTATTAAAGGCTTTGGCGATGATGGGGTATTCTCCAGAGTACGAGCTCTGCATTAAGAACGAACGTCTAGCGCAGTTATTTAGAAGCACCTTTGAAGAAGTGGTGCGCAGAAAGTTACCCGAAGAAAGTGTAGAACTTAAGTCCGAAAGCAAAAAACAACTTTCGGACTTGCGGCAAGTAATGAACTTTACAGAAAAGCATTTACCTGTAAATTTAAAAGCTTTAACCCAATACAGAAGGTCGCTTTAAGGATGTTTTACGAAGATTGTGCTGTCTGGCGACAAATGTGTCATAGGTGTATTGTGCTTACATAGGAAGAGGCCTATAATGGCTGTAGTGCGTAGATGCCTGCAGGGTAGTGTAGGTTTTCTATTTGAAGTAGTACTTGATGATTGGTGTGAAGCAATCAATCAAAAGTGCATGAATGGTTAACACGCGCAGTTCGGATAACTGTGTTTGTATATAAAAGTTTCCAGGTTACGATTTACGTGAAAGGGGAAGGCCCTTACTTGCTGGGCTCACACGACAGAAAAGCAAGTAATCCGTTATAAAAACTAAATACGATTAATGAACGGGCATTGTCAATTCCCATGACTATCATGTGATTTTGAGCACTTAAATATAAGTGTAATTTCTTTAGTTGTGCGTCTTTGTATTATCACCTTCATTATCACTTAAGGCGAAGTCGCGATGCATACTAAAGGAGTAGATATGTTTGATTTTTCACGCACTAAAAAGAGGATTATTACTGCACTTGGACTTGCGGTTCTTATAGGGCTTTTGCTGACCTTTGCAGCTTGCACAAGCAAAGAGGTCACTCAGTCCACAGACGAAAGTGTTGCTCCCGTTGAAACTACCAATTTGGTGCTTGCTTCAACAACCTCAACACAGGACTCGGGTCTTTTCGATGCCCTTATTCCCGCTTTTGAGGAAGCTCATCCAGAAGTAAATGTTCAAGTTATTGCTGTTGGTAGTGGCGAGGCAATGGAGATGGGACGCAGAGGAGACGCTGATCTTCTTCTAGTTCATTCACCTGCTGCTGAAATAGAGTTCATGGAAGAAGGATATGGCTTAGAGCGCAAGCCTGTAATGTATAACGATTTCATTGTTATAGGTTCAGCAGACGATCCTGCCACTATTGCAGATAGTTCAGATGCAGCTGAAGCCTTTACTCTGATTGCGCAAACGGAGTCCACTTTTATCTCACGTGGTGACGATTCAGGAACCCATGCAAGAGAGATGTCCATCTGGGACAAAGCTGAGATAACCCCAGAAGGGGACTGGTATCAAGAAACGGGTCAAGGTATGGGTGCAACTCTGCAAATTGCTGAGGAATTTCAAGCCTACACCCTTACTGATAGGGCAACCTACCTCAACCTTAATAACGAAGACGTAATTGAACTGCCAATCCTCAGTGAGGGTTCAGATGAGTTACTCAATTTCTACCACGTTATCACGCTTGTTGATGCGCGAGAACAAGCGGCAGCACAAGCCTTTGCTGACTGGATTGTAAATCCTGCAGGACAGGAAGTCATCGCAAGTTTTGGTGTAGAGGAGTTTGGTGCTCCTCTCTTTACTCCCAATGCTGACGAGTAGAGATATCTTACGCTTTAGTTAGATGCGAAATAGAAACGACAGAGACTAATGAATCTTTCTGGATTGCAATTATTTACCGATGCTTTTATAGATGGTTTTGAGATGCTTGCTGTAGGCACCGTTGACTTATGGCATATCATTCTCACCTCACTTCAGGTCTCAGGACTAGCAACAGGTATTGCTGTCTTCATTGGTATTCCTGCTGGATACTGGCTAGGGTCTCGCAGAAACGTTCGCAGGTTCACAGCCCTTGTCATAGCAAACGCTGGAATGGGTCTGCCACCTATCGTGGCAGGCCTCTTTGTGTCTATGCTTCTTTCAAGAAGTGGTGTTTTTGGTGGGCTTGGACTGCTGTATACCAGACCAGCAATAGTCATTGTTCAGGTTGTCATTGCGACTCCTGTAGTAGTGGCGCTTACTGCATCGGGCATATCTGCCGTTCCTACTCAATTGCGCTTGCAGGCACGTTCGCTGGGTGCAAGTCGTTTTCAAGAGGTCGCACTTGCCGTACGCGAAGCACGCCTCTCCATACTAGGGGCAGTTGCAGGTGGTTTTGGTGCAGTAATTAGCGAGGTCGGTGCAGTTCAAATGGTGGGCGGTAACCTTGCAGGACAAACCCAGGTTATGACGACAGCAATCATGCAGTTTACGCGCATGGGTAGATTTGGTGTTGCTATGGCACTTTCTGTAATATTGCTTGCTATTATCGTGGTGGTCAACATCATTATCACTTATGAGCAAGTGCGCGACGAACGTTATACAAAGGCGTTGTCATAATGCGAGATAGTGCAACAAGTAAGACAGACATGAGAGTAATCAGCTCACAAGCTGCTCACTATAAGCTGGTGGCAGAGCAGATCACACTCGACTATCCTGACTTTTGCTTGCAGATCAAGCGCTTTGGCTTAAAGTCAGGTGAAATAGTCACCCTACTGGGACCGTCAGGTAGTGGCAAGTCAACACTCCTAATGTGTTTGGCAGGCCTTGAGAGTCCAAAAACAGGTACTGTTTGCTTAGAGGGAAGTCTGCTTACTCGCAGTCTTGCACAGAAGCATATTGCAACGGTATTCCAGACACCCTATTTGTTTAAGGGAAATGTTGGTTATAACGTAGGTTATGGCTTACGTATGCGTAAAGTTCCCAAAAGTGAAATTAAAGCACGAATAGCAGAAGCACTTGACCTTGTAGGGCTTAAAGGCTGGGAACGTAGATCCATTTTAGGACTCTCTGGCGGAGAAGCCCAGCGCGTTGCTCTTGCAAGAGGTCTTGTGCTGAGCCCACAAATCATGATGTTGGATGAACCCCTCTCATCCCTTGATGAAGCTTTGCGCAAAACGCTGTCAGTGGAATTTTCAGAGATCTTACGCAGCCAAAAGGTAACGGTGCTCTATGTGACTCATTCAAAACAAGAAGCTTTCACTGTTTCAGACAGTGTAGCAATTATGAAGTCGGGTCAAATATTAGTACACGACAGAATAAAAAACCTCTTTACGGACTTACAAGATCCCTGGGTTCAAAACTTCTTAACCCCCGATGATTGGTGGCTTAAAGTCAAGAAGTTGTCGGAAGCCGTATCCTCAACAAAGGAGTCACAATGACGCACACTAGCCTCAGTTTTGCTGCAGCACTTGAACGCTGGCTTTCGCACATAGATAGACTGGCCCCTGAAACAGTATCCTTAGACGAGTCGCTTGGCTGTATTCTTGCCGCTGATCTCTCTAGTGATGTCGATGTCTCACCTTTCGATAATTCTGCAATGGATGGCTTTGCTTTGCATGCAGAGGATATTGAAACAGCAAGCCCAGTTACGCCTGTTGACCTGAAAGTAGTCACCTGTATTGCGGCAGGAGATTACTGGGAGGGAAATCTCCAGTCAGGACAAGCCGCGCGCATTATGACAGGTGCACCCGTGCCAGCAGGCGCCAATACTGTCGTTAAGGTTGAAGACACGGTTGATGCCAACAACGAACAAGTCGCACGCTTTATTGCATCTTCACCCAGAGGTCTCAACATTCGTCTTAAAGGCGAAGAGGTCAAGATGGGAGAGCGTGTCCTTACATCAGGCGAATACATTACCCCAGCAGCAGTTGGGCTTTTAGCAGCAACAGGATATGCACAAGTACCCGTGTACCAAAAACCCACAGTAGCCATCATTTCTACAGGAGAAGAACTCATTCCCGTAAGTGATACACCAACACAAGGCAAAATTCGCAACACAAACTCTCATTCGTTAGCAGCCCAAGTGCGTGCTGCAGGAGCAAGCGCGCGTCAATATGCAAGTATCCCCGACACCTTAGAAGACACCATTGCAGCATTCAAACAGGCAGCTGCAGAATGCGACCTCATCATATCAAGTGGCGGAGTATCGGTGGGAGACTTTGACTTCGTTGAAGAAGCTGTGCAGTTACTAGGGGACCTACATTTTTCTACGGTTAACATGCGTCCTGGAAAGCCTCAAACTACAGGCATGATTGGAGGTGTTCCTTTCTTTGGGTTACCGGGAAATCCTGCTTCTGCTTACCTAGGGTTCGAACTATTTGTTCGCCCTGCAATTCTTAAGATGGCTGGGCATACTCAGCTAAAAAGACCCGTTCAAACAGCAACTTTGAGCCATGACATTAAGAAGCGACCTGGGCTGCGTTACTTCATGCGCGGGAAAGTGGATTCAACAAGCACGGTATGGGCTACAGGAAACCAATCAAGTGCACTGCTTGGCTCGCTTCATGAAGCTAACTGTCTTTTGGTGTTACCAGAAAAAGACACACACTTGAAAGCAGGTACGACTATCAAGTGTGTTCGACTTGATATAGCAGAAGGGGTCAAGTTATAAATGTCCAACTTAGCAAGTAAAGGACGCACCATAGATTACCTGCGTATTTCGCTAACGGATCGCTGCGATTTGCGCTGTGTGTATTGCATGGGTGTCGACGGAATTGAAAACAAAATCGATAGGGATTCCGTACTGTCCCTTGAAGAAATTGCACAATTTGCACGTCTTGCCTGCGCGGAAGGTATTAAGCATATTCGCTTGACAGGGGGCGAACCATTAGTGCGCCTAGGTATTGTTGGGCTAGTTGGACAGCTATCAAAGATTCCTCAGCTTGAAGATTTGTCAATGACAAGCAATGGACAACTTTTTAGCAAGTATGCAGAAGATTTAAAGATAGCTGGTCTATCGCGCATTACCTTTTCCTTAGACTCTACAGATGCTAATACTTACAGGAAGTTAACGCGTGGGGGAAGCCTTGAAAAGGTATTTGCGGCAATTGATCAAGCCCTAAGTCTAGGATTTTCTCCCGTTAAAATTAATGTATTAGCTTATCAATTAACAGAAAATGACTTGCTTGAATTTATTCATCTAATGAAAGAAAAGCCAATCCACATTCGTTTTATCGAATATATGCCCATAGGTCACATGGGAAGAGAGGTTCGCAAAAATCCTACCCCTCCTAAAAGTCTATTAAGCATGGATCAAATCTATGACTCAATCAATAGACTCTCTTTAACTAAAGGATTTGGCGAATTGAGATCGTTGAAAACTGAGGAAGTTCCCTTAGGGCATGGTCCGGCAACCTCTTATACCCTTGATGGTTCACAGGGCAGCTTTGGCCTTATTGGAGTACACTCGCAAAACTTTTGTAAGGACTGTAACAGACTGCGATTAACGGCTGATGGAAAGATCCGCTCCTGTCTTTTTTCCGATTTAGAAATCCCTGTTGGGGCGGAGTTAAGAGCAAATGACGAGGGTAGTCTACGGACAAGTCTTTTTCAGGCTGTTTCAAGTAAGCCGTTATCCTACGCTCAGCAACAAGGAACAAAGCGTGCTATGTCGGCCATTGGTGGTTAAGTCATGGACACTTCCAGTAAAGAAAGGGAATCGCATATGTTTACTCATCTCAATTCAAAACGACAGGCTCAGATGGTCGACATAAAAGAAAAGAGTTCTTCTTATAGGACAGCAATAGCTTCATCCTTTATCCAGATGGACGTTGAAACACTGGATGCTATTAGAAGCGACACTCTGAAAAAAGGTGATGTTCTTGCAACAGCACGCATTGCAGGCATTCAGGCCGCAAAACGCTGCTCAGAGCTCATTCCTTTATGCCATCCGCTGCTCATTAGTAAGGTAGCGATTGATTTTGAGTTTGATGTTGGCGAGAAACAGATTCCTGCAACTTGTGGGATACTCTGCCTTGCTACAGTGTCGCTTGTGGGTCAAACAGGGGTGGAAATGGAGGCTCTTACTGCTGCATCAGTGGCAGCACTCACCATTTTTGATATGGCAAAGGCTGTCGATAAGAACATGAGCATTGAATCTACACGCCTCGAGTACAAATCAGGAGGGAACAGCGGAACCTTCACAGCGGGAAAGGCGGGGACAGTGCTCTCTGTTAACCTGTCAAAAAAGAAGGGAGAGCAGAAACTTTGCACCCTAGAAACTGTAGACTTCATTAGGGGATACGGAATTGAAGGCGATGCTCATGCTGGTGACTGGCATAGGCAGGTTTCCCTTCTTGACCAATCATCTGTAGATCAGCTTATTGCAAAGGGACTTAAGTTAGAACATGGTGATTTCGCTGAAAATATTACAACGTCAGGATTTAAGCTTCAGACTCTGCCCGTAGGCAGTAAGCTGCGCGTGGGACAGGCTCTACTTGAAATCACTCAGATCGGCAAAGAGTGCCATACTCGCTGTGCAATCTATCAACAAGCTGGTGACTGCGTCATGCCGCGTGATGGAATTTTTGCAGCAGTTATTGAAGGCGGCAAGGTAAAAGCTGGAGACACTATGTACTTGCAGGAACGAGGACTTTGATGAAAATCGCAATCGTAACATGCTCTGATACACGTGACATCACAGAAGACGAGGCAGGTCAGGCACTTGCAAAGTGCATTCAGAATCGAGGGTGGGAGCTGGCTCAACATGTGATGGTAAAAGACGATCTACAGATAATCAAGGCTGCCTTTATACAGGCATCTGATGAGCTGAGGGCTGATGTGATTTTGAGCTGTGGAGGGACAGGCTTAAGTGCGCGCGATGTCACCCCTGAGGCTACATTAGCCGTTGCAGACAGAATAGTGCCAGGCATAAGTGAAGCCATAAGGCAGTTTTCCCTAAGCATCACAAAGCGCGCAATGCTTTCGCGTGCATTAAGCGCACAGCGGGGCACAACCCTTATAATAAACCTGCCGGGCTCTACCAAAGCTGCACTTGAGTGTTTTGATTCATGTGCAGACCAACTAGAGCATGCAGTGGATATGATGGCAGGAAAAGGACACTAGGGCACCCAATTATGAGTGATGTTCAGAATTTGAATAACGATAAGCTTCCTTTGACAGCAGTAATCCTTGCGGGCGGACGTTCGCTTCGCATGGGTGTCGACAAAACGCAGGTTGATCTTAGTGGGATACCTTTATTAGCCCACGCGGTAAATCGTGCTTCAAGCTTTGCTGATGAAGTTATCATTGTGACAAATCGACCCGACTCAATCGTGACAAATGCCTTTCAAACAAAGGTCAAAATCATTACGGATAAGGTTGCCTATCAAGGCCCTTTAGGGGGACTGGTTGCTGCCCTCGAGACCGCAGAAAATAATTGGGTTGTTGCGCTTGCAGCCGATATGCCTTGGGTGTCTACAGAAGTCATTGCTGCACTGTGGGATGCTCGAGAGGCAGATGATAGTCTTGACGTGGTTGTCCCTGTTTCAGACAGAGGGCCAGAGCCTCTACTTGCTTTGTATAAGCGTGACAGCATGCTTAAAGAGGCACGAAAAGTATTAAGCTCTGGTAAGCGACGCATTATTGCTGCATATCCAGAACTGCAGGTGCAAGAAGTAAGCCTGGAGTCTCTACAAGAGGTTGATCCTCACCTTATATCTTTCTATAACGTCAATACTCAAACTGATCTTATGGCTGCGAGAAAATATGAGCAGGCTCGAAAAGAAAGTGACGTTGCCAACTTAGACATTAGCGAAGAAATAATCCCTCATGACTTTAAGCGAGGAGGCATTCGGGTCATCTCACTTGAAGAAACGGGTCGTAGCATTCCTACAGAATCTCCCTTTACCGTCTATCTTAACGATGTTGAGATAGCCACAGTGCAGGCAAGTGACGGTGACCTTGAAGATATGGCAGTGGGCTTTTTACTTGCAGAGGGATTATTGCACGATAGGACCGCGCTTAAATCAGTTGACCTTGATGCAAAAAGAGGCCTCATCTACGTAAGTTCGAGTGAACTTGTCCCAGAAGATTTAGTGTATCGCACGCGCTACATCACCTCAGGTTGCGGCAAAGGAGTGACTTTTTCAAGCCTAGGACATGCGCGAGGCCTGGAAAAAATTACACACAAACTTAAGGTGTCACCTCATGATCTTTACTACTGGATGAGCGAACTTTCCAAGCGCAGTGCCGAGCATAGAGAGCGCGGCGGATATCATTCTTGCGGACTCGTTTTTTCAGGTGAACTTCAACTAGTGCGTGAAGATATAGGTCGACATAACGCTGTTGATAAATTGCTTGGTCACGCATGGCTAGAAGGCATGCCCATTGAACAGGGGATAGTGCTTGTAAGCGGACGTATTTCCTATGAAATGATTGTAAAGGCAGCAAAGAGCAAAATTCCTTTCGTTGCGTCACGATCAGCGGCAACAGATCTAGCGGTTGAGATTGCCCAGGACCTGGGTATCACTTTAGTGGGTTATGTTCGAGGAGGAAAGATGGTGGCTTACACTCATCCAGATCGTATAGCGTTTGAGGACTCTTCAGATGCATAAAAACATAACCCTTGCCTTAACTGGCTGTTTATTACAAGAATAAGAATATGAAAGAAGCTCAGGCCAGTATTTATCTGGATCAAGCCGCAACGAGCTGGCCAAAACCAAAAGCCACAATTGAGGCCATGGTGGAAGCGCTGCATGTTTCAGGAAGCCCTAGTCGTAGCGCACATGCAGGAGCACGCAAGGCAGAGCGTTTGCTTTCCAATGCAAGGAAAACAGTTGCAGATTTTTTCACCGTGGGAGACTCTAATAATTTAGTCTTTGTTCCTGGTGCAACATATGGACTTAACATGGTGCTTCGCGCTGCATGTGAGCATTCTTTTCGTGGCAATACTAAGGGTGACAAACTTTGTGTAGCCTATAGCGGGGGAGAACACAACGCTGTTACCCGTACTTTAGCAGAGGGTGTTCAGAGGCTTAATGAGATAAAGGGACAGGACACTCTTTCGCTTACTGAAATTCCACTTAAACCTAATGGACAAGTTTGCCTTGCGCGCATCGAGGGAACATTAAAATCTGCACGCCCAATAACTTTCGTTTGCCAGCATGCTTCAAATGTCACAGGAATCATTAATCCTATTGAACAGATTGCTCAAATATGCTTGCAACTTGGGGTTGACTTCATTGTTGACGGCTCACAGGCTGCAGGTCATCTATCTGTGCAGCTAGATCGCTTAGCCCAAACGGGTGTCAGTGCTTGGGTTTCCTCTGGTCATAAAGGCCTTATGGGACCAGCAGGAAGCGGTTTGGTATATCTGGCTGAAAGCTTCAAATTGCGACCATTCATAACAGGCGGTACAGGAGGCGGGAGTCATATCATTGATTTAAGTAGTCCAAGACGACCCATTGATTACGAGGTAGGAACCCCAGCCTTGTCAGCAATAATGGGGCTTGCAGCAGGAATCTCTGAGATTGGTAAATCTTTTGATGGCGATATCAAGCGGGTAGACACATTAACAAGCTTTGTTTTTGATGGACTTTCAGACATTCAAAACGTTCGCGTTCTTGGCCCACTTGACCTAAATACTCCTCGCCGTTTACCTCTTGCCTCGATTGTGGTAGATGACATACCCTCTAATGAACTTGCTTTCTTGCTCGAAAATCAATACGGGATTGCAACGCGCGCGGGACTCCATTGCGCGCCTCTTACGCATAAGTACTTGGGCACATATCCTGATGGGGCTTTACGGCTTAGCTGGAATGTTAGTAACACGATTAAGGACATCGAAAGAGCTTTGACTGCTATCAAAGAGATCGCAAAGAACAATGGCTAGGTGCTTATAAGAATTATCTATCAAATAAACTATTGTGTCATACATGAAAAACACTTAAAATAGTCAGCGATGCGTAGATGCTTACTTTATTGAAAGTTTTCTACTTTGATTGGCTTGAAGCCCAGACTAAATAAAAGGCTTCTTGTATATAGGTCGCATACACAGTTCAGATAGCTGTGTTTGTATATAAAGTTTCTCGGTTACGATTTTGTGAGAGGAAAGGACTCGCTACCTGTAAGAATTGGTTGGCATGAAGCCATGTGATTTTTTGTCAGAATTTCACTTTTGCAGGTAAACCACGAAACAACTGAATATTTGGTTCTTAAGTGAACTGCATCTCTTGGAAGGAGAATGTATGCACGAGATGACTCGTCGTAATTTCCTTAAGGTGCTCGGTACCGCTTTCGCGGCAAGCTCGTTGGCTGGCTTAGCTAAGCCAAAAACCGGCTTTGCTGCTGGAGCAGAAACTGCAGAGTTCCGTATTAAGGATGCTACAGAGACAACTTCTATTTGTTGTTTTTGTAGTCTGGGCTGTGGCGGAATCGCCTCAGTCGTAGAGGGAGAACTAATTTCGTTTGAGGGTGATCCAGATAGCCCCCTTAATGAGGGCGGATTATGCTCCAAGGGTGCTGCACAACTTAACGTCGTTAATGTGTATGACCCAGAGACAGGTGATTTGACCCTAAATCCAAAACGCCTGACTAAACCAAAATACCGTGCGGCCGGAGCGACCGAATGGGAAGAGGTTGAATGGGACTGGATTATTAAACGCATTGCAGAGAAGGTAAAAGAAACCCGCGATGCGACCTTTGAAACAGTAAGTAATGGTGTCACGGTAAACCGAACGCAGGCTATTGCACACCTTGGTTGCGGGGCACTGCCTTGCGAGGATTTGGGACCGCTGCAAAAGCTGCAACGTGCCTTGGGAATAGTCTACATCGAGCATCAAGCTCGCCTGTGACACAGTTCAACTGTTGCCGGTCTTGGCAACTCATTTGGGCGCGGTGTAATGACAAATCACTATACTGATATGCAAAACACCGATGTCTTTATTGTCTGCGGCTCAAATAACGCAGAAAATCATCCCGCAAGCATGAGACATGTTAATCGTGCCCGTGAAAAGGGTGCAAAGCTTGTGGTTATTGACCCACGCTTCACCCGTACTGCCGCCATTGCAGATCATTACTATCAGATGCGTCCTGGTACTGACATTGCGCTGTTTGGCGGAGTCATCAACTACCTTCTGCAAAATGATTTATATAACAAGAACTATGTAGAAGAGTACACGAACGCATCGTACCTGGTTACTCCAGAATATGATTTTACTGACGGTATGTTTAGTGGCTTTACAGGAGAAGAGGGTCCTGCAGCCTATGATAGGGCTAGTTGGAGCTACCAGATTGAAGGCACGACAGAATGGGACACTTCAGAGGGTGGAACTTATGCCTGGGCGGCAGGCGAAGGAGTTCCTGAGTTTACTACCCCAGCAGTACCGCAGGTCGCGAAAGATCCCAGCATGCAAGATCCCAATTGTGTTATGCAGCTCATGAAAAAGCACTATGAGCGCTATACCCCCGAGACAGTATCACGTACCGTAGGTATGTCAGAATCTGATTTTCTAGAAATCTGTGAGATCTACGCAAGTACTGCCGCAGACGACAAGAGTCTCAACTGGCTTTACGCGATGGGGATTACTCAGCACTCAAAGGGTTCACAAAATGTTCGCGCAAAATCAATTATTCAATTGCTTTTAGGTAACATGGGTATTGCTGGCGGCGGAATTGCAGCACTGCGTGGCAAATGCAACATTCAAGGGTCTACAGATTTTGGTCTATTGCATAATATTTTGCCAGGCTATAACCCGGTACCTTCAGAGGGTGGAGCTCCGACCTTGCGTGCCTATAATGAAGGCACGTCACATAGTGGCTTCTGGGCAAATAGGCCACGTTTTATTGTGTCAAAGCTCAAGGAATTCTGGGGAGAACACGCAACGGTAGACAATGATTACTGCTTCGATTACCTGCCAAAGCTAGGCTCAAAGACAAATTACTCCTTCATGGAAATATTTGAAGAAGCCCATGCAGGCAAGATCAAGGGTCTTTTCTCCTGGGGTATGAATCCTGTAGTTGGTGGGCCGAACTCTAACCATACCCGCAGTGGTCTTGCGCAGCTTGACTGGTTGGTGAGCGTTGACGTTTTTGAAAACGATACATCCAATTTCTGGGCAGTTCCTCTTGAAGAGGGCGGGGAGGCTACTCCGGAAAACATTGACACAGAGGTGTTTTTACTTCCAGCAGCTTCACACCTTGAATCCGAGGGAACAATCACGAATTCTGGTCGTTGGGCACAGTGGCGCTACTCTGCCCTAAATCCTATTGGTGAAGCATTGCGTGACGGAGAGATAATGACCCGTCTGCTGCATGCTTATCAAGAAGAATACGCACAGGGTGGAGTATTCCCCGACCCTATTATGAAGCTGACCTGGGATTATGTAGATGAAAATGGAAACTTCGATTCGCGCAGGGTCGCGCAGGCAATTAATGGTTACACTGTTGAAGATAAGCAACTACTTACTGGCTTTGGACAATTGCAGGCCAATGGTACAACAGCGTGCATGAATTGGATCTATTCTGGTTACTACAACAATAATGATGATCCTCTTAATCCTGCCATTCAGCCTTGCGGGGCACGTGACGCAAGTGATAGCACAGTGTCTGGACTTTCAGGTGGACTAAAGCAATTCCCGCAGTGGGCCTTTGCTTGGCCGCTCAATCGTCGCATTGTGTACAACCGCGCATCAACCTACAAAGATACAGGGTTAGCACGTAATCCTGAGCGCATTCTTGTGCAGTGGAATGGAAGCAATTGGGACAGAAATGATGTGCCTGACTTTGCCTTCCAAAGGCCTGTGGGAACTGACCCAGAGGGTAATCCGACTTTTGAAGGAATTCACCCAGAGAACTGTCCTGCATTCTTTATGAATGCAGAATATGTTGCGCGCCTCTTTGCGCCTGGCATGGTAGATGGCCCCTTTGCAGAACATTACGAGCCCTACGAGTCTCCGATTGATAATCCGCTTTCAGGGCGTCAAACTAACCCTGCTGCACTTGTCTTTGAAGAGACAAGTCGACTGGGCACTGTTAGCGAGTTTCCCATTGTGGCGAGCACTTGGCGTGTAGTAGAGCACTGGCAAAGCGGAACTATAACAAGAAACCTGCCCTATCTAGGTGAAATTATGCCCCATATGTTTGTTGAGCTTTCAGAGGAGCTTGCAGAAGAAAAGGGTATCTCTACTGGAGACAAGGTTGAGGTTTTCAATAATCGCGGCACTGTCGAAGTGTATGCCATGGTGACAAGACGCGTAAAAGCCTTGCACGTTGATGGCAGAGATGTTCATCAGATTGGAATGCCCTGGCATTGGGGTCAAGTTGGCATGGCGCGCGGAGCAAGTGCAAACACGCTTACTCCAAGTGTTGGTGACGGGAACACCTTTATTCCAGAATACAAAGCATTTCTCGTAGATATCAGGAAGGTGGGGTGATGTAAATGGCCAGCAGTATAGCAATTCTTTTCGACGCATCGAAATGCACAGGATGCAAGGGATGTCAGGTAGCCTGCAAGTCATGGAACCAATTGCCTGCACCACTTGATTTCGGGGACGCACCATTTTCTGGAACCTACGAGTCGCCCATGGAAAATACAGGGGATACTTGGCTTCGCATTACCTTTGATGAAATTGAGGTGGATGAGAACAGGGTTACTCTTTCCTTCGGTCGTGATGCTTGCAAGCACTGCAGTGATGCACCCTGTGTAAGCGTTTGTTCTTCGGGTGCTTGTCACAGGGCACATAACGGCACAATAGTTCTTGACGAGTCAAAATGCTTTGGCTGTCAATATTGTGTTGCAGCCTGTCCGTTTAAAGTACCTAAGTTTAGTGACCGGGATAATAAGGCCAAAAAGTGCAGCTTCTGCCAAGATCGCCTGCAAAATGGGCTTACTCCCGCATGTCGAAAATCCTGTCCTGTAGGTGCTCTTGATTTTGGGGCAAGGAAAGACATGATGGCGAAGGCTCAAAGAAGGGCACTGGAGCTCATGCCTGACTTTCCTAATGTTGAAGTTTATGGGGTAACCCAAATGGATGGCATGGGAGTAATTTCCATCCTTCCCTTTGGTGCCGCAGAGCACAGAGAGACCGTTAATCCCCAGGCCCCTCTCATGACGCGCATTGAAAATGCCTTACCTGCAATAGCAGGGGTTGGCGTATTGGGTGCTTTAGGCGTTACGGCAGCAGCCTTCATTGGTGGTCGTGGATCAGGATATACGGAAGAGCAGTACACGTATGACAAGGTACGTAGGGTTACCTGTGACGGAGGAAAGCCAATGGATCCTGATGCTCCCATCGTAAAGGTTGGTCTTAAGACAGAGAACAAGGTAAATGCAAAGGGTGCAGAAGCTAAAGAGGGCGAGGTGAAGAGCAATGACTAAATACATTAGGCGTCATAATTTCTGGGCTCGTTTTGTCCATTGGGCATATGCCGTTTTTGGTATTATTTTGCTCATCACAGGATTAACGATTTTTGTACCAGGTTTAGGTGAACTTCTTGGCGTTGAGGTACTTCAAACCTCTTCTCAAGTGCATATGATTGTGGGAATTCTTTTTGTAGTTGTGCCTATCATTGGATACATTGCTAAACCCAGCAATTTGAAGCACATTTTGCAGAATCTATTCCGCAGATGGGATAAAGATGACGTAGACTTTATGAAGTTTTTTCCTCTGTATCTTTTTAATCCAAAAAAGTACAATATGCCAAAACAACACTACATAAAATCAGGTCAGCGAGCCTCTGATATCGTCATGTATTTGCTAATACTGGTCTTCATGGTTAGCGGTGTTTTGATGCTTGTGGGAACCAATCTTTTGCCTGTCTGGGTTTTTGCTGTTGCAAAATTTGCTCACCAATTAGCCTTTGTGCTTTTTGCAGTCTTGTTAGTGGTGCATATTTTTCTGGGAGCCGGAATCTTTCAACCGTACCGTCGCTTACCGCGCGGAATGTTTGGAGATGGCCTTGTATCAGAATCTGATGCCTTATACCATTGGGGCCACTGGGCTGAAGAGGAATTGGCTAGCGGTGAAAATGTTGTAGAGAAACCTTCTAGCTAGCTCCTAGGTAAAGGGTTCCGCTTTATGCGGGTCACCAAGTTCTCCCTTTCTTGGTGACCCGCAAAACGAAAGGAGTGTACGTGATTACTCATACAGACATTGAATCGATTAATAGATATCGCAGTAGGCTAGGTGAAGACCTCTATGAGCACCTGGTGTCTTTGTGGGAAGAAAGCGAAAAGATCTCTGAAAGCACACAAGAGGGCCAAGAGTTATTGAAGGCAAAAGCTAGTACTACGGAAAGTGGTGATTGTCCCACGTGTGGTCATGCTGCAGAAATGGGTGTACTTCTTGACTCAGAAGGAGAGGGACAGGGTAGCGCTCGCAAGCTTTGGTGTGGGTACTGCGAAAACCTGTGGGAGTATGACAGGATTCGTTGCACGCGCTGTGGTACACGCTCTCAGGAAGCTCTAAGTTATCACTTTAGTGCAGAAGATGATGCTCGAAGGGTATACTTCTGCGAAGAGTGTGATGGTACCCAGAAGGTGCTCTGCGAAAAGAGTATCACCCATCCTGCAGAAGTGGATATCCGCCTGGAAAGTATTCTAATGACAGGACTTGAAGACGCTGTTCGTGAGCACTGTAAAAAGAAGCAGGTGGCAAAGCTTAATTGATTCCTATAATATCGCTAGTTGGACGCAAAAATTCTGGCAAGACAACCCTGCTGCTTAAGTTGATCCCCCTATTAGAAGAGAGTGAAATACGTGTCGCCTGTGTTAAACAGCATAAGCATGATGTCCCTGTTGATGTAGTGGGAAAAGATTCATGGATGTACGCCCAGGCAGGTGCAAGCTGCTCTATCATGTCGACATCTACACAGCTATCCCTAGTGCATCAACGCAGGCAAATGGCAACACTCTATGAGTTAGCAGCTATGGCAGAAAAGTCCTCCTGCAATATTTTGATAGGGGAAAGCTTTAACAGTGTAGGTACTCATGATAATGTGAGTCGCTTTGTTGTGGCCCGAAAAGACCGACAAGAAGAACCAAGGTTTTCCCCTGAGGAAAGCTGCGGCATTATTACTGACGATTCCAGCCTTGCAGAAAAGTGGACCTCTGCAGGAAAATTGGCCTTTGGGTTGAATGACCCTAGATCATTTGCAAGTTACCTATGTAAACGTTGCCACACTTTATAGCATTTTTGGCTCTGGCTAAATTGCTGCTTGCAAGTCAGGCAGGTTTTCGTTACTATAGTTCACTGCGCGCGGATGTAGCTCAGCTGGTAGAGCACCACCTTGCCAAGGTGGATGTCGAGGGTTCGAGTCCCTTCATCCGCTCCATTGATATTCTCTAGCCAGCGAACATACTGGCTTTTTTTGTTTCTTGTGTTTAGGATGGCGACGTGGCCAAGTGGTAAGGCAGAGGCCTGCAAAGCCTTTATTCGCCGGTTCAAATCCGGCCGTCGCCTCCACTGTTTTTGACTTAATCCTATGGGTTAAGCTTCTTTGTGTCGGAGTGGCGGAACGGCAGACGCGCTAGGTTGAGGGCCTAGTGCCCGACAAGGGCGTGAGGGTTCAAATCCCTCCTCCGACACCATCTTATGAAAACACTGCATCAAACAGGTTCGCACTGTCTGCGGCACTATCAAAGTGAAATAACCTTGCAAAGAAATATTTTTACTGACAATTATGTCAATTGACGTTAATTTACTTGTTATCCTTTGCCAGATAGCTTATCTTCTACTTCCTCAATTGTTTGACGGGGGTCGGGCAGGGGTAGGGTAATGACTTCATCGGTGGTTAAGTTACATGACTTTACAAAACCAGATAAGAATCCGGCGCAAGGTCTATTAGGAATAGTTACAGAGGCTCAACTCTCAATCCGAAAACATCGCTACCATGAGGCAAGTGACATACTTGCCATGGCGCAGCATGTAGACAAAGGTAAGGCAGAACTTAGAATCGCAAGGGCGTTTCTTGAAATTCGTTGCCAGATGGCACTTTCAAACCTAGAAAAAGCTCATTATGCCTGGCAAGATCTGGAGGAAATTTTTCTAAGACATCCTCAAATGAACAATTCAGAGGCAATGCTTTTAGGTGCACGCCTACACTGGGCGCATGGAGACATTACAGGGGCATTGCAATGCTCCAAGAAAGCACGCTCTCTTTCGCGCAATTCCAGAGATTTAATTTTGTCCCAAACTGCTCTTGCCAGGACTGACCTTTACCTTCGCGGAAGCGCAGCTACTGCCCTAGAAGAGCTTATGCCCATTTGGTCCGCACTCAAAGTAGACTGCAGCTTCTCTGAGAATTCTAAAGACCTCAGCAGTCAGTTAAAAAGAACACTGATACTTGCTGCACTGACACAGGGGAAGCTTCACTTAGCTCAAAGCCTTGCAGAAAAGGTAGAAACTTTAAGGTCTGTCTTAGATCTCGAGCTTCATGTATTGACAGGTATCATAAGCATCTTCGCAGGAGAAACTAACCTAGCCATTCGAGCTGCGCAAGATATAGACCTTGTGCAGTTAAAAGACGGATCAAGCAGACAAGAGTACGGGTCACTAGCGTGGTGGCAGTCCATAATCTATCATGCAGCAGGACTAGAGAAAGAGGCTTATCGAAAAGCAGAGGATTACCATGAGCTAATTACCGCCCTAGGAACTAGTACTCAACCCAGTGAACTGCAGCCTTATGCAGACGCACTTTTGGCTTCTTGCTTAATCCAGCGAAAAGGTATCACACGCGCCTCGCAGCTTACTGGTAAATACATGAATGATAGTGTCTTAAGTGCGCCCATAAAAGCGATGATTACTCTATGCGAAGCTTTGATCATTTACGAAACAGAAGGACTTCGCAAGTCAAAATCCTTGCTACGAAAACAAAAAGGGCAGGTATTTAATCAGGACTCTATCATGGCAGTTGGTCTTATGTGCTACGCTCACAAAAATCTGCTTACCCTGCTATGTAAGTGCTTTAGCGTGGAGCAATTGCCACCAAAACTCACTGATCTTTTGGATAGTGAGGCTTTTCAAGCTAAGTATGCTTTTACAGAAAAACAGTTACAGCAAGGGGAGTCTGCAAAATTACACAAAAGATTTGCCTCTTGCAATAAGCAGATAAAATTTCAACATGAGCGCGAAAAACCTCTGCAAATTCGACTCTTTGGAGGACTGGAGGTTAATGTAGCTGGGAATGCACTCGACTTGAGGGGTTGGGGAAACAGTAAAACTCGAAGCCTCTTTATTTGCATGGCGCTAAATGCCGGAAACGAATTGGCACGCGAGGAACTTATTGAACGCCTTTGGCCAAAACAGTCTATAGGCAAAATACGAAATAGCTATAATGTTACATGGTGTCAGATGCGAAGAAAAATTCTTGATGTTCTGCCAAGTAAAGCCAACGGAGAAGCTGACTACATCTATGATTCATTTCAAAACAATGGAGGCAGATGTATCTTAAAGACGCAAGAAGTCTATATAGACATTCATGATTTCAGTAGGCTAAGCGGAAAACTTACAGACTATTTACACGCAGACAACAAGTCCGCCTGCTTAGCAACAATAAAGCAAATGATAGAAATCTACAAAGGAGACTTACTGCCTGGCGATCGCTACCTAGAGTGGCTTGAGATAGAGCGGAAACATTACAGCAAGGTGTTTCTCGACGCAATGCTACTAGGCGCAAATATATGCCTAGAGGATGAAGAGCCAGAGGCCGCGCTTTTCTATTTGCATCGTATCGATTTTCTACAGTCAGACAATGAGGAACTTCACTATCTAAGCATGAAAGCTTATGCTGCTGCAGGACGCAGAGAAGATGCAATCAACACCTACCTAGAATGCAGGCGTTATTTACGTGACGAATTGGGGCTGGATCCCAGTCAACGAATCACAGATATCTACCAGAAACTTTTGTGTGCAAGCACTTAAGTCAGGGCAATGGTGGGCAGGAAATAAGGTAATTTCGCAGAGATAAGGTTGCGAGATTGTGAGAGTCTGACGACCTGCTCACCCTACCTTGACGCTATGTTAGAATTATGGGTTGGTAAATACCGTTTCTATGTTGTGAAGGAAAGCGAAAATCCATGGCAAAATTACTTGCATCTATCTTTTCTTTCGGAGAAGGTAAAGCACTTTCAGATTACGAAAAAAAGATCAAAAAAATTAATGAACTTGAAGAAAAATATAAGGCGTTACGTGACGAGGATTTCCCGCGCGCTACTGAAGAGTTTAAGGAACGTGTGCGGGGCGGGGAGAAGCTAGATGACCTAATAATCGAAGCCTTTGCCGCTGTTCGTGAAGGGTCAAGGCGTTCGCTGGGCATGCGTCACTATGATGTTCAGCTTATAGGTGCAATGGTACTTCATGACGGAAAGATTGCGGAAATGAAGACGGGTGAAGGTAAGACCCTTGTGGCAACAGCCGCAGTGTATCTAAATGCCCTGGCTGACAAAGGAGTTCATGTAGTAACGGTAAACGACTACTTAGCCAGCCGTGACGCGGAGTGGATGGGCAAGCTTTACAACTTTATGGGTCTTGAGGTGGGAACAGTTGTAGCACAAATGCCTCCTGAACTACGTAGACCAGCCTATGCCGCTGACGTAACCTATGGCACAAATTCAGAGTTTGGCTTTGATTATCTGCGTGACAATATGGCGACACGCTCTGAAGATCGCGTTCAACGAGGGCACAATTTTGCCATTGTTGATGAGGTTGACTCAATTCTTATTGATGAGGCAAGAACTCCTCTAATCATTTCAGGTGCAGGCGCCAAATCTGCAAGTACCTATAAAGACTTTGCAAAAGCTGTTGCAAAGCTTGAAAACGAAAAAGATTTTGACTTAGATGAGGCGAAGCGTACCTGTGCCCCTACTGAGTCTGGGATCTCTAAAGTTGAACGCATGCTTAGCATTGAAGATATCTACATGGATCCATCTGGTCAAATGGTTAATCACCTGCAGCAGGCTCTAAAGGCACAATTCCTGTTTAAGCGTGATGTTGACTACATGGTAAAAGATGGTGAGGTTCTAATTGTAGATGAGTTCACTGGTCGTCCTATGGTTGGACGTCGCTACTCAGATGGCTTACATCAGGCTATTGAAGCAAAAGAGCGCGTTAGCATTCGCGAAGAAAATCAGACACTCGCGACAATTACTCTTCAGAATTATTTTAGAATGTATGATAAATTGTCGGGAATGACAGGTACTGCGGTAACCGAAGATAAGGAATTCCGCGAGATTTATAAGCTGCCCGTAATGGTTATTCCAACCAATATGCCAATGGTTAGAGAAGATCGCACTGATCTTGTCTATCGCAATGTGGAAACAAAATATAACGCTGTGGCTGACTTAGTAGCAGAGTGCAACAAGAAAGGTCAACCAGTTCTACTAGGTACAATCTCGATTGAGCACTCAGAGTACTTGTCTTTCTTGCTTAAAAAGCGCGGTATTAAACACAGTATTCTAAACGCTAAGCATCATGATAAAGAGGCACTCATTATTGCTCAAGCTGGTCGGCTAGGATCAGTAACTATCGCAACTAATATGGCAGGTCGTGGTACCGATATTTTACTCGGTGGAAATCCTGATAAGTTAGTTGACCAGTTCTTGCATGCTGCAGGAATTAGCCCTGAGGATGCTACCGATGAAGAGCGTGATGCCGCTCGCAAGAAAGCGAAAGAAGAATGCGCAACAGAACGCAAGCAAGTTATTGAAGCCGGTGGACTTGCAGTGATTGGCACTGAACGTCATGAAGCCAGACGTATCGACAATCAGCTACGTGGCCGTAGTGGTCGTCAGGGTGATCCTGGACTGTCACAGTTCTACCTTTCACTAGAAGACGATCTAATGCGCTTGTTTGGCGGAGATCGCATGCAGCGAATCAGTGACATGATGGAAAGCGCTGATGTGCCAGACGACATGCCTATTGGGGCAAAGGTGGTTGCAAAGGCAGTAGAGGGTGCGCAGCGTAAAGTAGAGCTCATGAACTTTGCTTCACGTAAACATGTTCTTGAATACGATGATGTAATGAATAAGCAGCGTGAAGTTATCTATGCTGAACGCACAAAAGTTTTGGACGGAAAAGATATTCACGACCAGGTGGAATTCGCTACAAATAAGATTATTGAGCTTGCTGTAAAAGAATACTGTGGTGATGACAAGTCTGATCCTGCTACCTGGGACACAGAGGCTCTAGCTAAGTGGTTCCAAGACTTCACAGGTATTAGAGCAGGTGATGCACGCAAGGCATTGGCGGATACTTCTAAGACATCCGAATGCTCAGAAATCCTATGCGAGGCAAGCAAGGCCAAATATGCTGAGAAAGAAAACCTCTTAGGTCCAGATAATGTGCGTGACCTAGAGAGACAGGTAATGCTACGTATTTTGGATACGCGCTGGATGAGCCATCTTGAAGAGATGGACTATCTTAAAGAAGGTATCGGCATGCGCGCCATGGGACAAAGAGACCCAAAAGTTGAGTACAAAAATGACGCTTATGAAATGTTTATTGGGCTAGTTCAGGCTATTGATGAGGACTTTGTCAAAACTCTCATGCACATTAATGTAGTCGTAGAGCCCCAACAGGAATCACCTGCATTTTTACGCGGAGCAAGTTACTCTGCTCCACAAGAAGCAGGGGGTGGCGGATCTGTAAGTGCAGCCGCTGCAGCGGCAACTGCAGACATGGGGCCAAGTTCTGGCGATATCAAAGCTGCAGCAAGTGCCGCAGGCGGTGGAAAAACAAAAACAGTTACTAAAAACAAAGATGATGCATTTGCAAACGCAGGACGTAATGACCCCTGCCCTTGTGGATCAGGGCTTAAGTATAAAAAGTGTCACGGACTAAATTCCTAACCAGACACCCCATTACTAAGTACCGGAATTTATGCTAGAAAACAGAAACAGCGAGATACTTGAGCTTCGTCAACGTCAGCAGTACCTTGCCGAGCAATTAGCATCAGATCAGAAACGCACTGAGCTTCTTGAGTTAGAGAAGCTCAGTGCTGCCCCCAATTTTTGGAATAATCAGATAAACGCTCAGAGCGTAATGGGGCGTGCTGCTGCAATTCGCGATAACATTGAGGCTTTCAAGCAGTTATCTACAGACCTTGATGATTTGGACGTTGCCCATGACCTGTCATTATCGGAAGATGATATGGATTTGGCTGCAGAGGTAAGTAGTGAATTGAAGCGCCTTGACGGACAAATTGCCGAACTGGAAATAATAACATGGTTTGATGATGAACTGGACTCAGAAGATGCCATTATAACTATCACTCCTGGTCAAGGGGGTCTTGAAGCTCAGGACTGGACAGGAATACTTTTTCGTATGTATCAAAAATACGCTGATAGGCAGGGTTGGAAAATCACGGTACATGATGCCCCTGCAGGCGAAGCGATAGGACTTGACCGTGCTGTATTTACCTTGTCTGGACCGAATGCATATGGCATGCTGCGGAGCGAGGTTGGCACACATCGTCTAGTAAGGATTAGTCCTACCGATATTAAAAAGCGTCGCCAAACAACCTTTGCCGGGGTAAGTGTCTTGCCTGTCTTGCCTGATGATATCGAAGTGGACATTAAAGATGAGGATATTCGCATAGATGTATTTAGGTCTAGCGGTCCTGGAGGGCAAAGTGTAAATACAACAGATTCGGCGGTGCGCATCACTCATATTCCCAGTGGGATTGTTGTAACCTGCCAAAACGAGAAATCACAACTCCAAAACAGGGAGTCAGCTCTTTCCATACTGAAGGCACGTCTCTACGAGGAAGAGAAGGCTCGTCGTGATGCAGAAATAGAAGAGTTGCGCGGACCCAAGACAAGCATTGCCTGGGGGACTCAAATACGCAATTATGTACTTTACCCCTTCCAACTAGTCAAAGATGTAAGGACTGGCCTAGAAAAAGGAAATGTTGACGCTGTCCTTGATGGAGACATTGATGACTTTGTAGTTTCATTTCATCAGTGGCGCGCCAAACAGTCCAACAAGGCTTAGCCTACCATTTAGCAGCAGAGAATCATTTAGGACTAACATGAAACACGAGCAAGAAAAATGTATAAAGGCTGACTTGCATGTCCATACCGTAGGGTCTGGTCATGGCTTTTCAACAGTAAAGGAAAACGCAGATGCTGCCATCGAAAAAGGTATGGAGCTTATTGCAATCACTGATCATGGGCCGAGTGTTCCGCAGGGTGCACACAATTGGTATTTTTGGAATTTGAATCACGTTCCAGGGATCTATAAAGGCCTCACTATTTTAAGGGGGTGCGAAGCAAATATTATTCCTGACGGTAACCCCTACGAATCTAGATGGGGAATAGATGTAGCAGACATTGTTGCTCGCAGACTTGATTACGTCACTATAGGCTTTCATCCAACTACAGGCTTTGATGAAGGTGACGAAGATAAAAATACTGCTGCACTTATCAAGGCGATGCAAAGCCCTTATGTGGACCAATTTAACCATCCTGGCAATTTGATTGAGTTTCCCCTTGATGTCGATGCTGTAATTGCAGCAGCCATTGAGTATAACGTTGTGCTTGAGCTGAATAACTCTTCTCTTAATCCTTTGGGCGCACGCGCTGGAAGCAAGATGCTCGAGATAGAGTTTGCCGCAAAGGCTTATACAGCTGGGGCCACACTATCCATCAATAGTGACGCGCACCACTCAACAGGCATTGGCAACGTTGAACCAGCACTTAGCTACGCAAAGGAATACGGTATTCCTATTGATGCCTTTCTTAATACTGACGCAAAGCGCGTAATCAAACACATCAAAACAAAAAGAGACAGACCACTCTTGTCAACGTGTCAAGAAAAAACTGAACCGCATGACGAAGCAAAGACAAGCACACCCCAGTAAAGGGCATGAGGCAACCTCTTGCACCAGTAGGGATAACACGATTGTAAGCACCTTTCTTGACCTTGGAGAAAAGCATGCAATTCAAGAAGAACTAGGCGGGAACCTACGAAAGAAGCCAAGATCCTGGCTTGAGTACTGGGATGATCGTCAAGCCATATACCAGGAGAATAAAATGGAAGAAATTGAAACATACGAACCGACTGCCTATGAAAGGCTCATGGCCTTAGTTTCCTATCTTGCATTCTTTGTTCCAATTCTTACCAAGGACAGTCAGAGGTCAACCTTCGTCAGCTATCACATGAAGCAAAGCATAAACCTTCTTATTACTAACCTATTTTTTGTCACTGTTTATGGACTAGTAATATTTTTATTTTCAATCTATCTACCTGACGGTCCAAGCCTACTTTACATTCTTCTAAGTGTTTTCTGGCTTTTTCCTATCTATTTGACAGGAAAAGGTATCGCCAATTCTTCCAGAGGGGACTGGGAACCACTTCCTCTAATTGGAAAAAACTTGATAGTTAAGTAGTTGCTGTGCTATCTTAGGTAGTGACCTTTAATCTAGTCCTGTGAGGCTGGTAAGGACTCCCACATAGACGCAGACACACTTGTATGGTGTGGCTTTTTCACATCGCTGGTCGGCGTATCCTGTAGTTGCCCTTGCCTCTAGGTTTGGGCGATTTTTCTGTTTTTGTGCTTCAGCACAAGACGTATCGAGAGGAGCGCTAGATGACTGCAAATGCGTCAGGTTTTGCCTGCGAAGCTGTTAAGACGACCGTTATGACATCTGATGATGTCACGAGATCACTTATGCGAATTACCCATGAAATCTTAGAAGCGAATGGGGGATCCGATAACGTTGCTCTAGTTGGGATTGTAACTCACGGAAATAACTTCGCTGCAAAGATTGCAGAAAATATTATAAAAATAGAAGGTAAGTCTGTTCCCGTAGGCACACTTGATATATCGCTTTATCGTGATGATGTTGCCACGAAGCTTTCTCCCGTATTGCACCGCACTGACATTCCCTTTGATGTGTCCGATAAAACAATTGTATTAGTAGACGATGTTTTATTTACGGGACGCACAATTCGTGCTGCCATGGATGCTGTTATGGACTTTGGTAGACCAAAAGCTATTCAGTTGGCAGTACTGGTAGACCGCGGACACCGCGAATTGCCTATCCGCGCAGACTATGTCGGTAAAAACGTACCTTCCTCGCGCACAGAGCGCGTCCGCGTCCGTGCAGAAGAGGTTGATGGGCAAACAGGAGTAGATATCTTAGATGACGAGCTAAATAGTCTCCCTACAGGCGTGGCAGCACCTGAGGTAGATGCTATAGGAGGGGAGTAATCAAAAATGTCAATGTTGAAAAGTAAACACTTGCTTAACATAGAAGACTTGAGCAATGACGAAATCTATGCAGTACTAGAAAACGCTAAGACCTTTAAAGAAATCAATGATCGTCCTATAAAAAAATTACCAACACTTAGAGGGCGCACTATAGTTAACCTGTTCTTAGAGCCATCTACAAGAACCCGTGGCTCTTTTGAACTTGCACAAAAACGTCTCTCTGCTGACAGTCTAAACTTTTCTGCGTCAGCTTCTGCAACTACAAAGGGTGAATCACTTATAGATACCGCGCAGACCTTCGATGCCATGAAGGTCGACATGGTTATCGTTCGTCACAAATACGCAGGTACACCCTATGTGCTAACCCAGCATATGGATGCTCATATCGTTAATGGTGGTGACGGTATCAACGAACATCCAACACAAACCTTATTAGACCTTTTCACGATTCAGGAAAGACTGGGTCGCATTGAAGGTTTAACTGTGGGTATTGTTGGGGACATTGTGCATAGTCGCGTTGCTGGTTCACTTGCACCGGCATTAAAGCGCCTAGGTGCACGCGTAGTTTTTGTTGCCCCACCAGCGTACCAACCTGTAGTGCCTGAAGAATTAGGCGCAGAGGTTGCCTATGATTTCGACGCAGTATTGCCAGAACTAGATGTTGTCTGCTTGCTACGTATTCAAGGTGAGCGCGCAGAAGGCTTAAGTGTTCCCACTATCAGAGAATATGCTTCACTGTACGGCTTGAACAAGCATCGCGCAGATACCCTCATGAAAAAAGATGCTATCATCCTGCATCCTGGACCCATGAATCGTGGTGTAGAGATTTCTTCCGATGTTATCACAGACCCGCGTGCATACATCCTTGACCAAGTAAATGCTGGCGTTGCTACACGCATGGCGATTATGTACATGATGCTAGGAGGCGAAGCAGGTGAGTAACCTACTACTAAAAGGAGCACACGTTGTAGATCCCGTCGCAAATCTTGATGGTATTGCCGATGTGCTAATTCAGGACGGAAAGATAAGCTGTGTTTGTCCTGCAGGTGAAGGTGACTGCAAGCAAGATACGAAGGGTACAACAGTACTTGATTTAACAGGGAAAGTACTTATGCCCGGGTTTGTAGACATGCATGTTCATCTGCGTGAGCCAGGCTTTGAGTACCGTGAAGACATCGCTAGTGGTACCCGTGCCGCTGCACACGGTGGCTTTACTGCAGTGGCAGCCATGGCAAATACTAAGCCTGTTATTGACGAAGGGGCAGCAGTAAAATTTGTTACTGACAAGGCCAAAGAAGTTGGCGTCGTGAAGGTTTACCAAATGGGGGCCATTACCGTAGGCCTTAAAGGCAAGCAGCTTGCAGAAATGAACGATATGCATAAATCGGGTGCTATTGCCTTTAGCGATGATGGTATGGGGATACAAGACCCTCAACTTATGCGTAGAGCCATGGAATATGCGAAAGTTTTTGACGCGCTGATTGTTGCCCACTGTGAAGACGAAAGCCTTGTAGATGGTGGGGTAGTCCATGAAGGGATTATAGCAACACGTCTAGGTGTAGCAGGTCAAACATCACTTGCAGAAGCGCTTGCCGTCCATCGCGATATTGAGCTTGCTCGATTAACAGGTGTACGTCTGCATATTGCGCACGTATCAGCAAAAGAGAGTGTTGACCTTATTCGTACGGCTAAAGCTGCAGGAGATGTGCGCGTAAGTGCAGAAGTAACTCCGCATCACCTCGTACTTAATGAAAATGCACTAGACAAAACATACAACACTAATATGAAGATGAATCCTCCTCTAAGGTCAACTCAAGATCAAAAGGCACTAATTGAAGGCCTACTTGATGGCACAATTGATGCCATTGCAACAGATCATGCTCCGCATGCTCCCCAGGAAAAGGAGCTCGAATTTGAACTGGCAAACTTCGGGACAACGGGACTTGAGACAGCTGTTCCCCTTATGGCTACTCACCTTGTTTCTACAGGCAAGCTAGATTGGGCAACTCTAGTTGATCGCATGGCACACGGACCAAGACGTGTCATGAATCTGGAACCTGTCACTATAGCGGAAGGTTCAGTTGCAGATATCACAGTAGTCGATCCAGAGAAAGAAGTTACTATAACAAGGGACTGGCTTGTTGGAAAAGGTAAAAATTCAGCATTTTTGGGGCACACGCTCAAGGGTTGTGCAACAGAAGTTCTGGTTGACGGAAAGCTGGTATTAGCAGATGGGGAGTGTGTATGAGCGACAAAACGAACGGAACGAATAGGGCGTGGCTAGCAACGTCAACAGGCCTTATCCTAGAAGGAAGAGCCTGCGGCGCAAAAGGTACCGCAAAGGGTGAATTGGTCTTTAATACTTCCATGGCAGGATATTTAGAAATAATCACTCATCCAGGCGCCCATGGACAGGTGCTTACTTTTACCATGCCTGAGATTGGAAACTATGGCGTAAACAGCAATGACGTGACAGATGCATCTATGAAACCAGCGGCTGTCGTTGCGCGCATCATTTGTGATGAACCTTCAAACTGGAGTAGTGAATGCAGTCTACCTGACTATCTGACAAACAACGAAATAGTTGCTATTGATCAAGTCGATACACGCAAACTAACAAGGCATGTGCGAGACAATGGTCCTGTGGGTGCGGTTGTTACTACAGAAGAAATGACTGAAGAAGAGTTAATCAATGCAGCAAAAATGGCGGCTATAACACCAGCATTAATCGAGGCTGAAGAGATTGCTCGTGACTTGGGCGCAACTCTTACTAAGCTTCCCCTTGGACATCATGCCAGCAATATTCCTGTTAAAGACTTGCGCACAGGTAAGCTTTATATCACACGACAACACCATGGTTACAGCATCGATTTTAGCGATGTTGAAGGAGTAGAGATTACACATATCAACCTTAACGACCAAACCGTTGAAGGATTTACCGTTCCTGCAAAAGGCATAGAAGCCACCTTGTTTGATTCACTTGAACTACGAGACCTATTAACAGCAGATCAGATCCAGAAAGAGGGGTAAGCACCATGAAAAGAACCTTATTACTTGCAACCGACTTCGATTCTTATGCACCACAGCTTATTGATTTTGTAAAAGGTGCGCAAACACGCGGAATTGTTAAATGCGTTCTGCTGCACGTCCTTGATACGTCTGGACTAGAAATGCCTGTTATCTCGAAAAGCATTGATTCGACCTATCGTCGCCTTGATGAAATGGGTGCTCCACTACGCGAAATTGGCATGGAAACAGTAAGTCGCGTTGAAACAGGAAATCGTTCGCATGATATCGTGCGTGTTGCCGAGCAAGAAAAAGCTGATGTAATAGTTATGGGCACAACAGCAAAAAGCAATATGCAAAGATTATTTGAAGGTTCAGTTTCAGCCGCAGTGACTTGGGGCCAAAAGACTCCGACTTTGCTGTTGCGTGATGACATTCTAAATAAAGTAGATAATGCGGAAGAGCTTTCTCACGACTGGGCAAAGAGATTAGTTGTTCCCGTTGACTTTAGCTCATCAAGTGCACGCGCAGTTCTTCAGTGTACCCACTTTGACGCAGGTGCTGTTGGTACTGTTCGCTTGTTACATGTCATTCATTCGAAAAAGGGTGAGACAACCGCTGATTATACTGATCAGATTAAAGAGTACGAATTCCGCCTATCAGCTTTTGCTGGAATGCTTGCAGAACACGGTGTTGAAACAGAGATTGTTGTACGTGTAGGAGATAACAAGCACGAAGAAATCATCGCAGAGGTTAGACAGAGCGATGCTACTGGCCTCATCATTGGCGGTGGTGGGCGCTCTAGCTTTAGAACCTTTATTCTAGGGTCAACTTCACGCGCTGTACTACTTGATGCTACTGTTCCAGTGATGGTGGTGCCTTAATGCCGCGCAGAACTGACATTAATACCATTCTAGTAATCGGCTCAGGACCAATTGTTATTGGACAGGCCTGCGAGTTTGATTATTCTGGGGCGCAGGCCTGCAAGGTCTTGCGCGAAGAGGGCTTCAGGGTTGTACTACTTAACAGTAACCCTGCAACTATCATGACCGATCATGGGATGGCAGATCGCACCTATATTGAACCAATCACCCCCGCCTTTGTTGAGAAAATAATCATCGAAGAAAACGTTGATGCTGTTCTGCCCACGTTAGGTGGTCAAACCGCACTAAACTGTGCTGTAGCTGCTGCCGAGCAGGGAATTTTTGAAAAGCATGGTGTAGAAATCATTGGAACGACCATTGACTCTATCAAGAAGGCTGAAGATCGCAAGCTTTTTGCTGATGCAATGAAGGCGATTGGGCTTGATGCACCCTTAAGTAAGTACGTCCACTCTGTTGAAGAGGCAAGTGAATTTGCCAAAGAGGCAGGTTTCCCCCTAGTCATTAGACCTAGCTTCACTTTGGGTGGTGCTGGTGGAGGCATTGCCTTTAATCAAGAAGAGCTTATGGCTGCTGTGTCTTATGGTATAGAGCTTTCTCCAGCATCTACCGTACTGGTAGAAGAGAGCATTATCGGCTGGAAAGAGCTCGAAATGGAAGTTGTTCGTGACTCTGTAGGTAATGCTATCGTAATTTGCAGCATTGAAAATATTGACCCAATGGGCGTACATACGGGGGACTCTATTACCATTGCTCCTGCCTTAACCCTGACTGATCGTGAGTATCAAATCATGCATGATGCCTCTATTAAGGTGCTTGCAGAAGTTGGCATCAAATACGGTGGGTCGAATGTACAGTTTGCAATTCACCCTAAAACAGGTCGCATGGTAGTTATCGAGATGAACCCACGCGTATCACGCTCTTCAGCACTGGCTTCAAAGGCAACAGGATATCCGATTGCTCAAGTTTCAGCAAAGCTGGCTGTAGGCTATACCCTAGATGAGATCGATAATGTCATGACGGCTCTTCCAGATGGAAGCAAAACCCCAGCATACTTTGAGCCAAGTATTGACTATATTGCGTGCAAGGTTCCTCGCTTTGTATTTGAAAAATTCGAAGGTAGTGACGAAACCTTAACTACACGCATGAAGAGCGTGGGGGAGGCCATGGCACTAGGTCGCAGCCTGACTGAAGCGATCAATAAATGCATGCGTTCACTTGAATCGGGTCGTGCAGGACTAGGTGCAGATGGCAAGGATAACTATAGCCCCAGTCAACTAAAGTCTAAGCTCTCACAACGCACCTATGACCGTATCTTTGTAATCGCAGAAGCGTTACGTGCGGGCATGGATCCAGCAGAAGTTGCAGAGATCTCAACTTTTGACCCTTATTTCGTAGGTGAAATCGCAAAGCAGGTCGAAGTCGAAAATGGCTTACGCGGACGTAAGCTGGAAAATCTAACCACCGATGACTTTGAAGTTGCAAAAAGAGTAGGGCTATCTGATGAACAGATTGCATGGTTGCTCTCGCAGTCTTGTACAGAATGCGCGTGCGGAGAAACAAGAACCGTTACTGAGGCTGAAGTTCGTGCAGGACGTAAAGAATTGCAGGTGCTTCCAGTATTTAAAAAGGTTGATTCTACCGCAGGTGAATTTCCAACGGACAAGAACTACTGCTACAAAACGTATGACGATGAATGCGAGGTAGTAGACGCCGAAAAGCCACGTGCTATGATTCTGGGCGCAGGTCCTAATCGTATTGGACAAGGAATTGAATTTGATTACTGCTGTGTACACGGTGCTTATGCACTACGTGACGCGGGTTATGAGACCGTTATGGTCAACTGTAACCCAGAAACAGTATCGACTGATCCAGACACATCAGACAGACTTTACTTTGAACCTTTAACCTTTGAAGATGTAATGGATATTGTCGAACGTGAAAAGGTGAGTGGTGTCGTAGTAACCTTTGGTGGGCAGACTCCTCTTAAGTTAGCAACCGCACTAGAAGGGGCCGGTGTTCCTATCATGGGGACTTCTCCTGAGGCCATTGACCTTGCAGAAGATCGCGAGCGTTTTTCTGCAGTACTTGACGAACTAGGTCTACGCTATCCTGCCGCAGGCACTGCAACAACGTTAGACGAGGCACGTGAGGTTGCTGCAAAAGTTGGCTATCCGTTGCTCGTAAGACCATCTTACGTTCTTGGCGGTCGTGGCATGGTTATTGCTTACAGCGAGGATTACCTAGAAGAGTTCATGACAAGGGCAGCAAAGATTTCTGGAGAACATCCCGTATTATTAGACAGCTTTCTAGAAGGTGCTGTCGAAGTTGATGTTGACGCGATTGCTGACGGCGAAACTGTATATATTGGGGGCATTCTAGAGCACATTGAAGAAGCGGGCATCCACAGTGGAGATAGCGCCTCTTGCATGCCGCCCTTTACCTTAGCCAACCCAATCATTGACGAAATTCGTGAGGCTACAAAAAAGCTAGCACTACGCCTGAACGTAAAAGGCCTTATGAATGTACAGTTTGCTGTTAAAGATGGCGAGCTTTACATCATTGAAGTAAATCCGCGTGCAAGTCGTACGGTACCCTTTGTTTCAAAGGCGACCGAAGTGCCCATGGCACAAATCGCTGCGCGCATAATGGCCGGCGAAAAGTTAGCCGACATGGATTTACCTGATGACTCTGTTCTTAACCGCGAACATAAGCGTTACTTTGTGAAAGAAGCAGTTATACCTTTTGAGCGCTTTGAGGGAACTGATTCAGTCTTAGGTCCAGAAATGAAGGCAACAGGAGAAGTTATGGGTGTAGGGAACAGCTTCCCGTTAGCCTATGCTAAAGCTCAGCTAGCAATTGACTACTCGTTACCTGTAGCACCTAAAAACTTGCCAGCAGATAGCAGCGCCCCGAAGGCTGCTTTCCTGTCAGTGAGTGACCGCGATAAGCGTGACGCAGTATCAATTGCTCGCGACCTGCACAATATGGGCTTCGAGTTGATGGCAACGGGCGGCACTGAAAAAGTATTAGCCGCTGCCGGACTGCCCGTAAAGTTGGTAAAGAAGAAAAGTGAAGGACGCCCCAACATCCTAGATCACATGAAGAACGGCGAAGTAGCATTAGTGATTAATACCCCACACGGTGAAGAGTCTCGCGGGGATGGCTACTGGATACGCTCAATGGCAGTTCAAAGTCGCATTCCTAATATGACTAACCTAGCTACCGCACATGCTATGGTGCAAGCTATCGAGGCTGCTGATCTTGAGTCTATGGGAATCACTGCGATGCAGGACTTCATGAAAGATGTGTAAAGACTCTTCTAAGCAGGCAAAAGTTGTGTGTGAGGCGCGAATTGTCACCAATGTGGCAGTCGCGCCAGACACTTTTTCCTTAGTACTGGATGCTGCGGAACTGGCGGAGCTTGTCCAGCCCGGACAATTTATTGAGCTAAATCTACATCAGCCCGATTTAGTATTACCTAGACCTATCTCTGTATATCAAACTCATGCTGCAGGAACATATGACGATGGCAGCTATGGGGCACTGCTAGAACTTCGATATCAAGTAATGGGCGAAGGAACACGTCGCCTGTCGACAATGACTGCTGGTACGACTCTAGGCATCTTTGGCCCATTAGGTATTCGCTGGCCCGTGCCAGAGGAAGTCAAATCAGCGCTCTTGGTTGGCGGCGGCATTGGATCTGCTCCACTTGCAATGTTGGCGCAAGAGTTAACTACGCGTGGCTGCGAGGTTACCATGGTGCAGGGAGGTCGCAATTCTGACCTACTTATTGCTGCTGATCTTTTTGCAGTGACCTGCCACAAACACACGCTTGCTACTGACGATGGCAGCAGAGGATTTGAAGGTTTTGTTACTGATCCTTTGCAAGAACTACTTAAAGACAATAAAAGCCACTTTGATGTTGCCTACATTTGTGGGCCAGAACCCATGCAAGAAGCGTGCTCTAAGCTATGTGAAGCGGCAGGCATTGTTACTTACGTGAGTCTTGAACGCATGATGGCATGTGGTGTTGGTGCCTGCTTAACCTGCGTTATTCCAACAACTGAAGGACCACGAGGCGTATGTTGCCATGGACCTATTTTCAACTCGAAGGAGGTAATGTGGGATGAAGCAAGAAGTGCCCGCGTCCACTAGTATCCTTAATGATACGTCCGCCAAAATCAGGACTGCAACATTACTGGGTAACCTTCACCTGAAAAATCCGCTTACCGTAGCCTCAGGTACCTATGGGTCAGGGCTTCAAATGGCAGACTATATCGACCTCAACAATCTGGGCATGCTTACCACTAAAGGTGTTTCCTTGACCCCATGGGCAGGTAACACGGGTATTCGCATGAAAGAAGTTAGTTCTGGCATGCTGAACTCTATTGGTCTGCAAAATCCAGGCGTTGAAACCTTTATTGAAAAAGATCTCATTTGGCTGCGTGCTAATGTGCCTGACCTGCCTGTAATGGTGAACGTCTGTGGACATAGTGCCAGCGATTATGCTTCAGTGATTGAGCGCCTCGAAGATGAATCTGGCATCGCAGGATATGAAGTAAACATTAGCTGTCCAAACGTTAGCGAAGGTGGGCATGTTTTTGGTGCCACTTGCGACGGTGCAGCAGAGGTTACGCAGCTATGTCGAGAAAAAACAAGCCGTCCTATGACAGTCAAACTTTCACCCAACGTGAGTAATGTGGCAGAAATTGCCCGCGCCGTTGAGGCTGCTGGGGCTGACAGCGTATCGCTAATAAATACTTTGCTGGGCACTGCCATTGATATACGTAAGCGCAATTTCATTTTCGAGAGACAGTTTGCAGGCCTTTCTGGACCCGCGATTAAGCCTGTTGCCCTGCGTATGGTTGTGGAAGTTGCACGCGCTGTTAGTGTGCCTGTTATAGGAATGGGCGGTGTGCGCTCAGGTCTTGATGTCGCAGAGTTCATGCTAGCTGGCGCAAGCGTTGTGGCAATAGGTACAGCAAGCTTTGGTGACCCCTTGGCTGTAGAGCGCATTAGGCGTGAACTAGAAGAATTCTGTACCGAAGAAGGAGTGCAGGACGTAACTGAACTTATCGGGGCAGTAACATGAACCCTGCAAAGTCAAAAAATCCAAAAGATCATCTGATAATAGCTTTGGACGGATCTGTTGACGAGGCACTTCAGTGGGCAGGTGAGCTGCAGGGTCATGCGAATTGGATAAAGGTCGGCATGACTCTGTTTTATCAAACAGGACCTAGCATCATTAAAGAAATGAAAGACCTAGGGTATAAAGTATTTCTTGACTTAAAGCTTCACGATATACCCAATCAGGTCGAAAATGCCAGTGCTGTTCTAGCTGGACTGGGAGTCGACCTTATAACAGTACATGCCAGTGGGGGTCGTGCCATGATGGCGTCTGCCATGCTAGGTGCACGTACAGGTGCCGAAGAAAACGCACTCCCTGTTCCAAAAGTCATTGCAGTTACCGTACTGACCTCCATGACAAATGATACACTTCAGACTATCGGAGTATCCGACACTGCAGCTAATCAGGTTGAGCGCCTAATTCGCCTTTCAAGAGAAGCGGGCACAGACGGCATTGTATGTTCCCCCCACGAAGCGGCTATGGCTCGGTCAATCCTTGGCAGCGGTGCCCTTGTTGTGACCCCAGGAGTACGCCCTACAGGTGCAGCAACAGGAGACCAAAGTCGCATTATGACACCGAAAAAAGCTTTTACAGCAGGTGCAAGTCACCTCGTAATAGGGCGTCCTATTACTCGGGCTACTGATAGAATACAGGCTATTGAAGCGATCATTAAGGAAGTCGAAGGAGTTCACCCATGAACGACAAAGAAATCTTAGATGTGCTAACCGATTCTGGTGCAATTCGTACAGGACACTTTCAACTAACAAGTGGCTTGCACAGTGACACCTACGTGCAGTGCGCTCGTGTACTTGAATACCCAGCCCTAACCACTGACTTAGCCAGAGAGATGGCTGCACGCTTGCCAGATGACTTAAATCCTAACCTTGTAATCGCACCTGCCGTTGGGGGCATAATCATCGGCTTTGCTGTAGCGCAGGCTCTGAACGTGCGCTTTATATTCAGTGAGCGACAGGAAGGAGTCATGGTATTACGCCGTGCTTTCCACATACCTGCGGATGCGCGTGTACTAATTGTCGAGGATGTCGTAACCACGGGTGGTAGCGTTCAAGAGGTTGTAGACATTGTTGAAAGTGCAGGCGCAACAGTAGTAGGGGTAACCTCAATCATCGACCGCGGGGGAGACAGAGCCTTTGACGATGACTATTTTCCCTTGCTTGCCATGAAGGTGGAATCATGGAACCCTGCTGACTGCGCTCAATGCGCAGAGGGTACACCTATAGATTCACCAGGCTCCCGTAGGCTTGCATAACCCTTCCGATTCCCTTGATTAAGTACCTAGGATCTAAACGTCTTCTTGTTCCCGCGCTGGGACAAATTGCTTCGGCTGCTCATGAATTGGGTGCGCGAACAGCACTTGACCTTTTTTCAGGAACAACACGTGTGGCGCAGGAATTTAAACGTCAAAACCTTCATGTTACTGCCTGCGATATTGCCAGTTATTCCGAAATTCTTGCCCAGTGCTATATAGTCACTAATGCAGAACAGGTTAATTTGGACGAACTAGAAACCATCCTTCAAGAACTCTCTGTACTTCCTGGAAAACGTGGTTACTTTACCCAAGCCTTCTGCGAAGACTCGCATTATTTTCAGGTAAAAAATGGAATGCGTGTGGACGCAATCCGTGACATGATTGAGCAATGCTACAAGAATCACCCCCTGTATCCCATACTACTGACGTCACTCATGCTTGCTGCGGACAGAGTAGACTCAACAACGGGGCTTCAGATGGCATATCTGAAGGAATACGCCCAGCGATCCTATAATGATCTTGAGCTGCGCATACCTGAACTTATCCCAGGTACAGGCAATGCCGCTAGAGGAGACGCTCTACAGCTCGTTAATCAATTAGGGCCATTTGACATTGCCTACTTAGATCCACCCTATAACCAACATCGCTACTTTACCAATTATCACATCTGGGAGACCTTAGTACGCTGGGATGCTCCAAAGTATTACGGCAAAGCCTGCAAGCGCATAGATGCCCGTGATGACAAGACCAAGAGCTCCTTCAATAAAAAGCCGCACATGGCAGATTCACTACGACAAGTTATTCAAGATGTGAACGCAAAAACAGTGGTAGTCTCCTACAATAATGAATCCTGGGTAAGTGCAGAACAGATTGAAGCATGGCTAGGTGAAAGAAGGTTCGAGTCAGTTCAGACATTCAATTTCGACTTCAAGCGCTATGTGGGGGCTAAAATCGGCATCTATAATAAGCAGGGCAAGAAAGTAGGCAAGGTTGACCACCTTGATAACATTGAGCATGTCATAGTCGCAGGAACTGAGCAATTGATAAACAAAGTGCATAAATTGATCTCGCAATCATAACGAAAATTCACTTTCAAGAGGGGGAACAATGACCAACTACACTTTAGGCGCACTGCCACTTAATGAAGAGCAGGCAGAAGAATTGTTGGAACGGTATGTAGCTAACCCTTCTCAATTAATGCATGCACGAGCAGTGCGCGCCGTAATGCGCTATTTTGCGACAAAATACGAAGAAGACATTGACTACTGGTCTCAAGTGGGTTTGCTGCATGACATTGACTATGAACTGCATCCTGAAGAACACCTGGAACATACTGATGCAATTCTTCGAGGTGCAGGCTACGATGACGATTTCATTAATGCCATACTTTCACACGGATGGGGCTTATGCAAGGTAGATGTTGAACCAGTCCATAAAATGGAAAAGGTGCTCTATGCAGCTGACGAACTAACAGGGCTAATAACGGCATCAGTGTATATGCGCCCTGATCGCAGTGTGCTAAACATCGAAACCAAGTCTATAAAAAAGAAGTTTAAAAATAAAAAATTCGCCGCTGGCGTGGACCGTGAAGTGATTCTGCAGGGCACAAAGATGCTCGAAATAGAACTAGACGAGCTTATCGGAGAAGTTATTTTGGCTATGCGTACTGCTGCAGACGAGTTGGGTCTAGAAGGGGAGCCTGCCTAACTTGTCAGATTGTTTACCCTTTCTAGGATTCCTGTCCTTGACAGTGTAACAAAACATTGTTACACTAACTCTATTAAGTCGATGAGAGGGATTTACATGAGCGATTCTAATAATAAGCAAAAGACTGCTGAATTTCCCGAGGTTAGCGGCCTTGGCTCTGTCCGTGTGGACGGAAAAGAAGCTGACGTGATTGGCACGACCTTTAAGGCAGATGTGGACTACACAGGTGCAGATCGAACACATGGTTCAGCACAGCAAAAAGCCAAGGGTACACCAGATTCGATTCACGATGCTGTTCAAGAAGTTGTTGATGTTGCTGTAGGTAGCACAAAGGCTGCCACCGAGGCCCACTTCCCGAAAGTTTCATCTTGGTCTCATGTCAACAAGTGGGGTATTTGGGTTGGTGTTATTCTTGTCACTTTAGGTACCTTAATTTTCTTGGACATGTTGTCAGGAGTAGTACCTGCACTTAGCAACGTATTTGGTGGCTATTCTTTCTGGAGCTTCTGGCCTCTGCTAATTATCTTTGGCGGATTAGCAATGGCCTTTTCGCCCGCAAGTGACTCACCTAACCCCAGAAGAAATGGGAACTTTTCTCCCGCGCGTTTTACTGAAGGTCTTTTCTTTATGACTGTCGGTATCATATTTCTAGGTAATTCACTTGGATATGTTGCATGGTCGTTCTGGCTGGCAATGCTGTCTTATTGGCCTCTACTACTAGTGATTGCAGGGCTTGCCATACTTTCACACGGGTTGAAGACTGAATGGTTTAGTGTATTAGCATCCTTGATTTCGATTGTGATTTTGCTAGCTGTTGCAAGCTCAATGTGGATTGGACCTGCTCCGCTTATTGAGCCCTTCGCAAGCCTTGCTGAAATAGGAAGCTATAGAGGCATGGACCTGTTTAATATAGGCACAAGAATCGGAGACGGCTTCGGAGCACCAAGATAATCAAGAGAAGGACCTAAGACATCATGACCGAATATGACAAAAACACAAACAAGCAAGAAGAAAGTCACTTCCCTAGAAATCATCCTGATACCGTAGAGGGCAGATCTGTCGGGAGCAGTTTCCTCATCATTATTGGGGGTGCACTGATAGTGATAGGGGCACTTGTTCTAGCCCCTATAGTTTTAGGCCCCTTCTGGGCGCCTGTACAGGCGTTGTTTACCTTTCTGGGTCGCGCGTTTTGGCCAGTAGTTCTTATCCTGGTTGGATTTTTCATAATTCGCATTGCGCTAAGTTCACGCGGCTCAGAAAAAGGGCCATCAATGGGCTTCTCGCCTTCCTTGCCTGTCGAAGGAACACGACTAATGCGATCGCGGAAAAATCGCATGATTGCAGGTGTTTGCGGGGGGATTGCAGAGTACTTTAATGTCGATCCAATACTGATTCGTATAGTTGTTGTACTACTGATGCTGCTTCCTATAGGCCCAGTATTTATTGCCTATCTAATTGCTTGGATTATTATTCCTTTAGATAATAGGTGACGCAACAGCAAAGGTACCATCATTATCGAAGATGCCTTTCTCTAAGCAGAAAGAACAGCAGCCAAATCGCACAAAAAAGAGCAAGCTTTAAGCTTGCTCTTTTTTCTTTAAAACATTGGTCGCTTTCTTGTAAGAAGCCTAACTGTACGACAATATAGTCAGGCAGTAATTATTGAAACCTACATACTTTTACGCATTTCATCAAGCTCAAGATTTCTCGCCTTAAGCGCCCTTTTCAGAAGAAACACTAAAACAGCAGCCACAATCATCATAGCGGCGCAGATAAGGTAGGTAAGTAAAAAGTTACCTGTTACAGCGTAAAGGTTATCTGCAAGTACAGGAGCAATCAGAGCTGCTACCGCGTATGCCATATACATGATTCCATAGTTAAACCCGTAGTTCTTAAGACCGAATTGATCACCTGTTAGTGCAGGGAACATGGTCAAAAATACACCGAAGCATGCACCAATAAGGGCAAAGCCTAGAATAAGCAGGGGAGTGCTTGTGAAGAAGTAGAAGCCAAGCATGGTCACCATTTGAAGGCCAATAGCGATCAAAAGCGTATTGGTGCGCCCAATTTTGTCCGAAAGGCTTCCCCCAGCGATTCGTCCCAAGGTATTGATAACCGCCACAAAGCTAATTAGGAACACCACGATACCAATACCAAGAATGCTGACCCCTTCATATCCAGGTAGTTGTAGTTCAGTAATATTTCGAATATTGCCAATCATCATAAGACCAATTGAGGCCACCAAGGCAAACGTAGCAAACATAAGATAAAAAACTGGCGTTTTAGTCATTTGCTTATAATCAAAGTCCAGTGGGGCTTCGGTTACTGCAGCACCTGCTAGATTCTTTGGCTCAGGAGCTGTGTAGCCCTCTGGTGGGTTCTTGACAAATTGCGCCATGATAAAGGCAATAACAGCCACACCAATACCTAAAAAGAAGAAGGTACTCTCAATACTGCCACCTTCTCTACTTAGAAGCCACATAGTAATTGGCGCATAGATAACTGAAGCCAAGGCAAAGCCACCCAGCACTAGGCCGCCAATAAGACCCTTCTTGCTGGGGTGATACCACTTAAGGGCCGCAGGCAACACACTGCCATAGCCAAAACCGATACCTAAGCCAGTCAGTACGCCGAAAGAAAGGGCAATACCTATCGGACTGCCCATGACAGGTAAATAACCCAACCCTTCAAAGTAGTTGTAGGCACCTGTAGCAACTGGGCCATCACCAAGGGCGCCCGTTATAATACCTGAAAGCATTAATCCAGCACCAACCATAAGACCACCAGCTGCAGCAATCCAGCGGGGACCAAATTTGTCTTGCAATCTGCCACCAATAAGGGCACCTGTTGCAAAGAACACGAGCACAAGGGTAAAAGGTAGCCCAGCCTGCTGGGGTGACCAGTGCCAATAATTTGCCAAATCTACCCTCAGAAGGCTCCACACATACAAGATTTGTATGGTTAAGTTAACGAGCACGCATGCTGTTAGCACAACAGGTGCTTTCATAAACCCCTTTGCATTTGTCATACGATTATTCTCCCTCTTGTGTCAACGTATCAATTTATGCAGACAAATTCATTATATCGTTGATGAGCCTGGATTGCTCAAGGGAGGTAAATGCCACATAAGTGCAAGCGCAAATACTTTACGCAGGTTGACAGCAAGCCACGCTAGTGTAACACTAGTTACGTTTTCGTATGCTTCGGACTTTTGACAGGTGGTTCCCTCATGAATCTGCTCAACAGGGTGTATGTTAGCGTGACAAAAAACCTTAATAAGACAATCCCCATCTTTTTCATAGTGTTTATTTTAGGCTGTCTTATGTCAGGGGCTATTTCAATTCAGAGTGCAATCAGCAACACCGAAGAAAATCTACGACACAGACTTCCTCCCATTGCGTCGATAGAACCAAATCATGAAGCTCTAAGTGAGCACTATGACTCTACAGGCGAACTGCTAGATTTTGAACCTGTCTCCGCAGAACTCCTTTCCCAGATTGGTGATTTTCCTCAGGTAGAAGATTACGACATTTCTATGACAAGTCGTTTTTGGTCAAGTGACTTAAAGATGTATTCTTCAGACGATGAATCTGAAGAGGCTCATAGTTATCTGGGAGACAGGAGTAACTTTGAGCTCAAGGGCGTACATAGCAGCAGACTACTCGAGCTTGAAAGAGGCGTTATTGGACTTACCTCCGGTCGCATGTTCACTGAAGACGAAGTAACTAGCCTTAGTTATATTGCTCTTGTGTCCGAAGAGTTCGCAAGGCGCAATCAGCTACACATAGGCTCAATATTTACACTTGATGATATTATTTGGGATTGGTCAAAGGTGCCTGAAGACAGCACTGTCCCCTACGTGGATGAACATATCTATGCTCAGCGCTCACATGACTTTGAAGTAGTGGGCATCTTCGTACCCCTATCAGGATTTGATTCTGGAGACGAATACTCTGATGCGATACGAGAAGAAAATATTCTGAATCGAGTATTTGTTCCAAACCCTGTTACAATTGAGTCACAAATTTATACACGAGAACAAGAGGCGGACCTTTATCAAAATGTTCATCTGATCACAGATAATCCTGTTGATTCCTTATCTTTTGACAGCATTTACATTTTAAGTGACTCACGCAGCATTGAAGACTTTAAAGTCGCAGCAGAAGCATTGCTTCCAGATTATTGGATAGTAACTGACACAGGCAGCAGCGCTTTTGGGGGGATGGCGGCATCTTTTGATGGCCTCAGTATGCTCGCAAATGGCATTTTTTGGATTGCTGCCAGTGTATCAGTTCTAATTTTGAGCTTGCTCATTACCCTATTTGTACTTTTACGAAGAAGAGAAATTGGTATTTATCTAGCTGTCGGCGAAAGAAGGATTAAAGTAATAGCCCAGATAATGCTTGAGGTTCTCATGCCATCACTGTTTGCTGCAGTACTAGCTTTGATTGCTGGCAATATGATCGCAGCAAGTATTTCTAACTTTTTATTGTATGCTGACCTAGGGGGCAATGTGATTACTTCTTTTACTTATGCGGGTGAAATGGGCTTTGGTGGCACAGAGATATCTACAGAAGAAGTTCTTGCCAGTTACAACGTTGCTCTTAACCTTGCCACTGCAGGAACATTTCTTATCTTCGTCACAGGCATAATTATGATAGCAACTACCTTCCCAATGATATACATACTGAACTTGAAACCTAAAAAACTTCTACTTTAAGAGTAGTGTATACTTAATAGGTTATTTTCAGTACCCATAACTTTGCTTACTTGCTGACACCAGCGCTTTGCACAGTTTTGGGTGGATTGCTTGTCTGAAAACAAGCAGAAAGCTAGGTGTAAAATGCCTTTAACAAAAGACGTTAAGGCGGCGATTATTGCCGAATATGGCAAAGGGACGAATGACTCTGGTTCTGCAGAGGTTCAAATCGCACTTCTGACGCAACGCATTAAAGACTTGACAGAGCATCTTAAGACTCACAAACACGACCACCATACCCGTCGCGGACTTCTAAAATTGGTAGGTCAGCGCAAAAGATTACTCAATTACGTAAAAGGTCGCGATATTGAAGGTTACCGTGAACTAATCGCAAAGTTAGGTATTCGCGGCTAACAAAGAGGCAAGATGGGGGAGTGCATCCATTGGGTGTGCTCCCTCTTTTAATAATCGCTCGAATGAGAGGGGAGTAGGCGGGGGCCTGCTCTTGAAGTAGAAGAGGTAGGAGAATATTTTGACTAAAATAGTCGAGACTTTTGAACTGTTTGGCAAAGAATATACCCTGGAAACTGGGCAACTAGCCAAACAAGCAGGTGGAGCCGTATTGGTACGTCAGGGCGACACTGCTGTGCTGGTAACAGCCACAGCGAGTAAGGAAGCAAAGGATTTTGACTTCTTTCCGCTGACCGTAGACTTTGAAGAACGCATGTATGCAGCAGGAAAGATTCCTGGTGGCTACATTAAGCGTGAAGGTCGCTCTAGTGAAAAAGCCACACTTACAGCACGCATGATTGATAGGCCCATCCGCTCAGCCTTTGCTGATGGATTCCGCAATGAAGTGCAGATTATCGCAACTGTACTATCAGCAGATCAGGTACATCAACCGGATGTAATTTCCATTATGGGCGCTAGTGCAGCACTGATGACTGCAGGTATCCCTTTCGAAGGACCCTTGGCAGGCGTGCGTATTTGCCGTAATGCTGATGGTGAATTCATGGTTAATCCCACCTTTGAAGAAGCTGCCGACAGTGATCTTGACCTAATAGTAGGTGGCTCAAAGGATGCCGTTTACATGATTGAGGCAGAGGCTGCTGAAGTTACCGAAAAGGACATGCTTGATGCGTTAATGTTTGCCCAGGACGCTATGGCGGAATTCTGTGCTGTACAGGAGCGCTTTATTGCAGCTATTGCACCTACTGCACGTGAATTCCCTATTGACACAGCCCCAGATTGGATTGCTCCTCGTGTAGAGGCAGAAGGCCGCGCGAAAATGGGTGCAGCCCTACGCAACCCCGATAAGCATGCTCGCATGGATAGTGTTGCAGTTGTTAAAGATGAGCTGCTAACACTCTTTACTGAAGAAGAGATGGAAGAAAACGGCAAGTACATAAAGGGTGCACTGAAGAAGCTGGAAGCCTCTGTTATGCGTGCTATGGTACTTGACGAAGGTGAGCGTGCTGATGGTCGTGCAACTGATGAGATTCGTCAGGTTGACTGTGTTGCAGGCTTTTTACCACGCAGTCATGGTGACGGACTCTTTACGCGTGGTCAGACTCAGGTACTTTCTGTAGCTGCCCTGGGAATGCTGTCAGAAGGCCAACGCCTAGACACTATCGACCCAGAAGAAACAAAGCGCTATATTCATCACTACAACTTCCCGCCTTACAGTACGGGCGAAACAGGTTTTATGCGTGGACCAAAGCGCCGCGACATTGGTCACGGGGCACTTGCAGAAAAGGCGATTATTCCTATCTTGCCTGATGAAGAAACCTTCCCGTATGCAATCCGCATTGTGTCAGAGGTTCTTGAGTCAAATGGCTCTTCTTCCATGGGTGCAGTTTGCGGTTCGACTCTAGCACTTATGGATGCCGGTGTGCCGATTACATCTCCTGTTTCAGGTATTGCCATGGGCCTTATCAAAGAAGGTGATCGCATGGCGATTCTTTCTGACATTCAAGGTCTTGAAGACTTCCTGGGCGACATGGACTTTAAGGTAGCTGGTACACCAAATGGTATTACTGCGCTACAGATGGATAATAAAGCAAAGGGTCTGTCGCTAGATGTTTTAACGCAGGCTATTAGCCAGGCAAAAGCAGGCCGTGCACACATCCTAGCCAAGATGCTTGAAGCTATCGAAACTCCACGTGAGGAAATGTCACAACATGCCCCGCGTATTATCACAATCAAGATACCTGTCGACAAGATTCGTGACGTCATAGGTAGTGGCGGTAAAGTTATTCGCGCGCTACAGGAAGAAACCGGCGCAAACATTGATATTCAAGAAGACGGAACAATCTTTGTTGCCAGTAAAGACCTGGGAGGCGAAGAAGCCTGTCGCCGCATTAGCGCCATTGTAAAGGATCCTGAAGTAGGCGAAGTCTACACAGGTCGCGTAGTGGCGATTCAGGCCTTTGGCGCCTTCGTAGAGCTTCTACCGGGCAAAGATGGTTTGTTGCACATCTCACGCATCGCCAACGGCCGCATCGACAAGGTTGAAGATGTGCTAGAAGTAGGCGATGAAGTTCAAGTAGAGATTCTAGAAATCGATGACCGTGGTAAGGTGTCGCTAGACCGTCTAGATAAGCCTGATGCCCCAGCTGGCAGTGGCAAAAGTGGTGGCGGAGACCGTCCATCAGGCGGACGTGACAACTACAGACCTCGTGGCGACAAGGGAGGCCGCAACAGCGGTGACCGTCGCTCATCAGGAGGCGACTCAAGGGAAGAGCGACGCCCCCGTAGACGCTAGTTCTGCTAAGGCTGCTAAAGGCCTGCCCTACTATGAACCAGAATTGACTTGTTCTACAACCTTCAGGCATCCCATTATGGGGTGCCTGTTGCAATTTCACTACTGCTAGACTGGAATACATGAAAACAACTATCAAAACATATGAATTCTTTGCCTCATGCGGACGAGGACTTGAAGGGTTACTTGCTAAAGAGCTTCGTGGACTGGCCATAAAACGCGTACGCCCTCTAAGTAATGGCGTTGCTTTTTTTGGAAGCATCGAAGATGGTATGCGCGCCTGTCTTTGGCTGCGTACTGCCAGTCGTGTCCTACTAATACTTGATCGTGTTGCTGCGAAAGATTCCGATACGCTTTACAGTAGTCTGCACAAAATTCCCTGGGAGAATCACATCGCAACTGACGGCAGCTTTGCTATTGATGCCTATGGGCGCAATGACAGTCTGCGCAATAGTCAGTTCATTGCAGTGCGCGCCAAGGATGCTATCGTTGATCGCCTTCGCAGTAAAGACGAACAGGGCAGACGTCCTAACATCCAAAGAGAGCGCCCCAATGTACTGATTAATGTCAACTTACGCGGAGAAAAAGCTACTATCGCACTCGACTTAAGTGGGGAGCCTCTACATCGTCGTGGCTACCGTGTTGAAAGTCGGGCGATTAAGGCTCCGCTAAAAGAAAATCTGGCTGCTGCTATGTTACTGGCTGCTGGGTGGGACTCTGTCGTCAAAAATGACGTAACCAGGGCATTCCTCCTTGATCCTTTTTGTGGCTCAGGAACAATTGTCATTGAGGCAGCTCTCATGGCCTCTGACAGAGCACCTGGCTTACTACGTGACTACTGGGGCTTTAGTGGCTGGCTAAAACACGATAAGGAACTTTGGTTTAAGTTACTTGACGAGGCTGACGAGCGAGCCGCAATAGGTACAGAAAATCTTTCAGAGGCATCATCATCTGTCATTGTGGCAGGGGATAGTGACATGAAATCACTACAAGCGGCAGTTGAAAGCGCAAAACGTGCCAATCTGTCAAAGTTCATTAACTTCAAAGGACAATTAGCACCCGAAGACACACTCGCCTTCTGCTCTAGTAAAAAAGAGGGGATACTCGTAACTAATCCACCCTATGGCCAGCGCCTGTCCTCAGAAGCGCAGCTTCCCGCAGTGTACGCTGAACTTACTAGCTATATTGTCCAACTGACAGCTCACCTAGATACTACAACGGTTGCTGTCATTTCGCCAGACAGGCTCTCTGAAACCTATATTACCAGGGCCATAGGTAGATCACCTTTTACTCGTCTTAAGGCCATGAATGGACCTCTCGAATCCGATATTCGTGTTTGGAAATCTGCTGACCAATCAGTGCCTACAGTGAAGACAACCAGTGAGACCTTCCAGGAAGAACCCAAACTGGGGAGCACAGGCGCTACGAAAAATTCATCACCTTTAGTTGACGCAACTCCCTTTACTAATCGCCTGGCAAAGATGGCCAAACATCGCAAGAAATGGGCTAGGCGCACTGGTATAAGTTGCTACCGTGTCTATGATGCAGATTTGCCGGACTTCAACGTAGCTGTAGATTTTTATCAAGGTGCAGCAAGCACACGGGATTCTGGAAAAAGTTGGCTGCACATTGCAGAATACAAGGCTCCTAAAGAAGTAGACGAAAATTTAGTGCATGCAAGACTTGCAGAAATTCTACGTGTAGCCCCAGCAGAGTTTAATTTGCAATCAAAAGATGTGTACCTAAAGCAGCGCAGGCAAGCTAAGGGGGGCTCACAGTATCATCAAGGCAAAGACACCTCCAAAGGTGAAGGTTCTGATGTTCCCACGCCTGGCAAGCTAACTTCCAATGCTCACCTTGTCAACGAAGGCGGGCTCACCTTCGAGGTTGACCTATCTTCTAAGCTTGACACAGGCATCTTTCTTGATCACAGAAATGTGCGCAGCATGTTGCGCGAAAAGGCACAAGGGCGCGATTGTTTGAATCTGTTTGCCTACACAGGAACTGCAAGTGTCTATATGGCAGATGGCGGAGCAAATAGTGTTACGACACTTGACCTTTCTAGTACCTACCTTGAGTGGGCACAACGTAATATGAAACTCAATAAGCTTCTAGAGAAGCCAGGGTTAGACTTGCGCTTTGAAAAGGCCGATGCACTACGCTGGCTAGTCGAGCAACGTGCATTGCGTAAGCCTAGCTATGACCTTATCTTTGTTGATGTCCCCACCTTCTCTAATTCTGCGAAGATGGGAAAGCGTAGCTGGGATGTTCAGCGTGACCATGTGGAGCTACTCATTAATGTATCGCGTTTGCTCAAACATGGGGGAGAAGCACTATTTTCCACCAACCTGCGCAGCTTCACGCCTAATCTAGAAGCACTGGCAAAGGCAAGAGTTAGCCTAGATAATATCAGCAAACAAACAATTCCTGCAGACTTTGAACGATCACCCAATATTCATCACTCTTTTATCCTGCGAAAACTTCCGATGGATTAAATATCCTGCTAAACCTGCTAAAAACGCACAAAAAAGGCATCCAATCAGGATGCCTTTTTAACATTTGTTATCTGGCCTTATTAAATAGTCGAGCAGCTGATGTAATAACTAGCGCAATAACCTTCTAAAGTGCTGAGTAGGGAAGTTCCTTCCAGGACATGCTGTTGCTGTCTGATTGCGGTCAACGTGTGTACGAAGGTCACGGTGTCCATGAATCCATCTAATGCTTGGATATGCCCTGAGAATATCACCTATAAGGCGTTCGCCTGATGTTCTGGCTGCAGGAGTTAAGTGTTCATTTTCAAAGTTTCCTACCCATGCAATGCCAATTGTCCTTTCGTTCAGGGCGCCACGCACATGTCCACCACCCGTATCAAGAGGACGGCCTTGCCATACACGACCCTGTCGATCAATCAAGAAATGATAAGCAATACCCCACATCCCTCGATCAATATGAATGCGGTGGGTTTGATGAACATTGATATTTCCTACCGTATGATGAAGCACAATGCCCTCAGTAGACCTTCTGCGCTGCGGGGGACTTGTGAAACGCAGGCCAACATTTTGCACGTAAGAGAAAGCCCTTGCCCTTACCATTATGACAATGTGTGCCCGCCTATTGTCCCAGGTAGTAGCAGTAATAGTTGCGCGTCCTTCTCGAACGCCTCTAACAAGGCCATTTGCATTAACTGTAGCAACGCCTGTGTTATTGGATGACCAGCGAATGGTATTAGGGCTAATGTTTGCTGGTCTCAAGTTCGTTCGAACCTGGAAAGTTGTGCCCTCTATGACTGTCGCCTGACGGAAGTTCAAAGTTACACATACGGTACGCACCGTACCCACGCGCACGATAATCGAGCGCGTGATGCTGCCTTGCTCTACCGTAATGCGTGCTGTCCCATTGCCAACGGCCGTGATTGTACCTGTGCGATCTACCGTTGCAACTGCATTGTTGTTTGAGCTAAAGCGCGGCATAAAATTCGTGGCAGTTGCCGGAACAGGATCTACCCAAAGACGTGTTCGTCCTCCAACGTTGAGAATCCTATCTGAAGGGTTATGTATCCGAAAGTCTCTCAGTCGTACAGCTTGAGGTACCACTCGAACAGTGGCATGAGCCACATGGCCCCCATCGGCTGACCTGACGGTGACCCTGGCAGTACCTGCCGCACGCGCCCTCATCTCACCGCGAGCACTGATGCTTACCACGCGGGGATTACTACTACTGTAGGTCACAGCACGGTTATTCGCATTAAGCGGCTGAACAATAGCTGGTAGCCAAGCAGACCCACCACGCACCATTCGAAGCGAGTGTACTGTAGTGATGCCTGTAGCACGCTGACGCACAGTAACTGTTTGCCTTGCAGTAACAGCGGCACCACCATCGGTTCGTGCGGTAACAGAGATGGTCGCTGTTCCGCGACCAACGGGACGCAACAGTCCATTATTATTCACAACAGCAACACGCGTGTTACTACTATGCCATGTAACAGCAGTACGATTGCGTGTAAAGTTTGACGGTTGAAAAGTAGGCTGCAAGGTTCGCTGTTGCCCTCTGTCCATGGTGCCAATGGCAGGAAGGGTCACACCAGTAACACGAGTAGGCACAAACTGCCACCTTGCGTGAAGAGTAATATCATCTGTGATAACGGTAGTGGGAAGCACTCGTGAACCAATACTGCCCGCAGGAGCTGTGTACCAACCCGCAAGACTGTGATCCACTCGAGTAGAGTTAGGCAGGGCACCTATGGGCTGTCCTTGCTCGACGGTTATAGCGGCAACAACCGATCCGCCATGAGAGTTAAAGGTGACGGTACGCATCACAGGGCTAGATAAAGCGTCCACCGGTGGTGATGAATCTTGCTCGGCAGTGCGAGTAGAGACAGAAGAGCTCTCCTGCAAGTCAAAGGATACTGCATCACGCGTTCCCCACTGGGCATGCAAAATCATATCTTCGTCTGGAATAGTGGCACCGGTAACCTCAACGCCATCAACAAGGTCACTAAACCAACCCAAAAAGACATAACCTGGGTATTCGGGGGCGGGCAGTTCTCCTAAAGCATCACCATCTTCTACTAAGATTGTAGCCTCAATACTGTCTTCGCCAAAGTCAAACTCAATCGTATGGATAAGGGGAGAGGAGGGGGTGGGAGCTGCTAGAGCCGAAGGCGCTGATTCAATGGAAGCAGGCTCAACCTCTAGACGGTCACCAACTGCAAAAGCTGTAGAGCCTGGTAGACTCATAAAAAGTACTACTACTAAGAGATAGGATAGGATTGCCTTAGGTTTTTTGCGGTACATTATGCTCCTTGCGTTTGCAAACGTTATAACAAAGCAGCAAGACGATTGTCTCTCTGCATAAATCCTGCATGAATTGTAGACCCTATGATAGCAAAACCAGAAAGAGCCCGTTAATGTTGTCACCTCTTTGTGGCGCTTTACCGCGCAAACTAGGACTCATGGGAAGATGATAAAATACTTGCATGAGAAACCCCTTTTATGCTCGACATATAACGCAGCTTGTTGACGCATTTTGTGAAATGGATTTGGCTGTCGAAAAAATTCAACGTGCTAAAGGAACTGCAGAACACTGGGAACTGCAGGAGCTATCTAACAGGCTAGAGACATTATTACCCCTAGTGGACACTGTTCCTCTGCCCAAATTTGCTAGGCGTGCTGGCAGGAATGTAGGAGACTTTTTCTACCTACTGCAGGCTTCAGTTGGTACAGCGCTAGAAAAATCTTCAAGTAGGTCTTTGCCAACAGTCCGCGAAGCGCGCAAGTATGATGCAAACCCTTTTGAGGCTTCAGTGCACCTAGGGTCAGGGAGCTTTGAAAAAATTCTTCTCTACCGGGCAAAGGCTCGAGAAACTCTACGCAAGCCCGCCAAGAGCTATGGTCAATCGTGCGAGCAAATCTTCGTTCCTCACTCAGAGGAAGATATCCAGCGCGCAGAGATTAAACAGGCACAAGATGATGAGAAAAATTGGGCTGAGCTTGATGTAATCTTTGCAGATATTACTGATAGCGAGAAAAAGTCTATTCCGGAAAGTTAATCAAGAACAAGTCAACAATTTTTCTAAGCTGTTCGGTATCCACGTCGCAAAAAGTTATGTGACCAACCTTTCGGTCGCGCACATTTTCGTCCTTTCCGTACAGATGCAGGTGCCCAGGAGAAAAATCTGATGTCTGCCACTGCTCAAGAGCATACTCCACATGCTGTCCAAGTAGATTTACCATCACGGAAGGTCTTACCACCTTCGGTTCAATTAGAGGCAACCCACATACCGCACGTAAATGCTGCTCGAATTGCGAGACATTGCAGGCATCTATGGTCAAATGACCTGAATTATGCGGCCTGGGGGCCATCTCATTGATAAGTATTTCATCACCAACAACAAACATTTCGATTGCAAGTGTGCCCACTAAATCAAGTTTCGTAATGAAGTCCTTGGCTAACTTATGAGCTTTTTCAGCAAGGCTGTCAGACAAGACAGCAGGGACACTGGTCAGATGCAGTATGCCATTGACATGGACGTTCTCGAAAACAGGGAAGGTTTTAACTTCACCCGTAGTACTACGAACCGCGATTACCGAAATCTCTTTATCGAAGGGTACGAAGCCCTCTAGAATACATTCGGCATTTTGAATAACTTCAAGAGCCTCTGGTAAATCACTTTCTGACTTTAGCCGCCATTGACCTTTACCATCGTAGCCACCGCTTACCGTTTTCAAGATTGAAGGATAACCAATATCTGCAAGTGCAGCACGCAGTTTAGGCCCATCGCTTACGTCAGCAAAGGGGGCCGTATTAAGCCCGCACTGAACAGCAGCACTTTTTTCACGCAAACGATTCTGCGTGATCTCAAGAGGACGATGGCCCTGTGGTAGATAACCAACACCAGATGCAGTAACCTCCTGAATTGCCGCAAAAGGAATATTTTCAAATTCATACGTAACCACATCTGAGACAGCAAGTAACTTCTTCAGCGCGGTTATGTCATCGTATGCAGCATTAATTTCAATATCAGCAATCTGTGCAGTAGGCGAGCCAGTTCCAGGCTCTAACACTGCCACCTTGTAGCCCATTTGCCTAGCAGACAAAGCCATCATGCGCCCCAGTTGACCGCCGCCAATAATCCCAATTGTCGTTCCTACTGCAGAAGGAAGAATCATCTTAGTCATTCAAATCGCTACTTTCTAGTACAGTATCGGTCATGCTTACACGATAGGTATCAAGTTTTTGCGCAATATCGCTATTTGCTGTGCTTAAGATAGAAGCAGCCAAAAGACCAGCATTCTTCGCACCTGCTGCACCAATTGCCACAGTGGCTACAGGAATACCTCCGGGCATTTGCGCAATAGAAAGAAGGGAATCTATTCCGTTTAGTGCTTTAGATTGCACAGGAACACCGACAACAGGCAAAGTCGTTTTTGATGCAACCATTCCAGGCAGATGAGCAGCCCCTCCAGCGCCTGCAACAATAACCCGCAGGCCACGATCACGGGCACTCTGGGCATAGTCAAACATAAGATCAGGAGTTCTATGAGCAGACACAACTTGTGCCTCATAAGAAATTTCCAGCTGTTCAAGTATGCCAATAGCTTCCTGCATAGTAGGCAAGTCTGACTTGCTACCCATAATTACTCCTACAAGCGGAGTATCTGACACGTCGTAGATGCGCTGCATATATCCTCCTCTATAAAGCTAAGTGAATATTCTATCACTGCAAACCTGTGGCTACTGCAGCAATTGGTGCAGCCAGACGTGCACCTTTAATTGGCAATCAATGCTTAAGGCAATCAATCTGCTATGAAGTCCAGTAATGCATTAGACTTTAATGTAGCAGAGTAACCCGAACAACACAGATAAGGGTAAGGGAGTAAACTACATGTCAGGCACTAATCTAATAATACAAGTTAAAAAGAGCGCAAAAAGACTTCTTCTAATAGCTGCGTTGGTCTTTGGGGCCATTGGCTATGGTACTGCAAACATCTTTGGGGTAGAAGGTGAACTAGGAACAATCGTTCTTGTGTCAACCTTTCTTTCAGTCTTTTTAGTGATTGTGTGGATAAATGCCAACTTTGAGAGACTGACTTTCGAAGGCGACGAGGTGCGCTACCGTTATTTCCTTTTTGTACAACGCAGAGCAAAAAAGTCAGAAATCGAAGAAATCACCATAGGGGAACGAAGCGGCAGACTTCGACTCTACGTAAATGGAAGAAGATTCGCTTCGCTCAATTTTGGCGTTATAGATATAACTGAAGATGAACTTGAGTCCTACGCAAAGAAGCTCAAGATTCCTGTGAAACCGGAAGACGACAAACAGGGCAGATAGGAAGAACAAATAGGGAGAGCGACTACTGTTCAATTAAATTTAGGTCGATATTAACCCAAATTCTTTCACTTTAAAAATTACCATAAGATACATTATCCGACATTTATCAGCACACCACAACCGTACCGTATGTGAAGAATTTTTAAAAGTAGTAGCTGCGCACATGCTATATTCAGAGTAATGAGAGTTAACTAGCCCACAATAAAGAAAGGACACCATGAAAAACAAGTACACAGCGGCAATATTTCAAGCAATCAAAAACAATCGTAAAAAAGGCTTTGATGACTGGTGCAACCAAAAATCTATGCACAAAGATGCTATGACTTTACTTAAAATTCATAAAGGAACTGAGGAAGAAGCTTTACTACTGAAAGCGTGGCAGGAGCTTACCCAAGAAAATCTCGTTATTCGCGACATCGAGCAACCTTCATTCTTTCGCCTCTCTAAAGAAAGCGAAAGAATACTAGAGCAGATAAGCTAGGTAAACTAGAACGTATCTGTAGGATTAACATCTACTGCTACTTTAATGTCAGCAGTTTTTGACAATCCTTTTAGTACTTCTTGAACCGCAGAGCCAATCTGTGCCCCTGGGCCTGCCTTTATCATGATGTGATACCTGTAAGATCGAGCCTTCCTCGACAGCATGCACGGTGCTGGTCCCATGAGGGTTGCCTTCATTGTTCGCAAATTTTTTGAAGCCCTGAGAGCCTCTGTAAGGCGCTCTGAAAACTTCTTGACCTTAAGTTCATCAATTCCGCTGATTACAATGTTGCACAGCGCCGCATATGGTGGGTATCCAAAGGCTTTGCGCATAATACGCTCGTTACTCATGAGGATTTCACTGTCATGAGCCTTTACAGCACGACATGCAGAATTTTCTGGATTGTAGGTCTGTATAATAACTTCACCCGTCAAGTCTGCACGACCTGCACGTCCGGCTACCTGCTCTAGCAACTGATAGCCTCGTTCGCTTGCTCGAAAGTCAGGCAAGTTTAAAGTCACATCAGCATTAATGACTCCTACAAGGGTTACATCGGGAAAATCGTGTCCCTTTGCTACCATTTGCGTTCCTAATAAAACGCCTGTTCGATTATTAGAAAACTCCTCTAATAGTGCCGCATGCGCACCCCTTGTGCTAGTTGTATCAGCATCCATGCGCACTAATGGCCAATCAGGAAAGTGTTCTCTGAATTCCTGCTCCACTCTCTGAACTCCCCCACCAAATTGGCGCAGGTAGGGGGAATTACATGACGGGCATTGCGCAGGTACAGGCTGGATACAATTGCATTGATGACAGCGCAGATGGTTTTGTGGTGCGTGATAGGTCAAGGAAACAGAGCATGCCTCACAACCTGGGACGTAACCACACTCACGGCAGAGTACAAAATTGGCAAACCCACGCCTGTTAAGAAGGAGTATTGCCTTCTTTTCCCTACTTTGAACCTTGCGGAGGGCACCCAACAATTTGCGCGAAAACATAGATTTATGACCTTCGCCGAATTCACGTCGCAAGTCAACGATCTCTACCTGCGGTAGCGGCTGACCATTAACACGTTCTGGCAATTTTACAAGTTCATACCTGCCCGTTTCTGCAGCATGCAGCGCTTCAAGACTAGGAGTTGCTGAGCCCAACACAAGACAGGCACCCGTAAGCGTGCAAAGCTTTTCGGCTACTTCACGGGCATGGTAACGGGGAGAGTTGTTTTGTTTATAGGATCCGTCATGCTCCTCATCAATGATCACGAGACCTAAGTTCACTACAGGTGCAAAAAGTGCAGAACGTGCGCCCACAACAACACCACATTCCCCTGTTCTGACTTTTTCCCACTGGGTATAACGCTCACCATCAGATAATCCCGAATGCAATACAGCAACATCATCGCCGAAACGTGAACGAATACGTCCTACCGTTTGTGGGGTCAATGATATTTCTGGCACAAGCATGATTGCAGACTTGCCCGACTTTCTGGCGGCTTCGATTGCTTGCAAATATACCTCGGTCTTACCTGAGCCAGTTACTCCCTCTAGCACAAGAGGTTTACCTTTTTTCGTGTCACATACAGCTGCAAGAGCCTTTTCTTGACCTAGCGTTAATTTACCTGGTCTAAGGTGAGGGTCTCTATCACTGGCAACATCATGATGTTCACTTGATTTTCGCGGTCTACGGACAGGCATTTTTGCCTCACCCGTATTACTGTAATTGGCAAGAGCCTTCTTGAGGCGCGACATAAGACCTGTAGGCAAGAAAAGCTTTAATGCCTCAGAAAGTGGAGCAGCATAGTAGTGCGCAATCCAGATAGCAAGTTCATAAGACTGGTTCGTAAAGTATGGACCAGAAATGTGCGCCAATAAAGGCTTTAACTCGAAATCGACATCCAGCACATCAGCAGACTCACGTAAGGCCACAATAAATCCCAGTACCTTTTTCCCGCCCAATTCAACAATCGCAGCATCACCAATGGCTATATCAGCAATCAAATCTTGCGGAACTTCATAGCTAAACGGAGCATCAAGTGCCCGCGCTGCAAGACTTATGACTACCTGTGCAATCATTATTCAGTCAATTGCTTTAGGTTATCCAGTAGGTCAAGCAATGAGTTATAAGCAGTAAAGCTTAGGTCAGCATCAATTTCTGAAGCAGGAATTAGGTCAGGTATCATGACCGCTGGAATACCCGCAACATGTGCTGCACGCAAGCCATTATTGGAGTCTTCAATGACTAAACAGTCAGCAGGCTGGAAGCCCAGATACTCCGCACATTTTAGGAAAATATCAGGAGCAGGCTTTGCATGCGCAACATAGTCGCCACCCACCACAGTTTGAAAGTAGTCACGCAAGCCATTTGTCTGAAGCTTATCTTCGGCTTCAGCATGGTAAGTCGAAGAACCTACAGCACAAGGAATATCCTGTCCTTTAAGGAAATCAAGGATTTCAATAACTCCAGGCTTTATGGGAACCGCTTTTGCTGTGGCTTCCTGCCATAGGGCATCCTGTCTTGTCGCCATCTCACTTATAGGTAACTCAGGTCCATACTCTTCTGCCAGTATCTGAAAAGCGGCATGCATAGTGCGACCAATAAGCTTCCTGTAGGTCGCATCACTAAAGTCGTATCCATATTCTTTGAAAACTTCACGCCACAAGCAACGTGCAATAACCTCAGTGTCAAAAATAACACCATCCATGTCAAAAATAACTGCCTTTGGCAGTAACTGTGACTGCATGAAAAATTAGCTGTCTTTTTCTTCAGGCTTCATTTTGCCCGAAACAGCAAAAAGGAATCGATAGTCACGAGACTAGCCCAACCCTGCGGCAGTACGCAGTTCATCTACACGGTTAGTCTGCTCCCAAGTGAAGCCCTGATCTTCACGACCAAAGTGACCATAGGCAGCAGTTTTGCGGAAAATCGGCTTCAATAAGTCAAGGTCGCGCATAATGGCACCTGGACGCAAATCAAACACTTCCAGAATCGCCTTCTCTATCAGGCCACGATCAACCTTTTCGGTACCAAAAGTATCCACCATGATACTGAAGGGCTTTGCCACACCAATTGCATAGGCTAACTGCACCTCAGCGCGATCGGCAAGACCAGCAGCAACTACATTCTTAGCCACCCAGCGGGCAGCATAAGCTCCAGATCGGTCTACCTTTGTGCAATCCTTACCGCTAAATGCTCCCCCACCGTGGCGCCCAGTACCACCATACGTATCTACGATAATCTTACGCCCCGTAAGTCCTGAGTCCCCCATGGGACCACCAATAACAAAACGACCTGTTGGGTTAATGTATATCTCTGCATCCTTAAACACTAAGGATTCTGACTCAAATACGGGACGAATAACCTTTTCAATCAGGTCAGTTCGCAACTGATTCTCTAGGTCTACGCCCTCTGCATGTTGAGTAGAAATTAGTATTTTTTCAACTGCTACAGGCCTACCGTCCACATAGCGAACTGATACCTGCGTCTTGCCATCAGGACGCAAATAATCAATCTCTCCTGACTTGCGTACCGCAGTCAGACGCTCCGACAAGCGATGGGCCAGATACACAGGCATTGGCATTAGGGAAGTTGTCTCATTGCAGGCGTAGCCAAACATCATTCCCTGGTCGCCAGCACCAATCAGGTCCAAAGGATCAGTATCGCCACGCTGGGCCTCAAAACTCTGGTCAACACCTTGAGCAATATCAGGGCTCTGGTTATGAATGGCATTGATTACACCACAGGTCTTAGCATCAAAGCCAAAATCACTGTGCGTATAACCAATATCTGCAATAACGCCTCGCACAATACTATCCACATCTACATAACCGTTGGTGCGAATCTCTCCGCCAACCATGACGAGTCCTGTCGTTACAAAGGCTTCGCAGGCACTGCGCAAGCTTGATAGGTCACCACGTCCCTCAGCTTCAAGCTTTGCTTCCACGCGAATCAGTTCATCAAGCAAAGCGTCGGAAATTTGATCACAAATCTTATCAGGATGTCCCTCTGTAACGCTTTCAGAGGTAAACAGAAAACTATTAGTTGAATCAAGAGGTATGTTAGTTGTAGCTGACATTATCTGTCCTTCCAGTGACTAATTTAGACGATTTTTAACCCTCTCAATATACCACGTTTATATTTTATTCGAGCAAGCTTCTTAGTTGATGACGCTAACGTTAGCACCTGCAAAAGTGCTATTCTTGTTTGCGTATATTTTTGTAGGCTTCTGCTAGCATCCTCACCAAATGTTTACCTATTTTACAGGTTGCCACGCAAAAACCTATCTATCAGCTCAAACCGCAATCGAAGGAGTTCATCCATGCCAGAAGTCAGTCCCGTACGCGTTCGCTTTGCTCCCTCACCTACTGGTACCCTTCATTTGGGAGGCGCGCGTACTGCCATTTATAACTGGGCTTTTGCACGTAAGCATGGTGGTGACTTCATCCTGCGAATTGATGATACCGACTCAGAGCGCTCAACCCCAGAAAACGTACAGCAGATTCTGGACGCCCTGACCTGGTTAGGGCTTGACTGGGATGAGGGTCCAAAGCTTGACGGAAGTATTGCTGGCGATGCTGGCCCCTACTTTCAGACTCAACGCGGTGACAGCTACCAACCAGCACTTGAGAAAATGATTGCAAATAATACTGCCTACCGCTGTTTCTGCACAATGGAAGAGCTTGCTGCAAAACGTGATGCGGCACGCCTTGCTGGTGGAAGCAGTGGTTATGACCGTACCTGCCGCCACCTGTCAGTCGAAGAAGTTCAGACAAAAGTTGATGCAGATACTCCATTCGTATGGCGCCTGAAAGTTCCTGAAGGTCGCACATCAATAGTAGTGAATGATCTAGTGCGCGGCGAAACAGCCTTCCCTATTGAGGCTGTGGATGACCTAGTCCTCATGCGTAGCGACGGTACACCCACCTACAACTTTGCCAGTACTGTTGACGACGCTGACATGGGAATTACTCACATAATTCGTGGCGATGACCACTTATCAAACACACCTAAGCAGATTCTGATATTTGAAGCATTGGCGGCTGATGACGATAAGAGTGCAGTACCTGCCTTTGCCCATCTATCCATGATTTACGGTGATGACGGGAAGAAATTGTCAAAACGCCACGGTGCTGTGGGTGTTGAAGAGTTCGCAGCGATGGGTTTTCTGCCAGATGCACTGCTTAATGGTCTAGCGCTTCTGGGCTGGTCACTAGATGCAGAAACTACCATCGTTACCCCAAAGATGCTAAAAGAAAAGTTCAGCTTAGACCGCGTATCAAAAAATCCCGCACGTTTTGATATGGCAAAACTGGAACACATCAACAGTATCTACATTCAGGAAATGAGTACGGAAGAGTTTGTCCAGGCAATGCTTCCTTGGCTAGAGGCTGAAGGCCTAAGCGATGCAGAAGATGTAGCTGCACGTCCTGAATGGTATACGGAACTAGCACCCTTAATCTCGGAGCGCATTAAGTTAATGACAGAAGTTGTGCCTATGACTAAGTTTCTCTTTGTTGATGAGGTTGAAATTGACAAAAAGGCGCGCGCAAAAGCACTTGACAAAGATTCGGAAACTACAGCGATAGCGTTAAAAGCAACCTATTCAGCGTTAGAAGGCTTGGATACCTTTGATTTGCCTAACGTCGAGGCCGTAGTTAAAACCCTTCCAGCGGAACTTGACCTAAAGCCACGGGTAGTCTTCCAAGCCATACGGGTAGCCCTCTCGGGATCGTTAGTAAGCCCTCCCCTTTTCGAGTCAATTGTGCTGCTGGGTAAGGAAAGGTCTCTTGAGCGACTATCTGTTGCAAGCAAGCACTAGATGACTGATGTGCGCTTCTACTCTTAATGCTGCATTGACACTAAGGGTGCAAATCTTTAGTATGGAAATCCTGCATTTTGTTGGGGTGTCGTCTAATGGTAGGACAGCGGCTTCTGGTGCCGTATGTGAGGGTTCGACTCCTTCCACCCCAGCCAGCTTGATTCTGCAGTTGAAATTGAGCAAAATGCCCCGTTAGTCTAGCGGTTTAGGACGCCGCCCTCTCAAGGCGGAGATCGTCGGTTCGAATCCGATACGGGGTACCATCACACTTTTTAAAGGGGCTGTATCTTTTGATACAGCCCCTTTTCAATTGGACCAGATATGAGGTTACTGTGGAGAGAGCTTAAGGACTCATGAATGTGTCCCTCGTTTTACTTTACGGTCCTTGCAAGCCCCTTCGTTTGCACAGTGCCAAAAACAAGACGATAAATTCCCTGCAATTATCAACAACGGTTCTGTGGGGTTTGCCGACAAGTTCTCTATGAGCCTTGATGTCTGCATCGTGTAGAAAGGTTGAAACAAATTCCCAATCGTCTCATTGAACATTCCCAACATGGGAGCCATTCCCAGCACCATTGATACCGGAATCGCAGTTGACGTTGCGGCCTGTACACTTTTTGCTGAAATCCCTAAACTTGCACCTAACAATATTGAGCACAATACGCTTACAATCATGGCAAGTAGAAATAGTGCGACCTCACTGCTTCCTTCTGCGCCAACCATTGCCACAAAAATAAGAGAAGTGATTGTGGCAAACACCACCAGCACAGTCATGATCCCTATCAGGTACTGGACCGGCTTGACACCCGACATCACCATAAGACGCAAGCTCTTACCCTCTTTATCTCCTGCAATAATACCTGCAGTAGTTGGAATCAAAATCATTCCAGCAAACATTGCTGCAAACATGCCTACAAATAAAGTGTCAGGCATATAATCATCAGGACGAGCAACAAATTCAGTCATGACAAAGGCCACTGCAGGAAACATGAAGAATTGAATCAGGAATGACTTGTCTCTTAAAAATCCCAATGCCTGCTTGTAAATTACCGCTTTGATATTATTCATAGTCTTGGACTCCTGTCAGCTTTATAAACACAGATTCTAGGTCATAGGAGGTCTTAATAGCATTGTGACGCTCACAAATTTCTTTAGGTGCGCCCTTCTCTACAATCACACCCTTGTGTAATAGTGCAACTCTGTCACACAGCTTTACTGCTTCCTCCATGTTGTGCGTCGTCAGAAAAACCGTTGATCCACTATCGCGCAAGTCTTCGATCAAGCGATGAATTCCTCGTGCTGTATTAGGATCAAGGTTACTGGTAGGCTCATCTAAAAATAGTACCTTTGGTCTGTGCATTATGGCCCGGGCCAAGGCTAATCTTTGCTTCATGCCTTTGGATAATTCTGATACAGGTCGCTTCAAAACCTCCCCTAGACCAACACTCTTTAGGACCTCTGCTGACCGTGTACGTGGCAGACGATAAATATCAGCGAAAATGTTCAGATTCTCAAGGCAACTTAACTGAGGATAGAGTCCGTCCTCTTCCAGCATGAGTCCTATTTCATTTGTCTTTGCGTCAATACTATGCGTTCCGGTGTCAGCGTCTAATTGTTCTGTCAAAATATTAATAATCGTTGTTTTCCCAGCGCCTGATGGCCCCAGTAGTCCAAAAATTTCCCCGCTTGAGGCTTCTAGCGACAAGTCAGTTAAGACCTTTTGTTCACCAAAGGATTTACTTACATGCTTTAGGTAAATCATTTCTTGCTATTCTCCTTACGTGTTATTTGATTGCAGGTAAGTAAAAAGCTTCTCTGCTTCTACAATAGTTGTCTCACTGGTCGTATTTTCAAAGTATGCCTGCAAAGCCGATCCGATGAACTCCAATGAACGAACATGCACTGTATCTAGTTCTGAATGTTGACTTACAGCTCCTTCGATAGCCAATGAAATCTTTCCCAGCAGCTCAACGTCCCCATGTGTCAGATGCATACAGGTTTCCCACCAAGCTTGCGCCAATTTCTGCCCTTCTGGACTGTCAGGACTAATTCCCTCATCAAGTAAGCGCAGAGCCTTAGTCCTCTGCTTTCCCATCTGGCCAATTAGGTCCTTTGCCAGTTCTGACTTTATAAAGACCTCACTGCTTTGACCACGCAAATGACTTAGCAGATCATCGCCCATATGCGTGATAGCCCAGTAAAATTCATTACTCATTTGCAGGCTTGTTATTATGTCCGCATACCTGGTGAAGTTCACATCTTGTCTTTTTAGCACCTCAACCTCGAGTGCTTCAAGAATGCGCTTTTGCTCTTGCAGTTTCCTTAATCGTTCCTCGATAGAGACGATTTGCTCCTGCAATGCCCTACTAACACTTTGCGAACTTTCCAAATTAGACATTTTGCTCTTGATGTCTTTAAGCGAGAAGCCCAGGTCTTTGAAGGATAGAATTTGATAGAGTCTAACTACCTCTTCGTCCGAGTAAAGTCTACGACCACTTTCTGTCTTTGTCTTAGGCTTTAGTAGTCCTTCTCTGTCGTAATACTGAATCGTACGCACAGATACGTCCATCCTTTTTGCAAGTTCTCCCGCAGTAAGCAGAGGTCTCTTACCATCCTGTTGTTCATGTACTACCATAATCTTCTCCTGCATTTTGCTTATTCCGTAACGTTACTAAACATAGAATAGTGTATTACCTTACGTAACATACAAGCATTTTAGTAAAAAATTAAACTTTTCGAGGCTCTGCGATTTCTCATAAAAAAGAGTCCCCCATGGGGGACTCTTTAATAGCAATATCTATTCTGGGTTTTACTTACATAAGGATAGGCTTCCTTCGACAGTTGCCTCTTTGTCAGTGCTAAGAAGCCTCAAAATACTGTTCATACCAGACAAGGAAGTTCAGTATGGTCCAAATTTTTCTGCTATTGTCAATCTTGCCCTCTCTGTGCTGCTGCAAAAGTCTATTAAGTTCTTTTTCATCAAAAAACTTACGTGCAGCTTCACTACGGAAATATCCCTCAACATAGCTGCGATACTCTTCTTTTGCCAACCAATTTTTTAAGGGAACAGGAAATGCCTTTTTCTCCCTTTGCGCAAAGGATTTAGGTAGGTGCCTCATGGCGGCAGCTCTAAAAGCAACCTTATCCTTAGCAGGCGTTACACGGTACTTCGTAGGTAACTTTGCCGCAATATTAACTAGTCCCTGATTAAGATAGGGGGTCTTAATTAAAAGTGAATTTGCCATACTCATTCTGTCAGCTTGATGCAGGATATCCCCATGCAACCAAAAGTGTACATCGATGTACTGCATCTTTGTTGAATCATCCAATGTCCCTGCTTTATCGTAGTAGGGTTGAGTCAAATCCAGAGGTGAAGCATCAGTAGAAAATTTCAACACCTTTTTACGCTCATCCTTACTGAAGATATGAGCATTCCCAATAAATCTCTCTTCTACTGGCTTACCTGCGCGAATCAGGTAATTCTTTCCTTTAATAGAAAAGGGCAATTGAGACAAAGCTTTGCTAAGGGCTTTTCTGATTATCTTAGGGACAAAATTAAGCTTCGCTAAAGCAAAAGGTTCAGAATAAATGCCGTAACCACCAAAAAACTCGTCAGGACCTTCCCCTGAAAAAGCCATTTTGACATGCTGGGCAGCAGCTTCACAACCTAGGTAAAAAGCAATGGCCGCAGGATCTGCCAAAGGCTCATCCATAGAGTAAAGGGCCTTAGGTAAGGCATTGAAGTATTCCTCAGGTGAAATATACTTCACTTCATGATGCATTCCAAACTCTTCTACGAATTCTTTTGCGTACTTAATTTCACTGTAGTCTTTATCGTTATAGTCGTCATACCCCACAGTAAAACACGCCTTGGGCTTAGCAGTCGCTGCAATAAAACTAGAATCTACACCAGCTGACAGAAATGAGCCTACTTCTAACTCAGACTCTTTATAGGGTTCAACAGCACCTAATACAGCATCTTCAATCTGCGAAACTGCTGTATTAAAGTCTTGTTGTTCTGGGGTGAATTCGAAAAAATAGTAACTTTCCGTCTCTACCTTGCTGTCCTGAAAAATCAGAGACTGTGCAGGCATAAGTCTATAAATTCCAGAAAAGAATGTTTCTTCCAGGACAGAGTACTGAAAAGATAGGTACTGTTCTAGCGCGGGCTTATTAAGGGTAGGCTTAACCTCTGGAAAGGCTAGGAGGCTTTTTATTTCTGAAGCAAATACAAGCTCGCCTTGATGTACGCTGTAGTAAAGAGGCTTGACACCAAAACGATCACGCGCAGCAAAAACTAACTTCTCCTGCTGGTCAACCACCACAAAAGCAAATGATCCCTGCAGGTGCGACAGCAAGTCACGACCATACTCGCGATACAACACAGAGATAAGGTGTACTTCGGAATCATCAATGAAAGAATGACCTTGCGCCTCTAAGTCTTTACGCAGTTCAGTATAATTTTCAATGTCGCCATCAAAAACTGTAACGACTTCTGTATCTTCACTGTGAATGTTTTGACAAATGGCTTTTCCGTAACCGACCCCTAAGCCACAAAAACCAACGGAGGCATCTTTTCCCAGATAATTTCGTGTGTAATCTGGACCTCGATGCTTCACTTTATCCATCATGACAGATAGCACATCAGCACTGTTATTAGTCTTTCCCGTAAAGCCACAAAAACCAGACACGTTACAACCTTCCTTCAGCATGGAATCTCTGCACATTGTATCAGAGTAGGGTATCTGCCCCCTTTATGGACCTCTTGTCCATTTTCAAGAAAAAAGAGCTCCAGCAAGGAGCTCTCGAATCATTTCTAAAGTAAAGCCTTAGTGTAGTAGGCTACACTGGCCAGGCCAACATCATACCCACAAGAGTCAACACAAAAATGCTTGCAGCGATAATGGTCATACGTGTTAGGTTCTTTTCGATAATCCCTGTGCCAACAGATGACTGGATACCGCTAAAAGCTTCCGACAAACCTGTTCCCTTTCCTGAATGCATAAGCACTAAAACTATCAGGGCAATACCAGAAATAGCCCAAACCGTAACTAACGCTATCAACAAAATGCTCACTATGACTCCTTATAGAAAATGCAATACTTAGGTTTAAAACAAAAACTACAGCTATCTAGTGTACCATCAAATTGCTACCCGTCCACATTTTTGATGGCTCCACCCCCAGCATTGTTGTGATCGTAGGGGCAATATCTGCCAAGGTTCCCCCAATTTTTAACCCTTCAGATTCAGTGCCCGCAATAATAAGGGGAACAGGATTTAGGGTATGGGCAGTATGAACTCCACCAGATTCTTCAAGCATCTTTTCTGCATTACCGTGATCAGCAGTAATTATAAGTACCCCGCCTTTTTTCTGAAAGGCTTCCCAGGCTCTACCGATTTCACGATCAACTGCCTCTACCGCTTTTACTGCAGCATCAAAAACGCCTGTGTGTCCTACCATGTCACCATTAGCGTAGTTAACAATGTAGACATCAGCTGCATCTGAACCTAGGGCTTCCTCTAGTTGGTCAGTTATTTCTGCAGCACTCATTTCTGGCTGCAAATCATAGGTAGCCACCTGAGAGGACGGAACTAGAGCGCGTGACTCTCCTGCACGCGGCTCTTCTACTCCCCCGTTAAAGAAAAAGGTAACATGGGCATACTTTTCGGTCTCGGCAATACGTAACTGTTTAAGCCCCGCATCAGAAATAATGTCAGCCAGTGTCTCTTGAACATATGCCTTCGGAAAAGCGACAGGGGCATCAAGCTCTGAGTCATATTCAGTTAAGCATACTGCATTAATCTTTGGGGTTGCTTTGCGCTGGAAGCCATCGAAATCTTCATCTATCAAGCTGCGCATGATTTGACGCGCACGATCAGGCCTAAAATTAAACATAATTAGCGAGTCGCCATCCTCTAAAGGTTGGTACCCGTCAACAATCAAAGGCTCAATAAACTCATCAGTGACATCGCGTGCATAACTAGACTCAATCACGTTTGCTACTTCATCAGCAGCGACCTTTCTGCCCTTGCCTAGGGTAATCGCATCGTAGGCACGCTGCGTTCTATCCCACCTTTTATCGCGGTCCATACCAAAATAGCGCCCCATGATCGTTCCTAAATGTACTTGGGGCATATCTGCCATAAAGCATTGAATATTGCGCAAATAATCTGCACCAGAGGTAGGAGAAACATCACGACCATCAAGCAGGGCGTGAATAATCACCTTTTGTGATCCCTGTGCTACTGCCAGCTTAATAAGCATTTTCAGGTGCGAAAGGTGACTGTGCACCCCCCCATCCGAAAGCAAGCCAATCAGATGAATCGTCTTATCATTGCAAATTGCAAAGTTTAGCGCGTTAATAAGAATAGTGTTAGCAGTCAAGCTGCCATCATCGATGGCTCTATCAATGCGCGAGAGCTCTTGGTAGACGCAGCGTCCTGCGCCGATGTTCAGGTGTCCAACCTCTGAATTGCCCATCTGGCCTGAGGGCAGGCCCACAGCCTCGCCGCTCGCGCTAAGCATGGTGTTAGCCTGGGTCAGCCACAATGTATCAAGGTTAGGAGTATTCGCCGCTAAAATTGCATTGCCTTCTGGATGATCGCAGCTTGAACCATAAGCGATACCATCCATGATAATAAGTCCAATAGGGCCTTTTGCTTTTTGTGCCATTAAATAAGTTCTCCGAACTACTTCTTGTAATAACTATATCTGTCTTGCTTGCAGCTATGTTTTTGCAGCAGCAATGATGGGGTTGAAGGCACCTGCAGTCAGCGCTGCGCCGCCCACAAGGGCACCATCAATATTCTTCTCTGCAAAGAACAGTGCTGCGTTTTCAGCTTTCACTGATCCCCCGTAAAGGATGCGTGTATTTGCTTTAATTGTTGTGCCAAATATATCTCCCAAAATATTACGAATATGCTCGCAAACTTCCTCTGCCATTTTTGGGGTAGCGGTCTTGCCTGTACCAATTGCCCAAATGGGTTCATAGGCAATGACGATACCCGTCGCACGTGCAGCACTAACATCTTCCAGTCCCGCACGGATCTGACCCTCGATAAATGCTAGGGTCTCCCCCGATTCGCGTATGTCTAGACTTTCGCCACAGCAAAGAATGGGCGATATGCCGTGACTGATGGCTGACTTAACCTTTTTATTGATCACTTCATCAGTCTCGAAGAAGTGTTCCCTGCGTTCACTATGTCCTAAGATGACATAGCCCACACGCGCAGCAGTAAGCATGGTGGGTGAAATCTCACCCGTAAAGGCTCCTTCTGCTTCCCAGTGCATATTTTGCGCAGCTAATCCCAGCTGCATTCTGTCGATATCTATTACTGTTGACGCACTATGGATAGCAGTAAATGGAGGGGCTACTACTACCTCAACATCAGCCTTAAGCTCACGACAAAAGTCGTCAATGTTTTGCACAAGTGACACACCCTGCGCTGCAGTAAGGTGCATTTTCCAATTGCCCGCAACTAATGGCTTGCGTGATGACATCTTGAGCCCTCCTATTTGTTATCTAGTGCGTTTAGGCCTGGCAAATCAGCACCCTCTACAAGCTTCATGGATGCCCCTCCACCTGTAGAAATGAACGTTACCTTGTCTTCATAGCCAAATTTCTTTAAGGCCGCAACACTATCCCCACCACCAATGATAGAAACAGCACGATTATTACGCGCCACCGCCTTTGCAATCTCGCGTGTGCCTGATTCAAAAGGTGCTACCTCAAAGACCCCCATAGGTCCGTTCCAGTAGACCGTCTTTGCGCGCTCAATTTCGGCCTGAAACATCGCACTGGTCGCGGGTCCAATATCTAGACCCATAAGACCTTCTGGGATTTCTTCACGCCCAACAATAAACGTAGTTGTATCCTCTGCGATTTCTGGCGCGACCACAAGATCAATGGGAAGTAATAGACTGCAGCCCGTTTCTTGGGCCTTTTCTAGCATTTGCCTAGCCTCATCAATCCACTCACGCTCTACCAAAGAATTCCCAACGCCAAGCCCTTTTGCCGCAATAAAGGTAAAGGCCATGCCGCCACCAATAAGTAGCTTGTCACAGGTGTCGAGCAGTTTGCGAATAACACCAATCTTATCTGAAACTTTCGAACCGCCCAGAATGCCCACAAAAGGCTTCTCTGGATTACCCAGGGCTTCAGTAAGTGTATCAACCTCATGTGCTAATAAAAGACCCGAGACAGCTGGAAGTAGCTCTGCAACACCAACTGTCGAGGCATGGTCTCTATGTGCGGTTCCAAAAGCATCATTTACATAGATGTCAGCAAGTGATGCAAGTTGACGGGCAAATTCTGGGTCTTTGCTTTTCTCACCAGGGTTAAAGCGCAGGTTCTCTAGCAACATTACTTCACCATCAGACATGTTCTGCGTCGCAGTTAGCACATCACCGTCCAGATCACCTTCTGCGAAGGTAACCTCACGACCTAGCAGGCGCGTCAAGACTCGACAGATAGGCCTTAGCGAGAATTGTGGGTCTGGCTTCCCATCTGGACGACCCAGATGACTACAGAGGATTACTCTTGCATTATGGTCCGCTAAGTAGCGAATTGTTGGCAAAGCTGCACGTATGCGCGTGTCATCTGCAACAGTATCACCGTCTAAAGGCACGTTAAAGTCAACGCGTACTAAGACTCTTTGACCTGCAACCTCTATGTCTCTGACTGTCTTTTTAATACTCAAAGGACCTGCCCTCTCTAATTGGTGCGAATTGTAACGTACTAGGCAAAATGCGGCGCGAAGTGTACTGCCCGTCCAATTGGTTTAGCTCATCATAAGCTTTGCTAAGTCAACGCAACGGTTCGAATAGCCATATTCGTTGTCGTACCAGCTGACTACCTTGACGAAGGTGCCTGCCTCGCCACCCATAACCATGGTTGAGAGTGAGTCAAATACTGAGCTTGCTGGATTACCCACAACATCAATTGAGACGATAGGGTCTTCGCAATATTCTAAATAGCCCTTCATGGGACCCTCTGCCGCAGCTTTCATGGCAGCATTGATTTCTTCTTTTGTGGCTGGCTTTTCAAGTACGCAGACTAGGTCAACCACTGATCCATCTGGCACGGGAACGCGCATGGATGCTCCGTCTAGCTTGCCTTTCATGTCAGGAAGCACAAGGCCAATTGCTTTCGCTGCCCCTGTAGAGGTAGGAATAATCGATACAGCCCCTGCACGTGCACGGCGCAAGTCGCTATGAGGTTGATCAAGCATTGCCTGATCATTGGTGTAAGCGTGAATGGTATTCATGAAGCCTTCTTTAAGGCCAAAGCTATCACGCAGCACTTTTGCGAAAGGCGCTAGACAATTAGTGGTGCAAGATGCGTTTGAAACAATGAAGTGCTTTTCTGGGTCATAGTCGCCTTCATTTACACCAAACACAACAGTGAGGTCTTCGTTTTTAGCAGGTGCTGAGATAATAACGCGCTCTGCACCAGCGTCAATATGTGCCTTAGCGGCATGGGCATCAGTAAAGAAGCCTGTTGACTCTACAACAAGCTGAACCCCATCTTCACCCCAGCTAAGATCTGCAGGGTTGCGTTCTGCACTTACCTTGACTAGTTTGCCATCGACAGTAAAACCACCATCTACAACCTGAACATCCTTATCAAACTTACCGTGGACTGAATCATACTTTAAGAGATGAGCAAGAGTCTTCGGGTCTGTTAGGTCGTTTACCGAAACAACTTCTACCGCTGGATCTTCCCACGCCACACGAAAAACAAGGCGTCCAATACGTCCAAAGCCGTTAATGCCAATCCTGATCATAGGTGCTTCCCCCTACATGAAAGAAGCGGCGCAACTAGTTAGTTCACCGCAGACAACATATACCGCATAAGTATAGCAAACATAACCATGCTGTTAGCTGCTACAGAACAATAATTTGAAGGTTGCAAATTGTGCAGAAACGCTTTATTGAAGTGCCTTACTTGCAGGTAGTCTCTGTGCGTCCAATATGAGTAAAACCTAAATCGTCCAAAGCCCATTTCGGAAACTCAAACCTTACCGTCATCAGAGGGTCAACTATCTGACAAATACGCAGATTACCTACTAGTGACATTAAGCGCGCAGAATCATTCACGCCTAGCCCTACTGTTTTTGTCAGGAAACTCATCATCATATCGTTTGCTAGCTTGCAGGCTTCATCTACTGTTTCGGCTGATGCGAGCACTGCATAAAGACCCGCATTTTCAAGAAGAGGAGTCGGTAAATTAGGGGCATCTACTACTTGCGCACGGATGGTTACCTCCCCTGATGTTTCTGCCCCGCAGATAAGTACCTCTCCGTCACCCATAACTGCATGCAAGTCACCACAGGCAAAGAGGCCACCTTCTACTTCTGCCTTAAAATAAAGACTTGAACCTTCGGTCGCTAGGCGACAGTCCATGTTTCCCCCGTGCGCGTCCGGCGTGCCTGTTGGCACGGACTTATTTGCAGGAGTCATGCCAATAACACCAACCATAGGATTAATCGGAATATCAAGCTTTCCACGTTCTGTTTCCAAGACTATGTGGTTGTCCTCTTTTTTAAGGAAGGTTCTTTCTGCTTCTGCGATGTGGTCAGCCAACGCACCTGCACCTGGGATGCAGGCCATAAGTGAACTTTCAGCGATTTCAATTTTTAGGATGTCAATTCGGACAATGTCGCCAGGCTTTACCCCTTGAATGTAGACAGGTCCTGTAGCTGGATTAATACGCGACCAATCGAAGGCTTCCATGGCATCATCTTTGGATTTGATTTGTTCTGCGAAGCAATCCATAGTCTCTACAACAAGTACTTCACACTGATCGATAGATATTACCGGTTCATGATTGGGGTCAAATGAATAAATTGCTTTGTCTCTGGCAAGAAACTTGTGCATAATTACCCCCCAGCAATTCTGCGCTTGTTGTTTACAGACTGTCCAAATGCGACAACAATTGCTCATTAATATTGGGTACAAGTATCGCATATTGCCTGTATAATTTCTACCGCTTTTATGAACTTGCTGTCACTGTTATCATGCAGTAATCGCCCTACAGGCATTACGAGTCCAGCGTTATCCTAATTGACCTCATGAGAGAGTAGCCCACTCAAGCCATCCCACAAAAGCCATAATGGGAAAAGTTATTATTATCCAGAAGGTTCCAATAAGCACCAATCTTTGAGCAAGTTTAACACGCCTTCTAGTCTTTTCATCTCTACTACGACGAAGGACATTTTCAGAAGCAAGAACACCTACTAGCATAGTGGTGGAACCATTTATAAAAAAGGGAGGAATAAGTATAGGAGACGCAAAGATAAAAGCCCAAATGAGCACTGTCTTTACAGATAGATGTCTAAGCCATGATGATTTTTCTACTTCATATCCTACGGTAAAATTGTCCACTTCCAAATTTCCTGCAGCGAGTTTTTCTTTCATGCTTGCTAAAATCTCACAATCAAGCCCCGTCAATTCTTTCTCAGTCCTGTTTAACTTTTTGTTAAAGCTTTTTTGTGCACGCCTCAATAAGTGGTCAATTTTTTCATCTGTCGGGGCGTAATCCATTTTCATAGCAAAAAAGGATTCTCTTATAGATAAATACTTTTTCTTGTCTACTCTAAGAGCTCTGATGAAGAGCACTTCGTCGCACTCACCAGGCTTAACGCGCAAATCCTTTCTTTGGTAGATTCTTGATCTATTTAGCGAATTAAGTGGATTCTTCCAAGCAATCAGCCAAAGGAACACAGGTGCTTGAATTGCTATCATGAATAGGGCAAAAAGGAAGGCTCCTAGTACTTCTTGAGGGTAAAAGGTCACTTTCGTTATCCTGCTTCGCTGTTAGTTGGTGCTTGTTTCTCATCAACAACTACAATTGCTTCACCAATGCCTGTTCTTGGGTCAAAAAGTGGCCTAGGTGCATGTGTAGTCATCCTTAGATCCTCCTAATGTTATGCGCTCTAAATTGTTGCGAAATAATATACAAACGTCAATACAAGAAGGCATACAAAGTCTATGCGTGTTCAAGCATGTGAGCTTTAAGGCTCTATAAAGCCAGTCACTGTCCATCACCTCCCTGGCTGCACAAAGACTCTGACACCTGCAAGCACTCTTGAGTAATAGTTGCAGAACACCATTAAAACAAGTTCACTTATTCCTAGACTACAAATTACTTAGACGCATTACTTCCCAGTCAACAGTGACCAGAAGTGTCACCAAGGGTGACCATACCGTGACTGCAAGACTAACTAGCAAAATCAGCATAGCTGCAAACCAACCAATTTTATTGAAATACAATCTCCAGTCAGTTGGAATCATTGGCATAAACAGTTCATTTTTAGGTAAGCTCCAAAAGGAATATATCAAAAATACACTAAATGCAGAGGCACTAATAAGCAAAGGCACATTTATCCAGGCATCTGTCAAAAAGCTGCCTGTACTAGTCACATACCAGTAGTACAATTTTGGCAATTGCTTAGTGTAAGTAAAATATGCAAGCACGACAACAGGAGCAAGACAAAGCGTTTGCAAAAAAACAGAAACCAAGAGTGCTATTTTCATACCCAATGATAGTACTCTTGAAAATGTCAGTATAATTAAGGCGCAATGAATACCCATAAGCATAACACCAAGAAAGTAGAAAGTCAGTATACTTTGCGCATGAGGAGCAACAGTCCAGTAATCTACGGACGTCTCAAGTGACTCAAGAAGATTAACTGTCCACATAAGAGCAATCGCCATAATAGACCCTGCTCCAGTAATAGCGGTAGCCATAAGTGGTCCCGTCTTAACGATGCTGCCTAGTCCGCATTTCGCAAAGTAAAAAACCACGCAATAAGACATTGAAGCCAAAAGACTAAGCAGAACTATGACAAACAGGAGGCCAGGCCGACCACTTTGAAGTGCTCCAGCCTCAACGTAGAGAGGTAAAGGATGAATAGCCCAAGCCTGGCGCATAAGCACAATTATGGCCTGAATGGAAAGGAGTGCAACCGTAATCATTAAGCCGATTTTAATTCCGCTGCTATTCTTTTTATACTCTTTAATTATTTCCACAACAATTTCTCTTCCACTATCTCAGTCTGCTTTGAGCTTTTTCTGACCATTTTGCTAGTCTTACACTACTTGCCGCCGTTGCACTTGCCTTACTTCTTAAGTAGTTGAATATTTCAAATTCAAAGCCCGTCATTCTAGCCCCGCTAACTCGTAAGCCATTCATTGGTATTGTCACTGTGCTCGGTGAACGTCCACAACGAAAATGAAAAGCATACCTTGCTTGTGCATCAAAACTAATTGTTGCGTTGACTAATCGGTTGCGCTGCGAACCAGCAATAGCTACCCCTGGAGCACTCGAATCAACAACCATTCCTGCAGTATCTCTAACTGATTTACTTTACAAATCTGCCGTACACCCTTTGTTAAGAGCTTGCCTGAAAAAACGTGACTCTCCAAGAAAGAATCTACACCTTACTTCTGCACTTAGCGGGGCTCGGGAGTCCTTCAAACAGTGATAGCTTCTCCGAAAATCGGAAAGTAGAAAATCACATCATTGTCACTTGCTCGAGACATAAACAGTTCATATACAGGATTGGAGTCAGGCCCACTTGCGTTATGCAGCACGATGCGATACAGGCTCATATCAGCTCTCTCATCGATACGGGGCATGAGAAATCTATCGTCTGGACTGATATCATCAATCATAATTTCTTCAACTCTAAAAACACCCTCAAAGGGCGCAAGGTGCTCTTCGCCATGGCCAATTCTAAAAGTCATGTCCGAATTGAAAGTATAATTCATGCGCTGCTCATCAATGACGGACAAAATCTTTCTAACAGTCACTGTCTCCTTGTAGGTAGGCCAGTAAATAATCACATCGCTGTCGTCCACACGAGACATAAGCAGCTCAAGGTGTGGCTCAGAAATAGCAGTATACCCTTCCAAATTACGGGCAGAGATACGAAATAGTCCAGCATGAATGCGCCCATCAATACCTTGCATGTGCTGTCTATAATCTGTATCAATATCATCTAGTGTGATTTCTTCAACCTCAAAAGTGCCAATGTAGGGTAAGATTTGTGATCTAACATGCCCAATACTAAAAGTCATATCCGAATTGAAGATGAAGGCAACCTGTTCTTCAAATTGAAGAGGAGAGAAAATCACGTCAGCATCTCTACGTGCCTCTATTTCTATATATGTCCCTGTAATTGCATCAAGAATTTCGAGATTTGCCTCACTCGCCAGTTGTTGTTCGAAAGTTCTCGCAGGGCTATTGTCTTCTTGCCTATCGACAATTTCACCTGCTATCAAAGCACCTAACACTAAAAGCATAATGACACTTGCGATAATAAGTGCAATTCTTAAGAAAAATGTTCGACTTCTCTTTCGCTGTCCGCATTTTTCTTCAGTGGCTACAGTGTGCTCATTAGGGCTCATGTCACTCTTGTACTTTTCGTGCAGTTACAGCTTGATCGAGCGTATTAATGATTACATCATCCCTCTCATTAATAACACGAATCCAAGCTAACTCAAACATTGGTAGATATATCACTACATCATCGTCACTTATATGCGACACAAATAGCTCAAATCCACGCACAAACCCCTCACCTCGGAAGTCAAGTAACTTAATACGATATAGGCTCTCATCTCCCCTCTCGCTAATACCTGGCATGAGCAGTTTGGTGTCCTCGTCAATATCGTCAAGCGTAACTTGTTCAGGACTAAGAATTCCTTCATGTAACACTTGAGCAGAGTCCACTGCTTCAATTCTAAAGCTCGCATCTGGATTGAAGGTGTAGCTTCTTCGTTCATCACTTTGCAAGGATACAAAGGTACCATTTGAACTGTCGTAACTCTTCTCATCAAAGTACGTCCCAGCAATAACCTCTACCAAGTCAAAGTCGACTTCTAGTGCTTGTCTAGTCTTTACGACACGAGAAGTTTCTGCCTCAGGAATTCCTTTGCGAATAGGAGTATAGAAAATTGTATCGTCATCATTTGCACGAGACACAATCATCTCAATTTCTGAGAAGCCATGAAGACTGCTTTCATCATGCATAACAACACGGTACCAGTCTGTATTGAAGCGCTCTTCAGCATATTTCATAAGAAGCCTGTCATTAATGCTTACATCAGCGAGAGATATCTGTTCTGCGTCAAAAGTTCCCCTAAAAACAGTTACATACTCTCTTGCATCATACCTATTCCCACGATCAAACGTGTAGCCCATTCTGTTAAAATCAGCTCTGAAAGTTCCCTCAAGAGTAAACGTGTAGATAATACTAGCTCCGTGCTCAGGCATATCGTCAAACTCAATGGGAATAAAAGGTGAGTCTCCGTTACCATAGGTGTAATAGCCCTCAACCCACTCGTATGTACCGGCAATAGTAAGAATTGCCAGAGGGTCGGTTTTAAAAATTGGGTCTATTTCTTGTACTTCGCCAGCGGAACAACTACTTAGGATGAGTAGACATAAGGATACCAACAAAGCAATAATCGCCATCTTGCCGTATGCACTTTGACTTTGCACAGTGCTAAAGCGAGGTTTTGTTTTTGGGTTTTTTGAAACTGCCAAAATCACAAACTTCTCCAGGTACCCTTCCTTGGCTCTTAGCTCATTTTATCAGAGCCTAAACTTGTATTTTGAATACATCATTCTCCCCAGCCTCTCACTAGATTAAGCCCAGCATAAATAGCACTATTACCCAGAAGAACATAGCCACTATAAACGCTAAGGCTAAACAGATTACCGCTACATACCATCTGGCCTTGTTTAGCTGAAGGCTCATTTTTTCCTGAAGTGAATACTCTGAAAGAAACAAATTGTTTCTTGGCAGATCCCAAAAGGCAAACATCATAACTATGCAGAAGAAAAACGCATTTACCCACAAAAGATTATTTATCTGTGTGGGGTACTCAGAAGAAAGCAGGTTGTACATATACACTAGATATATTTGTTCATGATAGGTAAGGTAGGCAAGAGCAGCAATGGGAAATAAGCTCAACAGCTTTACAACAATAACAAGAATAAGCAGCCCTTTCGTAACCGCAGAAAAGACCTTTCGAAATGTAAATATAACCAGGCCGCAATGGATGGCTGTAACTATAATGCTAAAGACGAAAAAGCAAGTACTGAAAAAGCATGGGGAGAAATTGCTACCGAATCTTCCAAAACTATCTCCAGCGCGTAAAAAGGATTAATTAGGTGCATTACAGTAATTGCCATAATAGAGACTACTCCAGAACAAGCGGTGACAGTAAGCGCTCTCGTACTAACTGCTCTACCTAGCGCACCTTTTAGGAAGTAGAAAAATACACCATAGCATACAGAGGCGAGCAAACCCAGAAATAACGCAAAAAAGAAAGCTGCAGGATACCCAATTTGAAACGCCTCTTCATAGATACGGAGTGAAATATCAGGGGACTCCAAAGGCGCGACCCAATATATTGTAATCGCTTGCAAATAAAGGATTGCGATGGTTGTCACGAGGCTAAGCTTAACTCCATAAGAGTACTTTGTTAGCGTATTCATACGTGCTACTGTATCTGTCTAACCATTATAAATTCATCCAGAACACTTACATAAAGCACTACTTCATCCGAAGTCTTTGAGCGCAACATAAACAATTCAAGCTTGGGTACAGACTCGAGACCAGTAAGATTGTAAGCAAAAATACGATACCATTCTGTATTGTCACTTTTAAGAAAGCTAGGCGTGTCAAGCCAGTCGCTTATGTCAACGTCATCTATTTCAATCCTTTCTGCTTCGAAGACTCCTTCATAGAAATTTGTACTTCGATTTAAAGTGTGTTGAACTCTAAACGTCATATTGCTCCGGAAAATGAAAGTCATACGTTCGTCAACATCGATAGTTAAAATTTCTCCGGTGGAACCGCTATAATGTCCCTTCTCTGTGTATGAGCCAATAACAGGCTCAATTGTGTCGAAGTTAACCTTATCAGTAGCTAAAACCTGCCTGACAGTCATGGCCGACCTAGTACTAGGTGAGTAGAAGATTCTTTCACTATCATTAAGATAAGCCATAAACATCTCAGACTCGAAATAGCGCTCAGGTCCAAAGTCATCAATGAAGTATAGAGTAACGCGATACAGTCCTGAGTTAGCATGAATATCGATGTAGGGCATAAGCTGCCTCTTGTCAGCATCTATCTCGTCAATTGTGATTTCTTCCACTTCAAAAGTGCCTTCAAAAATGTGCTCAAAACGCTCGTCAAAAGAAAACCTATTTGTAACTTCTCTAAATTCAAATGATCCGTCCAAGTTGAAGATGTAAACCATCCGATCATCAGACTCGGTCGGAGTAAAGGTCGCTTCGGGCTCGTTACTAGCAAAGTAATAAAGACCCAGTTCATCATAGACACCAGCAATGATATCAATTGCTGCTGGACTACTATTGTTGCCAGAAAAGTCCTTGACATTAAATGCAACCCAGACTCCTGCCGTAGCGAGGGCAATGAATGCAAGAGTGACAGCTATTACTAATCTGTAAATATTCCCATTTTTCATAATTGCCTCTACCTCTAGCTGCTTGATTGACACTATAGATTTCTCCAAGCACTGGTTCTGACAGGATGAGGAAAGGAAAAAGTCTCCACTCCTCCCTGAAGCCCACGCATAACCATTCTAGTTTGATACTGTATTGCTATACGGACTAGGCGAGATCCCGAGTGCCCAGTATGCCTTGCCACTTCTCGAGCGTATTTAAACCTGTGTCTTGACTGGTGCAAATGCCAAATAGTAGTTCCTTCAATCACTCCCTTGTTAACTGCCTGGAAAGTTCGCCACTCTGTCATAAGAGAATATTCCCTGTGGCTCGTCCTTTCCCATACTCGCACAGGTAACACTTGTGGAGTTTGCACATGGTGTCCTTGACCCAGAGGAATCTCTCGACAATCTCTCGCGTGGTCCCTATCGCGCGCCTGTATTATTCTTGACCTCAAATTCGTCTGGTTACTTCCAGGACGTCCATCACCTAGCATAGTCTGAGCTCTTCTAGTTTGAGCGTCAGAGCCTGTCTCTCCTCTGTTGATACGAGTGGTTTGCTCTTGGATCCTTCTGGCAGTATTATTTGAGGAAATTCCTTGCCTTTGTGTCAGAAGAACACGATAATTAACTGCAGTTCTACCAACCATTGCATAAGGAATCCTCACTGCAGCACCTGTAGCTACACTTACAGATCGTGAAGGTGCACCAAATCTTCCAGGCACTGCAGTATGCCCACTTGGGTCTAACCAATTAAGTGGGTCATTAGCTACGTAAGTATATAAGTTATGAGTCCTTGGGTCTTCAGAGGTTCCAAGTACAGAGTCTCTTGATATGAATCTACTTAGGTTTAG
>Ga0123352_10000018_pt1 | contig 166996 bp, 137 predicted proteins | sample TergutLab28metaG_FD_89700 | JGI IMG/M metagenome (GOLD analysis project Ga0123352, IMG submission 89700) | Labiotermes labralis P1 segment gut microbial communities from Petit-Saut dam, French Guiana - Lab288 P1 | ecosystem: Host-associated > Arthropoda: Insects > Digestive system > Gut ...
CACCGCCGCTCGGTTCTCTACATTATTTATAGTCGTTGCCGTACTCTGGCCTACAACTCCACCTACGTTGTTGCGACCTCTAACAGCACCCTCGATTATTACATTCTCTATCACCGCGCCGTTCGTTGCACGGAATAAGCCCACGTTGTCTTCTACTGTACTGTTGATATTTAAAGTTATTATGTGTCCATTGCCGTCAAAAGTCCCCCTAAATGGACTCCAATCACTGCCTATACCAAAAAACATAAACTCATTATTAAGATTAATATCGCTTCCAAGTCTATATGCCGCAAATATTGAGTCCACACCATTAATCGTCCATCCATTTGCAATAGCTTCGTATACATATAAAAAATCATCAAGATTCATAATGATAAATGGATCTTCAACGGTTCCAAAACCATGAATAAATCCATCATCAAAAGACATGATGATTTCTAATGGGTATAGCGGATATAACGGGTATAATTCGTACTCCTCTTCTTCCTCTTCCTCAATATCTATGTAATCTTCATCGTAATCTCCATTTTCATCATCTTCGTCTGATTCATTCTCAGGAGTATCCGATGTTTCGCTATTTTCACTATTCTCCAATTGTTCATTTTCATTGTTATTTTCTTCTAGTTCTCCTGAAAAGCTGATTCCTTCGCTTAAAAAATCTGCAAGGTCTAAGTCATTCAGCCATTCCGCTACTATTGCTTCTTGAAAAGCCCTCATTTGGGCATGTGCGGAAAAAGGTGTTATGGTTGGAGCTACCATGCTCATAACCAACACAAAGCATAAAATCTTTTTGTACATATTTGTAACCTCCTATGTTTTTCGTGTTATCTTCTCGTTTGTATGTTTATTATCATTGATGTCGTGAGATAACAAGAGCATATATCATAAATAATTATAATATTTGACAGGAAGTTGTTCAATTTAAGGATATCGTCTTTTTTCGATTTTTATATATGCCTGTCTTAAAACATTAAAAGCTTATTTCCATATTAAACGGTTTGTCTGCAGAATCAAAAAGTTGATCCGATTTCAAGCTTCTAGCTGGTCTTGCTCACTAGCTCTAACCCACCGAGTGTCAGAGACCCATCGAGCAAGACACAAGAACAATCGAAATTATCAGATAAGAACCTAAAACTTTATAAAAAGGAGCTGTTGCTATCTCTGTAAAAGTGAATTAGCAGCAGCTCCTTTTGGAAATTATTTTATAAATCCACTATATAGCGGATTTACTACAAAACTATTTTAAGTCATAATTTCCAAAATTTATTGCAAACTGATATTTTGCGTGATATACTTAGAACCTAGTAATTACAAGGGTTTGCGAGGAATTTGCTATGTGCTGTCTAAGGTTCAACCTTTTTGTATGAAAATGCAGAAATATCTATAAAATTGATATGAGGAGGGTTGTACTTAAAGTAATTTGCATTTTTTCATTTGCTTCTTGGAAAAAAATATCATTATTACTTTGAAGGAGGGGCACAAGTAATGAAGAAGTCTCTACATATCAGGAAAGTCTTTACCGCACTCTTATTGGCACTGGCACTGGTTTTTCCAACCGTATCCCTTTGGGATATAAATTTATTGGCAGCTTCCGATGAAGCCGGGTTTGTTTTAGCAAACTTGGATGGAGATTGTATCTCGACAGGCTATGCGGCTGACGCTTTTGAGGTTGACATTTTGCCTTTTGAAGCTTTCGGCGGTTTTGAGCCTGTTCCCTCAAGCGGTCTTATCGGCAATATTGTGCGAACTTGGGGTTCGCAGTTTGCACTAAGTTCTGCCGCGGAATGGAATATTGCACAAAACCCAAGCGGCAGTTCGACCCATATTGTTCCCGCCAATATTATTGTTAATAGCACAATCGGCTTCGAGGCTGACCCGAATGCCCTTGCGGCATATAGGAGGGATGAACGTGGTGCGCTTACCCTTGCACCCGGCGTTTTAACAGCCACTTATGAAACAGCTCCTTTTGCTGTTAATAATTTTACACATATGATAAATTCTTTCGGGGCGGACACCCCTGACGGTACTTGGATTGAAGTTTGGGTAAGAGTTGGGCGCAGCAGCGATGATTTGGCAACTATCGCCTGGCTTCCCGTTAACTACCCTGCAACTATTCCCGCTCACTTATCGGCAAATACTCACAGTGCTGCCAATGTAGCGGACGGGTTCCTCACCTCCGGCAGATGGAGTCCTTTTTCACAGAATTTTGAGCAAGGAATAAGAAGAACCACTTCCACCAACGCTATAGCGGGAGGAGCACAGCAGGCTACGGGCTCTCTCATAGTTTCGGGTGCCCCCGCTAATGTTGTGCAATACAGGGTTACTTTACATAGGGACAGTGCAGCTATTGACTCTCCTGTTGTACGCCAAGTTCACGGCACAACCAGAAATGCACAGATTGATTTAACTTCTCAGCCTAAAGAGTTCCCTGAGTATGAATTTCCGGCAAGAAGTTTTAACGGTCAATCCTTCCCGGGCGGAAATACCGCTCAATTTGCAACTGTAGACGATATTCTCGCCTACCTCGCCGCCCGCCCCATTGATATGGACAGGCAAGGCTGGAACAGGGGCTCAGGCGATACTTCTGTAGTATTGTCTCCGGGCACGGGCACCGGTATTTATCTCCAAGGGTTCCCTATGCGCTCTCAACAGGCAACGGGACCTATACTTGGCGGCGTTAACTGCTCTGCCGTTACCATTGGTATGATTGCCAACGGCTTTTTGAACATGGAAGGGATAACCCCTCTGAGACCTATGGAGGAAGTCGGGCTTAATTTGTTTGACTATCAGCTTAACGGCTTTGGAAACTGGCAGTTTTCCGTTGCGGGAGCAGGTACATACGGGCTTCGCGCTCATGTTGAATATAATGACAGGCACGCAACCGACAATAATATTATGATGGAGACCATACTCAGGCATCTCGTATCAGGTCATGCTGTAGGACTCTCTCTTCAATTTTCAAGCGTTTCCAACGCTCCTCATTTTATACCGAGAACGGACGGAACAACGAGCGGGCATTTAATAGTGCTCTTGGGCGTCGTTCAAAGAAGCGGCAATTGGTATGTTATAGTTTATGAGCCTTGGGCAGGTTCCGGTGCTAACGCCAACGACCGTGTTTACCGCGAATTTCCTATGGAAAACCTTGTAAACGCTATGAGATTTTCAGGTGCAAACGGCACCCACAATATAATTTATGTTGTTAAGCCGGGCGTTGAGCCGGGAGCGGGCACTGCCGCCCCTATACGGCTTGAATCTCACCTTATACCGGTTGCCCCGGGCGAATTTGCCCTTTCTACCGATGGTACTACTGCCGGTATAATCGCTATAGGCGGTATGGACCGCGGTCAAATTGGCGGCCCAAGCGGCTTTATTGCTTATACAACCAACCCTGCTTTCAATTTTATGGGCACAACTATAAGTAACCCGCACGGACAGGCAGGTACTAAATTCAGATACCTTCCTATCGGGAATACTGTGCGTTTTGGTTATGATGCACATATTTCGCCTGTACAGCCATTTACCCATGAACAGCTTACTGATCCTAATTTCCGCATGTACATAATGATGGGTAATGGCTTTACTCATGTTATTGACAGCACCAGAGTGCCTTCCGTAGGTGATTTATATCCCGAGCTGCGCTCACCAGGCGGACAGTTTAGAGTAAATAACCCGTTACGTACAGTTGCACCTAATGCCATCTCTCTTTCTGTAGGCACTACAACTATCGGCACAATAAGAACAGGGCTTGAAGCCACTTTAGGCAGTCAGTTTGCCATTTTCTCATCCGGCACAGTGATTAACTCCGTTGCTGACTTTAACGGGGCAACACCAAAAGCTGACAGCGGGATTTTGGCTAACGGTGATTTTATCGTTGTAGTAAACAGCGGTCAAACCATATTTGCAAGGTTTGAAATAGACTATTTCGGTTTAGGTTTTGAAAATTCAGGCGTAGGCGAGACTGTAAGGCTTGATTTGCATAACTTTACACAAGACGGCAGCCCGAATTTCCACCCTTGGAGCAACCCTCTTACAGGCTGGAGCGGCACAGGCAGAGTAGTTTATACTGCCGCAAGCGTAGCAAACGTAGGCGGCACGGTGGTGCATGCATTCCCGCTAAACGCGACAGATACACAACTACGCAGCTTTGCTACCAACGATTATGCAAATATCGGCTTGAGATTTGTTGAAGCTGACGGCGGCTCCCCCGGCGGTTTTAGGCTAATACCTTACAGCACTACAGGAGAAATAATGCCTTGGAGAGGCGGTCTTGTTAGAATAACGGCAACTATTGACGCCGATAATTCAAGTGACCCCTTTGACGGTGAATCGAGAAGTTTCTATGTACGAATCCTCGGAGGCGGTCCCGGTGCAAACGGCGCTAACATGCATATTGGCGAATACGAAACCGGTAATTTAATCACCCCATCATTTACTTGGGGAACATTTAGAGTACCTGTGGTGGATGAACGGACTTATAACCTTAATTTCAGCAATACCCAAGTACTGCCCGGTCCATCCATCAATATTACGGGCAGACCTCTTGCACCAATAACCTTCCCTTATACTCCGCACCCAACTGACCGCCCTCATTGGACATTTAACACAACTTGGGACGGTTCGGTATACACTTTTGCAACAAGTACCCGCGTAAACTGGTTCTGGCAGCCTGATGACGGGGTGCGCCAAGCTGTGCCTTTGGATGCTAACCATGGTTATGAATTCCAGCCGGGCACGGTTTATATAGCCGAGCTATTTCTTGCAAGCGCAATGCATCCGACCAATACAACTTGGATGAATATGCCTGCGGCAGGAGCGGCTTTTGATGCTTTTATAGATAATATAGCAGGGGTACCAAACCCCGGTGAGAATGGTATTGCAAACATTGAATTTTCGAGAAATGCAAACCACCTTCTTCTTGCCACTATTACATTTGAACAACTGCCGGGTACACGCCCCTCTCCCGGTCCCATTGACCAGTTAGGTTTTGAGCACTCCGATGTTGGCGAAACGGTAGAGCTTACTTTCTACGATGTTACACGTGACGGTTCACCTAATTTCTATCCGTGGGCTAACAGGCTTACGGGCTGGAGCGGTCCCGGGCGCGTTGTTTACACGGTTACAGGTATAGCACCTACTGCGGTAGCACTTGTTGATGATAATTTGAACGTAGTCTCCTCCAACGAAACAGGGCTTATTATGCCGTGGAGAGGCGGCACAGCAGGCGGTGAAGCTATAACGGCAACCGTAACCGCTACCATTGAAGCTGATGATTCCAACGACCCGTTTGACGGATTATCGATAAGCTATATAGTACAACCGCGGGCGGGCGGCTTTGCGGCACTTGGCAACCCCGGATATGCAATACGTGCAAACGAAGGCTTCACATGGGGTTCATTTGCAAACCCGGCTGTAGGTGAGCAAGCTTTCAGCGTAGCTTTCAGCAATACTGCAGCTAATGCTTTTATTCCTTTTGGCGGCGGTTCGATACCATCCGACGCTAATGTTGTATTCCCATATACTCCGTATACTAACGAACGTCCATTATTCGTATTCGGGCAAACGTGGGACGGTACCCCTTACAACGGCGGTGTAGCTCACGGTACACGTATTGCTTGGTTTAGGGAATTATCCGGCGGCGGCAGAGAGCAAGTGCCTCAAGGGCATCACTTTACTGCCAACACAGTTTATATTGCGGAGCTTACTTTAGCGTCAAACATGACTCCCGCTAACAATACTTGGATTAACTTCCCGGTGGGCGTTCCCGTAGGCAATACTTTTGCCTCGTTTATATCCAATGCCCGCGGGCTTCCTATTATAGGGCAAAATGGTGTAAGAGACTTTGAAGTATGGCAAGGCAACCCTCTCGGCACGGGCAATCTTGGCTGGAATGTGACTTTCAGGCTGACTTTTGACCCGTTGGATGAGCCTGTCAGGCCAACTTACCCCTTAACCGTTTTGGCAAACGCAGGCGGCACGGTGGCTGATGATGCAGGGGGTATGATTGCGGCAGGAATGCCTGTAAGCGTACTCGCCACGCCAAATACAGGCTATCAATTTGATAGCTGGACAGTTGCAGGGGCAACCATTACGGGAGGCAACACCGCTAACCCTGCCGTGCTTGTTATGCCTTCAAACGCCGTGACTTTAACGGCTAATTTCGAGGGGATTCCGCCAAGTGTAACGGGGGTTGCCGTATCTCCTGCGGCTATCGAGGTCGAAGTTGGTACAACACAGCAATTCAGTGCCACCGTGGAAGGCGCGTTCAGCCCATCTCAAGGTGTAATTTGGAGGGTATCCGGCTATGATTTTGCACAGACCGAGATATCCGCCAATGGCTTATTATCTGTATACACAGGGGAAACTGCGGCGACCCTTACTGTTACTGCTACATCTATGGCGGATTCGGCTCATTCGGATACTGCTACAGTAACTGTGACAAATGCGCCTCCCGCGCCTGTTTACAGTATATCCCTTAACGTAAGTGGAACTCATATATTCTCTTCCGCTACTGTTGGGTACGGAGCGCAGTCTCCTTTAACTGTTAATATAACCAATACGGGCAATCAGCCCACAGGCGGCTTAAATGTAGTCATTAGCGGTGATGAGGCAGCCTTTACATTGTCACAGATTGGCCTGATTAACGGCGTAGCCGTTGGAGGTTCCGATATTTTAACGGTTACGCCGGCAGACGGTCTCTCAGCGGGTGAGTACACCGCCCTTATAACAATAAGCGGAGTAAATGTATCACCACAATCATTTAACGTGGTGTTTACTGTCACTCCCCCACCTGCTTTCCCTGTAGGCTTTGCGGCAAATGGGGTTATGCAAAACGGCATAACAGCAACAGGTGCTATTGCGCCGACAGGCAATCAAGAAGCGGGTACACCAATTACTGTTACCGTAACCCTTTTAGGTACTGCAGGCGTGGCAGGCACTCATACAATTGGGCTTACCAGCGCGTCGGGCGTAGTAATAACTCCGCCTGAAACTATAACAAGAGCTGTTACAGCCGGTGAATCGTTAATGGCAGGTACCGATACCCCTACATTTAACTTCACCATGCCGGCAGCAGCTGTAGGTGATTTAACGGTGGTTCATACATTCGCCCCCTCCAATGTAACTGTAACAATACCCGTTACAGGGGTTACAATCTCCGGTATGAATGTCAGCAGTTTAAACATTGGTCACACACTTGGGTTAAGCGCAAATATAGTACCGGTTAACGCCACTAACCGCACTGTTACGTGGCAATCAAGCAATCCGGCAGTTGCTACAGTTAACGGCGGAGTTGTAACGGCAGTTTCTGCGGGCAGTGCAATTATTACGGTTAGCACAAGCGACGGCGGGTTTAGCGCAACTGTTGTTGTAAATGTAGTACCCGCGCCGCCGCCTTCGGATATCGGTCAAGGCGATGATTCAAGCGGCAGCGATGGCTGGCAGCCTCCCGCGCAGCCACAGCAACCGTCGCAGCCTCCCGCAACGGCTACAGCTACGCAAAACCATACAAATATCCAAAATCAGCTTGCCCGAATCCCCGCGGGGGATGTAAATGCGGTTGTTACCTTAACTGCATCTGCGGCAACTAACAATATACTCCTTCAAGGCTCTTCCTTGAACTCTTTGGTTCAGGCGGGCGTTCCTTTAGCCGTTCGTTCTGCAAACGGAGCGGTTGAGCTTGAACTACCTGTAACGTTCTTAAGTGAATTTCATAGAAGAGGCACCGCAAACGGCAGCTTTGAAATCACTGTTGTTCCCGGTCAGGCAGGCAGCAATCTTGCAGCTTTTGACATCAGCTTTAGAGCACGCAATAACGAAGTTGCGAGATTCCAAAACTCTTACACCATCACTGCAAACTTGGATGGTCTGCTCACTGCCAATATGAACCGCATGCGAGTCATTGCTATGGAAAACGGGCGCAATATTGGCGGCGCATTCACTACGGGCGCACTCTTTGAGTTTGAAGCCAGAGCAGCAGACAATTTCACCATAACTCATTTAGGTGACCTTAGACGGATTAATGTGCAGCTAGACACATTCACTATCAGAGATTTAGCAGGAAACGGACAGACACTAACGATGGATGTTCTTCCTGTTATTCAGAACGACCGCACATTACTGCCTATACGTTTTATGGCATACGCCTTAGGTGCGGAGGTTGATTGGAATTCGGTTACCGCAGAGGTTACCCTAACATTAGACGGGGAGAGATTAACCTTTGCAATCGGCGAAACGGCCCCTGGAATGGACGTTCCGGCACAAATTATAAACGAGAGAACGATGGTGCCTCTAAGGTTCATAAGTGAATTCTTCGGCGCAACCGTTACCTGGGACGAAGCTGCAAGAAATATTGAGATTGTAAGATAAGCATTATAAAAGCTCCGAAGCGCACGTAAGAACGGAGCATGGCGTAAAAAGACCTCCTATCGCAGATTAAAGCGGTGGGAGGTTTTTTGTGTGCTTTGCCGAAAGATTATAATTGATGGTATATAGTCAACCCAAGCGTCAAATAAGGCAACGTATTCCGCAGTGTCCAGTCAACGTGGTACAAAAAAGTAGCGGGCTGACAGTAAAAACATATTGTAAGAATGCGGGCATGAGTTTATTATCGTGCATAACGACTTGCATCACCCTGTTAATTCTGTCAAATCGCCATGAAAATATTAATTTTCACTTCAGAATAGATTTCAGTTGACTTAGAGTTTTGGAAAATCTGTGGTATATACTGTTTCAAGCTATGTGTATTTTGTGGCAGTACTAGGGATAATTGCAATGCTTCCAAATGGATTACCGCCGAAGAAGCCGCCGTTAAATCCGCCTTGGTTGCCAAATCCGAAAGTGCCGTATCCGCCTGGAGTTCCAGGACCGATGCAGCTTGAGCCTATAGCACAAGCAGGTGCCATGCCAACATCGCAAAGAAGTCTTACACAATTAGCGTCGCAGCTAACTAAAACACCTGTAAAGCCAGAGCCTGACATACCGCCGCTAGTAGTATAAATTGTAACTGTTTGCCCGATATGACGACACATTGACTCTAAACATAATGCGAAACCTTCCATCATAATTTTTGCCTCCTTATATTTTTTAATACCAAAGGCTTGGTATCTAGTGTATTTTATGTAAGGAGGACAGCTTGTGTTACAGGTTGGCAATATTTTTTTGTACGAGTTTATTCATCTTCGCGAAGCTCCCCTCTAAGCTTCCCAAGAGCCTCCTTAATCTTTTTCTCAACGCCGTTTTCCGATGGGAAATAAAACTGCTTGCCAACCAATTCATCAGGCAAATACTGCTGCTTAACATAATTTCCCGGGAAAGAATGGGCGTATTTATAGCTTTCACCATGACCTAATTCTTTTGCCCCTTTATAGTGAGCATCTTTAAGATGAACCGGTATACTTGCTATGCTTGTGTTTTCAACCTCTGCAAGAGCTTTGGAAATACTGGCGACAGCCGTATTGCTCTTAGGGGCACAGGATATATAAGCAACAGCTTGAGCCAATATAATCATACTTTCAGGCATACCTATGAAATTTACAGCCTCTGCCGCTGCCATCGCCACTAAAAGAGCGTGAGGGTCTGCATTACCCACATCTTCCGAGGAGCAGATTACTATGCGCCTGGCAATAAACTTAGGATCTTCCCCAGCATAAATCATTCGTGCAAGATAGTATATTGCCGCATCCGGGTCGGAGCCTCGCATGCTTTTAATAAAAGCTGAGATAGTGTCATAATGACTATCACCGCTTTTATCGTAATTAACGGCACGTTTTTGAATGCATTGCTGGGCTACTTCTATATCTATTATAATTTTTCCATCTTTACTTGGCTCCGTGGTTAAAACCGCAAGCTCAAGAGCATTTAATGCCGCACGGGCGTCACCTGCGGCTATATCCCCAAGAAAATCAACACTTTCATCGGTTATTGTGAAATTATAATTCCCAAGCCCGCTTTCCTTATCGGTTATAGCTTTATTTAGTATACTCTTAATATTTTCATTAGTGAGCCCTTTTAGCTGAAATATAATCGAGCGTGACAAAAGTGCCTTGTTTACCTCGAAATAAGGATTTTCAGTGGTTGCACCTATGAGAACCAGCGTTCCATCCTCAACATAAGGCAAAAGAGTGTCCTGCTGGCTTTTGTTAAAGCGGTGAATCTCGTCAATAAACAATATCGTCCTTGCGCCGCTTAGAGATAAGGCTGATTTAGCTTCCTCCACAACGGCTTTTATATCCTTTATCCCTGATGTAGTTGCGTTAAGCTGGCTGAAATTGCCCTTGGTAGTATTTGCTATAATCTTTGCCAAAGTAGTTTTCCCTGTGCCCGGCGGTCCGTACAATACAATACTCGAAAGCTTATCCGCCTTAATCGCTCGGTAAAGAAGGGTCCCCTTTCCCACTATATGTGCCTGTCCTTCAAAATCCTCAAGGGTTTTAGGGCGCATACGGTAAGCTAGAGGGGCTTCTTTTTCCAACACTTTTTCACGTTGATAATCAAATAGATTCATAAAAGCCTCTGGTAGAATAATAATTTTTCTGCTATAATTATAACATAACGACATCTTTAACTCGACTTTTCATTTTGAAAAGTCTCGTTGCACCTGTCTGTTGAAATCCTTCGCATTGCTCAGGATTTCTTGTTATGTGCATATTATAACATATACCAACAATCAAAGGATAGATAAAATATGATTTTTGAATATAATGTCCCTACGCCTAAAGAAAGTTTTTATAATATAACAACCCAAGTCCGGGAAGCTATTGCTAAAAGCGGTGTAACAAACGGCATAGCTGTTGTTTTTTGCCCACACACAACAGCAGGGATTACTATTAATGAAAATGCTGACACTGATGTAACCCCTGATATGCTTTTGGGCTTAAACAAAGCCTTCCCTGACCGCCCGGAGTTTCGTCACGGCGAAGGTAACTCTGCGGCACATCTTAAAGCGACTGCCGTTGGTTCAAGTGTTACAATCATAATTGCAGGCGGCAAGCCTATGCTGGGCACATGGCAGGGCATATTTCTTTGCGAATTTGACCCGCCAAGAAATCGAAAGTTTTATGTGAAAATATTATGATAGAATATAATCTTGTGCGTTCTAAGCGAAAAACCGTAGGTATTTATATCCGCGCCTGCAATGTAGAGGTTCGCGCCCCCATAAAATGCCCTAAAACAGAGATTGATAGATTTATGGCTTTAAAGGAAAACTGGATAGTGGAAAAACTTGCCTTGTCAAAAAAGCAGACCGTGTTAAAAGAATCCTTTGCCTTAAATTATGATGATATGATAACCCTGCGGGGGATTAAATATCCGATTACGGCAAAAACTGGAGCATATGCCGGCTTTAATAGTGAGTTTTATCTCCCGCCCGGCTTGGAATCTATGCAAATCAAGGCTGCCTGTATAAAAATTTATCGCCGGCTTGCAAAGGACTATATAACCGAAAGGGCAGCTGTATTTTCTAAACAAATGGGAGTCATTCCGACGTCAATAAAAATAAACAGTGCTAAAACCCGCTGGGGCAGCTGCTCTGCACAAAAAAGCCTTAATTTTTCCTGGCGGCTAATTATGGCTTGTGATGATGTTATTGACTATGTTGTTGTTCACGAATTAGCCCATATAAGGCAAATGAACCATTCGGCAAAGTTTTGGATGGTTGTGGAGGATGTGCTGCCAGACTATAAAGAACGCAAAGCGCGGCTTAAGGATATGCAAAAACAGCTTTATTGCGAAGATTGGGGGTAAATTGTGGTTGTGTTAACCTTATATTTTTCCGCAACAGGAAATACGAAATATATAGCCAAATTATTCAGCCGCAAAATGGGCGCGAAATGCTTATCTATCGAGGCTGGTACGGACTTTGCCTGTGAAATAAAAAACCATGATATAATAGCTTTTTGTTACCCTATATACGCCTCACGGGTTCCCCGCAATATGCGGGAGTTTGTGGCTAAGCACATAACAATGCTTAAGGGCAAAAAAATCATCATTTTAATAACCCAAATGATGTTTTCCGGTGACGGGGCAAGAGTATTTACAGATATGTTTGAGGAGCGTGCAGTAGAAGTAATTTATGCCGAGCATATAAATATGCCTAATAACGTGGGAAATATCCCGTTTTTGCGAAAACCTGGGGATAAAGCCATACATAAGAAAATTAAAAAAGCAAAGAGAAAAACTTTGCAAACTTGTGACAATATTAAAAAAGGCATTGTAAAAAAGCGTGGTTTTTCGTGGTTTTCGCAGTTTCTTGGCAGCATTCAAGGCAAAGTCTGGCAAGGAAGCAGCAAAAAAACCGCCCCCGGTAAATTTTCAGCTGAGCATATAGCAAAAAGCGGTGTTAAAATTCATAAAAACTGCAATGTATGCGGCTTGTGCGCCAAAATCTGTCCTGTAAAAAATTTAAAGCTTGAGCAAAACAAGATTGCGGCAAAAGGCAATTGCATAGTATGCTACCGCTGCGTTAATCGCTGCCCTAAAAGGGCTATTACAGTTATGAGATTGCCCATTAGACCTCGCTGGCAATACAAATGCCCGAAATAATATAGTAATCTCTTACGAACCCGCCGCCTCTCACATAAATACCGTATTCGCCTGCGTCCAGTATGAGGCTTTTGGGGCTTCCAAAAAAATGCTCAAACTCTGTTATTAATACTCCTGTGTTTTTGCTCGTAATTGTTACTATAATAGGGTCTGCGGAGGTTGTGCGTCTTTCGGTTGGTTCAAAAGTGACTATTGATAAACTATCTATCTTAAACCGACCTTCATAGCTCTGTCCAACTAAATTTTCAAATTTAAGTAATACTTGTCTTTGGCTGATTTGCTCAAGGAGCTTCCCTTCTCTTTCCAGCTCGGCATAAATCCGCTCATTAAAAGTTGAACCCCAAAGCGGGCTTACCCAGTGGATAGCATAAATCCCTGCCAAATCTGTCGGGAAAACAGCCGGCATTGTAATATCATCTCGGAGACCGTTATATACTACCACAGAAGCTATTTCGCCATTTATTGTAATCGCAAGGATATCCCCTTCTAAAATATCTTCCTCCAACGCTTCTACATCAATAGCAAAAATACTGCTTTGCCTGTCGTACCATAAGATATGCTCGGTCGTTATAACCGGCTCTTCGCTTAACTCAAGGTTACGTGTTTGCTCAACAATCCCAATAACTGTATGCACTTTAAGACCGCTTCTTACATATGGCGGTGTTTCATGGTAAAAAGGCAAAAAATGCCTTAATGTAAACCCAAATGCTATACCTACAATGAAAGTTAATACTATTTTCCAATGTTTCATATTAACCTCCTACAATCCTGCCAAAACAGCCCAAACCCTCTTTAGCTCCTCCGGTATATCAATCTTTTGAGGGCATTTCCTTACACAATCACCGCAAAAAGTACAGTTAGCCGGGTCGCCGCCCGGTCCAAAAGGACCAGGGTTTGCAAGCTGTTTTTTTACCGTATCGCTCAGCCCCCATACTTTATGCTGTATGTATAGTTGAAAAATCCGCCCTATCCGGATGTTTTCAGGGCATCCCGCACAATAATTACAGCTTGTGCAGTATAAATCGTTAAGTTCTTTAAGTGCCTGACTTCTATCAATTAAAGCCGCTCTCTCCTCTTTAGGTATATCCCCTGCCCTTTTAGCATATGCTGCATTTTCTTCTAGTTGAGTTATATCAGATATGCCTGATAAGACCATATCAACAGTAGGCAAACTCCACGCAAACCTTAGCCCCATCTCTGCCGCTGTTGAGATATTAGAACCCATACGCTCTAAAAATCCTTTACCGCCATCAGTTAATACCCCTCCCATTAAAGGTCCCATAACCATAGTGCCAAGTCCTTTTTCCTTCGCATAGGCAAAAACTTCCTCACTGCGCCTGTCAACTAAACTGTATTGCCCAAGTACTGTGGAAAATACATCTGTGTCAATAAGCTCATGCATTTTATCAGCATCACTGTGAAAAGAGAATGAAATATGCCGTATAAGACCTTTAGCCTTTGCATTTTCAGCCCTATCAATAAGTTTTAGCCCCAAAACCTTATCCTGCCAAGTTTTATAAGACAATGCGGGAAAATGATAAAAGTCTAAATATGATGTTCCCAACAGCTCCAAGGAACGTTTTAGATATTCATCAAAATCTTCTGTTTTATTAACCAGCATCAAATGCAGCTTAGAGGAAATATAGACTTTATCCCTAACCGAACTAAGTGCCTCGCCAACAGCCCGCTGGCTGTCGTAATTACAATAAAACCAATGGGTGTCGAAGAAATTTATCCCAAGCTCCACCGCCTTTTGTAAAAGAGGAGACGCTAAATTATCATCAACTTTAGGCTCACTATCCGTTTGCGTCATAGGCAGCCGCATACATCCAAATCCCAGAGGCGGTACTTGTATTCCGGTTTTTCCAAAGTCACGATAAATCATTTCAGTCATTTTATCCGCTCCTTAGCTTTTGTTGTTAATAAGATTGCTTCGTCAACTTAAATAACGAAGCAATCTCAAATTATGTATCCTATTGTGTTAGCAGCATTTATCCAAAAACCTCATACATTTCCTAAGCGCACCGCTTGGAGACATGAAAATTTCATCCCCTATGGCTTCCCACGTCATTCGCATACAATATCGAAGTCTGAGTATGAGCCTTATTTCCGGGTCATCTATCTCATTTAGATACTCCTCTATACAAAGAAGCTCTCTTGCTGCCTCGTTCATTTTATTACTTAGAATTTTTTCTCGTTGTTTATTTATTTCTTTGTTTTCGTCCATTATGTAACGTGCTCTGTTGCTGCCTAATTCCTTTTCCAGAGCCTCAATTTCTTTAGCGAGCCAAAAATATTTACTCAAATCACTCTCGGTCACATTTTAGTCCTCCTTGAAGCCCGCTTAAAGCAACCTACTTTATAATATTGAGGTTTGTACACATTTGCTACAAAATGGCAAATTATAATATAACAGACACAGGATTATCAATAACCAAGCTATTTGGCATTACATTACAATCCAGTGCTATGACTTTAACCCCTGCTTCTTTTGCCAGGGTTAACGCCGCTCCAAAAGCCGGATGGGTTGTGTTGTTAGGTGAAAAATGCGTGATACCTTTCATCTTAATCACAAACACTACATGGGCTTCATAGCCTTCATGCGATAACCGGGTAAGTTCCTTTAGATGCCTTACCCCACGCTCTGTAGGCGCGTCAGGAAAGAATGCCGCACCGCCTATCTCCAACGTTACACCCTTTATTTCTATAAAGATTTTTCGCTTTCCGGGGGACTGTGGACCTTCTGCCTCCACATAAAAATCAAAACGGGAATTGCCATACTTTGCCTCAGGTTTTATAAAAGTGATACCCCTCAAGTGCTGCCCGGATTTAAGATACTCCAAAAAGACCTTGTTGGGAGCCTGGCTGTCCATATTAATGAGCCGCTCCTCTTTCCAAACTGATATAAGGTCAAATTTCGTAACCCGCTCCATCTTGTCAGAGCGGTTTACATATACTTTCGCGCCCGGAACCAGCAGTTCTTTACAGCGTCCGGTGTTTTTTACATGGCATTTATGTACTTGCTCATAAACTTCCACTTCCGCAATAAATCTATTAGGGCGGGAAAGGAATATCCCTTCGTGTATGTCATTGTATGTCATTGTATGTCATCTACGCCTCATATCCTTGCGGATTTTTACTTTGCCAGTGCCAAGTGTCTGCCGCGGCATCCTCCACAGTTTTTACTGCCGTCCAATTAAGCTCTCTTTTAGCTTTATCCACAGATGCGTAACCAATCGGCAAATCCCCCGGTCTTCTGGGTGCAATTTTTTTATTAATTGTTATTCCCGATGCCTTTTCAAAAGCTTCAACAAATTCTAAAACCGATGTCCCCTTGCCTGTACCAAGGTTAAACATATTGACTCCTTTATTTTTAGCAAGGTAATCTATCGCTGCCACATGCCCCGCCGCCACATCGCTAACATGTATATAATCGCGTATACACGTACCGTCAGGGGTGTCATAATCATCCCCATAAACACTTAAATACTCTCGCCGCCCAACAGCAACCTGGGCTATATAAGGCATTAAATTATTAGGCACTCCTTGGGGGTCTTCCCCAATATCGCCGCTTTCATGTGCGCCTATTACGTTAAAATAGCGAAGTACCGCAACAGACCAATCACTATTTACAGCTGCCGCATCCTTTAATATTTGCTCGCACATAAATTTTGTCCAGGCATAAGGATTTATGCAGTCTCCCGCCACAGATTCTTCTGTAAGGGGCATAAGATTATCACTGCGATAAACCGACGCACTGGATGAAAATATAAATTTCGTAACGCCATATTTTTCCATAGCATTACATAGGGCGAGAGTTGAATTAAGATTGTGCTCATAATAGAAAAGGGGCTTCTCAACACTCTCCCCTACAGCCTTAAGTGCGGCAAAATGCATAACACAGTCTATTTTGTGAGTTCTAAATACTTCATCAAGCCCTTTCTTATCCCTTAAATCCGTTTTGTAAAAGGAAATATCCTTACCACTAAGCTTTTTTACCCTATCAAGCACTGCCGGCTTAGAATTTGAGCAATTATCTATTGCCACAACTTCATAACCCTGAGTCAATAGCTCCAAAATAGTATGGCTGCCAACATAGCCCATGCCGCCTGTTACTAATATAGTCATAAGCTTATTTCCTCCTCAGGCTCGATGATTATTTTGTCAGGCGCATCCCATTTTTCGGCTTTTTCTCGGTCAAATAAGGCTCCGGGCTTAAGATGAATGATTATATTATGTTTCGCGCCTATTAGTTTCGCACATTCAGCCGCTTCATCCAAGTCCATATTATAAAACCCATCACCACAGAAAATGCCATAATCCAGCTTCATATCTGCAAAGGTTTCCATCTGTTTTGTCTTAGACGTATCACCGCTTGCATACAGCTTAACACCGTCAATGGTTATTATATAGCCAACACATTCCTCCGGCTTATGGTTTTTATTCATCGCCTCAACTGCCTGAATTAAAATGCCGCCAATATCAAAACTGTTATGTTTGCCTAAAGCCAAGGCTTCCGCATGGGTTATAATACGACAGTCAGGTTTTTTAGCACATAGCTGTACTTGATTATGATCCCCATGGTCGTGACTTACAAGAATAATATCTGCCGGTTTATCGTAGCCCTCTCCCACATACGGGTCTACATATACAATACGCCCATCATCCGCCTGTAAACGAAAACTCCCGTGTCCTTGATAAAATAATTTTGGCATAATACATCCCCCTTAAAAATATCTTTATCTGTCAATTGCATTTTTACTATATTTTACCACATCAATATGTTAAAATAAATATATAATAACAGAAATAGGGAGGATAAATCATGTTAATCGTAAGTGTAAATGAAATTCCCGGCAAATCTTATGAGGTAATTGGGCTTGTAAAAGGTTCTGTTGTTCAATCAAAGCACGTAGGGAGAGATATTATGGCGGGGCTTAAAACAATTGTCGGAGGCGAGATTAGAGGGTACACTGAAATGCTTATGGAAGCCCGCGATCTTGCAACTAAGCGTATGATAGAGGAAGCGAGAGTCTTAGGTGCAAACGCAATCCTAGGTGTGCGCTACGAAAGCGCGTCAATTATGCAAAATGCCGCTGAAGTACTCGCTTACGGTACTGCCGTAAGACTTTAAAACTCTAAAGAGGAGGAGCTGCATTGCTTCAATTTGAAGATACTAATGTTATAGCTTTATTAATCGACTATCAAGTCCGTCTTCTGCCTTCAATATACAATTACGAGTTCTTAGAAGCACAAACTGTAAATTTTATAAAAGGCTGCCGTATTTTGGAGCTGCCTATTTTAACCATACAGCAATATACAAAAGGGCTTGGGGATACTTCGGATAAACTTAAAGAAGCTTTGGGGGATTTTAACTATATTGAAAAAATATCATTTAGCTGCTGCGGCAATACGGAGTTTATAAATGAGCTTAATAAATTAGGCAAAAAGAATATCCTTGTCGCAGGGATTGAAGCACATATATGCGTCCAGCAGACTGTCCTTGATTTAGTCAAACTAGGCTATAATGTGCAAGTGTTAGCTGACTGCATAGGCTCAAGAAAAGATATTGACCGAATTTATGCCGAGAGGCGAATGGAACGGGCAGGTGCTGCAATTACCACAATGGAATCCGCCTTATTTGAGCTTTTAAAATCCGCAGATCATCCAAAGCGGAAGGAAATTTCTAATTTAGTCAAGTAAAGCATCTGCTAAAGAGAGCGAAGTGATGATTTGCAAGAGTCTGATAATGATGACGATTTAGAAATTAAAAATCAAGAAAAACAGAGCCTTCTTACCAGGATAAAAGACGGATTTATCACTAAATTCCCTGACGACTTCTCGCTGAAAGAAGGGCGAAGCAATGTAGTTACCATCGCTTGGCCCTCTTTTGCTGAGCTGTTTTTAATGCAGCTTGCCAGTATGATAAATACTATGATGGTAGGAGGCTTAGGCACGTGGGCTATAGCTGCTGTTGGCTTTTGTAATCAGCTTAGGCTTCTTATGATTGCTGTATTTATGGCTTTTAACACCGGCTCAACGGCATTAATAGCTCGTGCCAAAGGGGCTGATGAGCCTGAGCAGGCTAACAAAGTCATGCATCAGGCAATACTTTTCTCAATGGTTGCATCAGGGGTTATTGCTTTTTTAGGGGGTACATTTGCAACCCCCTTGGTTATATTTATGGGTGCATCTGACGAGGCTACTATTGTTGGTGCAACACAGTATTTTCAAGTTTTAATGCTGATGTTTCCGGCTAATGCCTTTGCAATGTCTATTACCGCTATGCTTAGGGGCATCGGCAAAACTTGGGTGCCTATGCTTTACAATATTACCTCAAATATCATCAATGTTGTTATAGGTTTTTTACTTATACAAGGCCGCTTCGGTTTTCCCGCTCTTGGGGTTAGGGGGGCTGCTATAGGGCTTGGTACAGGTCAGGTAGTAGCTGCAATCATTGCATTTATTGCCGTCATGAGAGGCTCGGATATTTTAAAGCTCTCTTTAAAATCACTGTTTAAAATTGATTTTACAATGCTTAGGCGGGTAAGCAAAATCGGAACCCCCGCAATGTTTGAACAGCTTTTTATGCGTGCAGGCAATATTATGTTTTTTAGGATTATCGCAACTTTGGGTACAGACGCTTTTGCCACCCATCAAATTGTCATGAATATACATCAGCTGACTTTTATGACAGGACACGCTTTCGGTATTTCAGCCACTACTCTTTTAGGGCAATCCATAGGCAGGAAACGTATCGATCAAGGCATTGCCCTTGTACAGCTTTGCAGACGGTATTCACTTATTGTGTCCTTTGTTTTAGTGACCGCAATAGTTATTTTCGGCACACCTCTTATATCTTTATATACAGATAACCCTGAGGTTATCCTAGCAGCTGTGGCACTTTTGTGGATAGTAGCAGCAATTCAGCCTTTCCAGTCTTCTCAACAGGTACTTGCAGGGGCACTGCGAGGCGCAGGGGATACAAAGGCGGTGGCACTTTGTATATTTATAGGCATTGTAGTTGTCCGCCCAATTGTTGCCTATGTGCTGGTTTTCTTTGGCGGAATGGGGCTTGTAGGAATTTGGCTGGGTATGCTTCTAGATCAGGCTGCAAGGTCTGCTTATGTCTTCTGGCGGTTTATTTCTGATAAATGGAAGACTATAAGAGTATAAATCTCCGGGGGTGAACTTATGCAAATTAACCGACTGTTTGAGATAGTGTATCTTTTGATGGATAAAAAACGAGTAACCGCAAACGAATTAGCCTCGCATTTTGAGGTTTCCAAGAGAACTATTTTACGCGATATTGACACTTTAAGTGCGGCAGGTATCCCTATATACACTACACAAGGCAAAGGCGGCGGCATTTTCATTCAAGATAATTTTGTATTAAACAAAACTTTTATTTCGGAGGATGAGCAAAATCAAATTTTATTCTCCTTGCAAAGTATGGCTGCAACAGAGCTTATTGAAGCTGACCAGATACTTAGCAAGCTGCAAAGCTTTTTTGCCGCCTCTAATAAAGAGTGGTTTGAGGTTGATTTTTCACGTTGGGGTCATAGTGCGGCAGATAATATAAAATTTGAAATGTTGAAAAATGCTATCATCAATGAGTTTGCCGTTTCATTCGACTATCTAAGTGCTTACGGCGAATCCAAGGGGCGTAAAGTATACCCTCTTAAATTGTCATTCAAATCAAAGGCATGGTATCTAAAATCATTCTGCCTGTCTGAAAATAATTATTTAGTGTTCAAATTTAATCGTATAAGCAGCTTGGAGGTTTTAGATAAGCCCTTTAACAGCTGCAATTACGAAATTTCGGCAATCGAGCCGCAAAAAGACCTATTGGAGCCTTGCCCTGTCAATATTAGGCTCCTCGTTTCTCCTCATGCAAAATTTCGTATTTATGATGAGTTTGCCGAAAGCGATATAACAGCTAACGAGGACGGTTCATTTACCCTGTCCATGACCCAAGGTCAGTGGATACATGACTACATTCTTTCATATGGTACTGCAGTTGAAGTATTGGAACCGCAGTATATCCGTGATGAAATGCTGGTTCGCATCGAAAAAATAAAAAATAAATATTTGCCTAAAACATGACGTTATGTTGTCATCTTATATATGTTATGATATAAATGTAATGCTAATCTAAATTCTATGGAGGAAATATTATGCAGGAAAAATTTTGCGAAAGCTGTGGAATGCCTATGGGTGAAACTGACGAGATGTACGGAAGCGAGTCAAACGGGAGTAAAAGCATCGATTATTGTAAACATTGCTATGACAAAGGCGCATTTACAAGCCCTAATATTACACTTGATGAAATGATTGATGCCGTTGCCGCTTTAATGGTTAAAGACTTTGGTTTTTCGCCTGAAGATGCTAAAGAGCAGTGCAAAGAAGGACTCCCTAATCTCAAACGCTGGAAAAGCGCATAGCTATTATAAACACCCCATAAAATAGGGCTTTTTCAAGCTCTATCTTATGGGGTGTTCAAAGCTTATAAGTCTGATTTAATTATTTTTAAAATAGCACTCCCGAGTGCAAACTTAAACTTCCACAGATTTAGAATATAGTTTAAGCTTGCACTGAGTGCAAATTTAAACTTCAATAAAGCATGAAAAACCGCAATGGTTCAATGTGGTTTTTTATGCTAAGATATCGTTTAAGTTTGCACCGAGTGCAAATTTAAACTTCCACAGGTTTAGAATATAGTTTAAGTTTGCACCTACTACGGCGTAAACAGCTTTCTATAATATGTATTGGCATTATACAAGGCTGCTGCCGGGTTATGCCCAAGTACTCTATCCTTGATTATAAGGGTTGTAATAGGCGCGTTTGAGTATTTGATAAACAATGAATCATGCCCTACACACAGCCCAATTATAATATTTAAATCCGTGCCTTCCTTGTTCAAAAGTTCCGCCTGTAAAACAGGGTTGCACATACCTTCAAAACAGCCTTTTTGCAGCTTAAGCTCCTCAGGGATACCAGCCTCAGCTTTATCAATAGATCCTACTTTACAGTTTGTGCAAATACTTTCTACCCCATGTGCCTCTAAAATCTTTACAAAGGTCTTAGTTTCGTTTATAAGACCTATACAAGTAGCAATACCTACTTTTTTTGCCCCTATTTTCTTGGCAAAAGCGATAGTTTCCTCAACTCTTGTATACTTGCAGTAATATAGCCCTTCGATTTCAGCGGCGGCACCTGCGATTTTAGATACAAATGGGTCATTTCGGTATAAGTCCTTAATGCGCTCCAACTCAACACCTTCACCGGGACAATCTTTAGGAAACTCCTTCTCTTGCCTGTAACAATTTAAAACGCCGCAGTCAGAGCAGCTAAATTTGCTTTTTTCACTCATAAAAGCACCTCCTGTATTAGAATAAAACCACTTGCATAAGCAAGTGGTCAAAATAAAAGTTTATAGGGATTTAATTACTCATCACCACGAAGCTCTTGCCTATTACTGTAAAGAGTGTCAAGAACCTGCTCAAAATAATTATTAGTGGTACTCATATGCCTAACCACATTGTCCGCTGTAACTCTTACAGCTTGCTCGGTTTTTGCAAGTATTTCATCAGCATAATCCATAGCGTTCAGACGTACATTACGAGCGTCTTGCTTAGCTTCTTCCAAAAGAACAGCAGCTTCTTCAGATGCTCTTCTATATATCTCATGATCATTTACCATCCGTGTTGCCTTAGCTTCCGCATCTTTAAGTATTTCTTCTTCCTCTTGCCTTGCCGATTCAATAATGTTTTGGGAGCGTTTTTCCGCATCTTTGATATATTTATCACGGTTGTCATTAACTTTCTGAGCCTCTTTAAGTGCATCCGGCATATGAAGCCTTATTTCGTCAATTATATCGTAAACAGCATCCTTATCCACCGCGACTTTCCCTGAGAAAGGCACGGCTTTACTTTCTTCCAATATATCCTCAATTTGAATAAGGAAGCTTTCTATAGGATCCACAAAATATTCCTCCCCTACTACTTAATCCCGCCTAGTTTGCGCTCTAAATCACGCTTAACAACCGGGGGAACCATTTTATCATAATTACCTCCGAACATTGCCACTTGCTTAACAACGCTGGAGCTTAAAAATAAATACTTAGCACTTGTGGGAATCAAAAGAGTCTCTAGCTGAGAATTAAGTTCCCTATTAGTTAAAGCCATTTGAAATTCATATTCAAAATCCGTCATAGCACGAAGCCCACGGATAATAACTTTCGAACCGGCTTCATTTGCAAAATTAACCAAAAGCCCTTCAAAATGCCTGATTTCAACCATAGGCATATCCTGTGTTATTTCCATAAGCTGGCTAACCCTCTCATCTACACTAAACAAAGGGTCTTTTGAAGGATTGGCAAGTACTGCAACAATAAGTTTATCGGCAATTTTAGAAGCCCTGTTAATTATATCTATATGCCCCATTGTCGTTGGGTCAAAACTTCCCGGATATACTGCTATCATTGGTTAATCTCCATATAGTATACAGCGGAGGTGCCATATGTCTTACTTTTTATAATGTTAAAACAAGGTACGGCAGGCTCTTTTTCATCTCTGCTCATTTCAATCACAATTACCCCATTTTTATTTAGTAAAGACATTTCGTATATTTTGTTAAGAGCAGGCTCCCATAAACTTGTCTTGTAAGGTGGATCCATAAATATTATATCGAAGCTTAAATCTGCTGTCTTAAGCATATTTAAGGCATTTATCCCATCTTCATTCAATATTTTATAATTTGCATCAGGTATCGCCTTTGACACATATGCCAAATTTTTTTTGATTATATCTACATGAGCTTTATTAATTTCAACAAAAGCGGTAAATTTAGCCCTGCGGCTTAACGCTTCTATGCCTATAGCACCGCTGCCGCTAAATATATCCAGAAAATGTGCATCAAACACCATATTGCCAAGAGTGCTGAATATAGCTTCTTTAGCCCTATCTGATGTTGGGCGCACTAAATCCCCTTCTAAGCAGCTTAATTTATGCCCGCGGGCTAAGCCTGAAACTACACGCAAGATACATTCCACCCATATCAGAACTATTATACATAATAAATAATCATAAGTAAACACTTAAATGACGAGAGTTAAAAAAAATGTAAGATAACGCGGTCCTTGACTTCATTAACAGTCTTTTAAAATCTAATTTTTCGTAATATCTTCATCCATAACAGTGATTTTTGCTTGGAGCAGTGCTTTTGCAAACTGATCAGGGCAAGACGTGCCACGCCTTTCACATATAGTGCCTAAAAGTGCCGGAATTATCTCATCAACATGGCGCCCTGAGGCAAGCTTCGCAACCCCTGAGGTATTTCCGGGGCATCCGCCTAAAAAATTTATATCTGATACAATAAAGTCTTTATCCATTTTAAATTCCACTATCCTAGTACATACACCCGAAAATCCCAGTCTAAAATCCAATTAATACACCTCTGTAAATTTAATCTCAACTATAATACAACAATCAGTAAAAAATGTCAATTGTTTGACAAATTCCAATATAAAAGGCATACTGTTATTATTTGGTAGATTTTTAATTATAGGGGGATTTTTATGCTTACTCTTATTAAAGGGGCTAATGTTTACGCACCCGAAAAATTAGGAAAAAAAGACGTTCTTCTGGCTGGTGGAAAAATTGAGCGGATTGATGATAATATTGATATTGCTTCCGGCTCTGTCAATATTGATATTATAAATGGCGATACTATGACAGTAATCCCCGGTATAATAGACCAGCATGTTCATATTATCGGCGGCGGCGGTGAAAATGGTTTTTCTTCAAGGACTCCTGAGGTAACTTTGTCGAATATTACCAGATGGGGTATAACAACTGTCGTTGGAGTTTTAGGCACCGATGCTACCAGCAGGCATATGGAATCTCTTTTAGCAAAAGCAATGGGGCTTAACGAGGAAGGGTTATCTACATATATCTACACAGGGTCATATGAAATCCCCTTGGTTACTCTTACAGGCAGCGTAAGAAGGGATATAATGCTTATCGACAAAATTGTAGGTGTTGGGGAGGTGGCTATTTCCGACCATCGTTCATCAGCTCCTTCCATAGATGATATAGAGTATATTGCTGCTGAGGCACGTGTAGCCGGCATATTAAGCAGAAAAGCAGGAGTAACCCATATCCACCTTGGTCCTGGAAAAACAGGTTTTAAGATGATTAATGAAATTGTGGAACGCAGCGATATCCCCATTTTCCATTTCCGCCCAACTCATGTAAACAGGAACACAGTCCTTCTTGATGAGGCTATGGATTTTGCTAAAAGAGGCGGTATGATTGATATTACCGCAAGCTCAAACCCCAATAGAAAATCCGATGGTTTCAGCCCGGCTCAGGCCGTTAAATATCTTATTGACAATGGCACCCCTGTGGAAAATATTACACTGTCATCAGATGGCAACGGCAGCCTTCCTGCATTCGATAAAGATGGTAATATTATTGGGCTTGTGGCGGCAAGTTTAAGCAGTATGTATTATCAGCTTAAGTCAATGGTTTATGATGAAAACATACCTCTTGAAATGGCTCTTAAAGTTATGACATCCAACCCGGCTGATGGGCTTAAGCTATATGGCAAAGGTTATGTAGCTGAAGGTATGGATGCCGATATCACTATACTTGACAGGGATTTTGGCATAAAATATGTATTTGCTAATGGGCGTAGAATGGTTGATGATGGAAAAATAGTTGTAAAGGGAACTTTCGAGGAATTTTAATAATATACTGAAATCCACACAAAGTAGTAAAGCTAAAGCAACTGTTTTGTGTAGATAAACCGGAAATTATTTTCCCTTATATTAATCTTATTTTAAAAAAGCAGATTCCTTATTCAGGCTCTGCTTTTTTCATATTAAAGCATCCTCAAAAGTCATAAATTTTTCTACATTTTTCTTATAAATCGACTATTTGCGACTAGAATTATGTCAATTTAATTACAATTCAGTTCCAATTCCATTACTTTATTAGTTTTCCTCTTTTGTTTTATCAAATAATCAAGTAATATGACGATAATTAGATAGAGCGACAATATGCGACGCTCACTTTTTGTCGAGGATGATTGATAATGTTAAATATAGCTCGAAATTTAGAGCAGGTTTACTCGAATATGCGTGCGGCATGCGAAAAGTCCGAAAGAAATTTCTCAGACATTAAATTAGTTGCCGTAACAAAAACTCAAGACGCTGATAAGATTTCAGAGCTTGTGCGTCTTGGCGTAAAAGATATTGGTGAAAACCGCGTCCAAGAGATGGTTGAAAAACACATTTTGATTGATACCAGCGTAAACTGGCATATGATAGGTCATCTCCAAACTAATAAAGTTAAAAATATTATAGATAAAACTTCTCTGATTCATTCTGTGGACAGCTACAAACTTATTAAAGAAATTGACAAACAAGCTAAACTTCATGAAAAAATTATGGAAATATTGGTTGAAATAAATATTGCCGGTGAAGAAAGCAAGTATGGCATAGAACCTGGTATGTTAAACGCATTTTTAGAAGAAGTTGCCGGTTTTGAAAACATTATGGTAAAAGGGCTTATGTGTATGGCTCCTAATGTTGAAAATCCCGAGGAAAACAGGCTTTATTTCAGAAAAATGCGACAGATGTTTATTGACAGCGGGAATTTTACCGCCAATAATATTAATATGAAGTACTTATCGATGGGCATGACTAATGATTATGAAATCGCCATCGAGGAAGGTGCAAATATAATACGTGTCGGCACAGGGATTTTTGGCCCAAGGAGTTGACGAAATTACAAGGAGGTAGTATCATGGGAATAAGTTTAAAAAAGGTATCTAATTTTCTGCTTGGCGCAGACGAAGATGAGTATGAAGATGATGACATGGAATTCGATTATGAGGACGAAATCGAGATGAATCATTTTAAACCTGCCGTAGAGCGCAAACCTTATCAAACAGCTTCGAGGGGTAGTGTTGTTCCGCGCGGGCGGGCACGTGAGAACAGTAATGTACGCGTAATAAGCCCGAATGTGGTTGATATGCATAAATCCTCACGTACTCAAATCGATATTGGCTCACCTAAAAACATAGAGGATGCCAGAGATATTATTGACAATGTTAAAGATGATGTTATTTCAGTTGTCAATCTTGAAGCCGTTGACAGTCCTCAGGCTCAGCGTATCGCTGACTTTTTAAGCGGTGCAGTTGACGCCCTTGATGGTAATATCAGAAGGCTTTCCCATGATATGTTTGTTATAACACCTTCAGGTGTTGAGGTAACCGGTGCTTTAGCAGCTGATATAGACGACAGCATTAAAACATCAGGAAGTAGTATAAGCCTGCCTTGGCTTAGCTTTGGTTCCGGGTCAAAATAAAGGGGATTTTGAAATGGATGCTCTTTTCATTCGTGAGTTGCTATATTATGTAGTATTTTGGTTTTCCAGAGTGTTAATAGCTGCAATTTTTATAAGGGTTATTTTCAGCTGGCTTCCTTTTAGAGCCCCTGAAATACTCTTCCAAATAACCGAGCCGATTTTATCGCCTGTAAGAAGGATGTTCCAAAAATCGCCTTTAGGTGGGTCAATGATTGACTTTTCACCTATTATTTCTTTATTTTTAATCCAAATTATCGCAAATTTTATACTTAGTGTTTTATAGTTATGGATAAAACTAAATTAATGAAAAATTTTAGGAAGCCTGATGTAGCACTTTTGTTTGCAAAAGTTTTAGATCGGGCTTTGCTTTGTGCTAAAAGAGGCCGCCCTGCTTTCAGCAATTTTCAGCCTCCTACTTTGGCAGTTGAGTTTATTAAAGTAATTGAGAGTGAAGGTATTTGTAATATTGTGAGCTTTGGCGGTGCTATGGGCTGTGAGCGGCTTATGCTTGGTTTTTACAGTGAGTATGATAGTCTTTTAGAGTCAGACTTTCCAATAGACGCGGTTGAAATTGTTCATGATAATAATAAGCTAACTCATAGGGATTTTTTAGGTTCTATATTAGGAATTGGGATAAATCGCGAAAAATTAGGGGATATATTTGTATTTCCTAATAAAGCAATAGCTTTTTTAGATAGGGAAATATCGGACTTTGTTATGGGCTCGCTGACATCAGTGGGCAGAACTTCTGTCAGTTTAGAAATTATAAAAAACGACTGTTTAATTGCCCCTTTTATTGACAGTCTCTCAAAAGATATAACGGTTTCTTCTATGCGCTTGGATACGGTGATTGCAACCGCCTTTAATCTATCCAGAAGCACAGCACTAAAACTTATAGAAAGTGAGAAGGTTTTTATCAATTGGCAAGCTGCTAAATCAGCCTCAAAAACAGTGGAATTGGGAGATAATATTACCCTTAGAGGCTTTGGGCGTGGGAAAATAGAAGCAATAAACGGTCAGACCAGGAAAGGAAACATTTCTATATCTATCCTTATGACTTCGCTGCCCTAAGTTGTATCAGCACAAGTAAAAAAATCTTTTGTCAATATTTTAAGCTCTCCTGTGTTTTGTATCAATCGCACATTTTCCCAATAACTTGGCAAAAGCCCTCTATATTTTGCGACTCTGTATCGACTGTCTATTAAAAGCACAACCCCTGAATCGGACTCGGTTCTAATAACTCGTCCGGCGGCTTGTAAAACCTTGTTCATACCAGGATAGATATAAGCATAATCATAGCCTTGTCCGTTTTTTTTATCATAATAATCCATAATTTGGTCTTGCCGCAAACTTATCTTTGGGATGCCTACACTCACTATAATAGCACCAATAAGCCTGTCCCCTTTTAGATCAATCCCCTCTGAAAAAACACCCCCCAGAACAGCAAAGCCAACTAAAGTCTCCTGATTATCTTTGTCAAAATCAGCAAGAAACTCAGCACGCTCATCCTCTGTCATGGTATTTTGCTGGACTAAAGTTTTCACATTAGGGTAGTTATCACAAAACAACTCATAAACCCTATGCAAATACTCATAGGATGGAAAAAATACGAAATAATTCCCTTTTTTATGGCAAATAGCTGTATAAATCGTTTCTGTAATCGGGAGATAGCTATTATCTCTATCTTTGTACCTTGTTGATACCCCTAAGTGAGCTACCGTCAAAAGGCGGTTCCCATCAAAAGGCGAAGGCAGGTATATCATAGGATCATCCGTGTTTCCGCCAAGGATGCCACGGTAAAAGGGAAGGGGTGTTAAGGTAGCGGAAAAAAGTATGGCTGATTTTCCAAAAGCCAATTTTTGGGCAATTACATTAGATGGATCTAAACAAAACAATGTAATATAAACATCTGCGCCTCTTATTTCATATATCGTTGTGTAATGTTCGTCATAAATTTCCGAAATCATTATAAATTTAGCCACATCAAAATAAAGATTTAAAATTTCCTTGTACAACTCGTGGTTATCATTCTTTTTTACCGACAACCACTCTCCCATTGTCACGGAAGCTATAGTCACCAGATTGCTAAATTCTACATTCCGCACCTGTGATACGTGATCTTTTTGTTCCCCATGCGCTTTATGCAAATTCACTAAATAAGAATTAATATTACGAAAAGCTTTTCGTAATTGCTTAGAAGACCCGTCTTTGTCTTTAAGCCTGTTTCTAATACTGCTAAAAGAGCCTTTGTTAAGACATGCCGTATACATATCCCGCGCTCTCTCTAATAAATTATGGGCTTCATCTATTAAAAACACATAGTCATTATTTTCATCCACAAAAAAACGCTTAAGATATACCGTTGGGTCAAATAGGTGGTTATAGTCCCCTATCACTAAGTCACACCATACCGATGCATCTAAGCCAAGTTCATGAGGGCAAACCTGGTGTTTTTTTGCATATGCCTCAGTTATATGAGGGGTTATTAAATCATTGTTTTTAATTAAATCCATAATTGCATCATTTACACGATCATAATGTCCTTTGGCGTAGGGGCAATGACTCGGACTGCATATACATTCCTCGTTAATACAAGTTTTCTCTTTTGCCCGTAATGTTATGGATTTAATGTGCAGACCTTTATTTATCATAAGCATCATGGCATCTTCCGCAACAGTACGAGTTACTGTTTTTGCAGTGAGATAAAACAATTTCAAGGCACTGCCCATTCCAATAGCTTTTATAGATGGAAACAGCACAGATAAGGTTTTGCCAATACCTGTAGGGGCACAAGCATATAGTTTTTTACCGGCTATTATACTGCGATAAAAAGCCACGGCAAGCTCCCTCTGACCTTTTCGATATGATTCAAAAGGAAATAACATTTCCATAATCGCCTTATCCCGCATAATTTTATACTCTTTTTCAAAGCGCAGCCATTCTCCGTATTTATGCATTAAATCAGAGAAAAAATCACTAAGCTCATCTATAGTAAAATCCCATTTGTGTTTCCTAATTTCTTTACTTTCCAATTGGTAATAAGTCAATTGAACCGAAATAAGTTCAGGTGGATTTTCAAGGGTTTGTAAATACATATAAGCGTAGCATTTTCCCTGTCCTAAATGTTGTTCATGCTGGATAAAAATACGGTCAAGAGGTAATGTGGTTGTTTTAATTTCATCTATAATAACAGTTCCATTTGACTCGGTGATTATCCCATCAGCCCGGCCTTGGACGACTACATTAATACCTTCAATCTGTACCCTTAACTTTAGGGAAACTTCCTTTTGATAATTTTCTCCCGCTTTTTTCTGTATTTTTCTATGTATCGCTGCCCCTTTATGCATGGCTGAAACATCACTAAATCCGCTGTCTATATCACCACAGCGCATTATTAAATCAATAATTTTGCGAACCGGAATTTTTATTGTTTCCATAATGGGCATATCTCCGTATTATATCAGTTTCAACTGATATATCAATAATAATCCTAATAATCATACCCTATAGTAAAGTAGTCTAGCAATATCTTTTTTAAAATTTGTAATTTACTTATATAGCCGTTTCAGTACAAGGGCACAATCAGGGCAATCACCCCCTTTTCGACAAAAATAAAAAACACCTTATCGAAATACTGTCGATAAGGTGTGATAAATGTATATAAACATCAATTACTCACCAACGACATTTAAAGCTAACAATGTCATCGGCTGGCTGGCTGATAACAAATGCTAACTCGTTGTAGTATTGGTATTGGTACTGGTATTGGTATTAGCATTGTTTATTATATAAAGTGACATATTTTATTCCTCTTTGTGTTTTACTGTGCCATATAAAAGCAAGAACAGTTTGGCGGTTTATAAACCTCGCCAAACTGTCCTTAAATAATAGCGGAAGAGGGATTTGAACCCCCGACACTGCGGGTATGAACCGCATGCTCTAGCCAACTGAGCTATTCCGCCAAAATAATTATATGAAAAATGGGCATTACAGGACTTGAACCTGTGACATCCTGCTTGTAAGGCAGGCGCTCTCCCAGCTGAGCTAAACGCCCCTAGCTCTCTGGGTGACAAGATTCGAACTTGCGACCTCTAGACCCCCAGTCTAGCGCGCTACCAAACTACGCTACACCCAGATAAAGCGTAGGTTTTTACACACGAGATATATTATAATAAAATTTATGCAAGATGTCAATAGCAAAAAAACATTGACTATTTTGCCACTAATCAAAAATCATGTACAGGCTGGTTCACGACCCCATATAATAGAGTATCCAACAATCAAGGAGGTGTCAATATGTGGTTCGGAGGATGTAGACCTTTTGGCTGGGGCTTTGGCGGCTGGGGCTTCGGCGGCTGGGGCTTCGGCGGCTGGGGTCGTGGCTGGGGCTGGGGCTGCTGGTAAGCACTGAGCACCAATCACCAATTAGCACTATATAATTTATTCCTACTTACATAAAAAAGGGCTGACCTTAGGTCAGCCCTATAAATTTTTACTATAACAGCTCTAAAAACAAGTTTTCACCATAACTTCTATTATTATTTTAACTCCCTGTACAAGTCCCGGAGTATAGCAGCGCTCATTAGTGGAATGAGTGGTATATCCCAAAACCATATTATCCATATAAGGTCTAAACCTATAAGCGGAGTCGCATATATCCTCAAAATACCTGCAATCTGTTCCGCCAACTACGAGACCGGGCAGTACCGTAATATCTTTTAAGAACTTTTTCGTAGCCTCTTCAATAGCTTTATAGCCTACGGAATCAATTCTTGACATTTTAGATGGATCCAAGCCCTTTGTCATATAAATATTAAGCTCAGGGTCATTTGCTGTATCTATACAATGCTTAAGCACAGATTCACAAGTATCTTCCGGTGCTATACGGAAATTTATCAATGCCTTAACGGACTGAGGCAGTACATTAGGCGCAGGGGAGCCGTTAATCATAGTAAGTGCCGTAGTGGTATGTACCATTGGTGCCAGAGAATCCACACTGCATAAATAATCCGCAAAAGCCTGAGCCTTTGTATCTATTTCCGATACATAGCTTTTAAAAGGTTCCTCTGTTATAACAGGGGCGAGTGCTTTAAACATATTAGCAGTAACAGGGTTTAAATGAGCAGGCAGCTGATTATCCTCAATCTTACTAATAGCCTTTGACACTTTGCCAAGGACTGTGCCTTTTCCGGGCTTTGAACTGTGACCGCCTATTCCTTCCCCTTCAACTGCTACATCAATATAGCCTTTCTCAAAAATATCCACTCTCGCAAGGAGAGCATTGGGTGCGCCAAATTCGCCTCCCATTTTAAAACCGCCCCCTTCATCCATTACAAATTCAAGGGTTACGCCTTTTTTCTCCAAATATTCTTTACAAGCAAGGGCACCTTTTACACCCATGGTCTCTTCGTCATGACCGAAAACAAAGTAAATATCCCGCTTTGGAGTATAATTCTTCTCAAGAAGATATTCCGCCGCAAACAACTCTCCCACTACTTGAGATTTAGTGTCTATAGCTCCCCTGCCCCATATGAAATCGCCGTCTATATGGCCGCTAAATGGTGGATATGTCCAATCCCCCTCTGTTCCGGGGGAAACAGGCACCACATCTAAATGAGCCATAAATAAAGCCGGCTTTAAAGATGTATCACTGCCTTTCCAATGGAAAATCAGCGACCATTCGTTAATCACAATTCTCTCCATATATTTATGGACAAGAGGGAAAGCATCCTCGAAAAAAGCATGTAAATCCTTAAATGCCTGAGAATCCATAAGAGCCTCATCTTCATACGAAACTGTAGGGAAAGTAATTGCCGTGCTTAGTATTTTAGCTATTTTATCCTTGTCTAAATCGGAGTAGTCAGCTATGTCGGTGAAATATTTCGTAATCTCTTGGACTGTCATTACTTGAGCCTCCTAATAAAGTACTTTACTCAAAAACTCCTTCGTCCTTGGGCTTTTAGGGTCGCCGAATATCTGCTCAGGAGGACCTTTCTCCTCAATCCGACCATCATCCATGAAAAGAACCCGACCTGAAATTTCTTTTGCAAAGCCCATTTCGTGGGTAACTATTATTGTGGTCATGCCGGTTTGTGCAAGCCCTCTTATAACAGCCAGCACTTCTCCTACCATCTCAGGGTCAAGAGATGATGTAGGCTCATCAAACAACATAACCTCCGGATCCATTGCAAGAGCCCTGGCTATAGCCATGCGCTGCTTTTGCCCGCCGGAAAGCCTTTTGGGGTATTCATCTATCTTATCTTCAAGGACAACTTGTTTTAACAGCTGCACCGCTTTTTCGTCAGCTTCTTCTTTTGTCATTTTCTTTGTGAGTACAGGTGCTAAAGTTATATTTTCACGTACCGTTAAATGAGGGAACACGTTAAATAATTGGAAAACCATACCCATTTTTTGCCTGTGAGTGTCGATATTTACATTTTTATCAGTAATATCCACTCCTTCAAAAAACACTTGCCCGCCGGTAGGTTTCTCCAAAAGGTTTAGACATCTTAAAAAGGTGCTTTTACCGCTGCCGGAAGGACCGATTATAGATACAATCTCGCCTTGTAAAATTTCCTCATTTACTGACTTTAAAACTTTTAATTTTCCAAAATCTTTACATAAATCAACTGTTTTAATCACTGGCGGCAAGCCTCCTTTCGTATGCGGCAACAAGTTTTGAAAGGGTGAAGGTTACGATAAAATATATTACCCCTGCAATAATCAACGGCTCAATAACCATAAAGTGTGAACCTCTTATCCTCGCCACCATAGTCATTAAATCCCCTACGAAGAAAACGGACGCCAAAGATGTTTCTTTTATAACCATAATAAATTCGTTTCCAAGAGTAGGCAAGATGTTTTTAACCGCTTGGGGCAGAATTATTCGAATCATAGTTTGAACAGGGTTAAGACCAAGACTTCTTGCGGCTTCGGTTTGACCTTTATCCACGGCTTGTATGCCCGATCTTATAATTTCCGCAACATAAGCGGAGCTGTTTAGTACTAAAGCTATAAGTATTGCTTGAAATCTCGGTAAATCAAGACCTGTAGCTATAGGCAAGCCAAAAGCAAATGCATAAAGCTGCAATAGTAGAGGCGTACCTCTTATAATTTCAATATAAGCTGTAACAAGAAGGCTTAAGGGCTTAAACTTTGACATTTTGCACAAAGCTATTACGGAGCCCAAAATAGTTCCTAAAAAAACCGTCAAAAAAGATAAAAGAAGAGTAGTCATTAAACCTTCTAAAAACAAATGACTAAATCTGTCAAATACCACCAAAGGATTTTGGAGCAAGATAATCAACTCTTTTCTTAAAAAATACCCCCTCCCCTTTTACCTTTCGGGAGGGGGGGATTTCTTATAAATCTAGTTTATTAGTTAATATTAGTCATTCATAGCAAACTCGTCAGCCATAGCATTTGCTTCTTCAAACCATACATCATACAAACCGTTTTCGTTTATATATGCAAGTATTTCCTCGATTGCATCAAACAATTCTTGCGAGCCGTTAGGCATTGCTATAACCTGACCTAAATTAGGATGAAGCTCAAAATGGAAATCGCTCATAGCAAGCATTGGATAATTTCTCACATACTGCTCACCTACTGTACCTGACATGGCAAGAGCGTCAATACTGCCTGTAAGAAGCATCATAATACCATCTGATACAGTTGTTACAAGTTGAAGATTTGCATTTGGAAGCTGATTCTCCACATTATCCTGTTGAAGAGATGCGTTTTGAGCACCAATTGTTAAACCGTCAAAATCTGAAGCTACCCTAAGCTCGTCAGCCTGCTCCGCTAAAACCATAATTCCTTGGAAAGTAGGAGGCAAATAGCTTGATGAAAGCATCATAGCCTCAGCCCTATCCTCTCTCCAAGCAAGCCCGCCGATAAACATATCAACTGTACCTGCTTGAACGGCAGCTAATGAAGTGCCAAAGTCCATAGATTCGATTACAAGCTCAACGCCAAGCTCACTGGCTATATGCCTTGCAAGTTCAGCGTCGGAGCCTATTATGGCTTCCTGACCGCTTCTTTCGGGATGCATAAATATAAATGGCGCAAAATCCGGGGAGGTAGCCATTACGATTTGGCCGTCAGCTAATATCCTCTCAAGCCTGTTAGCGGGAGCCGCCGCACCTTGAGAGCCGGCAGTGTTTGCAGTTTGATTACAGCCTGCTAAAAGTGTAATACCAAAAACTAACGTAAGTAATAAAGCAATTTTTTTCATGAATATGTACCTCGCTTTTATAAGTTATTTATACATAGTATATACGTAAAATATGAAAATTGCAACAAAAATATGCAAAAACATGAATATTTATGCATATTGACCTTTTCTAAAACTTATATAATTAAGAATTGATAAAATTGCACAAAAAAATCATACATTATCAAAAAGCCGTGCTATAATGTAAATATAATGAAAAAACGTCGAACAAAGAGAGGCTTTTCTCCTCTGATTGCTCAACGAGACTTTGTGTAGCAAAGTCGAGTCAAAAATGTGGCTTGTTATCATTAGATTAGTAAATTTAATTTTGGAGGTATTTATGAGAAAGTTTATTTTATCGGCTGTTTCCGTCTTTAGCATAGTGGTTCTAACCGCTTGTAATGGAAACACTAACACAGCAGAGCAGGTACAAAATACCCAAATTACCCTGCCTGTTTCATCAGCTGAGTTGCAGCCTACTACAGCAGGCAATCCTTTAGATGTCGGATTTGAAATCCAAATCGCCCTTGTGTCGGATGATTCTTTAAATACTTTTGAGCGCATCCTCGAGCTGGATTATAGCATAGTCCGCGCCGCTCGTGACGGTATAGATAATGGGCTTACCAATGGTGAAAACCTTGTAATTTGGGCAAATCAGCCCCTTAGGGATTTTTCCGTGCTGCTGATAGGCAATGACTTTATAAATGACGAAATTTTCTTCATTCCTGTGGAAAGCTTTGCTTTCGTTTCCGAACTTAGCCCAGAAGAAGCCTTTGTTATCAACAATTATTTTGGTTTAGGCACTTTGCCTTGGAGTGGGATAACTTTTATTGATGAAAACGATATTAAGCGGTATTTTACCATCCAGCAAAGTATGTATGACGGCAGCTGGCATCTTCATGAATTTGAAAACCGCACAGATGAGCTTCCTGATGATTGGGAGCCTTGGTGGGAGCAGAGCTTAACCGAGGCAAGTGCTGAATTTATCCTTGAACCCTCACCTGAACTGCGTGCCGCTTTGCTTGAAGCGTCCGGCATAAGCGAATACGGCTGGCAGGTTGCTGCGGAGTTTTTGAGCGGCTTTGACAGTTTATTGGTCGGAGTTTACCGTGAAGATTTTAGATGGGATGAAAATAGCCGCACAACAATACCTACGGGGAGTTTTACTCGCTGGGATAATGCGGGTTGGGAGGTTATTACAACATATGAGCAGCCGGAGATATCTTTTATTGGAAGTCAAGGAGGAGGTTTTTTCGATATAAGTGGAAATAAAATAGAAGAAGCCCCTTGGGCTTACATCCAACGGTTTGAAGAGGATTGGAGGGGTGAACCAATTATTTCTTATTCTCACCATTATGCCAATTACTTTAAATTATTTGACTTTAACCATAACGGTATTCCCGATATCCTTATCCATTTTAATCAAACATTTGAAGGCTGTTACGGCGGATTTTATCGGATATTCAGATATATAAACGGCGCGTACAGGATACTTGAAATGGTCGCATATGATGTTAATGGCAATGAGTTGTGGGTAATTTTTGGCACCGTTAATGAGTTGTTTGTTGATGCCGATGGCAGACTCATATCATTTATTGATTCGGAACTGTCTGATATGCGTTATGACCAGCTTGTGCTTACAGATACCCATGCCGAATTTCGTACTATAATCAATGCCGTCGACAATTGGGACGAGTGGCGGGAGCACCATTGGACTGAATGGGATCACAATTATAGCAGGGCTATAGACAGCTGGGTACTCCACAACCCCACTATCTTCATGACAGATATACCTATAACACCTCTCCTCCCCTTTGAAGGTTTAGGTACTGAACTTTTAGCTTATTTGAAGTATCAAAGACAATAAGTAAAACCCGCCTATACAGGCGGGTTAGTTTTTATGCAAAAAAAGCACTCTTAATCTGGTGAATATAATACTCCAAATGAGTATGCATAATATTAAGTGCCTTATCCAAATCCTTATTCTTTATATACTCTGTAAGATGCACAAGTGACCCTACATCTCCCACTTCCTTAAGGCTTGGATTAATTTTTTTCATATAATACCACCAGCGCTGCTCAGAATAATTAAGCTCCTCCAAATACCTTAAAAGTACAGCATTATTGCATAACTTCCACAAAGTTTCATGGTATTTAACATCAAGTTCAATAGCCTCTAAACTTGACAAATCAACGGTTTTGAATTTTTCACTTAAAGTCTCAAGCTTTGTCATAATTTCTTTCGGCATATCTTTTTCTATAACCGTAGTTATGACAAGGGTTTCCAAGGCTTTGCGTACCTCAAAATTATTTCTAAGCTCATTAACCTCAATAGTGGAAACTTGTATCCCTATTTTGGGAATGGTTGTAACCCATTTTTCACTTTGTAAGGTTTTAAGAGCCTCCCGGACAGGAGTACGGCTTACATTAAACTCTGCCGCCAAAGCATTTTCACTAATTATCTCCCCAGGGTCATATATATTTCGCACAATACGCACTTTAAGTTCATTATATATATTTTCAACAGTCGTTGTTTCGATCATCTAATCACCTCTACTTGGATTATTCTAGTATACAATAAATAACCGTCTTTGTCTTTGTGCAAAATTAACAATTGTGCTTTTTGTACAATTTGCTATATTTTATCATAGGATTTACATGATATATTACTTATGATATTATAAGCGTATCTTGTATACAAATTGCATTTATGGTGCTTTTAGCCAATAAACATGAAAATAGCCTGATAAAGCTTGTAATCTCTCAGCAATACATTGTCGGCACTTCCTTGTCTTATTGAGAAATTACTACGCTTTCTTTGGTTTCTTTTCAATTTTATTGACTATACACTAAATGGAGGGATTTTTTTGGAAAAAGTTTACAAAATGCTTATAATCAATCCTGGCTCCACTTCCACCAAAATAGCGGTTTATGAAAATCAAGCACCTTTGTTTGAAGAGAAGCTGGCTCACAGTATCGAAGAACTGGCTCATTTTAATAAACTTGCCGACCAGCTTGACTTTAGGCGTGAAGTTTTAGAGACGGCTCTCAAAGGGCGTAATATCTCTTTTGGTGAACTTGACGGTATAGTGAGCCGCGGCGGTCTCACTCGTCCTGTCGAATCAGGTATTTACGAAATAAATGAGCTTATGGTATCAGAGCTTAAAACCGGAAAATACGGCGAACACGCCTCTAATTTAGCTTCTATGATTGCTTTTGAACTGTCAAAAAAATATGGTTTGCCTTGCTGGATAGCTGACCCTGTCGTTGTTGATGAAATGCAGGATATAGCCCGCTTTTCAGGTATCCCTCAGTTACAACGCAAGAGCATTTTTCATGCTCTTAACCAAAAAGCCGTTTCTCGCCGTGTTGCTGGGGATATGGGTAAAAAATATGATGAATGTAATTTCGTAGTAGCGCATTTGGGAGGCGGCATAAGTGTTGCGGCTCACAAAAAAGGTAAATGCATAGATGTTAATAACGCCTTAGGGGGCGAAGGTCCTTACAGCCCTGAACGTGCCGGGGGCGTTTCTGCTTTTGGGCTTATTGATATGTGCTTTTCCGGCGATTACACTAAAGATGACCTTAAAAAGCTGCTGGTTGGCAAAGGAGGCTTAACTGCATACCTTGGCACTAATGATGGGCGAGAAATCGAGGCTATGATTAAAAATGGTGATAAAAACGCCGAAGCTGTGTTTAACGGCATGGCTTATCAGGTTGCAAAAGAAATCGGTGCGGCTGCAACCGTTTTACATGGTGAGCTGGATGCTATTATTTTAACCGGCGGACTTGCTCATAATAAGGATTTTGTGACATTTATCGAAAATATGGTTAAATATATAGGCAGTGTAGTAGTTTATCCTGGGGAGGATGAGCTATTGGCTCTTGCTGAAAGCGGGTATAGAGTGTTAAGCGGACAAGAAAATGCCCGCAAATTTAGAACCTGTATTCAATAATGGGTTGCGCGTCTTTCCGAGTCTGATTTTATGCCAATTAAGGAAGCGCGAACGCAGCATATGCAGAGATGATCTGCAAGTGAGTGCTGACGCAAAGTGACTTAAAATCAGCCGGAAAGACGTGTGGCAGCTTATTTAATACAGGTTCTTAAGTAATATCAAATCTCAAGGAGGATAAACAATGGCAAATTTAGAAATTAACACTATTTTAGCAACCACTAAAAAAACTAAGCCTGATGAAGCTAACCTTGGTTTTGGCAAGTATTTTACAGACCATATGTTCACAATGGATTATAGTGACGAACTAGGCTGGCATGACCCTAAAATCACGCCTTATGAGCCTTTGCAAATCGAGCCTGCCGCAATGGTCTTCCATTATGGTCAATCTGTTTTTGAGGGGCTTAAAGCCTATAAATCCTCTGAGGGCAAAGTACTCCTTTTCAGACCTTGGGATAATTTTAAAAGGCTGAATATATCCGATGAGAGAATGTGCATCCCTTACCTGGACGAAGAGTTTGCCTTAAAAGCCCTTGTTGAGCTTATTAAAGTCGACGTTGACTGGATTCCCGCGTCATCAGGCACATCCCTTTATATAAGACCTTTTATGATAGCAACGGAGCCTTCCGTAAAGGTTATGGCTGCTAAAAATTATAAATTCCTCATAATCCTCTCCCCTGTAGGGCCTTATTACCCATCAGGGCTTGCGCCTATTGACATTTTGGTAGAGGATGAGTATGTAAGAGCGGTTAGAGGCGGTATCGGTGCCGCTAAAGCCTCAGCAAACTACGCCGCAAGCCTTAAATCCCAGCAAAAAGCTATCCAAAAAGGTTATGCACAGGTTATGTGGCTTGATGGGCTTGAGCGTAAGTATATTGACGAAGTTGGCGCAATGAATGTTTTTTTTGTAATAAATGACGAACTTATTACGCCTGAGCTAAATGGAAGTATTTTAGCAGGCATTACAAGAGATTCGGTTATTAAAATGGCTAAAAGCTGGGGTGTGAAAGTTACCGAGCGTAAACTTTCAATTGCTGAGGTTTTTGCCGCCGCTAAGGACGGCTCTTTGAAAGAGGCTTTCGGCTGTGGTACTGCCGCTGTTATCTCCCCAATTAAATGCCTTATTATGGGAGATGACAAAGTTCAGATAGCAGACGGCAATACAGGTCAGCTTTCAAACAAACTTTATGACAATTTAACCGGCATACAGTTTGGTCGTGTTGAAGATACTTTCGGCTGGACAAAGGAAGTAATGTAGGAGGATTTATAAATGATTAAGAATTTTGAACAACTTTTAAAAGAAGCGGCAAAGTCTCCCGGCAAGAAAATTGCCGTAGCCGCCGCCGCTGACTTAGATGTTTTACTGGCTGTTGAAAATGCACGGAAACAAGGCATTGCAGGTGCCATATTAGTTGGCAGTGAAGCTGAGATTAAAAAAATAGCAGCTGATAATAATATTGATATTGGTAATTATGAAGTAATCCACTCTGATGACAATGCTGAGAGTGCCCTTACTGCCGCTAAACAAGTGGCCGCAGGCAACGCTTCCGTTATGATGAAGGGGCTTGTGGATACCTACGTGTTTTTAAAAGCCATTTTAGATAAAGATATCGGTCTTCGCACAGGCAAGCTTACTACTCAAACTACTGTATTTGAAATTCCCGGACGGGATGAGTTTATATTTGTCACCGACCCTGCTATTACAACAGCACCCGATTTGGCACAGAAGAAAGATATTATCGAAAATGCCTGCTTTGTGGCTCATAAGCTGGGCTATAAAAATCCAATGGTAGCACCTGTTTGCGCCGTTGAAAAGTTTAACCCTAAAATGCAAGCTACAGTTGATGCACAGGAGCTGCATGAAATGAATGAGCGAGGCGAGATTAAAGGCTGTTATGTATCAGGTCCTGTATCTTTAGACGTTGCCGTATCCAAGGAAGCTGCTTCTCACAAAGGTTATAAGGATAAAATCGGCGGCTCCGCAAATATCCTGCTTATGGATGATATTGAGTCAGGTAATGTTTTATATAAATCAATCGTATATCTTGCCGGAGGCGTCGGCGCAGGTGTTGTAATGGGGGCTAAATGCCCTATCGTACTTACCAGCCGGGCGGATTCGGATGTTTCTAAATTTTATTCCATTGCAACGGCTATGCTTATTTCTGAATAAAGAACCAGCGGTCAATAAGCTACAAATCTGTCTTTCGGCTTATTTTAAGCCACTTGTCGTTGTCCATGCACTTTTGTTTCACTAAGAAACAAAAGTTGCCAGCCGTAGCAGATTAGCTTTGCATATGCGTCGTCAGTGCCGTCTAAATTGGCTTAAAGTAAGGCCAGAAATTCAGATTCGTCCATTATTGACCGCTGGTTCTAAACTTTTTAAGGAGGGTTATTGTGGGAAAAGTTAAATTTAAAGAAGATGCGTGCAAGGGCTGCCGCCTTTGTATGAGTGTCTGCCCAAAAAAAATCTTAAAAATTGATGAAACTAAGGTAAATCCCAAAGGCTACCACCCTGTTACATGTACCGATTTAAACCAGTGTACAGGCTGTACTTTTTGTGCTGTTATGTGTCCCGATTTGATTATCGAAGTTTATAGATAGGAGGCGAATTAGTTGGAAAAAAGGTTTATGAAAGGCAATGAAGCTATTGCGGAAGCCGCTGTCATGGCTGGATGCCGTTATTTTTACGGTTATCCTATAACGCCGCAAAATGAAATACCTGAATATTTTTCCTGGAGGCTTCCTGAGGTAGGCGGTATATTTATTCAGGCCGAATCGGAAATAGGCGCGATAAATATGTGCTATGGTACATCAGGCTCCGGCGCAAGGGTTATGACCAGCTCTTCCGGTCCCGGATTATCTCTTAAAGCCGAAGGTATATCCTATATGGCAGGGGCTAACCTTCCTGTGGTTATTGTAAATATTATGCGGGCAGGTCCTGGGCTTGGCAGTATCCAGCCTTCCCAAAGTGATTATCTCCAAGCCACAAAAGGAGGGGGGCATGGGGATTATAATTGTTTAGTATACGCCCCTACCGGCGTTCAATCTGCGGTGGATTTGGTTCAGCTTGCTTTTGATAAAGCTGATGAATATAGGATGCCTGCTATTATTTTAGGTGACGGCGTAATCGGGCAAATGATGGAGCCCGTTGTAATCCAAGAGAAAAAACCTATTAAAGTGGATAAAAGCTGGGCTACAGTAGGCTGGAAAGATAAAAACCGTCCGAGGGCGGTTATAAATTCCCTCTCCTTAGTTCCATCGGAGCTTGAGGAATGGAACCTTAACTTACAAGCTAAATATAAAAAAATCAAAGAGAGCGAAGTACTTTATGAAACTTATAATATGGAAGATTCCGACATATTAGTGGTGGCTTATGGCTCTACTTCACGTACAATCCGCTCCGCAATTGATGAAAATGAGCTTAAAGGTCACAAAATCGGTTTGTTTACGCCTATCAGCCTTTGGCCTTATCCTGAAAAAGAACTTAAGGAAGCGACAAAAGGCAAAAAATGCGTACTCGTTGTTGAAATGAGTGCCGGTCAAATGCTTCAAGACGTTAAACTTGCTGTAGGAGATACCGCTCCTGTCCATTTCTACGGCAGAATGGGCGGAATAATCCCAACGGCGGAAGAAATTTTTGCCCAAATCCTTAAATTAGGGGAGGTGTTGTAATGAGCGAGACTTTAGTGTTTAAAAGACCTGATATGCTAAGAAATGTAGGCTTTCATTACTGCCCCGGCTGTACACATGGTATTATACACCGGCTTATAGCCGAATGTATTGAAGAGCTTGGTTTAAGCGATAAAACTATCGGTGTGGCTCCTGTTGGCTGCTCGGTTTTAGCTTATGATTATTTTAACTGCGATATGCAGGAAGCGGCTCATGGCAGGGCTCCCGCTGTTGCCACAGGTATTAAGCGCGTACATGAGGATGCTTGTGTCTTTACCTATCAAGGGGATGGCGATCTTGCTTCCATCGGTACTGCTGAAATCATTCATGCAGCCGCCAGGAGCGAAAACATCTCCGTATTTTTCGTAAATAACGCTATTTACGGAATGACAGGAGGACAAATGGCACCTACAACCCTTGTAGGGCAAAAAGCCACAACTTCGCCTCATGGACGTAACCAAAAATACGCCGGTATGCCTATTCGTATGAGCGAGGTTATGGCCGCAATAGAAGGGGCTTATTATATCGAGCGTGTAATGGTTGTTGACGTAAAATCCATTAACAACGCCAAAAAAGCTATTAAAAAATCCCTCCAATATCAAATGGAAGGGAAAGGCTTTTCAATGGTTGAAATTTTATCCACCTGTCCTACCGGCTGGGGTATGACCCCTTTAGATGCTGTCGAATGGCTTAAAAAAGATATGGTTGACTATTATCCCTTAGGGCTTATAAAGGAGGGTAACTGATGAATATTAAGATGATTTTTGCAGGCTACGGCGGTCAGGGCGCGCTCCTTAGCGGTCAGCTTATATCTTATGCTGCTATGCTTGAAGATAAGCATGTTACATGGTTCCCTTCCTATGGTCCTGAAATGAGGGGAGGAGCAGCCTCATGCTCGGTTATTATAAGTGATAAGCGCATAGGCAGCCCAATTATCCAATCAGCAGACGCGGTAATTGCCCTTAACCAGCCTTCATTTGATAAATTTGAGCCTTTTGTAAAACCGGAGGGAGTTCTTATTTACAACACTTCTATGACTGACTCCGGGCTTAAGGAAAGCAGAAGCGATGTTAAATACCTGGGGCTTCCAATATCCGATATGGCTAATGAACTTGGAAATCTTAGGGTGGCAAATATGATAGCTCTTGGCTGTTTAAACGAATTGCTTAAATGTGCCAAAACCGAATCCATAATTGAGGCTTTAAAGGTTAGACTTGGCGAAAAAAGAGCCGACCTTATAGAGCTTAATAAGGTGGCTATTGAAAAAGGCGGGAATGCCGCGAAATAGTAAATAATATGGGCTGGCGCCAATGCACCAGCCCTTTGTTTTTACTATATTTACAAAAACAACTTATGAAAAGTCTTGGTATTATTATAAAAACCCTCATCTCTACTGACTTCGCCTCCAAGGGCGTTTGCAATTTCATCAAGGTATTCTCTAAAGGTTTCCACCGCCTCGGAAAGCTCCGCCTCGTGAAAAGGAAGATAAGATGATACAGAAGTCCGTGCTTTAATCAGAGCGTCATTCGTGTCGCCTTCTTTTAATATACGAATTTCATTCATAGGCTTGTCAAATTTTCTATGAATTTCCGAAAGACATTGGGATATAGCTTCTTTCTCAAAATTTTCAGCATTCATATTTTTAATTTTTCCTACGAAATCAAAAATCATAAACTCTTACACCAGCCTTAACTATTTTCTTGCTTCTTTTTAGCTAACTCTTCGTAATCATCGCTGTCAATCACACGATTAATAACAAGGCTTAAATTACTCATTTCCATAAGGTCAAGCTCTTCCTTCGTGTCTAACATACGAATAATAGGACGCATAGAGTTAGTATTGTCAATTACAACCCCAAGTCTGTTGTCGGAAAGCTCAACACATGTATTTACAGGGTAGAAATCCATTTTTTCCACAAAAGTTTTTACAACATTATAGTCCAAGGCTCTTTCAACCTCGCTCATAACAAGCTCAATAGCCTCAGACGGCGACATCGGCTTACGATAAGAGCGATAAGAAGTTACCGCATCATACATATCCGCAACCGCTATTATACGGCTCATAAAAGGTATGTCTTTGCCCTCAAGCTTATTAGGATAACCGGTGCCATTTACTTTTTCATGATGACATAATACAATTTTTCTAAAGTGTTCGTCACCAACTTTTTCAAACATTAAATGACGGTATCCTTCTGCCGTATGGTTTTTTACTGCCCTAAACTCCGATTCGGTTAATTTGCCCGGCTTATTTATTAGTTCATTAGGCACATAAATCTTGCCTATATCATGCATCATAGCTGCCCGACCAAGAAGCCTAAGATCTTCATCGGAAAAGCTCATACTCTGCCCTATAGCAATTGCAAGTACCGCCACGCTCAATGAGTGGTGATATGTATACTCATCGTAACTTTTTAAATCCGCTATATGGATTAGAGAATGAGTTTCATCAGACAAAGTTTCAATAAGCTTATCAACAACAGAATATATTTCCTTGACTGCGAGATGAGCAGTTGTCATATTTTTTTCGTTAAAATCTGTAGTATCAAAAGCTTCAAACATTTTTTTAATTGATACTATAGCTTCATCTCTAAGTTCATCGTCAATTACCGGTTTTATATCCGGTATATTAGTAAATATCGATTCTTTCTCAGGTCTGGGCTCACGTACTCTAATGGCATTTGGATATTTGCCCTCGTCAAACTCCACCTTCACATATCCAATATTATGCTGGTGAATAAAGTCTATCATACGCTCTGTCAGGAGCGTTCCCGGTCTAACAATAGTTACACCATCAGGTGTATATACATAATCCAGTGCTTTCATGCCTTTTTCCAAATATTCAGATGGAAGAATCGTCTCTATCATCAAAGCAGTCTTCTCCTACTAATATTAAATAGTATCTACAAGCCTGTATATTAGCAAGTTTTGCAGCTTAAATACAGTTTTTGCCTCACCGCTATAACTTATGGTGCGAGGCGCAAGACGTACCACCCCCGGAACCAAACAAGCACTGTCAGCCATACTAGTTTCTTTATAATCTATTTCCAGGGTAATTTGAGAACCTAAGTCAAGAGGCTTAATATCAGCCGCTTTTTTAAGAGCAATGCTTACACCATCATAAATCATTTGCTCACATACCTGTGGATGATAAGATATGGCACAATGACGGGAAAGCCCTTCTTTAACGGCGACCCCTTCACAATTTGGCACAAACTCCTTAACCTCACGAACCACAGCCGAATCCCCTATTACAGCTATCAAGGGAATCCCATAATGCCCGGCTATAGTGGCGTTTATAATCGTTTCGGTATTCATAGTTTGACCATTTAGCCTGACATTATATATTTTCCTGCCATTGTAGCAGTGATTTAATACTCCGTCAATATTAAGCCCGGCTCCGGCGTGCCCAAAGGATATATATGCATCATATCCCATTTCAATACCTTCCATCTGAAGGCTTTGGCGCATAGCTCCGGAAATAAGTCTTATACGCGGATCCAAATCTTCAATAATAAGATTTTCCATATCCGCGTGACCTTCGCAAATTGTAACATCGCTGCATCCAAAATCAAAGCACGCCCTAACAGCAGCATTTATTTCTTTTGCGAAGCGTTTTCTTGCTATTCCAAAATCATGCCCTGAACGCATTGTCGATAACCCTGTAACTATATCAGAAATGCCCTCGATATCCGCCGAAATATATACTTTCTTCACAATATCTCCTCCTGACTAACCCCTTTACTTTCATAATATATCATAAAAAATCTTCCAAAGCAATATCGATTGTCGAAAAAATGTAGGTTTTATGTCGATATGTCGTAAATTGAAAATTATTACCTCGAATACTTTCCATAATCTTTACTATCGAAATTATAACCACTTTCAGGGACTTTACCATAGTGCCTGGGCAGCATTGCAGGAGATGCGGCGCCGGATGATGTACGACCAAGCTTAGAATCAGCTGTTTTTTCGGGTAATATGCCATGAGTTCCCGCAGCAATTGGGTTTCTGACAAAGCTTTTTAATTCGCGTTTAAATTTAAATTTTGTAATGCTTTTTAAACTTAAATCTAAGTTTTTAGAAATTTCCTTAACATAAGCAGACATATTATCTGCATACTTTGAACTTGCTATTTTATTATCGTCGATTTTTTCAATCAATTGCAAAATATTGTCCACTTTAGATGAGGCACCACTTATATGTGAACCGCTTTTTAGCTGTATATTTACATTTTTAGCCAAATCTCTAAGCTGCACCATAAGGCGTTTCTCTTCTGCCTTGGCAGTAGTTAGTATTTTTGTCTCGTTAGCCATAGTATCTGATAGATTATTTGCCAAGCTTAAAGTGTTAAAAACATCTTGTAAAGAAGCCTTATATTGATTCAAAATATTACGGATTATATCAGCGGATTTAAAATCTTTTGGTAGATTATCACATCCGTTTTCAAGCTCAAACTCAGCTAAACGAACAAGTGCCCCTTCTATACTGCTAATATTTCCAAAAATTCGCATAAGCTCTATACCAATGGGCATATCCTTTGGCAATTGATTTGCATTGTTCTTTTTTAACGCTTCTAAAGTATTGTTAAGGGCTTTTCTGGACTCAATAAGCTCGGCATAGTTGCCAAAAATCTCATCAAACACTTGACTTAACCTGCTATCATAATGCCCTTTTGGCTTAGTACCTTTAGAAACCCCTTCCAAATCATCCACCAGTGAATTAATTAGTACCAGAAGCCGCTCAGCTTTTTTCCCTGACCGCAAGGCAGGGGTAATGGCAAGGGTTTTATCTATTGCCAGCTCCATACTATGCAGTTCATTTATAAATTTGTTAATCTCTTTTGCAATATTTTTACTCTTACCTTCTAACATGTCAACTTTTATAAGTGTTGGAGGCGATGTGCTAAACGCTTTTCCTGCTAAATCCAAAAACTGTCCCATAGGAGCAATATCTTCACAATCTAAATTTGCCTCTCCTAAAAAAGCGGTAAATGAACTATATATTTTTTTTGCAACTACAGCCGAGCAAATAAAATTGAATATCAGTACCACAAGATGAAAGAGTCCGCTAAAAATAACCAATAAAAAGTCCAACCCATTGCCTAAAATTACTATAGTTGTAATAGTAAAACTTAAAAGAATTAAGCAAGTTCCATAGAGCAATATAGTAGATTTAATTTTTGATTCGCTCATAATAAACCTCCAAAAATTAATGCTTTTTGTGAATATTTCTGATAGTTTTTTTAGCTTTTTTTCTATATACAACTGCTTTTTTAGGCTCCGCATTCTGGCGGGGTCTTATTAGGCAATTTTTACCAAAACCTATTAAATCCGCTCTGCCTGCTTTTAAAAGAGCCTCTTTAACCAGTTCATAATTTTTAGGATTTTTATATTGTATAAGGGCTCGCTGCATTGCTTTTTCCCGTGAGGATTTAGGCACGTAGAGCTCTTCCTTTGTCCTGGGATCCATCTCCGTATAATACATACAGGTTGATAATGTGCCGGGAGTTGGGTAAAAATCCTGAACCTGTTCCGGAGTAAAGTTAATATCACGCAAATACTCGGCAAGCTCTACGGCACTTTCTAAATCGCTGCCTGGATGAGAGGACATTAAATAAGGCACAAGATACTGGGACAAGCCATACTCCTTATTTAACTGATAGTATTTCCCGGAAAATTTTTCATAAACCTTCCTGCCGGGCTTACCCATTTTACCAAGAACTTTGTCGGAAATATGTTCAGGTGCCACTTTTAACTGACCGCTTATATGATATTTACACAATTCCCTAAGAAATTCTTTATTTTTATCATATATCAAGTAATCATACCGTATACCTGAACGTATAAAAACTTTCTTAACTCCCGGTATATCACGAAGTTTACGCAAAAGGCTCAGATAATCCGTATGACTTATATCTAAGTTCTTACAAGGTTTGGGAAAAAGGCATTTTTTGTCTACGCAAGCACCTTTCTTAAGCTGCTTCTTACAAGCAGGTAACCTAAAATTTGCCGTAGGACCACCAACATCATGTATATACCCTTTAAAATCCGGATCCCATTTAAAACTTTCCGCTTCCCTGATTATAGATATATGGCTTCTCCCTTGGACAATTTTACCTTGATGAAAACTAAGCGCACAGAAATTACACGATCCAAAACAACCTCTGCTGGATATAAGGCTGAACTTTATCTCTTCTATAGCAGGAACGCCACCCATTGTTTCATATATAGGATGATAATTTTTCATATAGGGCAGTGCATAAATTTTATCAAATAAAGGAGTGTTTATAGGTTTAGAAGGCGGATTCTGCACAACAAAACAGTTTTCATAAGGTTCTATAAGGGTTTTTGCTGTAAAAGGGTCTGAATTGTCGTATTGAACCATAAAGCTTTCGCCGTACAAAGCTTTATCCTTTTGTACATCACCATATGCAGGCAATGTAATGGCACAAGGTATATCCGGTTCAGTTTTACTATTATAACATATTCCATCTATGCTTTTAAGGTCTTCATACTTCCCTGATTTAAGGCAATCTGTAATTTCCGTTATTTGATGCTCACCCATTCCATAAACCAGCAAATCGGCTCCACTATCAAGAAGTATGGAACGCCTTACCTTATTATCCCAATAATCATAATGAGACAGCCTCCTAAGGCTGGCCTCAATCCCGCCTATAATAACAAATGCATCCTTATAAGCTTCTCTAATTTTATTGGCATATACAATAGTGGCACGGTCAGGTCTAAGACCAGCAGCCCCGCCTGGTGAATAAGCATCATCAGATCTCTTTTTTTTCGCTGCGGTGTAGTGAGCCACCATTGAGTCTATATTGCCTCCGGTAACCAAAAAGGCGTATCTCGGCTTACCTAGTGACTTAAAGCTTCCCACATTCTTCCAATCAGGCTGGGCTATGATGCCAATGGTATAGCCTAAGCTCTGGACAACCCGCCCTATTATAGCCGCACCAAAAGATGGATGATCCACATAGGCGTCACCTGTTACTAGTATATAATCAAATTCACTTATTCCCTCGGCTGAAATAGGTAAAAACAAGGTGATCTCCTTTAATTTATCTTAGGTTATTAGGATAACTGCCCCGCCCAAAGGGCGGGGCAAAGATTATAAACAAATAACTCTTGCAAAAATTGTTTTTTCAAAAGCATTCACTGCTTTTCTGCACAAATAGTTATGTGGTATCTATCTATAATATACAGCTAACCATCAATAATCAATAGTATATCACAATCCTTTTCTCCTTGCAATATCTCCGACTATACGGCGGCGGCGTTTGCTGCCCATTGAAACTTTGTTTTATAGTCGATAAACCTGAAAAAGCGCACAAGAAAGTGAGATACTAAACAAGCTCTAAGAGCCTTGGTTATATTCTCTTACGTATGTGAATATACCTTAATAGATTCTGTTTTCTATTAGGGAGGATGTAAATATGTCTCAAAATTATCAGAGATATCAAATAATATTAAGTGAAAACACAACCGAATTTACAATGAAAGGTAAAAAAGCTCTTGGAAAATGTGTCCTCGAAGCCAAAGGAGAATCCGGCAAGGTAAGTTTTAGTGTCCAGAATTTAAAGCCGGGGGTAATTTGCAACGCGTATATAGTATCTTCGGACAATGTATCGGGGGCGGCAATTGATATTGGAAGAATAATAGTAAGTGATAAAGGCAGTGCGGAGCTTAAATGGGAATGCAGTGCTGATGATGTAGACGGTTCCGGCATTGCGCTTAATGCTTTTAATGTAGCCGGAATGATGATTTTAGATGGAAATGCTATAAAAGCACCAATTGTAGGTCACAGGGACAGAGAAGTTGCTTGGAAGAATAATTTGCATATTCACAGTAAAAAGCTGCCGGAAACTGCATATGCTGAACCTATTAAAGATGAATTGCCTGAAAATGACCCTGAGCCAAATACCCTTTTCCTTGAAAAAGATGAAATCCCTCCCCCGCCGGAAGCCGTTTCACCACCGGAGTTTTTTGAGACACTCGAAGAAGGTGCCGCTGAAAAAACCTTTAAAGATATGGCTAAAAAAATTAACGAAAAACTAAGTGAAATTGATAATATAACGGAAGATAACTACAAAGTAGAGGCTTTATCCGAAGCCGATACCCCTGCTGAGAGTGTAGGTCTTAGTGAGTCTGAGATGGTAAATTTACAAAATATTTTTGTAAACTGTTCAAAGATACGCCCTTTTAAAGAGCAGGACTCAGATTTACAATGGGTACGTATAACGCCTAATGAGCTTAATTACCTTCCGGACGAGTTTAAACATCTTAAAGATGATTATCTCATAGTGGCGGCATATAAGAAATTCAACCATTTAATACTTGGGTATAAAAACCAAGATAACATCTCACAGATTATTTTTGGTATGCCTGATATTTATACAAAAATCAGCAAAGACAGTGCCCATGTATCAGGGCTTATTGAGTTTAGCTGCTGTGATTGTAAAGATATAGAAGAGGGAAAACATGGTTATTGGCTTAAAACCGTTAGCTATAGGATTGACAAAGAGGGTGATTTTTGATAAAATTAACTTGTAATGAAACATTATAAATATAAACAAGGGGTGAAAAAATGCGTAATATTTCTTGCTAAGTAATGCAGGATGTACAAAAAACAAGTTTTTTTGTTATGTCCAAGCAAGAAAGTTACGAATTTTTGCGCTTTTTTTGCATAGCCACTCGATTTTGCTTTGCAAAATCTCGTTGCACCTTTCTGTAGAAACGATTCGCGTTTCTGCTAATGTGCATTTTGAAGCTGCGGGAATTAACTTTCTTGCAGCTTTTTATTGCGCTTTAGAAAGGGACAAAGGGACACATTATGGCATTGATTAATATAACAAACCTAACATTTGCCTACGAAGGCAGTTATGACAATATCTTTGAAAATGTAAGTTTTCAAATAGATACCGATTGGAAATTGGGATTTACAGGAAGAAATGGGCGAGGCAAAACAACTTTCCTAAATTTGCTTATGGGTAAATTCCCATATGGAGGCACAATAAGCATACCTTGTAAGTTTGAATATTTCCCATTTGAAATATCCGATGAAAGCTTAAGTACAATCTCTATTGTAAAAAATATTTATCCATCTTACCAAAAATGGGAACTGGAGCGGGAATTATCATTACTTGAGGTGGAAAGTGAAGTATTATACCGCCCATTTTACACTCTTTCAAATGGAGAGCGGACAAAAATTATGCTTGCTGCCCTATTTTTAAAAGAAAACAGCTTTCTTTTAATTGATGAGCCTACAAATCATCTCGATTCACAGGGCAGAGAGATAGTAAGCAAGTATTTAAAGGGTAAAAAGGGCTATATATTAGTCTCTCATGACCGGGCTTTTCTTGACGGATGTATCTCTCATATTCTTTCCATAAATAAAGTTGATATTGAAATACAGCGGGGTAATTTCTCATCCTGGCTTTTGAATAAGGAAAGGCAGGATAGCTCCCAGCTTGCCCAAAATGATAAGTTAAAAAAAGAGATTAAACGCCTTGAAAAAACCGCAAGAGAGAAGGCCATGTGGTCTGATAAAGCTGAGAGCCGAAAAATCGGCTTCAATCCAAAAAATATCGAAAAAAGCATAGGCAGGCGACCTTATGAAGCAGCCAAATCAGCTAAAATGATGAAGCGCAGCAAAGTAATACAAGGTCGTTACGAAAGCGCGAGCGAGGAAAAATCCAAACTCCTTAAAAATATTGAATCCTCTGAATCCCTTAAATTAGCCCAGCTTGACTATCATCATAATAGACTTATTTCACTTAAAGACGTATCTATATTTTATGGCGACAAAATAGTTTGCGAAAATATCAACTTAACCATCGAAAAAAGTGAGCGCATATCATTATGTGGTAAAAACGGATCAGGCAAGTCGAGTATTATTAAATTAGTCTGCGGTGAGGGCTTGCAGTATACCGGAAACTTTGAAAAAAGCAGCGGTTTATCCATTTCATATATTTCCCAGGATACGTCTTATCTTAAAGGCGGTCTGTCTGCATTTATCAGAGAAAACGGCTTAGACGAAACTCTCTTTAAAGCTATTTTGCGTAAGCTTGACTTTTCAAGAGTACAGTTTGATAAAAAATTGGAGGATTTTAGCGCAGGACAAAAGAAAAAAGTCCTTATTGCCAGGAGTTTATGCGAAAAATCCCATATTCTTATTTGGGATGAACCCCTAAATTATATCGATGTAATATCTCGTATGCAAATTGAAAATTTGCTTGCCGAATATCAGCCAACAATACTGTTTGTAGAACATGACAGCGTTTTTTGTAATAAAATTGCAACGCGAAATGTTTATTTGTGATTTTTAAAAAAATATTGACCCTAACCTTGCGTCAGGGTTTATAATGTTGCTGCGAGGTGTTGATATGGATAAATATAGGGCTATTCCTGAGAATTATATGACTGTAGGCGAACTTGCTAAGAAGATGGGAGTTACAGTCCGTACTCTTCATTATTACGATAAGGCCGGACTATTGCCGCCGTCGTCAGAGAGCAAGAGCGGTTATAGGCTTTACAGCGATAAAGATATGGTAGCGTTAAACCAAATATTAGCGATGAAACATTTAGGCTTCTCTCTTGACGATATAAAAAACCACTTTGTAACATTGGAAACCCCGGATGATGTTGCTGATGCACTTACGGAACAAGCCACAGCTATCCGCGAAAAAATGAAGCAGCTTGCTGAATCTTTAGAGACCATAGAGATGCTTAAAGCGGAAGTACTGCAAATGCAGTCAGTAGATTTTAGGAAATACGCAGCTATCATTGAAAATTTGCAAATGAAAAATGTGCATTACTGGGCTATAAAACATTTTGATGATGAACTATTCGACCACTTGCGGCAATACGACAAAGAGAGTGCTGCAAAAATAGTAAAAACCCTAAACTGCTTAAACATAGAGGGAACAAGGCTTCACAAAAAAGGTATACTGCCCGAGAGCGATAAAGGTCAATTATTTGCCAAGTCATATTGGGAACTGCTCATAACATTTGTAAAAGGCGATATGAATTTAATATCTAAACTTGCTAAAATCCATAATAGTTTCGATGAAAAATTTAATGATAAACCTGCAAGCACTTTTATCTATGGGGCATTAGATATTTACCTCACCAAATTAAACACTGACCCATTTGGTTTGTATGTACAAAATAAAACAGAAAAGATGTAGCTTATTTATAATTATATTTCCTATTGACTTTTGCCTTATGCAATAGTGTATAATGATTGATTGTATCCTAAGGTCGTTTAAGACCAAAATGATCTTAAACGAGCCTCGAGAATTCGTACATTTTGCTTACATTCTTGCATCTACGATGCACTCAAAGAAATGTACGAATTTCGGGGCGTTCATAAACTTTAAAGTAAAGTTGAGTAAATATTCCTATGTCAAAAATTTTTGAATTTATGAAACCTTATAGCGGTATGATTTTATGCGCGGCTCTGCTTCTTTTTACAGAGGCTATTTTGGCACTCATATTGCCCAGCTATATGGCTAATATTGTAAATGACGGTGTGCTGCCCGGTCATATTTCCGTTATTTGGCGAAATGGTTTGATAATGCTTTTAATAACACTGCTTAGTGTTTTTACAGCCCTTGGAGCGGGCTTTTTCACTGCAAGGACAGCTACAGGTGTTGCCAATGATTTACGTGAAGCCGTGTTTAAAAAAATCCTGCGTTTCTCCAGTGCCGAAGTTAATCGCTTCTCAACTTCATCTCTTATAACAAGAACCACAAATGATATAATGCAGGTACAAAGTGCTTTAACTATGGCTATCCGCCAATTTATTTACGCCCCTATTATAGGCATTGGCGGTATTATACGAGCCCTAGAGAGAAGCCCTTCTATGACTTGGATAATTGCCCTTGCTACTATTACTATGGTAGGTGCTATGGTTATATTGTTTTTTGTGGCGTTTCCAAAATATAAGCTGATACAAGTTTTAATAGACAGGCTAAACCTTGTTTCCCGTGAAAATTTAAGCGGTATTTTAGTTGTGCGCGCTTTTTCCACCCAAAGCTTTGAGAAAAAACGTTTCGACAAGGCAAATAAAGATTTGGCCGATACAAATTTATTTGTTGATCAGGCATTTTCATTTATAATGCCAACTATAATGTTGATTTTAAATATTACAACTGCCCTAATTGTTTGGGTTGGGGCAAGGCAGGTGTCCGCTTTTCAAATTGATATAGGGGATATCTTTGCCTTTTTGCAATATGGATTACTGATTATTTTTGCTTTTTTAATGGTTGCTATTATGCTTGTTATATTGCCTCGTGCTGTTGTCAGTGCCGAGCGTATAAAAGAAGTTTTAGAAGCCGAGGGAGGCGTTCCTTATAAAAACAAACCTCTCCCCTTGCCTGATGATTTTAAGGGTGAAATTGAGTTTAAGAATGTAAGTTTTCGTTATCCTGATGCCCTGGAAAGTGATGACAATGTACTTAATGACATTAGTTTCAGCGCAAAGCCCGGAGAGACTACTGCAATCATCGGCTCCACCGGCTCAGGGAAAACTTCTGTATTTAAGCTTATACTGCGCTTTTTTGATGTTACAGGAGGGGCTGTACTTGTTGATGGTATAGATATCAGAGATATTCATAAGGAAGATTTGCACAATAAAGTCGGCTATATCTCTCAGAAAGCTGTGCTTTTTACCGGCACCATCCGCTCCAATCTGCTTTATGCTGACAAAAATGCTGCAGATGAAACTCTTTATGATGCCGCTGAAACGGCACAATCAGCGGACTTTATCAAGGAAAAAGAAGATGGCTACGAGTCCAATGTAGCACAAGGAGGCTCTAATTTCTCCGGCGGGCAGCGTCAAAGACTTTCTATTGCCAGAGCCTTGGTTAAAAAGGCACAAATTTACTTGTTTGATGATAGTTTCTCGGCACTTGATTTAAAGACTGATGCCCTCCTTCGCCAGGCACTTAAGAAGAAAATGAAAGATTGTACAATAGTCATAATCGCTCAGCGAATCTCTTCAATTATGGATGCTGATAAGATAGTGGTTTTGGATAACGGTAATATTGCCGGGCAAGGCACTCATTCAGAACTCCTTAAAAACTGTGAGGTATACAAAGAAATTGCTTCCTCCCAGCTTTCGGACGAGGAGGTTAATAATGGACTTTGAAATGGGTGAAGGCTTAGCAAAACAGGCAAAAGACCCTAAGCAAACTGTTAAAAAGCTTATAATATACTTATCGCCTCATAAAGCAGCGTTTATTGTAGTGTTTCTTTTTGCAATGTTTTCCACTGTGTTTTCAGTTATTGGCCCAAGGCTTTTGGGACGGGTAACAACAGCTCTTGTAGATGGAGTTGTTGCTCATTGGCTTGGCACAGGGCTTTTAACTAATTTCCCCTATATGATGAGGATTACAGGATGGCTGATTGGGTTATACATTATATCAGCACTTTGCCATTTGGCGCAGGAAATTATTATCTCAAGGCTTTCTGTAAAAGTGACTTATAAGCTTCGAACGGAAATATCGGAAAAAATGCATAGGCTGCCTATAAACTATTACGACACCCGCTCCCACGGTGAGGTGCTTTCAAGAATTACTAATGATGTGGATACTATGAGCCAAACCCTAAGCACTAATTTGACTCAATTGGTCACATCTGTTACAACAATCATCGGTGTTTTAGTTATGATGATTTCTATTAGTATAGTTTTAACCGCCGCATCTTTAGTTGTTATTCCCCTTTCCATGTGGCTTATGATGGCAGTTTTAAAGAGGTCTCATGTATATTTTAGTGAGCAGCAGGAAGCTTTGGGCACTTTAAGCGGCATAGTTGAAGAAACCTATAGCGGGCACGATATCGTAAGGGCTTATAACGGTGAAATACGAGCCGAAGAGAAGTTTATAGAAGCTAATAAAAAACTGCGCCAATCCGCGTGGAAAGCTGACTTTATGACAAATATCGTGGAGCCTATTTTCAATTTTGTAGGCAATTTAGGTTATGTACTCGTATGTATTTTAGGGGGCTATTTAGTAGTGCGGCGTGCGGTAACTATTGGGGATGTGCAGGCGTTTATACAATATATACAAACTTTTACACAGCCTCTTGCTGAGCTTGGAGTTGCAAGTAATCAAATGCAGGCAACAATTGCGGCGGCTGAGCGGGTTTTTGAGTTTTTGGAAGAAGAGGAAGATTCCCCTGATGTGGAAAAATCCTTTAAAAAAGACCATTACGAAGGCAATGTATCTTTCCAAAATGTCCGCTTTGGCTACAATCCTGATAAGATTATATTAAACGACTTTTCGGCAGAGATTAGTGCAGGGCAAACAGTTGCTATTGTAGGACCTACCGGGGCTGGAAAAACTACCGTTGTAAAGCTTTTAATGCGGTTTTATGAACTTAACGGCGGCAAAATACTTATTGACGGAGTGGACGCGACGGATTTCACCAGAGGTGATTTGCGGGATATTTTCGGCATGGTACTGCAAGATACATGGATTTATAATGCCACTATTATGGAAAATATACGCTATGGTTCACCAAATGCCACCGATGAAGAGGTTATTGCCGCGGCGAAAGCCGCTCATTGCCACAATTTCATCCGCGCCCTTCCTGGGGGCTATAATATGGTTTTAAACGAGGAAGCGTCGAATATTTCTCAGGGGCAGAAACAGCTTTTTACAATAGCCAGGGTTATTTTAAAAAACCCTACGATACTGATTTTAGATGAAGCCACAAGTTCAATAGACACACGGACGGAAATTTTAATACAAAAAACCATGAAAGAAATTATGCAAAACCGCACAAGTTTTGTAATCGCCCATAGATTGTCCACTATACGAAATGCTGATGTAATACTTGTAATGAAAGACGGCGATATAATAGAAAAAGGCAATCATAATGAACTCCTTGAGTGCGGCGGCTTTTATGCTGATTTATATAATTCTCAATTCTCTGAGGGTATTACCGAAGAGGGCATGATTTCATAGAAAGTGAGGCTTGAATATGGATGATGATAAAGTAAAAGAGAAAAAAGAGGAAGCAAAAGAGGAAGTTACAAAAACCACTGAAGCTTCCGAAAAGAAAAATGGAAAAGGGAAAATAATATTAGTACTGGCTTTGACTCTAATACTTATCTCAGGCGTAGGGGCTGGGCTGTATTTTTACACTCAAAGCGTTAATTATCTTACAACGGATAATGCAAGGGTAACTACAACTTTAATCCCTATATCCTCCAATACGCCTGGAGTATTGGAGCGGTTCACCCTTTACCAAGGCCGCTATGTTGCGGAAAATGAAGTTATCGGCTGGGTAGAAAATGGGGAGACCCTCCGCTCGCCCTTTGATGGACTTGTCGTGCAAGCAAATGCCGTAGCGGAGCAATTAGTGTCCCCTATGGATGTTTTGGCTGTTATCGCTGATATTAACGGCTTGCACATTCAAGCTAATATAGAAGAAACGAATATTGCAAGAGTGCAAGTTGGTCAGCCCGCTACTGTCACTATAGATGTATTTGGCAATAGGCAATTTAACGGCTATGTTTCCGAAATAGGGCTTGTTACGGCAGCTGAGCTTACAGGGCAATCAATGTTTTTTAACACCGGCGGTACATTTACGAGAGTGACTCATTTGATACCTATAAAAATTAATATAATAGATGATATTATATTGGATAATGTTATTGGTGTAAATGCCAGGGTTCGTATTCCGCTGAGGTAGCGTTTAAGAAAGGATGTTGACTATGAAAATCTTTAAAACAATTAAAATTACGGCTGTTTTATTAGCTTTAAACTTCCTTACCGGCTGTGATTCACAGGTTGCAGCTCCTCTGCCTTATATTGCAAGTTATGCTGATATACACTCTGCCTCGTCCACTGCTTCTATAACTGTAAGAGGGGTAGTTGAAAGCATTCGAAGCAGAAATATATATACTACTTTAGGCTTTACAGTCAGCCAAGTTTATGCTGAAATTGGAGATTATGTGGTAGAAGGGCAAATACTGGCAGTGCTGGATGTATCCGGTTTAGAGCTGACTATAGCCCAGCAAAATGCCGCCCTTGAGCTTGCAAGGCAAAACAGCCAAAACTTACTCACAGACAGTCAGAGGCTTTTAAACGAGGCTTCCGTAAACCTTACAAACAATACAAATCCTCATGTTTTAAGTGCAGAAGCTTCATTAAACGCTGCCATGGTAAATTTAGAGACGGCACAGATAAATCATGCTAATGCTTTAGCAGATTACAGTGAAAGAAGTGATTCTCTCGTTTTGTCTGCTGAAAGTGCATGGGAAAGTGCAAGGATAGAGCTTAACACAAGAGAGAATACCCATAGAAATTTAACTGCATTATACGATGCAGGGGCTTTATCCCGAGAGGAACTTAGGCAATCGGAAACAACATTTGAAAATGTGCGAAACATATATAACAACGCACGTACAAACTATGAAAACGCTATAGCTGCACAACAGCGCAGCCTTACTCAGTTGGAAATAGCTTTAGAAGCGGCAATTACCTCTCACAGAAATGCACAGGATGCACTTAATGCGGCCCGTACTTCTTCAAGGCAGGATATCGAAAGGCTTAGGAGTAATGCTGCCGGTGCAGAGATTTCAACCAATTTAGAACATATGGAAATTGCCCTTCAAATACTTGAAAAACAATTGGAGGATTCTATAATAAGAGCGCCTATAAGCGGCACTGTAACAGCTGTTATCGCAAGAGAAGGCGCCATAGGTGCAGGGCTTTTATTCACCGTTGAAGATACTGCAAACTTAAGGATTGCAACGAGCTTTAGAGAATATGATTTAAGTCAAGTATCGGAAGGTATGGAGGTTACAATCACCTCTGACGGAACAGGAAATGCTGAATATATAGGAGTAATAAGCAGGATAAATCCTGCGGCAAACCCTGCAGCCCCTATTGTGGAATTTGAGGCGGAGGTACTTGTCACATCGGTAGATACAAACTTGCGTATAGGTATGACTGCAAGGGTTGATATTGGCGTATATTAATCACATAAGAAAAATAGTTGTTTTAATATAATACACCTTTAAATCTATATAAATCATCCTGATAATCAAATTAAACCGCCCCGACTTTAAAAATCGGGGCAGCCAGTTATTTTATTCATTTAAAAACTATGCTTATTTTACAACCTTCATACCTAAAAGCTCAACATCAGTTGATAAGAAATCTTCTTTAACCGGCTCTTCCTTCGTGTAGTCCGTAGAAAGGTATTTTTTATTATCATCAGAAAATAATGTTACTATGTTCGCGCCTTCGCCAATTAAATCAGCAGCTTTAATAGCCGATATAAAATTGCCCCCTGAAGAAATCCCAACTCCAAGACCTAAAACTTTACTTAATTTTTGAGCCATTATGATAGAATCCCCATCATCAGCCATTATAATATTGTCGCAGAATTTAAGATCCATAATATCAGGTATAAACTCATCTGAAACGCCCTGTATCCTATGTTTGCCTACTTTATAGCCTGTAGAAAGAGTCGGGCTTGACTCCGGCTCCATAGGGAATACTTTTATGTTAGAATCAACATCTCTTAAATACTTGCCTATACCCATTATAGTGCCGCCTGTGCCTACCCCAGCGACTACACCATGGATTTTTTGCCCAAGCTTGTCCATTTGCTTACATATTTCAGGTCCTGTAGAAGTGTAATGGGCTTCTACATTATATATATTTGAGAATTGATCAGGATAATAAACATTGTCATTTTTCGCAAACTCTTTAGTCAGTTCAAGACATTTAGGGAAACCGCCTTCTTCATGAGTTACAAGCTTAAGAGTCGCCCCAAAGCTTTTCATCATATTCGCGCGCTCAACACTTAACCAAGCAGGCATATGAATCAAACATTCATGACCTAAGTATCTGCCTTGGGCACAAAAAGCGATGCCTGTATTGCCGCTGGTAGTTTCTGTAATTGTATAACCTTCTTTAATTTGCCCATTTTGATAGGCGCGTTTCAAACAATTCAGTGCCATCCTATCTTTAATGGAGCCGGAATAATTGTAATATTCAAGTTTGGCAAAAATTTTACGCTCTTTGCCTTTGTACCTAAAAGTTATTTCCGTTAAAGGCGTATTGCCTATCAAATGCTCAAGTTCAGCCAATTTTTTAAGTTGAGATTCCATACTTTTTCTCCTTTTTATAACTTTTTTGACAAATTTCTTACTATAAAATTAGTTTATCACAATATCTTAACAAAAGTCAAATCCCCCCACAATTTAAACAATCATGGAGGGATTTTTATAATGGCAATTGGGAAAGCTATATAAAAGCTTTACTAATTGCCAAAAGCAGCTTTTTATACTAATTTAAAATCTAAAAGATTAGCCTTAGCCGCTTTTACGTAAAAATGAATCGCAATTACTTGCCAGCCATTTGCCTTTGTTGAGCTTCAATCATTTTCTTAACCATGTATCCGCCTACATAACCGTTTTGAGCGGAAGTTAAGTCGCCGTTATAACCTTGTTTTAAAGGTACGCCGATTTCGTTGGCTACTTCATATTTCATTTGCTCCATAGCAGCTCTAGCTTCAGGAACAGAATGTCTGTTTGTGTTATTATTGCTACTAGTCATTACAAATTACCTCCTGAAAAAATTTAAAATGGTGTTACATAACATATTATATCCGCCCATATTTCTTTTATTAAGGTAATATTTTGCAAAGTTTGCAAATAGCAATGGGAGACTTCCGGCTAAAGCCGGAACCGAGCCTTGCGGCTCGTCCGCTATTGCGGGTCATGGTGTGTAACCTGCTTTTGTTAGATTTGTTCAGAAATTTTTTGAAAGATAAGAAGTGTGCAAAGCGCAGTACTGGAGCAAAGTACAGGCACTTTTCACAGGACGAAATATTTCAGAAAATTTCAAACAAAGATGATAAAATGAGGTTATCCACAATTGCCATATGATTGACTTGTTCACAAAACATAAAAAGCCCTGCTATTAATATTAGCAGGGCATAGACTTTTCAGTCTTTCTTTTTTTTATCATAGGTATACATCCTGGAGCCGCCAGAGTTTGCAGGTGAGTCTTTTGGTTTTTCATCTTTGTCCTTGCCAAAAAGCTCACTTACTTTAGATGTCATCTCCAAATGACATTTTGAGCAAATCCTTCCTGTGGCAATAGGCTTATTACATTTTTCACATGTAAACTCACCGCCGGCAAGACCACCGGCAATCTCTAAGCGTCCTTCTCTCAGGTATTTGAACAGCCGTTTAACAGAAACGTCTGTCCCTTCCGCAACCTCTTTCAAAGTAGATGTAGGGTTATCAGCTATGAATTCTTTTATCCGAATAAAGTCTTTCTCTTCGCTTTCCACACAGTCTTCACAAATAGGAACACTTAGACGTCTAAATACTTTGCCGCATCTCGGGCAATTGATGAAATCCATAAATATCCCACCTACTTTCTTTAAATTTGGGCTAACCCAACCTTCCTCGCAACTTTGCCGTAAGTTTTCATGGCTATTTTCCGGGCTTTTTGGGCACCATCTTTACTTACAGATTCAAGATATACTTTGTCATCCATTATTCTATTATATTCATCCTGAATTGGCTTAAGCTTATCCGCCACCGCTTCACCAACGGCTAGTTTAAAGCCGCCGTAGCCAACCCCTTCAAAGTCTTTCTCAGCATCTTTTACAGATTTGTCCGTCATAACCGAATATATAGTCAAAAGATTAGATACGCCCGGCTTAGCCTTAGGGTCATAACGCACTTCCTTTTCAGAGTCCGTAACAGCTTTTTTAAATTTTGAAATTATAACATCAGTTGTGTCAAGCATTGAAATATATCCGCTTGCATCGTCAGATTTGCTCATTTTATTTTCAGGAACAGAAAGGCTCATTATCCTAGCACCTACATTACTTATCAAAGGTTTAGGTATGGTAAACACATCACCATAAATATTGTTAAAGCGTTCCGCAATATCTCTTGTTATTTCCACATGCTGTTTCTGGTCCTCGCCTACAGGGACATATTGAACATTAAAGAGCAATATATCCGCTGCCATCAAAACAGGGTACGTAAAAAGCCCAGCATTGATATTTTCGCTATGTTTCGCGGATTTATCCTTAAACTGGGTCATACGAGACAACTCGCCCATATAAGTATAGCAGTTTAAAATCCAAGAAAGCTGTGCATGCTCCGGCACATGTGATTGGAAATATAGTATGCATTTTTCCGGGTCAAAACCTACAGCAAGATAAAGTGCCAGAAGACTTTTTGCGTTTTTACGAAGCTCCGCCGCATCATTTCTCACAGTTAAGCTATGCATGTCAACTACACAAAATAAACAATCGTAGTCATCCTGCATTTTAAGCCAATTTCTATATGCCCCTACATAATTACCTAAAGTAGGTACACCAGTAGGCTGGGTACCGGAAAAAACCCTGTCTTTAACTTGCTGCATTGTCTGTAAACTCCTTTATTTTTAAATAAATTTAACTATAATATATTATTTTATCACAGAATCCCCACTAAATCAACATTTGAAAGTTCCTCGCCGAAATCAGGATTTCGGCGAGGAACTTAGGTCAAGGAGAGTTTGCAAAGTTTGGTAATTATTTTTCATGGGTTTGCCCTAGCCTTCACTAAGCCTAATCTTCCCGCAAAAGTTCAACAATTACATAGTGGGCAGCAGAAGTATTGGCACGGCTAAAGCTTATGTTAAACGCTCTGTTAAAATCAGTACGCATATTAACAAATTGAGGTGCTATATACCGACGCTCAACATTAGCACCTGACGCTATTTCTGCCAAAACCTTTACAAAAAATGCGGGAGATTGGTAATTGACAAGTCTATAGCCTCCTCCGGGGATTTCATATATTTCAAAATTGACAAATTGAATCATTCCAAAATTTTCTACCCCCGGATGCAGCACGGTTTCCATCCTGTCTTTCATTTCTTCCACTTCTTCTCTGCTTTCAAAATCCCAAGACACGTAATAAGTACCCCATTCAAAATCGTACATTGCTTCCCTGTTTGGGATAAGTGCCGCAAAATCCCTAATTATCGAATCCATATTCTCGTAATAGAAATATCTAAGCCTTATTAACTCGCTAAATTCCTCTACAAAGTCTGCTACACTCAAAGATATATCTCTGCCATATCTGATAAATCCCCACTGAACAGGCGGCCATAAGGGAATCATATCATCTTCATTTATAATATTAAAAATAGTTTGATACTCCCTTGCAGATGTATCTGTAGTGATATTAGGAGTGGCAAATGAGTAAGTAAAAGAAATTATCTGTGGGTCGTTTTCAAAATAAGCCCCTACTATATTGGCAACAGCCCCGCCTCTTGAGTGACCGGTAACCCAAAGGACTGTCCTATCAGCTGTGTCAATATTGTCTATATATCTTTTAACCTCAGCAATAATACGATTGGCTGTAACATCAAACCCTTTATGATTATTGGGATTAATCCAGTCAGGATGCTGTCCGGTCATAGTAAAATATTCGGGAATATCTGCACCTATATCAAACATACTAAACCATCCGTGATGCTCGAATAAGCCTGAAATATATACATTAACAATATTCCACATATTTTCGGCATATTCTATTTGCCTATACCCCATCGTAAGCCTTACACGGTCATTATCAATAGACCTGCCAGGATATATTACTTCAATATTAGAAAGCCCCATACTTTCTAACAGGATAGGAGTTGCCGGATGATGAGATATTAAGAGAGACGCATGAGCTATATCAGGTGAGTAAATGGTGTTATCCCCAAAAAACATCCGGTAGTCCATATCAAAAGTAACCGTTGTTGCAGAGGTAATAGGCACCCTCACTCTTTGAACAAAGTACTCAGTCACTTCCTGGGTATCAAAGCCCCCACGTGCAGTATAAATTATTAGCACTGTAATTGCCAGTGTAGCAATACCTGTAATTGTATATAAAATTCTAATAAATATTTTCATAAATACACCCTCCTTCTTTGATATTGATGCCTTTACAAATCTTTTAACTTCACGCCTTGTCTTCAAGCATAACGATACATTTTTCCACCCATTCAAGCATTGTCCGGCTCATCATTTCACCATATAATGCTGTAAATTTCCTATATATGCCTTCTTCAGGGTCATGAGCCAGCTCGTACCTAGCAATATCTTTCTTAATATTATCCATTACCATACCAAACTCAATACATATATCACGAAATGAGTGCAACAAATCTAGTGCCTCTTTTTCGCTGGTTTCACCCGCAAAGAACACTCGCATCAAAAACGCACTTTTTGTATTCGCAGCATTTTTGATATAAGCTTCCGGCGATTGCAGCCAATCCATAAACTCATTTTTTCCCTCTGCTGTAATTGAATAGACCCGCTTATTTGGTCTTTCATCCTGTATAACACGCTCGCTGGTAAGCCAGCCGCTCTGTTCCATTACATCTAATTCGCGGTATATTTGACTAGCCTTTGCTTGCCAAAAATGTCCCAATGTTTCCTTAAACTTCTTATCCAGCTGATACCCTGTCATTGGATAATAATTTAAAAGCCCAAGCAGCCCATGTTTCAAAGACAAAATTAACACCCCTTTGCGCTATATTCAATGTATTGATTATACAACAATAGAGTATATAATGTCAACTTTATCTTTCCTGCATAAGTCTTCTAAAATTCACCGCCTCAAGGGCGTGGATTTCATGAATATTTTCAGAGCCGTCTAAATCCGCTATTGTGCGGGCGATTTTTAATATTTTATGATATCCTCTTATACTAAAACCTAGTTTTTCAAAAGTATTTTTAATTATCTCTTTAGAGCCTTTGTCTACAGTGCAAAACTTTTCAATTTCCTTTGCGGAAAGCTGAGAATTATACAGTATTCCACTGGATTCATACCTTTTTCGCTGTATTTCTATAGCTTTTAGAACCCTAACTCGTATATCTTCACTGGATTCACCGGAAGAGGCACTTTGAGCTTCTTCATATGTAGGCATCGTAGTCTCTACATGTATATCTATGCGGTCTAAAAGGGGTTCCGAAATTTTGTTCATATATTGCCTGATTTGGGTACCTGAACACTTACAATCATTTTCACTGTATAAATTACCGCAAGGACACGGATTCATAGCGGCAACCAGCATAAAATCGCAAGGATAGGTTAATGTATTTACAGCTCTCGCAATGGTTATGGACTTATCTTCCATGGGCTGGCGCAAAGTCTCCAAAGTATTTCGGCTAAACTCCGGCAGCTCATCTAAGAATAATATCCCCTTGTGCGCCAAGCTCATTTCCCCGGGCTTAGGGTTTCCGCCGCCGCCGGCAAGAGATGGATAAGAACTTGTATGGTGAGGAGAGCGGAAAGGTCTTTCAGTAACCAAAGCATTTTCCTGACGTAAAAGACCGCATACCGAGTATATTTTAGTTACTTCGATACTCTCATATAATTGAAGAGGCGGCATTATACCCGGAAGACGCTTTGCCATCATTGTTTTACCGGACCCGGGCGGTCCCAGCATAAGTATATTATGATATCCGGAAGCTGCTATTTCAAGCGCGCGCTTTACTTTGTACTGACCTTTTACATCAGAAAAATCCAAGCCAACATTTAAGTTATTACAATCAGGTTTATTGTTTTCATCGGCTTTAACAGGCTTAAGATGAGGCTTTTTTAAATGAGCCAAAAGTTCGCTTAAGCTTTCAACACCATAAACATCCGCGCCATCTACCAAAGCAGCTTCCTTAGCGTTTTGGATGGGCACTACAAATTTAGTATAACCTTCCTTATAAGCAGAATGAACCATTGAAAGGACGCCTTTAACAGGTCTAAGGGAGCCATCTAAAGACAATTCCCCTAAAAAAACAACTTTAGTAAGCTTAGCGGCATTTATAGCCTCAATGCCCCCTAAAATACTTACGGCTATGGGTAAGTCAAATGCAGGTCCTTCCTTTTTCGTATGTGCCGGAGCAAGGTTTACAGTTATATGCTTAACGGGAAAATCAATACCTGAATTTTTTATTGCGGATTTTACTCTGTCCCTTGATTCTTTTACGGCAGAACCGGGAAGCCCAACAATATCAAAGGCGGGCATGCCACGTCCAATATCAGTTTCAACTATAACAATATAGCCATCTACGCCGTTTAAGGCAGAGCTTGTTATTTTGGTAACCAAAAAATCACCTACTTCACTAATAAGGTTAATTATAACGTATATATCGAAATAGTCCATATTTTGTTGAATTTTTGGCTGATTTTATTTATACTTGGTTTAAGAACCAACGACAAGCGGCTTAAAATAAGATCGGAAATTCAGATTCGCCCATTATTGTCCGCTGGTTCTTAGATAAAGGAGGTACAGGTTAGTGGATGATTTAAAACATATGATTTGGCTGGCTCATTTATATGGTCCGGGCTCCCAGTATATAGACTATTTACTGACAAAATTCGGAAGTGCCGAAGGGGTCTACAACGCTTCGCAGGTACAGTTGCGGGAGTGCAAATCCCTGCCTGAGGGAGTATTGTCAAAAATAATTTATATAAAGCAAAGATTTCACCCTGACAAAATGCTTTTTGATATGGAGAAGAAAGGCATTCATTTTATATCAAAATTTTCAGATAGCTACCCTCCTCTTTTACAAGATATTCCAAATCCTCCTTTTGGGCTGTTTATCCTTGGAAATATGCCGGATTTCGATAAATTATGGATTAGTATAATAGGTACAAGAAGACCTACAAGCTATGGCAGAACCGCTGCTCATAAAATTTCCAAAGAACTGGCTGAAAAAGGTGTAATTATAGTCAGCGGCATGGCTGATGGGCTGGACGCCGTAGCTAATAAAGGGGCACTAGATATGGGGCAGCCTACGGCAGCCGTACTTGGCAGTGGTGTTGATATATGCTATCCGGCTGTAAATGAGAAGATTTACGAGGCAATTAAAGAAAAAGGATGCCTTATAAGCGAATTCCCGCCCGGGACAAATACCGACAGATGGCATTTCCCTTTGCGAAACAGGATTATAAGCGGCTTAAGTTTAGCTCTTATTGTAATTGAGTCCGGTATAAAATCAGGCACTATGATTACTGTTAACCACGCTCTTGAGCAAGGGCGCGAGGTACTGGCTGTCCCTGGAAATATTACAAGTGCAAGAAGTGAGGGCACTAATAAACTCATAAAAGAAGGAGCGCATGTGGCAACTTGTGCTATGGATGTTTTAGACGCTTTAGGTATAGTGGAAAGTGAAAATTTGTATAATATTAATGAAGAAATTTATAATAATGAGAATATACCTCTTGCGCCAAACGAAAAAACGGTATATGCTTTATTAGGTGATGAGCCAATAGATTTAGATGATATTGTCCAAAAATCAGAACTTGACCCAAGAAGTGTCCTGGTGGCTCTTACCAAGCTGGGGCTTGCAGGTAAAATAAGCGAGCTGCCTGGTCAAAAGTATACAAGATAAATTAAGAACCTGCATTCAGCAAGCAATCGCACATATTTCCGGCTGATTTCGCGCCACTTTGCATCAACGTCTCCTTAAGCGCAAAATCAGACTCCAATATATGCACAATCCATTACTGAATACAGATTCTCAATGGAGGAAATCATGGCAGATAATTTGGTTATTGTTGAATCACCGGCAAAGGCCAAAACACTTAAGAAATTTTTAGGCAGTAATTATAAAGTAGAAGCATCTGTAGGGCATGTTAGAGACCTTCCAAAAAGCGATATGGGTATTGATTTTGATAATGATTTCGAGCCTAAATATATCACTATACGAGGTAAAGGTGAGATTTTAGCCACTTTGCGTAAAGAGGTTAAAAACGCAAAAAAAGTTTATATCGCAACAGACCCTGATAGGGAAGGCGAGGCTATAAGCTGGCATTTGTATCACGCGCTTAAGCTTCAAGATAAAAACACAGGGCGTATAAGCTTTAATGAGATTACGAAGGATGCGGTCAAAAAATCCATTAAACAAGCAAGAGATATTGATATGGATTTAGTGGACGCCCAGCAAGCCCGCCGTATTTTGGACAGGATTGTAGGCTATAAAATAAGCCCTCTTCTTTGGAAGAAGGTTAAACGGCGTTTAAGCGCAGGCCGCGTCCAGTCCGCAACTATGAAAATGATTTGCGACCGGGAAGAAGAGATTGAACATTTTATCCCTGAGGAATATTGGACGGTTTCAGCCAAACTTCAGGATGGTAAAAGTAAGTTTGAAGTTAAACTTGCAACTATCGACGGTAAAAAGGCTGAACTTAAAAGCAAAGCGGAGGTTGATAAACTTCTTGCCAAGATAAAAAAAGAAGAATTTGTCGTTGATGAAATAAAAACTGGCACTAAAACAAGAAAGCCAAGCCCTCCCTTTACAACAAGCACTTTGCAGCAGGAAGCTTCTAAGGCTTTAGGCTTTGCCACTAATAAAACAATGCAAATAGCTCAGCAGCTTTACGAAGGGGTTGATGTAAAGGGGGAAGGTACTTTAGGTCTTGTAAGTTATATCCGTACCGATTCGGTACGAGTGTCTGATGAAGCTTTTTTAGAGGCAAAAACATTTATTGAAAATAATTTCGGCAGCGAATATGCTGTGAAAGAAAAGATAGAATACAAACAAAGAGGTCGTTCACAAGATGCCCATGAGTCAATAAGACCCACTTATACAAGGCTTACTCCTGTTATTATAAAAGATTCATTGTCAAGAGACCAATTTAGATTATACAAACTTATTTGGGAGCGATTTGTTGCTTGCCAAATGGAAAGCGCGGTTTTTGAAACTTTAGGGGTTAAAATTGCCGCAGGTAACGCTGCTTTTCGCGCCTCCGGCTCAACTTTAAAATTTCCGGGCTATTTGGCTGTGTACAAAAGTACAGAAGATGAAGAGGATGATACTTCAAAGCTGCCCGAACTTAAAGAGGGGAAAAAACTTAAGGCAGTAAGTATTGACGGGACACAGCATTTTACTCAGCCGCCGCCCCGCTACTCTGACGCAAGCCTTGTAAAAAGCCTGGAGGAGCTTGGTATAGGTCGCCCAAGCACTTATTCGGCTATTATAACTACAATACTTCACAGAGGTTATGTGGTTAAAGAAAATAAGGTTTTTTACCCTACAGAGCTTGGGGAAATTGTAAATGAAATAATGGAAAATAATTTTGGCGATATTGTTGATATAGATTTTACAGCCAAAATCGAAAATGATTTAGATAGAATTGAAGACGGGGATTTAGAGTGGAAAGAGCTTATAAGAAAGTTTTATGCTGAGTTTTTGCCTAAAATAATAGAAGCTGAGGAAAAAGTTGGTGAAATAACCATAGAGGACGAAAAAACCGATATCCTTTGTGACAACTGCGGTGCCAATATGGTTATAAAGCACGGAAAATTCGGAAAATTCCTTGCTTGCCCTTCTTTTCCTGATTGTAGAAATACAAAACCGTTTTTTGAGGAAGCAGATGTTAACTGCCCTAAATGCAGCGGCAAAATATTGATTAAAAAAACTAAAAAAGGGCGAAGATATTACGGATGTGAAAACACACCCGACTGCGATTTTATGTCTTGGAATAAACCGGCAGGGGAAGATTGCCCGCTTTGCGGTGCCTATATGGTAGAAAAAGGCTCTAAAACCAAGAAAGTAGTATGCTCGGATAGTACTTGCGGCTATTCAAAAGAATTTGTTGATAAAAATGACGAGGAGGCAACAGTGCATAACCTAAGTTGAAGCAATTTTTTAGAGCGGTGCGAGTGTTTTGCGGTAATGATTTTTGCGTGGGTTTCGCAAAAGGGAGACTTCCGGCTAAAGCCGGAACCGAGCCTTGCGGCTCGTCCGCTACTGCGGGTCATTGTTGAAGCAAAAAGCGGCATAGTCGTTTAAGACCAAAATGGTCTTAAACGAGCCTCGAGAATCCATATATTTTGCTTACAAAATGTACGGATTTCGTGGCGTTCATAAACTTTAAAACAGCAAAATGAGCAAGCTCATTTAGTGCTTTAAAGCTTATTCACTAAAAAAAATTGACTGAAACTAGTTATGCACCATTGCCAGGATAATTAGAGAGGATCGGCAATATGCAATATAGCCCCCGCCAAACAATTTATGACGCAATTAAACGAAGCTTAGATTATGCCGATTTTATAAAAATATTGGCTGAGGATTTGGGTAATGCTCTTAATGCTTCAGTCCGTATTGTTGATGACAGGGGTGCCCTTGTTCTTCGTACCGAACCTTTGGGAGGCTTATCTGATTTAGAACTCGAAAGTGTGGTTTTACCAATTGTTCTTTCAGGAGAGCGGACAGGAGGCTTGGAGCTTGGGCGCAAAAAAGCTTTTAATGAGGACGAGCTTAAATACGGGGAGCTTATTTCATCTTTTATTACTTTGGTTATTTTAGGCATTGAAAACAGCCGCCCTAAAAGCTCTGATGTTAAGGCGGCACTTTCAACTCTCTCATATTCAGAGCTTGAGGCTGTAATTCATGTTGTAGGCGAACTCTCAGAGTCCGAGGGAGTTTTAATAGCCAAAAAAATCGCCGATGAGCATAACTTAGGACGTTCCGCTATAGTTAATGGACTTAGAAAGCTTGAATCCGCAGGGCTTATTGAAACTCGTTCTCTTGGAGTTAAGGGTACTCATATAAAAATTTTAAATGAGCGCTTAACAACAGAACTTGATAAATTTAATAAAAGGAGGTAGGAGTATTTATGGACAACAAAATAAGGCGCATTTATGTTGAGCGTAAGCCTTCCGCAGGCACGGAAGGGTCGAGCTTTTTTTTCGATATTAATAATAATCTTGGGATTAAAAACCTTCAAGGGGCACGTGTATTAAATTGTTATGATGTAGCCGGCATAAGCGATGAGGTATATGAAAAATGTATAGGTGCGGTATTTTCTGAGCCTCCTGTTGATATATGCTATAGAGAAAATTTGCCTCTTTCAAACGATGAATGCGCCTTTGGAGTGAAATATTTGCCCGGGCAGTATGACCAAAGGGCTGATTGGGCTGAGGCTGCTATAAAGATAATCATGGGCGAAGATGAGATGGACAATATTTGTGTTGTAAGCTCAAAGTTTTACGTACTTAAAGGTCAGTTAAATGAAGAGGAAATTGCCAAAGTTAAAGCCTATATCATTAACCCTGTAGATTCTATGGAATGCTCGCTTAAAAAGCCTGAAAGCCTCAAAACTCCTCATACTGAGCCTGGGGACGTGGAAATTCTTAATGAATTTATTGATATGCAAGAGGATAAACTTATGGAGCTTTGTGAGGAATTAGGACTTGCAATGAGCCGTGAGGATATATTACATATCCATAATTATTTTAAAAACACTGAAAAACGTGACCCTACAATAACTGAAATAAAGGTTTTGGATACTTATTGGTCTGACCATTGCAGGCACACCACTTTCCTTACAAATATTGAAAAAGTCGAAATTGAGGATGGGAAGTTTTCAGAGCCTATTAAAATTTCTTATGAGGAGTATTTAAAACTTCGCAAAGAGGTTCATGGCGATAAGGACAAGCCTGTGAGTCTTATGGACATTGCTCAAATGGGTATGCGGTATTTGAAAAAAACAGGTGTGCTTAAAAACCTTGATGAATCCGAGGAAGTTAATGCTTGCTCTGTAAAAATAAAAGCTGATATAAACGGTAAAGAAGAAGAGTGGCTTTTAATGTTTAAAAACGAAACTCATAATCATCCCACTGAGATTGAGCCTTTTGGCGGCGCGTCCACTTGCCTTGGAGGGGCTATAAGAGACCCCCTTTCAGGGAGAGCTTATGTTTATCAGGCAATGAGAATTACAGGGAGCGGCGACCCGAGGACACCTCTCGAGGAGACTTTAAGAGGCAAGCTTCCTCAGCGGAAAATCACTCAGGAAGCGGCACGTGGCTACAGCTCATACGGTAATCAGGTTGGAGTTGCCTCGGGGCTTATCCATGAAATATATGACGAAGGCTATGTTGCAAAGCGTATGGAGCTTGGTGCCCTTGTTGGTGCCGTGCCTGCGTCCCATGTGGTTAGAGAACGACCCTCTGAGGGGGATGTAATCATACTCCTTGGGGGGGAAACAGGGCGTGACGGCATAGGCGGCGCAACAGGTTCCTCCAAAGTGCAGACTGATGAGTCTATTATGCTTTTAGGCGCTCAAGTACAAAAAGGCAACGCCCCTACAGGACGTAAAATCCAAAGACTTTTCAGAGACCCTCAGGTTACAAAGCTTATAAAACGCTGTAATGACTTTGGTGCCGGCGGTGTTTGTGTTGCTATAGGCGAGCTTGCAGAAGGACTTGTTGTTAATTTAGACAAAGTGCCTAAAAAATATGAAGGACTTGATGGTACGGAGCTTGCTATAAGCGAATCCCAGGAGCGTATGGCAGTTTGTGTCGCAGGAGGCGACGCAGATGAGTTTATCCGCCTGTCCGCTTTGGAGAATTTAGATGCGGTTGTTGTTGCCGATGTTAATAACTCCAGAAGGCTTGTTATAAATTGGCGGGGCAAGTCTATTGTTAATATATCAAGGGATTTTCTTGACACTAATGGGGCAAAGCAGTACGCCGATGTTTATATTGAGACCCCTAAGGCTTTTACGGAACGTAATACAGAAGGTGCAAGCCTTGTAGAAAAATGGCTTAATAACTTAGCCGATTTAAATGTTTGTGCCGGAAAGGGGCTTTCGGAAAATTTTGACTCCACTGTAGGTGCCGGCACGGTGTTAATGCCTTTTGGCGGAAAATTCCAGTTTACCCCTGCTCTTTCAATGGTATCTAAGCTGCCTGTTATAGAAGGGGATACGACTACTGCATCAATTATGTCCTTTGGTTTTGACCCTAAATTGTCAAAATGGAGCCCGTATCACGGTGCTATGTGCGCGGTTATTGACTCAGTTGCGAAAATTGTGGCAACAGGGGGTGACCCAAGTAAAATTTACTTAAGCTTCCAAGAATATTTTGAACGCTTAAGAGCAAATCCTGTAAGGTGGGGCAAGCCTTTTGCCGCACTTTTAGGTGCCCTTAAAGCCCAACTTGAGCTTGGTGCTGCTTCAATAGGGGGCAAGGACTCTATGTCCGGCTCTTTTAACGAACTTGATGTGCCTCCTACCCTTGTAAGCTTTGGGGTAAGCCATACTCATGTGGATAATATAATTTCACCGGAGTTTAAGAATGCCGGATCGCCAATTTTTGCGGTGTTTAACCAATTTGATGATAAGGGTATGCCTGATTTTGAATATCTTCGTAAACTTAATAAAATAGTTTGTGAAAATATCGCAAACAACAATATTATTTCAGCTCATACCATAGGCTTTGGCGGTGTATCCGAGGCTTTATCCAAAATGGCTTTCGGTAATCGCTTAGGCTTTAATATTGAACTTGATGAAAGAAGCCTGTTTAGCGCAAATTACGGCGGCTTTGTTTTCGAGCTTGGCTGCGATAAAGCTAAGTTTGAAAGTAATTTCAAAGACTTTGAAACCCTTCATTTAGGCAATACCACTGAGGATATCGATTTCGTAATAAACGGTAAGAAAATAAACCATTTTGAGGCACTTACAAAGTGGCTTTCAACCCTTGAAAGTGTTTTTAACACTAACTTGCTTTTAGATATACCTTTTGAGGACAACAATTTGGAGCCGCTGGCTGATGCACCTAAAACTTTCTCCAAACTTGGCATAGCTAAGCCTAAAGTTTTAATCCCTGCCTTCCCCGGCACTAATTGCGAGTACGACACAGCGAGGGCTTTTGAAGCCGCCGGCGCAGAAGTTGAAATTTTTGTGGTACAAAGCCTTAATGCAGCTCAAATTAAAGAAAGCTGCAAAATTATGGCTAAAAAGATTGAAAACTCCCAAATACTTGCCTTACCCGGCGGTTTTAGTGCCGGGGATGAGCCTGGAGGCAGCGGCAAATTCATAGCCGCGGCTTTTAGGAATGAATATATTAAAAACGCCTTGGAGAGCTTGCTTGGCACGAAGGATGGTCTTGTTATAGGTATATGCAACGGCTTCCAAGTTCTTGTTAAGCTTGGACTTTTGCCTCACGGTGAGATTAGGGAGCTTAATGAGTTAAGCCCTACTCTTACATCCAACAAAATAGGCAGGCATGTATCCTCTATACTCAATACAAAAGTAATTTCCAACAAATCCCCTTGGCTGTGGCGGACTAAGCCCGGTGAGATTTACCGCGTAGCTATAAGCCATGGCGAAGGCAGATTTTTAGCAAAGCCAGCTGATTTAGAAATATTAAAATCAAATGGGCAAATAGCCACTCAATATGTGGATTTTGACGGTAATGGTGCTAACTGCTTTGAGTTTAACCCTAACGGCTCAACCTTAGCAATAGAAGGTATTACAAGCCCTGATGGGCGGGTTTTCGGCAAAATGGGTCATAATGAAAGATATACTAAAGCTGCATTTAAAAATGTCCCTGGAAATTATGAAGCGGAAATTTTCTTATCCGGTGTAAAGTATTTTGCTTAAGTTAACTGAAATTGTTTCCCGTGAATACAGAAATATGTTATACTAATAGATAGGAACTTTGAAATTAAAGATAATTAACCTAGGAGGAATGTAAAATGGTAAAAATTGGTATTAATGGATTTGGGCGTATCGGCCGCCTTGTTTTGAGAGCATCTGTTGAGCGCAATGATGTTTCTGTAGTTGCAATTAATGACCCTAATATTGACCCTGAGTATATGGTATATATGCTGAAATATGACTCGGTTCACGGTCGTTTTAAAGGTGAAGTCAGTGCAAAAGACGGCAAACTTGTTGTAAATGGCAAAGAAATCACTGTTTTCAACTGCTGGAAGCCGGAAGAGATTGAATGGGGCAAAGCAGGGGCGGAATATATCGCTGAATGTACTGGCGTATTTACTACTATTGACGGTGCAAATGCCCATTTCAAAGGGGGCGCTAAGAAAGTTATTATTTCAGCCCCAAGTAAAGACGCGCCTATGTTTGTAATGGGCGTAAATGAGGAAAAATACAGCACTGATATGAATGTGGTTTCCAACGCTTCTTGTACAACTAACTGCCTTGCGCCTCTGGCTAAGGTAATTAACGATAATTTTGGCATAGTTGAAGGGCTTATGACTACAATCCATGCTATGACAGCAACTCAGCCAACTGTTGACGGACCGTCCAGAAAAGACTGGAGAGGCGGCAGGGCTGCATCAGCTAATATCATCCCATCTTCCACAGGGGCGGCAAAAGCTGTTGGTGAGGTTATCCCTTCTCTTAAGGGCAAGCTTACAGGTATGGCTTTCCGTGTGCCTACTGTTAATGTTTCCGTTGTAGATTTAACTTGTCGTCTTGAGAAAGCTGCAACTTATGATGAAATTAAAGCTTGCGTTAAAAAAGCAGCAGAAGGTGATTTAAAAGGTATTTTGGCTTATACGGAAGATGCCGTGGTTTCATCTGACTTTATCGGTGAGGAATGCACAAGTGTATTTGACGCTCTTGCAGGCATTTCTCTTAACAGCAATTTCGTTAAACTTGTAACTTGGTATGATAATGAGTGGGGCTACAGCTGCAAAGTTATTGACCTTATTGCTCATATGGCTAAGAAAGATAAGTAAAGCTGTAATAATATAAAATATTAAATGCCTTGCCCATCCTATTAGGCAAGGCATTTTCAAATCATGAGGTAGCTATGACAAATGATTTTTTAATAAGCAAAGTTGAAAATGCTCATGATCTGGAGCTTCCCAAATATCAAACATCAGGCTCTGCAGGTGCGGATTTGTGCGCTAATGTTACGGAGTGCGTGATAATAAAGCCGGGTGAATATAAAGCCATTTCCACAGGCATCCGTATAGCAATCCCTCCTGATTACGAGGCTCAAATTAGACCCAGAAGCGGGCTTGCGGCAAAGTTTGGGGTTACGACCCTAAACTCTCCAGGGACAGTAGATTCGGATTATAGAGGTGAGATAAAAGTAATCCTCATAAATCACGGTAGTGAGGATTTCGAAGTAGCAAGAGGTGATAGGATAGCTCAAATGGTCATAGCCAAAATTTTATGCCCTGATTTTAAAGAAACAGATGACCTTCCCAATACCAAAAGAGGCAGCGGCGGCTTTGGGCATACAGGACACAGCAATAATAAATAGGAGCATTTTATGATACATAATATTTTGAAAAATATTGGAAGTTATAATGGGGAAATGACAGTTTCTCAAGTTATTCGCTTTTTTGATGGATTCGGTATGCATTTTACAAAAACCATGATTCAAAACTATGTGCGGATTGGTATAATACCGCCTCCGGCTAAAAAAAGATATTATCTTAAAAAGCATATAATTCTTCTTGCCTTAATTTATGAGTTTAAAGAAATTTATTCTCTCCCTGATATTGGAAAACTTTTTGAGGCTTATATAGAATCAGTTGATGATAGTCTTTTGATTAAATTGTATGAGGATTTTCATGGGCTTTATGATAAATGCTACAATTTAACCATTCATAAAAAAATATTGCCTCTTATGGTGCAAAGTGTCGTTAATAAAAAAATTGTAAAAAATATGATGGATAATGATGATTTATAGGATAATAATAATTCAAAGCGGTTTTTTAGGCTTAGATTTTTATTAGCCGCAAAAATACACACCGCTTTTGGAGGTTATCGCTATGAGAGCACGTCCTATAGATTGGCTTTGTCTAACCTTAGTTATTGTAGGTGCAGTTAACTGGGGCTTAATAGGGTTTTTCCAATATGACCTTGTGGCCGGCATATTCGGCGGAATGTCTACAATGGCATCAAGATTTATTTACATCCTTGTAGGTGCTGCAGGTTTGTACTGTCTAAGTATGTATCACAGGGTTTGGAACAGAGACAGAGATATAGATGTAGATACAGTAAGATAAAAATTTTATTTTGTATTATTATCTTACAACAAAAAGCTGGCAGCTTTTAAGGATGCCAGCTTTTTTTATGAAAACACCTCATTTTTACCTCAAAGGGTATTGACTAAACCCTTGCAAGTGCTGTATAATCCCGGAAGGAGAGTTTCGGATTTTGTCCGTAATCAGTTCTCTGAGCGGTCGCATAATGGCGGCTCTTAGCCCGGATGGCGGAATTGGCAGACGCGCTGGACTTAGAATCCAGTGGGGCAACCCGTGCAGGTTCAAGTCCTGTTCCGGGCAGGGTTATTTAAGGTTAAGGCTTTCGAGGAATCGAAAGCCTTATTCCATATATATAGGAGGTTTATATGAGCGGATGGTTTAAGGTTGTGGAGCTTTCTAATAGAGTTTTTGCTATTATGGAGCCTTTTCATTTTCAAGAAGTTATATCTTATTTGATTATCGGTAAAAAATCTGCTCTCTTATTTGATACAGGAGCTGGAATTGGCAATATTCGTGAAATTGTTAATACTTTGTGGGATGGAGAGGTTATCGTCGTTAATTCTCACATACATTTTGATCATATAGGTAATAATCATCTTTTTAAAGAGGTTTTGGTATATAATTGTCCTGAAGCCCTTGACAGGCTGAAAAAAGGCTATAGTGCTGCTGAGCTTGCCCCGCATAATAAGCCTAATTTATTTGCGGCAGGGTATTTTGAAAAATTCGCCAAAGGTGATTACCATATCCCTCCTTGTAACCCATACTCAATAGAAGATGAGCATATAATAGATCTTGGCGGGCGTATAATTAAAATTATTCACACGCCGGGGCATTCCCCTGATTCTATTATGCTTTTAGATATGGAAAACAAAATGCTTTTTACCGGTGATACATATTATCCGGGGCATCTTTATGCTCATTATGAAGGTAAATTTTATGGAAACTCTCAAATCGAGACCTATGCAGACTCTTTAGAGAAAGTGGGTTCTATGGTAGATAAGCTATTGTCCGTCCACCCCGGGCATAACGACCCTGTCGTAAGCCCTGACATGCTGAAAAAAGCCGCTCATGCAATGAGGCGGCTTGCAAATCGTAAGATAAGTCCAGGCGAACATCTTTTCGGTGACCTTTCTCTTGCATCCTTGCCTGACAGTGGTGAAAATGTGGAAGGCTATGTTATTCCTGACGATTTGTACGTATATAATATTGATGGAGTTAAAATTATCGCAAGGAAGAGGCATTAATACACTCGTAAACCAACAGCACAGCATAACTTATACGGTCTCCTCGGTCAGGCTCCCCTGCCTAATAGAAATCTGATAAAAGCAGGTTAGTGGACAGGTCTAATAAGTGTTTCATCACACACTTTAATAAACAGATATAATTTCATCTTCCTTACGGTTTTTTGAGTCAAATTTCATCCCTTCGAGAGCTTCTTTATCAAACACACGCCCTCCTTGGACAACATATTCAATACTTCTGCTGTTAGAAATATTTTCAAAAGGATTTTTTGATAAAACAAGTAAATCCGCATCCATCCCTTTAAGGAGCTTGCCTTTTTTATTTTCAATACCTAAGTGCTTTGCCGCATTCGCTGTACCTGAGTGAATAGCTTTATAAGGCGTCATACCATAGCGATAAACCATCTCTTCAAGCTCACTATGGATTGAAAAACCGGGTACAACCCCCGGATTAGGAGTATCCGTGCCTAAAATTACATTGTCGGAGTAAAGCATAAATACCCTAGCACGGTTTGGTACCTCCTCCGGGTCTTTAAAACTATCATAAAATGGGCTGCCCTTAGCATAATTATTACGCCATCTGCCTATTATCTCCTCCCACCCTTTCTTATGAAGAGGTGAAACATATTCGATATGAGGGATATCCTCAAGGCTCTCACCGCCTACCACATTAACCACTAAAGTATTTTCCACCATTTGAGTAGGGCAAAACCACATGCCGCTTTTAGCTAAATACCTTACATCATCAATATTTGACGGCAAACATCCTGTATGCTCAACACAGTAATAGCCCAAATCCGCCAAAGTACGTGGATCAACATTGTAGGCTAAATGCCCTACAACTCCAATGCCTCTTTCCTTTGCCCGTATCATAAGTGCAAGCATAGCATCTTTAGGAAGAGAAGGGTAGGCCTTAACATAACCCCAGCCCTCGTCAACAGTAATATCTACAACCTTAATAGCCTCTTCAACTGTACGGACAAATAGGCAGCCTTTCCATGATTCAACCCCATCAATAAGAGGTCCTGTGGAGTAAATATATGGACCAATACGCTTACCTTCCCTCACCTCTTTATCCCACTGCTTTTGGAGGGGGAAGCCCCACATATTCCGCACCGAAGTTACGCCGTTAGCGATAAAAAGCCCATGCATTTCATCGCTGTTTATATGGACGTGACCGTCAAAAAGACCCGGCATTATAAATTTTCCGGTACAATCTATAATATTTGCACCGTCTGTATTGATATTTTTGTCTATAGCACAAATTATGCCCTCTTCTATCAAAATATCGGCAATGATACCTTTAACATCAGGCACCTCCATAGAAAATACCGATGCACCTTTGAAAATCGTTTTCATAAATACGCCGCCTTTCATCTCTAATTACGAACAAGGTCTTTAAAATATTTATTATTCGCCGGCTTTATAGTAAGTTTATCAACATCCGGAACATATACCACCATTGTTTTCAAATAAGGCAAGGAGCTTTTTGGCATCTTCAGCACCGCTGCCATCGGCAATTTCTTTGCCCTTAGCGTATTTTGCGGCGGAAATCCCCGCACACTCCCCTTGTACTAACATCTCCGTAACGGCATCAGCTACGCGATTTGCGCCGAATACTCCACTGGCACATTCACCCCCGCAACTTTAGCCCCATGTTCCGACGCCGCAATTGCTGCCGCTGCACCTGCACCACCGCCGCCTATTACAAGTACATCAGTAGTTACCAACGCTTTAATATGATCCATCATGACCTCCGTTAATATTATCTGACTCGTAAACGAAAATAATGTCTTCATCCTTTATATTGCGTGCTTTTTCCAGCATATTGTCAAGCTCAGTTCTATCGTGGAGTCTTCCGCCTTGAATAACCGTGTTAATTTTGGAAACATTTCTGATATCCAATAGAGGGTTCGCTTCCAAAATAAGTATATCCGCGTCAAAACCTTCCGCAAGCATACCTTTTTGCTTTTCTATGCCTAAATGCAAGGCACCATTTACAGTCCCCGACTTAAGGGTGTCGAAAATACTAAGTTTATACTCATTAACCATATGCACCAGCTCATCATGGATTGAATGACCTGCTACAACTCCGGGATTAGGAGTGTCAGTACCTAATATTATCTTATCTGCTCCTGCAGCTTCGATAAACTTAAGGGCTCGTGATATACGCTCCTCCATAGGGTATTCCTCGGAAGTATCATATCGGCCGTTGGTTTTACGCCATATGGTTATTTGCTCCCATTCTTTCATATTTCTGGCTGTTACATACTCTTTATGCGGATGATTTTCATATGAAGCATCTCCAAAAACATAATCGGCAATAGTTTTAACAACAACATGAGTCGGGCAGAGCCACATGCCGGATTTTGCTATATAAGTTATGTCGCTCGGGTCTTCAGGCAGACAGTTTGTGTGTTCACAGCAATAATATCCAAAATCAGCAAGGGTTTTCCAGCTTAGCTCATTATTGCCATGTCCTACTACTTTGAAATTATACTTCTTCGCTACTGCAAGTAAATGTAGAAATGCATCTTTGGGTATGCTTGGATAGGCTTTGAAATACATATAACCATCTTTAATATCCTTAAGAACAGCGGCTTCTGCTTCTTCCGGAGTTGTTACTATTGTAGAACCTGTCCAATAAGAAACCCCATCTGTCAAAGGTCCGGTTGAATATATATATGGCGACAAAAGTTCTCCCCTCTCTATCTGTGCTTTCCATTCAAGCTGGATAGGGAAACCCCACATATTCCTCACTGATGTAACACCATTTGCAATAAATAATTGCATCATCTCTGTGGAGTTTAAATGGACATGCATATCAAAAAGCCCCGGCATTAGAAATTTGCCGGTACAATCAACGACCTTTGCTTCGTCTGCTTTAATATTTTTATCAATTTTTAAAATTTTACCGCCTTCGAACAACAGATCAAAATCCTGTAGTACCTCAGCTTTTTCCATAGTTAATATACCTGCGTTTTTCAAGATAGTTTTCATATGCCACATACCCCTTCTTTATAATTTAAGCTGCTTAATTGTATAATGCCCAATTTTGTGATAGCTACCCTTTGATGCCTGGATTTTTTGACTCTACTCATTACACTGGTAGAAACCAGCCCTTTCATGTAAGAAAAGGCTGGTTTTAGTTATAAAGCTTAAAATAAACCTATATGTTTTTTATAAAAATTACTCAACCCAATACATCATATTAAAGAACATGAAGCCATTTCCGGCCGTTTCAGGAACTATAAGGTTTGCATTAGCTGCCCGCACCGCAATATTCATATTAGTCGGCACCCATACTGCTAAGTCATTAGCCATTCTTGTAGCTTCGTAAAGAATGGCAAGCCTTGCAGGTTCATCAACTGTGGCAACTGCTTGGGTAATCAAATCGGAAAGTTCACGGTTATACATATTGCTTCTGTTTTGAGTCCCCAAAAAGTCGATATGCATACAAGTTCTCATAAATGACAACAGATTAGCTGAGGTAAAGCGGGCAAAAGCCGCATCATAATCACCAAGGGTTTGTGTCATCCAAGCTGCAAAATCCATCATAGTAATAGTTGTTTCAATACCGATATCGGCAAGATTTGCTTGAACAACTTCACCCATACGCCTTTTTTCCTCATCATAGACAAGCATATCAAAGCTAAGAGTCGCCGGGTCAATATTATGCTGTGCAAGGAGTGCCCTGGCACCTTCAGGGTCAAAAGTTCTCTGCCCCTCTGCAGACACACCTGCGAATTGCGGCGGCACCATACTCCAAGTAGGGATACCCCAGCCATCAAAACCGGCTAATACTCCGGCTTCCTTATCTATAGCCATATCAATGGCTTTCCTTACAATAACATTTTCAAACTGTGGACGATTGTGATTAAGCAATAAATAATTATATGTTGCGCCGGGAATTGCAATCACGTTGACATTAGGGTTTTCCTCAAGCCTTGGGACATCAGGAAAGGGAACATCAACCAAATAGTGAACCTCTCCTGTTTCAAGAGCTATTGTCCTTGAAGCACCTTCAGGTATAATTCTCCAGTTCAAGTACGAAATCATCGGAAAACGTTCCTGATCAAAGTAGTCATCAAAGCGCACATAATGTAAATTATCACCAAATGCCCAGCTTTCAAACACAAACGGACCTGAGCCTACCGGATCCGCTGTAAAATCATGACCCGATTCAATTAAAGACCTTGGCATAATAAAGTTTGCCTGATGGGCAAGCTCAAAGGCCATCATTGCATTAGGCTCGCCTGTGTCAAGTCTGAGAGTATATCTGTCAATAACTTCCCAACCTACAACACTGCCATGGTTAGCGTTTTGGTAAGGATAAGTACGTACATATTCCAAAGAAGCTATAACATCATAGGCTGTCATTTCTTCTCCATTATGGAACATAATGCCTTCATGAAGCCTAAACTCGAATATTGTGTCGCTAATTGCCTCCATACTCGCAGCCAAATCAAGAACCTGGTTAAGATTATAATCCATTCTGAAAAGACCGTTGTTAGTCAAAATATTTTTATAATGACCGATAAGTGCCGAGTGCCTTGCAACCGCAATCGAAGGCGTTTCAGCGGTAATAGCCAAAATAACGCCGCGATCTACAGCCTGGTCACGTCCGGGTACAACACCTGTAGGGGCGGCTGCTTGAGCATCGGGTGCCGGCTGCGGCACCTGAGGGGCGCAAGAACTTAGAACACCAGTTAACAAAGCACCTGTTAAAATCAAACCTAAAATGCTTTTCTTCTTCACAAAATCACTCCCTTTTTTATATTTTTTATAGTAAAATGCCTTCGAAACAGTATCATAAAACGCCGTGATTTTTTTACAGGGCAAGGAGACCGGTTCCGGTCATACCCGAAGGTATGACCGTGGTTCTGGCAACGATGCCATGTGAAAAAACAACAAGTTTTTGTTACTGGTTTGGAGTCATTTTGCTATAGTACTATTTATTTGATTTTAATGCTTTCTATGGGCATTGTCAAATCTTTGACATATTCATCCCAATTAATTATAATATCAAAAAGGGCTTTATTACTTTAATAATGGCTATTGACTATAAAAGGAGGCGTATTATGTTTACTTTGGAAGAATGCACGATTAAAGACATTAGGGCTGCTTTTGAAAAAGGAGAAATTACCTCTTATAAGCTTGTTTTAAGCTATATGGAGCGAATCGGTAAAATTGACAGCACAGGAGCTGCCCTTAATTCTATAATCGAATTAAATCCTGATGCACTCTTTATAGCCGCCGCAATGGACAGGGAGCGTACCTTAGGCAAAATCCGTTCCCCTCTCCACGGTGTTCCGATTTTATTAAAGGACAACATCAATACCAGTGACAAAATGCGTACCAGCGCAGGTTCCCTTGCTCTTAAGGGCAATTTTGCCAATTACGATTCCACTTTAGTCAAAAAGCTTAGAGATGCCGGTCTTGTTATTATGGGCAAGGCAAATATGACTGAACTTGCCAATTTTATGTCTTATACTATGGAAAGCGGCTACTCATCAAGAGGAGGGCAAGTGATAAACCCTTACAAAGCCGGTGCGCCCGTTTCCGGCTCTTCCACAGGTTCGGCTGTGTCGATTTCAGCTAACCTCTGTGCCGTTTCCATAGGCACGGAAACCAACGGTTCCATAATTTCACCGGCATTTGCAAATGGGGTAGTAGGTATAAAGCCAACTGTAGGGCTTGTAAGCCGCTATGGGATTATACCAATCAGCACAGCACAGGATACAGCCGGCCCTATGGCTAGAACAGTTGCGGATGCAGCGTCACTTTTGAATATTATCGCAGGCTCTGACGAGTATGACCCTGCAACATGGTGCAGCGAGGATAAAATCCCAAAAGATTATACCAAATTTCTAAATCCGGAGGGGCTTAAAGGGCTTAGGGTTGGGATAAATTACTTTGAGCCGAAAGAAGGACCTATGGATCCTGATGAAGAGTATACCAAGCTCGCTGAGGATGCTATCGCTCAAATAGCTAAATGCGGTGCCAATATTATAGAAAACTCCGCCGTACCCGATGAAATTCAGGAATCTATGGCTTTTCGCAATAAATTTAGCATCAATGTTTTACTTTACGAATTTCAAAAAAGCCTTAATGCCTATCTTGCAACAACCGGGGCTTCCAATAAAGTCCGTTCCCTAAAAGATATGATTGATTTTTATGGGGATCATCCGAAGGAGGGGCTAAAATATGGCATGAGTATTCTGCAGGACGCTCAGTACAAAGCTTCCGGCAATTTAACTGATGCCGAATATATTGAAGCACGTCTTGAATGCCTACGGCTTTCTAAAGATGAAGGACTTGATAAAGTATTTAAAGAGCATAATTTAGATATCTTAGTAAGTACAAGACCATCAGGTCTTGCCCCTATATCAGGATATCCGGCAATAAGCATACCTGCAGGATATAAAAAGGACGGCACGCCCTATGGCATAACGATTATAGGCAAAGCCTTTGATGAACCTAAATTGATTGCCGCCGCATACGCCTATGAGCAGGCTTCAAAAATGCGAAAAGCTCCTGTTTTTAATATTTAGTACGTTTTGAAAAATAAAAATTTAGGAGGTAATATTATGGGATTTAACGAAAAAACTCATGCTTTCATTGCAGCTAAGTTTTATGTACATTTAACAGAAACATTTGGCGAGAGAGGGCGAAAAGCTTTCATCCACGCAACCCAATACTATGCCGGTCAAAGAGGCAGAAGAATGGCACAAAAAGCAATCCGTGACGGGCATGAACTTAATTTCGAAACATATTTACAATATGGGGAATGGGTTTCAACACCTGAAATATCAGGTTCCGACGATGCTCATATAGTTGAGATTAAGGGACTTTCCCCTGATTATATTGTACATATACACCGTTGCCCATGGCATATTAAATTTGAGGAAATGGGGCTTATTGAAGCAGGACACGAATATTGCGACCATCTTGACAATTCTATATGCCGAGGTTTTAACCCGTATATAATATTTGAAGTTCCTCAAACTATACATAAAAGTGACTGCTGTATACACAAAATAGTAAACGCTAATTTCAAAGAAGCTCCTAATAACCCCAAAAAGATGGAGTATGTCAAAGATTTTGAATTTCACTGCGCTCATTCCTACTGGTCTTATAATGAGGTAACCGGGGCTATATTCGAGGGGAGCGGCGAAGAGGTAAATACGAGAGTACTTAAAGATTTTGCCCAGGCCTACGGGCAAGAAATGGCTGACAAAATAGCAAAGTATAAGCATACTAATTTTAATGTGATATAGTCGTTTAAGACCAAAATGGTCTTAAACGAGCCTCAAGAATTCGTACATTTTGCTTACAAAATGTACGAATTTCGGGGCGTTCATAAACTTTAAATTAATTATACTTAAATTCTTCTAAAACAGTAACAGATTATAGCTTGCTATAAATCTGTTACTGTTTTAGAAGAGAGCTGCGGCAAGGCAGCGTCCGCTTTCGCGGCGGTTTCAAAAATTCCATCCGCAAAACTCCTAGACCTAAAATAGTTTGCATTAATAAATTCCAAAACCAATAATTTTGCACCTTCGCTTTTCAGTTTTGCATGAGCTTTTCTGATTATTGCGGCAACACCACCTTCAGTAATCAAGGGGGTCACTTTGTCTCTAATTTCTTTATATTCATATTCATATTCACATCCAATTCCAAAATTATATGACACAATGGCTTTCTCTCTTTTGTTAAAACGCGCCTCTTCAAAAATTAAATCCCACTGCGCTTTTGATAAAACGACATTCATATTACCACAAAAATCATCTTGCATAATCTCCTTTAAAAACGCTTTTTGCTTTTTTCGGCACACATAACTCGTATCGAATATGTTATTACAGTAGTAATTCTCAATGAGCAGTTCCAAATCATCTCTATAGCGTTCAAATTTGCTTAGGATTACGCCATATATTACAGATGACTCTTTTGGGGTCGTACCTAATTTTTGAGTGATATCTGATATAGACATCTCACCTTCACCATTTACACCATAAAACAATTTGAAAACCTGTTTATGCTTGTCGTTAAACTGAAATGCCCTCAATACTTCATCCCACATATTTTCATGAAAGGGGGTATTTATCCTTTGAGGAGTTCTAGCATACTTGTTAATAAGATCTAATTGCTTTTTGTTGTTTTTCCTGTAACTAATTTCGCTGATGAATTTGGCATCACCTTTTATAAAAGATTCTATAATTTTTGCACCCATGCTATTGGTATTTAACAATTGCTCCAGTATAATTTTTACTCTACCGGTAATTTCATTTGTATTTAGGGTCTTCCCTTGTTTATTTGTAGCTTGGATATTTTTGCAGAGTTTTTCCATTTTTTCGGCATTTACGCCAAGATAGTCGCTGATAATTTTTCTATCTGTATCACATTTTACCTGTGCAACATCTAACATAAGGTCAAGTTCATTTCTTGATAACTCATAATAAACTGCTTTTTTCATAAGTTTATAGTAAAAATTATGCAGATTATAAAACCTACGCTTAAACGCCTGTTTTTGAGCCAATTCCATAATACTGTCAATATTTTCATTGCACCCTTCCAAACATTCAATCAACACTTTTTGAACATTTGGATTGCAAAACTTCGCCTCTGCTCTATATAGGTTTGCGGCATCAATATCTAATAATTTTACGACTTCAAACAGCCTCATTTCTTTATCATCTTCTGTACGCATACCAAATAAACACTCAATCATATCTCGTTGATTTGAGGTAACATCAGCAATTGTTAATATTAATCCTAACCCTTTAGCACTAAGTATTTTACAGCCATCCTTATTTATTACACCGTTATATACTTCCTCGCCCAAAACTTTTGTCAGAAAAGAAATTTGTTGACTGTGTTTCTTTATACACGTTTCACTTATCTGTTTATAAAGCGATTCAATAGGCAGGGGCGGATTATAAGCGATATTGTATTGTGCAAGAAAATTTTTGATTATTACATGATTACAATCATTCCGCTCAACCACAAAATTATAAATTAATCGTTGAGGAGCAAGCCAAAGATTATTCTCCACTATTAAGAGGCTGTCACGAATTTTTTTGGTATACCCTAATAATTCAATATTTTCAGGTTCTCTTCCTTCAAATCCATACTTAGCACTCATGATTGAATATACTTTATCTATTCTGTTTTCAGCAACCGTGCCGCCATTTGCATCTATTTTTAATGCTACATGTATAATATATTTCCATTGCCATTTCTTTAAATTGAAATTAGCATATGGCTTGATTCTTTCGTAGGTATCATTATCAAAGATTCTTCTAAAAAGCAATTCAAGTAATTTATCCATGATACTTATTGTCCTTTAGCTATATATATCAAAAATAATAAATATTTTCAGTAGGTATTAATTACACTCAGGAATGCTATTTGTCACGAATAAAGCGAACAAGATAAGAATTCATGACTTTAATATCAATCGGCTTTGATATAAACCCGGAAAACCCATTATTCATAAACATTTCCTCCTGCCCCTTAACCGCATTGGCAGTAAGTGCCACAATAGGGTGATTATAGCCCATATCCCGTAAAATTTTTGTGGCTTCAATCCCACCCATTTCCGGCATCATATGATCCATAAAGATAATGTCATATACTTCACCTTGCTTTATTTTTTCTATGGCATCAATACCGCTTTCACATAACCCAATATTAAGCTCATAAGCCTCCAGCATCCCTTTTGCTACAAGTAAATTGAGTTCCACATCATCTACAACAAGGACTTTTCCGTAGGGCATTGGCTCCGGCTTAAATTCAAATTCTTTCGCACCCTGCCATTTGCCTGCTTCAAAGTTTTGCAAGCTTCGGACCGCTTCCTTCCCTAATACTTCCGAACCGATTGCTTTTTGAGGAATGTGAACAATCGCGCAAGTACCCTTGCCTACTTCGCTTTCCAAATCAATATGGGCATCCATAATTTGCAGCAAGCTGTAAACAATCGGAAATCCTAACCCTGTGCCGCTGACAAAAGGCTTCTCCTGCTCGTGTAAACGTACATACTCGCTATTTAAGTCTTGTATCTTTTCTATCTGCTCTTGGGTCATTCCGGTGCCGGTATCCTGGATAGATATAACCAACATCACATAATCTTCCTTATCCTTTTTGCATTGTATAGATAAAGTCACTGAGCCTGACTCAGTATACTTAAAAGCATTAGTTAACAAATTATTTATAATCTGCCTGATACGCAAAACATCTCCTTCCAAATAAACCGGAAGGTTTTCATCTACGTGCAATTGAAACTTAATATCTTTGTGCTCTAAGTAAACCAAATGAAGTTGAGATGCATCGTTAATCAAACTGGATACATCGTACATGTTGTTTATTAACGACATTTTCCCTGACTCTATTTTGGAAAAATCTAAAATATCATTAACAATAGTTAGCAGTGACTTTGCAGAGTCATATATTTTTGTAAAAACTTCTTCCGTTTGAGACGGCATTACATGATTGCGTAATTGAATTTCTGAAAGACCTAAAACTGCCGAAATAGGTGTGCGGATTTCATGGCTCATCCTGGCCAAAAATCTACTTTTTGCCTTGTTACTTTCTTCTGATATTTCTAGGCGTTGTTTCTCAATCAGCCTAATATGGCGCAAATCATAAGCATACCCTACTATAGTGGTTTTGTCGTTGTTGTGGAGGCGCACATAAGTAAATTCAAGGGGTAAATCTTCACCGTCCACAGTAAGGTGTGTGTACTCGAATTGGAGATAACCATCTTGCAAGACCTGTTTTAATAAAACAGTTTCTTTTTCTTTAGATGGCGTACCGCAAGGCTGATATTTCGGATAATATCTTTCATTCTCTTCGATAAACTCCTCTTTGCTTGCTGCTCCAAAAAGGCTTGCAACTTGACCGTTGCAATCTATAAGGTTAAGCTGCTCATCCCGTATTTCAATGAACATAGGAGAGGCTTCTAAAAGTCTGCTAAACATTTCGCCGGATTTCCGCTCTGCTTCCATTAACTTATAGGATTCACGAAGATCATAGGCATACATAACAACTGTTTTTTTACCATCAAGTTCCATTGACTTTAAATGCACTTCAAAAGGAATGCACTCTCCTTCAGAATTAAACATTATCCATTCTTTGATATATCCGTCACCCAATTTAACTGTCTGTATAAATGCATCTATAGCTTTTTCTCGCGTAAGTATCCCATCAGGCTGAAATTCAGGCATAAGCTCAAAAAATCTATCAACATATTCTTGTTTGCCGGACAATTTCAATATATCTACAGCCGCTTGATTGACTTCCACAACATTAATATATTCATCAAAAATAGCGCAAATTATTGGGGAAGCATCCAGCATAGCTTGCAGTCTTTGCTTTGATATATTCTCAAGTTCTCCTAATTTATAATATTCACGCAAATCCCTTGCATAAGTAATCACAGCAGTTTTCTCGCCTAGCTCCATACGTTTTAAGTATATTTCAAAAGGTATACCTTCTCCATCAGAAGTAAGCTGAACCCATTCCTTTATATGTCCTTCACCTGTTACAACCGCATTTGTAAATGCTTCAATGGCTTTTTCCCGTGTAGATATACCATCAGGCTGAAACTCCGGAGAAAGGGCAAAAAAATTATCAATATATTCTTGTTTATTAGATAATTTTAGTACATTAACCACTTCTTGATTGACTTCCAAAACATTAATGTTTTCATCAAAAACAGCACAGACCATCGGGGAAGCATCCAACATGGCTTGCAATCTTTGCTGCATTGCCGCCTCATTTTTTTGATATTTAATGAAATCACGCAAATCACGTGCGAAACTAACAAGTGCAGGCTTGCCTTCCCATTGCACCAGCATCAAAGAAACTTCGCAGGGTATTTCTTCTCCGCAAGGCTTTTGATAAACCCAATTAAAATTCGCCTTACCATTTTTATAAGCCTGCTCTATATATTCCTTCGCCAAAGCAAGAGAATCTGTGCCACAAGGCTGAATTGGTGTTGAAATATCAAGATAATGTCTTATGTTGCGGCTAATGGATAAAGTTTTTACAGTAAATTCGTTGCAATCTAGCATGCTGCCATCAACATCCCAAACACCTACAATCATTGGCACATTATCAAGAATAAATAGTAACCTTTGTTGATAATCCTCATGCAATTTATCTTCAGCATATTTCTCACGCATATCTTCAGTAAATCCAACAAGACCATGCTCACCTTGCCAATTTACCCGTATTAATGTCACCCGTGAAGGCATTGGCGTACCATCAAGCTTTTGATGTATCCAATCAAACTGGGAATAGCCCGTCTCAAAAGCTATGTTTACATAGTGCAATGCCTTTTTCATAGAGGATACGCCGCAAGGCTGCCGTATCGGAGATAGTTCACCGAACCGGTCAATATAATCCTGCGGCTTTTCCAGTTCAAAATGCTCTGCCGCAGATTGGTTACAGAAAATAAGGTTTCGCGATTCATCCCAAAAAGTACAAATTGCAGGGATAGAATCAAGCATTATACGAACTCTTTGTTCTTCGGCCATAGCCAGCTTTTCTTTCAGGGTCTTATCATCCTCATAACGCATACGTATTTGGCAAAGCACATGATTTAAATCAATACCTACCAATTTAACATATGTCTGTATTAACCTGCCGTCAGCACGAGAAAAAATCCAGTCAATATTAATACTCCCGCTATTTACAACATTTCTAATATATTCGATAAAAGTTCCGCCGCAAGCCAATCCGTCGGTTGGATACTTAGAAGAAAGTACAGCTAATTGTTCAGCTAATTCTCTCTTTTTGGAAATATCAAAAAAATCAAGGCTATTTTGGTTGCAATCCGTTAAATTGCCTGTTGAATCGAATATAAGCAGACAATCTTCTATCCGCATTTCATCCATAATTAGGTGTATCTCATTTTTTATGTCAGATAGCTGCATCCATGCTCAACTCCTTATTAGACTTGTTATGAAATTACATTTTACTGTCTCTTCGACTTGTTTTCTGCCATACATCGTCGGTCATATTAAACGCCTCTATTATTTTTGGGATCGATTTTCTTTTCTCATTCATTTTCTAGCCGCCTTATATTTCAAACCCAACCACTTGGGGGCATTTTGCCCCGAAGTGGTAAGCAAAAATAGTTTCTTGAAATTTTAGAGTTTGAAATAGGATACAAGCTGTCGCAAAAGTTCAGCTTGTGAATTAAGTTCTTCTGAAGCCGCCGCAGTTTCTTCGGAAACTGCTGAATTATTTTGTACTACATTTGAAATTTGTGAAAGCCCCTCGCTTACTTGCCCAATTGCTTCTGCCTGTTCTTTTGAGGCTGTCGAAATACTGCCTATAACATCCAGCACTTCGCCGGCACTTATAACAATAGCATCTAAGGTTTCTGCCGTGGTTCCTGCAATGCTTGAGCCAGCTTCAACACGGTTGATAGAGTCTTGTATAAGCTCCGTTGTTTGGGTTGCGGCTTCTTGGCTGCGCCCTGCAAGGGTTCGAACCTCATCCGCTACAACGGCAAAGCCTTTGCCGTGTTCGCCTGCCCTTGCCGCCTCTACTGATGCGTTAAGGGCAAGTAAATTGGTCTGGAACGCAATATCTTGGATAACTTTAATAATATTGGAAATATCGCTGGACGATTCCTTGATTTGCGTCATAGCCTTTAACATCCGCTTCATGGCCTCGTTGCCTTCCTGGGCGTTAACTGTGGATTTATTGGAAAGGTCACTTGCCTCTACAGCATTATCCGCATTTTGCCTTGTCTGTTGGTTAATTACATCAATTGTGGCATTAAGTTCTTGCACAGAGCTTGCCTGTTCCTGGGCACCGTTTGCCAATTCTTGCGCGCTCATAGAAATTTGTTTGGCACCGGTCAGTACTTGGTCGGAAGCGGAAGATATTTCCGACATTGTTTTATTTAGGCTTACAGTAATATTATTAAGAGATTCCTTAATAGGACCAAAACTGCCCACATACTCATTTGTAATAACCGTGGTTAAATCCCCGCCAGACATTGCCGCTAAATCCCTCGTAATTTCATCAATATAGAGTGAAAGCGTCTCAATGGTGTTATTTACTGCATTCTTCATTTGCAGAAAATCACCATTATAATCGCCTACTACTTTGGCACTAAAATCCCCGCGCGAAAGATTGTCCATTATATCCCTAATTTCGACAACCGGCAAGTCTACCGCTTCAGCTATTTCGTCCAACCCAACCATTATTTCCCGCCAACCGCCGGCATATTTGCTTTCGTCTATACGGTAGTGTAAATCGCCCAATGTGGCTGCCGCATGTATCATTCCGGCTATTTCAGCGTGTACTGATTTTAGATTGGCACATAGTCCGTTCATTGTCTGTGGTAGTATTGCCCACTCGCCGGGCCAATCTTCGATTACCACATTTGCTTCAAAATCTCCCTCTTTTATTTTATCAAGGGCAATAGCCATACTCTCTATATCTTTGGTATTTTGCGTAAGGAGTGCATTAATAAGTTCGATTACTTCTTTAAATGAGTTTTGATATTTGCTGTCATCTATTGTGTAGTGCATATCACCAACTTTCATATATTCATGATATGCTTTGGACAAATCATCCATAATTGCTTTTATTATATCTATAAGACCGACAATATCATGTGTCAACACACCTATTTCATCGTTTGGGATATTGGATTTATCAATATTCACATTAAGTTTTCCTTGGGAAATGTTGGTTACCAAATCCACAAGCCGTTTAATAGGCTGCATTAGCCTGCCGATTATAAAAAGCATTATAGCAATTGCCGCCGCTACTCCCGCCGAGCCTATACCTATCAAAGTAAAGACTACTATATTCCTTTCACGGAAAATTTCATCAGTAGGAAATCCCATAAAAATAGTGCCATATATATTACCGTCCGGGTCAACAAGGGGCAGATAAAAAGAGTTAAAGCTCCGCCCGAAAATATCAGTAGTAAGAGTAAGTTCTCGTTGTTGTTGAAATACAGTTCGCAAAACTGCATCATCTGTTATCCTGGTTCCAACTATACTGTTTCCGGAATTATCAACAAGAGTAGATGCAACACGCATATCACCTACAAAAATGGTAAACTCAGCATCAAATCTATCCCTTAGGGCATTTACGGCTTTCGGCGTGTCTAACGCATAGCCTACTACAACTACACCAATTATATCGCCTTGATAAAACACAGGCACAGAAGAACGGATAGGGATTTGCCGTTCGCCTACAGGAGAATAGGCAACAGAAACTACACCCTCTAAAGCTTCAAGCAAAGAGGCGGTGCGAAACTCATCGCCATAACGTTGCGGCTCGTCTGTACGGGCAAGAACAATTGCATCCGCATTAGCGGCTGTTATATAGGTAACACCATACTGTTCAACAATTAGCCGGCCTATACGGAGGATTTCCTGTGTATCCTCACCCAGCATCGCTTGAACCAGCCGCTGGTCATTTGCAATTTGGAGTCCTACATCTATAACATGGCGCCGCGTATCCTCGGCAAAATCTCTTAAGCCATTTGCCGCTGTATCCATCCGCGCATCCATAAGATGTATCATAAAACCATTAAACTGTACTACCGCAACTGACAATGTGCTCACAAGCAGAATGATTATCAGCAGAATCACCGGCAAAACTATTTTCCCTTTAAATTTTAATCCTGTCATTTATAACACTGTCCTCTCATCTATATTAATTGTTAACTTAGATTTTCACTTATCTTTCAAATCCGGTCACTTCGAGATATGCTGCCTCTAAAAGGCGGCAAGCCCTTGGACATTTAGAGTTTAAAATAAGATACAAGCTGCCGCAAAAGTTCGGCTTGTGAATCAAGCTCTTCCGAAGCCGCCGCCGTTTCTTGCGAAACTGCTGCATTATTTTGTGTTACTCTTGAAATTTGAGATAGCCCCTCGCTTACTTGTGCAATTGCTTCGGTTTGTTCCTTTGAAGCTATAGAAATTTTACTAATAAACTCTGATACATCAGCGGCATTTTTAACGATTGTGTCTAAGGTATGGGATGTAGATTCCGCAATGCTTGAGCCACTTTCAACCCGGTTGATTGATGTTTCAATAAGACCTGTCGTTTCGGAAGCAGAATCTTGGCTACGCATTGCCAAACTTCGCACTTCCTCCGCAACCACACTAAAGCCTTTGCCATGTTCCCCGGCTCTTGCCGCTTCTACAGCAGCGTTAAGGGCAAGTAAATTGGTTTGAAACGCAATATCTTGAATTACTTTTATAATCTTGGAAATATCGTTAGACGATTCCTTGATTTGCGCCATAGCTGACAGCATTTCATTCATTGACGCGTTGCCATCTTTTGCATTAGCGGTAGATATATTAGAAAGCTCTTTCGCCTCTGTTGCACTATTAGCATTTTGCCGCGTCTGCTGACCTATCATGTCAATCGCGGCATTAAGCTCCTGCACAGAGCTGGCTTGCTCCTGGGCACCATTCGCCAACTCTTGTGCGCTGATAGAAATTTGTTTTGCTCCCGATAAAACCTGCTCGGATGATGATGAAATTTCCGACATAGTTTTATTCAAAGTATCGCTGATATTATTTACAGAACGTTTAATCAAATTAAATGACCCAACATATTCACGCTCAATTTTATTACGCAAGTCACCATCTGCCATTTGTGCCAAGACCTTTTCCAGTTCGTCGATATAAGAAGATATGTCTGTAACAGTCGCATCAAAGGCAATTAAAGTATCCTTGAATAATCCGTTATAATCTGCTGAATTAGGACTAACACCGTTAGCAGAGATTTTAGAGTCAATACTAACTAAATCGAAATTCCCTGCCTGCATCTCTCCCATTGCTATTTCAATAACCTTAAGAGGTGCATAAACAGCTTTGGCTATGGCGTTAAGCCCCATCATAATTTCACACCAATCACCTTTGTATTTGGTTTCATCAATTTCGAAATTCAAATCTCCTTTAACTGCTGCCGCTTCAATCAATGCCCCTATTTCGGAACTTACAGCTTTTAGATTGCTTGTAAGTTTGTTTACAGCTTTTGGCATAGCTACCCAATCACCCACCCAAACCTCGGCATTCATACTTTTTTCAAAATCACCATCACTAATATGATTTAATGTATCTGCTACATCAAGTATATCTGTGGTAACTGCGGTCATTAAGTTATTTATCAATCCAATCATTTCACCATATGCGTTTTGGTATTTTGATTCATCAATAGCATAATGTATATTGCCAATCTTAATGTACTCATAATGTACTTTGACGAGGTCATCTGTCATCCCTTTAATAACATCTACAAGATTGAGTATATTAAGAGTCAAATCTCCTATTTCATCTTGGGTGATATTTTGCCTGTCTATGTTAATATTGATATTCCCGGTGGAAACATCCTTAACCAGCCTCTCAAGTTGATTTATAGGCTTTATCAGCCTTTCGGAAATCAAAAACAGTATAAACAGAGCAATCACTGCGCCAAATAGAGCCAGTAAAATTACTTGCAGTGCTAGGGTATTACGCTCCGCAATAACGCCCTCGTTATTTAATCCAATGAAAAGCTGCCCGAACATTTCACCATGGGAGCCTATCATTGGCAGATAAAACGCACTAAATACTTCGTCGTAGATTTCAACAGTATCAAACTTTTCCTGCTGTCTGCCTACAACTACTTCTGCAATATGCCGAGGCATTTCGGTGCCAATCATACGTGAACCATCAGGCTCTCTAAAAGTCGACGCAACACTAACACCATCCACAAAAGCAATGACTTCAGCATCAAATGTTCTTTGTATCCTGTCAACAAATGCATCAGTATCCAAAGAGATAGCAGAAACAATCCCGCCGATAATTTCCCCTTCATGCATTATGGGAACACTAGAACGAACAGTGGCAAGATACTGACTTTGTGCACCGTAAGCATTACTGATTATTCCCAATGTGGCATCTCGCAAAGAAGGCGTCCCTATAAGATCACCATAGTTCTGCGGTTGATGGGTTCTTGCTAATGCTATGGCATCTCTGTTCATAAAAGAGAAATATGCGAAGTTGTGTTCGTCTGCTAATTGCTGTCCAACCCTAAGCAATTCAGGTGTATCTTCATTTAATACACCGGCAATTATCCGAGGATCACTACCGACTCTAAATCCAACATCTATGGTCAACATCCTATACTCTTCAATAACATCCCTAATGCCTCCTGCGGCAGCCTCTATACGCGCCTGCATAAGATATTCCGCAAAGTTATTAAACCGTCGGATTGAAAAGGCTATAATTATAGTGAGCAGCAGTACAAACAACACCGCAGTAGGCAGTAAAATTTTACCTTTGAATTTTAATCCTCTAATTTTGTCCATTTGAGTCTCATCCCCTTAACTTAAAAATTGAAATATATTAACTGCCCTTACGAATTTTTTTGATTGCCCTGCTCTTCTTTTCACTCATTTTCTAAACTCCTTACGAATTGTTTTTGTGAGTAATTTGAATTTTCAGTATATTTTTGCACTCTAAATATGACTTAATTTAATTCATTTGCATAAATTTTAGCATAAAAAAAATTTCCTTACTTCCTCGTTAGGTAGGTCTATTTTAATCTAAACTTCTTTGCACAAGGCATATATTAGCTACGCAGATTTATCTTCATGCCGATAAGATGCCTTAAAATACTGAACTTTGCGAATTGTCCATTTAGAAAAGAGCGGCATGTCCTTCCATACATTTACAATTTCGCTATAATACAAAAAGTGCCTGCTAATTTAGACAGGCACCTTATCTTGTAGATATATTTTATACTTAATTATTACTGTTTTGAAGTAATTTCACTATAATGACTAGTATTGATTCAATAATCCCATTATTTTTATTTTATCCACGGCATCTATACCATTTGTTACATCAAGTTTGTTATAAATAAACTTTAGATGAGTACGAACGCTCCCTCTTTTAATACCTAAGGTTTCTGCGATTTCCTCGTAGGTTTTACCTTGGCAAAGCAGCTGTGCTACTGCTTTTTGTTTATCTGTAAATACTACAGGTACTTTTGCCGTTCTGCTTTCTGCTTCGACATTTTTGTAATCGCGAGATTTTAAGTATAATAGCCTGACAAAACTAAAAAGCCCGCTACCACCCTCTTTCCGCTGTTTAACACGATTTGTTAGTTTATGCAGCATCCCGGCAATCTTTGCACCTTCATTTACAAACATTTGAACATAGCCGTAAGGGTAGGCCATACAAACTGCTGCATCCAAATGATCCAATGCGATATCTTGAAATTTCCCTTTCTTTTTCCAGTAAGCAACCGCCAATAGTATTTGCACCTCAATGATGTCTAGGGTTCGATTAAAAGCCCTGGCAATTCCTAAAACTTTTTTTAATAGAATAATTGCACAATCAAAGTTTTCAGTGGCTATAAAAGCCCTGCATGTAGTGAAATCAGCATACATTTTATATAAAATCGGGCTTTCGGAATTTTGCGAATCAATCCATCCTTTAGCAGCTTTAATATTACCGACCGCAATTTGACGGCGTGTTGATAAGGCATCAAAATTATGAAGCAGCTCGTATGATTTAGTTTCCTCAATAAGCTGCGATATAGATTCGCATACCTTAGATGCTGCCATAGAGCCTTTATCACCTTCTCTGTTAAGCGCGTCCAGTACAAAAACCAAAATCGACATAGCACAAAAGGTTGATTCCGGCAGAAAATGGCTTTTAGCTTCTGCCGCTGCCATTACAGCATATTCATATGCTTGTTCCAAATCTCCTTTTTCGTATAACAGTTCCGCTGTTAAGATTTGAAGGAGCATAGTGGCTTCCTCACCAAGAATCCAGCCAATATTTGATTGCAGCATCTTGCAGTTATCAATCACATTCCCGATAGCCATTTCAGAATAGTCTTTGAGAGCCCGATGAAGAAATGGCATATGCAGTGATGCGCTCCAAGGTGTAAAAGAAACATCGGATGTATCAGACAATGCTCCAATTTCATCCATCATCCGGCTTGGGGGAACACGAAAATCATATATACGCAAAAAAAGCGACTTATACACCGACTCAGGGTAAGCTGCCAAAATTTCATTATGCCTGGAGTAATATTCATCCATAAAAAGAACCATATCATTTGCACGTCCATCAGCAAATGCACATATAATCAGCAAAAATAACAAACGAGGGTAATGTTTTGCGGCATTTTTAACTTCTTGATGATTAAATATTGGAATAAGCCGCTCCAAAGCAAAATTGCTGTTTCCGGAACCAGCCAAAAAATCAAAACAATTTGCTATTCCAATATAGCTTTTACATCGAATAAAACAATCTATGGCACTGTAAAAATCCCCTTGTGCCAAATGCCATTGACCTTCAGTTTCTAAAAGAGAGTACAAAAACCCCTCGCCCCGCTCATTAGCCATACGTTTAAGAAACTGCTGAAATAAATGGTGATAACGATAAACACCCTTTTTCAACTGCGTAATAAAAGCACCTTTTTGTAACAACTCTTTTATAAATTTATCGCAGTTTAAATTACCTGTCAGCGCAGCACATAATGAATAATTAAGCTCCTTTAATTCCGAGGTGCGGAGCATAAAATTCTGGGTTGACTCATCCCAGTTTTCCCAAATATTCATCCTTATAAAATCATCTAAGTAGCCATAAACTTTATTGGAATAATCCCCGCCTGAGAGTAAAAACGCATTGATTCCAATTGCCCAGCCTTGGGTTTTCTGACTAACATCTTTTGCCTGTTCCTGTGTAATTGACCCGCCTCGTATTTTGCACAAATCAATTATGTCCTTTTCGGTGAAGAGAAATTGATCTGCGCCTACATAGGCAACTTGACCTTTTATCCATAGATCGGAAAAACTCAACCGCAAATCGTGACGGCTAATTAAAACAACTTGAAAATTTTTAGGCAAACGCCCAATAAAAACACGGAGCAGCTGCAAGACTTTGCTGTTATGAAGCAGATGCAAATCATCTACAACAAGCACCGTCTGTTTTCTGGCAGAAAGGGCTGAAATGGCACGAAGTGTAAACTCTTCAGGAGCATTTTGAAATGACGGATGCGAAACAAACGAATCAAGGGTTGCATTACGAGGTTGACAAGTAAGAAGCGCAGAGCAAAAACGCACACAAAAACCAGAGGTGTCATTATCATACTCGTCCGCAAAAAAAACAGCTTTAGCACGAGAATCCTTGTCAAACCACTGTACGACAGACACTGTTTTACCATATCCAGCCGGTGCACATACAATTATTAAACGGTTATTTTTGAGCTCATTAAGTGTGTTAATCAAGTCGCGCCGCTCTAGCATGATATTGCTGATATTCACTGCAAGCATCTCCAATTCTTGTTGATTACCCTGAAATCTCTTCTTCGCTTATAAAAAGCGGCGGTGTATACCGCCGCTTTTGCGGTGTTTGAAGTCCCCTATTACCCCTTGCTTATTTTGCAACAACTTCATTATTGATCTTTCAGCTCAAAAAATGCGACTTTTTGCCTTAGCATCTCTGCTTGGGATCTCAACTCTTGCGAAGCTGCCGCAGATTCTTCTGCCGTTGCTGAGGTACCTGAAACTACACCGGTTATATCTGAAATACTCGCATTTATGCTGGATATGGAATCCAGCTGCTCACTGGAAATATTGGCAATATGCGAAACATGGTTTGAAATTTCGCCTATGTTGCTGGCAATGGTTTCGAAAGAAGCTACCACCTCTGTTGCGGCCTTCACACCCTCTTGCACATTTTTATTGTTCTCTTCGGCAATAGCAGCGGTATCGGAAGCTGATTGCTGACTTCTGCCCGCCAAAGTACGCACCTCATCGGCTACAACAGAGAAGCTCTTGCCATGCTCACCTGCCCTTGCAGCTTCAACAGATGCATTTAGAGCAAGCAGATTTGTTTGGAACGCAATACTGGTGATAACATCGATTATTTTGGTGATGTCTGCATTTGATGTCATAACTGCGTTCATAGTATCCGACATAAACTTGACAGCAGCACTGCCTTGTGCCGCAAATTCTTGAGAGTCCTTGGTACTCATATTTGCCGTTTCCGCACTACCGCTTGCCTGATTAGCTTTCTCATGAATTAAGGCAAGAGAACTGCTTAATTCCTCAATAGAGGCAGTTTGTCTCGTAGCCCCCTCAGCAAGTTGCATAGCACTCTGGGATATTTGTCCGGCCCCCATAGCCACCTGATCCACAGCAGCGGAAATATCCGCCATTGTGTTATTTAGGGATTCCAGAATGGCGATAAGGGAAGCCTTTATAGGTGCATATGACCCTATATAGTCCCGCTTTATAGTGACTGTCAAATCACCTTGCGCTATGCGGCCGAGAATATCCGCAATATCACTTATATAGATAAGGGTGGTTTCATCGGTTGTATTAAGTGCGTTTTTCACATTTTCAAAAGTGCCCTCGAAGGACTTTTCAATTCTTGCAGCCTCAAAATTGCCGTCTTTCATTTCATTCAAAGATGATTCTATGACCGCAAGAGGTTCTGCCACAGCCGCCACAAGGCGATTCATGCCTTCCATAATCTCGCACCAGTCACCACTGTATTTATTTGCATCAATTTCTATGGAGAAATCACCCTTTGTCGCCGCGTCAATCATTCCACTTACTTCGGCGCTAACACTGTTTAAATTGTCGGTAACACTGCGGAGTACCTGAGGCATAATCGCTTTTTTGCCAGGCATTCCTTCAATCGCAACATTAAAATCACCGTTGCCAATCTGTTCTACAACACCCAGCACCTTCAAAATATCGTTTGTTTGGTCATCCATGATACTATGAATTCCCTCAATCATTTCCCTGAACGAATTATGATACTTATCTATGTCAACTCGTTTCTCAAAGTCGCCAGCCACTATAAACTCATGGGAAACCACAGCCAAGTCATCAATAATCCCTTTCAAAACATCAATGAGACCGCATACATCAGTTGTTAGCATACCTATTTCATCGTATGTGATTTTTGACCGGTCTATATTCACATTAATATTCCCTGCCGCCACATCCTTGATATTTTCTGCAAGAGAGCTAAGAGGCTTCAGGGTTCTAAAAATTAACTGGAACATAATTGCAGAAACCACGACAACGCCAAGTATGGCAATGAGAAGTATATTGCGAAGCTGGGCACTGGTAGTAGCAATTGCATGCTCTTGAGAGATACCGATAAAAAACATGCCGACAGGATTGCCATAGGCATCCGGAAGCGGGAAATAATAGGCAGAAAAAGGCAGTAAACCAAATATATTTAAATCGAGAGCCAAGCTATCCCCTCGCTCCAGCACCGCTGCCGCAACATCGGGTGCCACAGTAGTGCCTATAGCCCTATCACCGGTTGCGGGATGGATAAGAGTGGACGAAACTGAAGTATTGCCGTCAAAAACCGTAATATCCACGCCAAATATCCGAGAAATATTATCTACGAATTCATTTGAACTCACAACAAAACTCGCCGACACGCTGCCGACAATCATGCCGCCATCCATAATGGGTGACGAAGTACTCATAACCATATAGTGCGCGTCCGTAGGCGTATAGAGGGTAAGGTTTTCCCCTCGCAATCCCGCCGCTATAGATGCAATATCCCTGGCATTTACCCCATTGGAACCCTCGTCCAAGGAGTGAGAGAGTACCGTACCTTCGTAATTAGCAACAATAATTTCATCAACACCAAAATGCCGCTCTCTTTCATTAACATATTGCCAAATAGCTTCCCGCTCCCCGAGGTTAATAAGCCTTATCAGCTCAGCACTGCTGCCCATTGCCGAAGCAGCTATAAGAGTCTTTTGCTCATATGCATCAAGATGAGCACGCACCGCCTGGGTGGCCGCTATCATCCTGCCGTCCTCAAAATCCTCAACAAGAAGCCGTGTAGTCCTGGCCACATATACAACAATGGCAATAATCATAATAAACATCACCATAAGAATCGGGAAAGTTATTCTACTCTTTAATGTGTTAAACATACGAAAACTTATACTATATTTGCTGTCTGTCAGGGCCAGATGTATCAGTATCAAAGCCACGGCAGCACCCATTGATGTAGGGTTTATGTTTAAAGGTAAAATATCTGTCACATATAGCACGTTGCCTATCAGTAACATGACAAGGGCCATAATAAAAAGCACAGAAGCACCTCGGTCGGACTTTGATTTTCCGGAAAGCCCATACATAACCACAATAACAATACTGGTAATCGTCATTACAAAGGCAAATACAGAATGAACCGCAAACCAAGGGCCTAATGAATAATCAACTTCCCTGGGCCAGACATTCATACTTTGAATACTTCTTAAAAATGTATGAAAAGGTGATGTAAGTGCCAATACAGCAGTTATGGAAGGGATAGAACACAACAAAACAAGAAAACCCTCGGACATTTTGCGCCCTGGCAAAAAAAACTGAAATATAGTCAGGAAAAGTGAGAGACAAGCAATAGCTACAAATATTGTCGACATATTCCAAATAAAAATATTAATACTCTCATTAAGAACATAGAGTATCGCAAGATCTGTAATAAGCCAGCCGGTGGCACCCAGGCACAAAAGCATAAACATAGGATTTTGCCGTGTCCTGATATAGTTTATTCGTGCGGAAATCAATACCGCAGCAACAGGCAGCAGCAAGAACATATAAATGCCGCTGGATATCATGTTTGTCATGAAATGCACTCCTCTTTATACAAGTATGGTCTTGTTAAACCAAAATATACAAGCTGAAATTAAGGGTCAGCTTTTACACTTTTTACATTTGTACACATATCATCCGAGGCATTATATCATATTAAAATTAGTTTGTCGACACTCCTCAAATTTTTAGTCTCGTTATTTTTCCCTTCTCTTCCGGTATGCCGAATACTACTGCTGTTTCATTGATTGATAGCTGAGCTGATGTGTATGCATACATTCTATCACGTTTATTTTAAACTCTCCAGTATAACTGCCGTTTCTTAGCAGTAACCCTTCTGTATCAAAGTGCTCGCATCGCTTTACCCAGCGTTGTATCTGCGCTCCGGCAGTGCCTAATAAGTCTGCTTCTTCAAAAAAAGCACCCCAAAAGTTAGTTTTGTGTCTAGCTTTTGGGGCGCATTGTATTGTCATAATGCTCCCTGTTTTGCGGCCCCCCAACTTCGCCTGTATTGTACTGCCAATACAATACAGGCCATATCCTATAAGTAATAAAAAAGAAAATCAAGCTATGCCGCCGCAGGGCGGCTATTCTCTTATTTTGCGATTGCACCGCAAAACAGCAGGAAGGTAAATTCCTTTGTGACATCATTCAAAAAATACATTCAAAAACTGCGCGCAAATTCGTTGACACTGTAAATACATTTATGGTATGATGGTTATACTAAGAGCAGAAAGGAAGTGTTTTTAATGGCTCAAACAAGTATCAATATCCGAATGGACGAAGATTTGAAGCGTGACTTTGACAATACTTGCAACGACTTAGGCTTGTCGATGACAGCAGCGTTTACTGTATTTGCAAAAACCGTTGTAAGACAGCAGGGAATACCCTTTAGAGTGTCCAAAAGCACTCCAAATGCTGAAACCATAGCCGCAATCGAGGAAGTTGAAGCTATGATAAAGAACCCGACACTCGGCAAGAGTTACACCGACATTGACGAGATGATGAAGGAGTTGCTTGCTTAATGTACACGGTCAAGCCGACAACAAGATTCCAAAAAGATTTGAAGCGAGTTGAAAAGCGTGGTTACGACTTATCGTTGCTCACAGAAGTGCTTGCAATTTTGAAGAAAGGTGAGCAGTTGCCCGAAAAATATAAAGACCACGCATTGAAAGGTGATTATATCGACTGTAGGGAATGCCACATCACGCCAGATTGGTTGCTCGTCTATAGGAAAAAGGACGATACACTGTATCTGTATCTAACCCGAACAGGCACACACTCCGACTTGTTTTAGGGGGGTACAACGTGTCAAGCTACAATCTAACGGACGTTATAAATTACCATGACTTTGAGATTGCACTTGGTTCTTTTTTGGACGTATTTTATCGAACAACGGATACAGTGAGGCATGAAATGATTAGCAGTCCACCGCAAGTAAAAAATAATTCTGATATGTTAAATGCGTGCATTTTGGCGGCGGCTCATAAGTTATCAAATGACTATGGGCTTGATGTTCCTGATTGGGTATACAGCTCTATATACACTATGCCTTATCCTGTATATGTGTACAATACAAAAAATCCAGAATATCAAGAATTTTTGAGGGATAACGCACCCTTTGAATACGCAAGCAGAAACCTTTATTATAGCAATGTGTTGGAGATGGTGTAGGCATGACCGATAAACGCCCAAATAACTACAACTGGCGTGGTTGGCAAAAATTACATGATGAATATGTTGAAAAGATAGAATCCGCAGGTGCAAGAGTTACCTACGCAAAACAAAAATATGGCTACTTGTGCTTTGAAGTGGACTGTAAAGGCGTAGCAAACACAGAGGAAGTATATAGACTGATTGAAGAAGCCGAAGAAAAAAGCCTTTGTATATGCGAAAATTGCAGCAGTGAAGAAAAAGTAAGCGAGGTAGATACAGGTGGTTTGAGTGGTTGGATAAAAACCCTATGCGCTCAATGTGCTGAAACAGAGAAAACAGAATGTCCATTATGCGCTAAGATGCCAAATTTGAACGCTGAAACGATAGCCGCTGTCGAAGAAGTAGAAGAAATGAAACGCAACCCGCACCTGTACAAAAGTTATGATAGTGTTGAAGCACTTTTTGAGGACTTGAATAACGATGGTTGGGATGATGATGAGTTATCGGAAAATGACTTGCACCATCTTCGACTTGGCGAACAGGAACTTGCAACAGGTACGTATGGAAATTGGGCGAATGTCAAAAGAGATTAGCCTGAACTTTTGCGTAATATCCTCACGGTGAGGGTTTGTACAGCCGCCCTGCGGCGTGATTTTGAGTTTTGTACACAGAAAGTCATAGATTTTCTTTTTATTGCTTTTGTGCCAATAGGCAAAAGGGGTTGCGAGCTATGAGCAAAAACAAATCTGGTGGTTGGAGATACCAAACTTTATATATCGAACATGGCACTGGTGATGATGAAATTACCAGAGAATATACGCTTTGTGAAGTTTATCTTGATAAAGATGGTAAACTTGAAGACTCTAATGAAAATCATGCGATGTCACCAATGGGCGATTCGGTTGATGAACTGATTGGCACTTTGCAAATTATGCTTGAAGATGCGGCTAAATGGGAGCCTGTGGAATTTGAATCCATGCAAGTAGGCATGACGTTTAATAAGAGCAGGGGGTAATTAGTTGAAAAAGATTTCACAACAAAACAATTTCCCTCACTTTAATCTGACGGAAGAATACGAAAAAATTGAGCAAATGCTTTCACGATATGCTGTAATATGTAAGTATGATATAACTGGCTTATATCCAAAACCTCGTGCAGAACTGACTATAGAGGACTTTGTAAGCATTGATTTTCTTAACTGGCGTTTACGTGGCACATTTACAAGCGTTATCGAAATGCGCCGAGCAATGGGAATAAGTAGGGAGCAAATGTCAGAGGGTGTGACCGAAGCAAGTATGCTCCAATTTCTACAATATGCTTACAATTGTGTTGTTCATGTCGAAATTACTTTTAGTGGCGTTCATAGGTATAAACTCTCTTTGGCAAGCAGGGATTTCACAGGTGCTGTTATGCACAATATAGATATGCTTGTCAGCAAACTTAAAGCCGAAATATTTTATGATAAAGATGATATGGAGTTTTATATTAGATACAGCAATGCCGCTTCTGATGCAGTTGCTTTAGCGTATCCAGAGATAGACCGTAGTTTAACAGAGTATCTGATGATTGATTATGAAGATGATTTACAACGCAAGGGCGAAATACTGGCAACACTATATAAGAAGTTTGAAACTATGCGGAGCAAGCTAAAAAATACTGAATTTGACGGCTTGCAAAGTGACACAGGATTGCTGTTTAATAAGGTTGGGGCTAGACACTCTCCGACAGACAAAATCGCAAGGAAATTTGCTGAATTAGATGACAACGATAAGATATATTGGCACGATAGGACTTTTGATTTTTTCCTCGCCTGTATGTCCGCATTGCCATATCTTGAAAACAAAGATGCGTTAAGTGACTTCAAGAAAGAGTGAAGTCAATGCAAGGTTAGGTTTCCGTGAGTACATTTGAGTGAAAAATTTTCGCAACCACAAAAACAGCAATAAAAAGAAATTCTATGACTTTCTGTGTACAAACTTGATGCTACGCCGTAGCGCAACGGTTCTTCTGTCGGCATTTTTCTTTTACTGCAAAATAAAGCATACAGTGATGGATAAACCAAAGCTGTATGCTTTATTAGTATCACAACCACACCGTAACGGCAAAGCCGCCTTTGAAGTAATAAGTGAGTTCGTGTAATACTCGTATAGTGGAGATGAGGGGAATCGAACCCCTGTCCGAAAACCTGGTCTTAAAAACTTCTCCCATCACAGTCAATTTTCTAAATTTCCCTTACCAAAAAGCAAATTGACAAGCTTTAGGGTTCGGTAGCTTCATAGGGTCTTTTTACATGTCAAAGCTTTCATGCAAAAGTGCTCTGTCTAGTCGGCGCCAGGTTCCCGGGCGACAGAAAAACCGGGGCTGACGAGCGGCCTTAAGCGGCTGCTAAAACTAAATTATCGTTGTCGATTAATTTTTTGGTGGGCTTTTATCGCAGTTCCCCCTGCGGATGGCTATTCCTAAGCTCACAATCCCCGTCGAAACCAGTACATCCCCTTATTTAGGGGTTGTTAGCCCCTGTCCTTAAAATATATTATACACTAAATTAATGTATCCATCAAGCATTTCGACAATATTAGTCAATATATGGTAAAGAACCGAAAACTATCGGCATACTCTGCCAAGTTATCTCCTTAATATTTAAATCTTCGCAAACGTAATTTACTAGGTCTTTGTCGAAATTATATATGTATGCCAGCTGATCTCTGGTATATGTAAAAGGCGAGCCTACTTCCATCTCTCTTTGAAATATTTTGCATATGGAGGAGCTGCCTTCCTGCATAATTTTTATAAGCGAGTCGCTGTTAATTGCTTCCAAATTGTGCTTTTTCCGCAAATTTTCAATTTCTTCCTCCGATATTCCCAGTATTTTGGAAATTTCCTTATTTTTAAGCCTTGATTTACACTTTAGGGCTATGTCAAGTTCATTTATCACAGGCTTAATATTGTCAATATAATATTCTAAATAATTTTGATATTTTTCAAACAATTCTATTTCCCCCTATCACTTATAATGTTTTTTGTGTTCAAAACCGTATTATTATGTTATATTATATATGAGTTTGACCTAAATTTCAAAAGCAATATATGCCAGTTAGGATGCTTAAAATGAATAAAATACAGAAATATTTTGAATACAGACAAAGCCTTATTGACCAATATATAATGGGTGACATGACAAAAAGCGAATATCTCGAAAAAAATTTCGATGCGGTTTTAGGTCTTCGGAGGGAACCCTTCAAATATTTGGATAATATTGACAAATGCTTGTTTAATTATCAATTTTACAACGCCCACGCTAAGGAATCTAAGATGATCGCCTCCTCTGCTGTAAGCCCGAAGTCCAAGGCACAGCATTTAAAAGAAGTGGATTTCTATTACGCAAAAAAAGATGCCGCCACTTTAAAAGCCCTTGAACTCATGGACTTTAAAGGAGTAAGTGCTTATTTTATTAAGGTAAAAAGCAAGCATATGAAATATAGATTGTTTGAAATTAAGCTTACAGAGCCTAATACTATTTTGCATTCTATGAATGAGGGCATATTGAGCAGACTTAGGAATGAAGGTGTTTTTCAAGATGAGGTGAAAGTGTCACAGGCTGATATGTATATTAATCAGAGGTATTAAAGGTATCTTCTTTCACAAACTTTTCGTACTCTTTTGGCATAGAAATGTTAAATCGTTCGCATAATGCTTTTACGTCACGATAATCGTCTTCATCAACATTATAACCTTTATGAAACTCAACAGATACTTCCGGCGGAACGCATTTTATCGGATACCCGTTTATTACACCGGTTCCGACCAAGTGGTGAGGCTCATAAGCAACTCCAAATATATTTTTGCCGTTTTCATCAAAAGTATATGTGTGAATGTCAATTAATCGTCCGCCTTCGTCACCCATCACAAAATTACAATCCCGTGTATCATCACGAGGCACATCTTTATAACCCTTAGCTTCAAGAAGTTCACGTAGTTTTGGCACAAATTTGTGGGGCATTGCTATATCAAGGTCATTGTGCCTTCGTGTCTGCTCCCCAAGCAAGGCATCAACGCCCCACCCGCCGTCAATATAGACTTCGATAGCGTTTTGCTCTAGCAGCTTGATTATTTTTATAACGTCCTCTGCTGTCATTTCAGGTTTGGTTGGTTGCATTTGGAATCTCCTTTACATGCAGCATCCTATAACATATGTCTCCTTAAATGCAGCACCGTGGCAAAATCTTTACTATCATAGAAACTATTGGCTGCATCTGCATTGGTAAAAGAGATAAGCTCAATATAATCCAGATTTCGGTCTTTGCTCCATTGCTTTGCGGCATCAATTAGCTTAGAACCTATTCCCTGCCCTCTGCGTGAAGCTGTCACCATAAAAGCCATTATTTCAGCATAATTATGAGGAATAACAGACCCATATGGAGGCGTTTTCATTTGGCTTATATGAATGAATCCAACAGCTATATCCTTATCTAAAGCAATCAAAAAGTCTGCATTATCGTTTTCAATCATGTTCTTGGGATACTCTCCGCTTTCATCATCTGCGTAACAATACAGTGGCTGTAAATTTGCATTGTAGGCAAAAAACTCAGTTAAAAGTGGACGTAACGCGTCTACGTCGTTCAATGTTGCAAGTCTAACTTCCATATTGTATACCTCCTAAAACCAAAAACCGCCTCTTCCTTATATAGAAACGGCGGGTTTTTTATCCTAAGCGGGTGATGGGAATCGAACCCACGTATTCAGCTTGGAAGGCTGATGTTCTACCATTGAACTACACCCGCGTAAATATTATGTTTTTGTTGCAAAATGCCCAGAGACGGAATCGAACCGCCGACACGAGGATTTTCAGTCCTCTGCTCTACCATCTGAGCTATCTGGGCTTGGTTTTTGCTGTTTTGTAATTTATCTCACAATGATATATTTTACAGGTGTTTTTTGGAAAAGTCAAGAGATTTTTAACAAGTTTTACAGTCCGGGCGCAAGATGGCTTCAAATGCGCCCGGGCTATAGCTTTTTATACCAATTTTATCCTATGGAAAGTCTTTTTCCCTTTTTGAATCATAATTTCATTGTCTGCAAAATCTTCTTTCAATACTATATGCTCGTGGTTTGATATTTTAACATCATTTACTTTCACACCGCCCCCTGAAATTAACCTTCTCCCCTCTCCTCTTGAGGGTATGAGGCCGGCTTTTTCCAGCAGTTCAATGATATTTATGCCATTTTCCACATCGGAAGCTGAAAGCTCCGTTTCAGGGATTGAGCCGCCTAAATTTCCACCGGCAAACAAAGCTTTTGAGGCTTCCTCCGCTGCTTTTGCATCCTCTTCGGAATGTACTATTTTCGTAATCTCGTAAGCCAGCACTTCTTTTGCTTTGTTTATCTCCTTATCCTTAAGGGTCTCAAGCTCTTTTATCTCTTCCATAGGCAAAAATGTCAAAAGTCTTAAAAGTTTACCTACTATTACATCCTCAACATTGCGCCAGTATTGGTAAAACTCGTATGGGGAGGTCTTTTCAGGGTTAAGCCAAACGGCACCTGCCATTGTTTTGCCCATTTTAGCGTCTTGGCTGGTGGTTAAAAGATTAAAAGTAAGCCCGTATGAGTTTTTGCCATCTATCCTTCTTATAAGCTCAGTCCCTGCGATAATATTCGACCATTGATCGCTGCCGCCAAATTGCATAGTACAGCCGAAGCGGCGGTTAAGCTCCAAAAAATCATAGGCTTGCATAACCACATAGTTAAGCTCAAAAAAGTTAAGCCCGCTGCCTTCGAATTTGATTTTATATTTATCGGCTGCAAGCATACGGTTTACAGAGAAGTGTACACCGTATTCACGTATAAAATCCGCGTAGTTTAAATGCCTAAGCCAGTCGGCGTTGTTTGCCATGATAGCTTTATCGTCTGAAAAGTCGATAAATTTCGCCATCTGCACTTTAAAACATTCTATATTATGATCTATTTGTGCTACATCCATTAAAGGGCGCATTGTATCAGCCTTATCAGGGTCTCCAATCATGCCTGTGCCGCCTCCCATAAGGGCTATAGGTCTATGACCGGCACGCTGTAAATGAGCCATTGCCATCAAAGTTAAAAAATGCCCTACATGAAGACTGTCCGCCGTTGGGTCGTAGCCTATATAAAAAGTTACCCTCTCAGAGCCGAGAAGGTCTCTAATCTCTTTTTCGTGGGTTGCTTGGGCGATATAGCCCCGTTCCACCAAGGTATCGTAGATATTAACATTATTAATCATTTCTTATCCCTCCTCAAATATATAAAAAGCCTCTCATCCTATAAGGACGAGAGGACTCGCGGTACCACCTTATTTTGCATATTCAGCCTATTCGCTCAATATACCTCAAAACGCTGTAACGGGCGTGAACCGGGAAATAATCCCAACTAGAAAGGCGTAACTCTTTCATCATCGCTTTGTGAGATATTATCATAAGAGAAAGGCTAAGTCAAGACCCTAATGCGGATTAAGAACCAGCGTGCAATGAGGAACTTATGGTTTTTTCCTCCCTACCCCTACTGTGCGACTAATTTTGCAATCTCAACAACAACTTTAGCCGCTTTTTCCATAGACTCTACCACTACATACTCATAAGGACCGTGGGCGTTATCCCCGCCATAGAATATATTTGGGCAAGGAATGCCCATGAAGGAAAGTCTTGAGCCGTCAGTGCCGCCTCTTATTGGGATTACTGTCGGCTCTATGCCAAGGTTTTTGTAGGCGGTCAAGGCATAATCTACTATGGCTTTGTTTTCGTTAACTTTTTCAGCCATATTGTAATAGGAATCTTTCATGGTAAGTTTTGCCACATCGCCGTATTTTGCGTTAATTTTCTTAACAACATCTTCCACAAAGGCTTTCTTTTTCAAGAATTTGTCCATATCATGGTCGCGGATAATAAATTTTAATACTGCATTTTCCACGCCTCCTGACATAGACGAAAGGTGATAAAAGCCTTCGTAGTTTTCGGTATTTTGAGGTGTTTCCTCTACAGGAAACATCGAGGCTATTTCAGCGGCTATGAGAGCCGCGTTTACAAGTATCCCTTTAGCCATGCCTGTATGTACACTTTTGCCTGTAATATCAACAGTTGCTCCGGCGGCATTAAAGGTTTCATAGTTAAATACGGTTTCAGGACCTCCATCTACAGTATAGGCAAACTCCACACCAAACTCTTTGGCGTCAAAGCCGTTCATACCTGTACCTATCTCTTCATCAGGAGTAAAGGCAATTTTAATCTCCCCATGTTTTATTTCAGGGTTTTCAATCAAATACTTCATAGCGGCAAGGATTTCCACAACACCCGCTTTGTCATCCCCGCCCAAAAGTGTGGTACCGTCAGTTACTATTAAAGTCATACCTTTGCACATTTTAAGCCTTGGAAACTCCTCTACGGACATTATTCTGCCGCTGTCAAGCTTTATATCGTTTCCATCATAATTTTCTATACGCCTTGGCTTAATATTTTTCCCGGAAGCGTCAAGAGCCGTATCAAGGTGAGCTAAAAAGCCTATTGTGGGAACTTGTTTGGTCATATTGGATTTAAGCGTTGCGGTAACATAGCAAGTTTTATGGACTTTAACATCAGATAACCCAATCTTTTCACATTCTTTAGCCACAATTTCAGCCAATTCCCACTGCCCTTGGGTTGAAGGTATAATTTCCGCGTCCCCATCAGCCTGAGTATCCACAGCCACATATTTCAAAAACAAGTCAACCATATAATTAACGTCTATACTCATAACAACCTCCTATGATTTTTCTTTCATGATAACCTATATATTTATATTAATCAATACTCATAAGAGGAGAAAGCCCTTTTTTACTCACCTCTATAATTTCAAGGCTAATTTTACCTGCTTCAATATCTATTATGCCGAAAGTGGGATAGTCAGTACGCCTCGGCTCTGAAATACTGCCGGGATTCATTAAATAAACGCCGCTGTCAATATCTAAAAGGATTGAAGGCGAATGACTGTGACCATATAGACAAATATCTGCACCAAGCTTCATAGCTTCTCTAATTATCATTTTATGACCTGCTTTTACGCCAAAACGATCTCCATGGGTCATGAATATTTTTTTGCCATCTATGTCAATAAGCTGCCCCACCGGCTCATTATGATTAAGATCACAATTTCCGATTACATATATAAAATACTTTTCAGGATAAATATACTGGAAGTCCGAAAAATCATCAACACAGTCCCCCAAGAAAAGGATTGTCTCAATTTCATTATACATATTAGCTATAATATCACCCATGATCTTATTATCGCCATGAGAATCGCTGAAAACGAGTAATTTCACACACTACCTCCAATGTCCCCTTGCTGCTTTGTCTTCTTTTGGGGTCACTTAAGTGTATCACAATTACCTTGATAATAATAGGCGTGATTGTACCGATTTGATAATGTGTTTATTTTGCCCCTTCACCTTTTCGCTGCTCTCTTTTAAGTGCCCATGCCAAAATTTCATTACATATGAACACAAGTACAATAAATGACAAAGCTAAAGGAAAGAGGTTATCATAGTTACCTGTAACATACATAACTTGACTGGTAATAAAGAACAAGACCGCAATGCCCGCGCCAAAAGCCGCAAGTTCTAACCCTACAATTTTGGATAAAATACGAGGGGTAAACCTGTTTGAAGAGTCGCTTACCAAAGTAGGGAGCAAAGGACCAAGACCAATGCCCAGTAAAACCATACCCCAAATATTGCCTGCAAAATACACTATTATAAGCCCAACTAAAGATATAGCTACACCAATTCTTTCAATAGGAACCTCTTTCAGCCACTTTGCAGTCCAGCCGAAGAACATCCTGCCTACAGTCATACCGATGTAGTAAACAGCAGAGAACATAACAACATCGTCAAAAGTATGAGTTCCTCTTGCGATTAGTGCCGCACCTGTAAAGAATACGAGGGTATAGTCTGTTCCCCCTAAAAAAAAGAATGTCAGAATCTCGACTGCCTGATGCCACTTTTTTGTAAGGTACTGCTTCTTCACTTCTTCCTTTACTATATCCCTCTTATCATCCTGCTTTTCAGCTTCATCGCCGTCAATCCATATTTTTTTAGCCATACTGATAAGAAGCATAATCCCTACGACAGCTAAAATGCCGGTAATCAGGAAATATCCCGCACGCCAACTGAAAGCAGCTATCATTCCACCCATAATTATAGGGCTTAATGACGCACCGCCGCCCCATGAACAGTGCATCCAGTTATTTTCCCTTGCGGTATAATGTTTAGCCATGTAGGAGTTCATACTTGAAGCCATTAAACCTGTGCCAAAGCCGTAAAGGGTTATAGCTGCAAGTGCCATAGTAAAATTTGGAGAAAGAGCCAGCCACACAAAGCCCGCACCCATTATTACCAAACCCCAAAAATAAAGAGTTTGCAATTTCATACGACTGTTAAACCAAGATAAAAGAACCCCTGCTAAAGTGTAAGTAATGGAATATCCTACGAGAATATAACCTGTGTGTGCTACTGTCATGCCTTCAAACCCCGGCTCATATCTTATAGAAAGCCATGACACAGTAAACGCTCCGTCCGGAAAACCAACTATGAAGTAGCTCACTAAAATAACTGCCAGCAGCCATATGCTCTTTTTTGCTCCATTTTTCTTTACTGTTTCCATTGCAGAGTAAAACCCCTTTCAAATTTTGAGAAATATGTACATATTACATAACCGTATAACTCCATATTACTATAGTACATATCCAAGTAAAAAAGAAAGAGGATTTGTGCATATTGTACTAAAAGTCCTAACGTTGTAACATGTTACACTTTACGTAATAATGTTACTTTGTTTATTTTTTTGATCTAACTATATATTCATATATCAGTAATTCCACTATCATAAGCATGTTAACGCTGGAGGTTAAATCCATGCCGGGAACACGAATTGTATCAGCAAATACATAAAAATTAGTATCAGACAAACTTTCCAAGGAGTTATTATCCGCTCTTGTAACAGATAATAAATGGGGATGCTCTTTAAGAAATACTCTTTCGATAAAATCAATCATCACCACATCTTGCCCGGAATGTGACAGTGCAAGAATCATATCCTGACTTTTTATATGATTAACAAGATTCTGCATTTGATAAGCCGCCTCAGGAAAATAGGCATGAAAACCAAGACCAATAAACAATCTTTCACAGTATTGACCAATAGCGTGAGTATTATTATCTGTTAGAATATAAATATGGGGTTTTCCCTTAAGCAATTCCACCACTTTCTCTACTTGCTTTTGTGACATTACACGCACAGTTTCTATTGCGTTTTTAAGGTATTCCTCCATATAGTCCCGGCTTGCAGCCAAATCAGGAAAAGAGGTATCCGGTTGGCTATGATACGTTACCAATAGGCTGTTTATAAAATCCGAATAGCCTGAAAACCCAAGCTTTTGTGTAAAACGAAAAATTGTTGTCGTTGAGAGAAACTGCTCCTGTGCAAATTTCTGTATACTCATATTTTTAACCGTATCCATATTTTTAACTACATAGTCAAAAAGCTGACGCTCAGTTTGATTTAAGTCACGGATAGTTTCATGTGTTGCTTCAAAAAAATCAATAGCCAATTGTTTGCACCTCATGCTTGGTTATAGTGCATTCGTATATTTCTTTGAGTGCATCGCAAATGTACGAATGCTGAGCAAAATATACGAATGCACAGGATTCGATTGAGACTGTTTTTCTCTCAATCGACTATATATTAAGGATGATACAACAATTTACTTTTAAATGTCAATGTTCCTGACAGTATGGGTTCTTAATTTTTTTTGTTGAAATTGGATAATTCTTCTGCTATACTTGTAACCAAAGTGTAATATATTGTAATTTTAAAAATTATAAAAAGCCTTGTGAAAGGAGTGTAACAGTAATATATGCACAAGTTTATCTTAAAAAGATTAGGGCTTATCATTCCTGTAATTATTGGCGTAATATTTGTAATATTTACGCTTACATATATTACCGAAGGCTGCCCTGCCACTATGATGCTTGGGGATCAGGCACCGGCGGAAGACATTGCTGCTCTCCGTGCTGAACTTGGGCTTGATTATCCTTTTCTTGTCCAGTTTGGGAGATATGTTACAAATGTGGCACAGCTTGACTTTGGGACGTCTTTTGCATCCCGCAGACCGGTATTTGAAGAGATAATCGCCCGTTTTCCTACAACAGTGCATTTAGCATCTATGAGTGTTGTTATCGCTATTGCTTTTGGCGTGCCTTTAGGCATCCTAAGCGCCACAAAGCAGTACACTATATTTGATAACGGTGCCACAATCATCGGTCTTTTGGGTTTATCAATACCTAATTTCTGGCTGGGTATGATATTTATATTGTTTTTTTCCGTACAGCTTGGGTGGCTGCCTTCATCAGGTTTTGGTACGCCTATGCACTGGATACTGCCCTCTTTCACTATCGGTATATCCTCAATGGCTATTATAATGCGTATGACCCGCTCCTCTATGCTGGAAGTTATAAGACAAGATTATATACGAACAGCCCGTGCCAAAGGTCAGAAAGAGTCGAAAATTATATTTAACCACGCCTTAAAAAATGCGCTGATACCTGTAATTACTGTGGTTGGCTTACAATTTGGTATGCTTTTAGGGGGCGCAATACTCACCGAAACGATTTATTCCATACCCGGACTTGGGCGTTTTATGGTTGATTCCATTGGGCGGCGGGATTTTCCGATTATACAAGGTGGCGTGCTTTTAATCGCCTTGTCCTTCAGCTTTGTAAACCTTATGGTAGATGTGCTTTATGCCTTTGTAGATCCTAGAATAAGGTCCCAATACAAATAAAGGAGGTGCATTCATGTCAACTGATAAAAATATAGAAATTATGGACAATCCTGAGACTGCGCCTTCAAAAAAGCGCAGTCAGCTTTACGATATTTGGAGGCGTTTCAGCAAAAGTAAAACCGCTATGCTTGGGCTTTTTATAATGGTTGTACTGATTCTCCTTGCACTTACGGCAGATATCATAGCCCCAGGTGACGAAAGGCGCCCGGGCTATGATATACAAAACCTTCAAAATACCTTTCAACCACCGAGTTTGGAGCATCCTTTCGGTACCGACAACTTTGGGCGCGATATTTTTGCAAGGGTTGCACACGGTTCGCGGATATCATTGCAGGTTGGGCTTGTAGTTGTTAGTATATCTATGTTTGCAGGGGTTGCACTTGGTGCTGTATCAGGTTTTTTCTCCGGATTTGTGGATAATTTTATAATGCGGACAGTGGATATACTGTTAGCTATCCCTAACATACTTTTGGCAATAGCCATTGCCTCAGCACTGCGGCCGGGGCTTGGCTCAGTTATGATTGCCGTTGGTATATCGGCAATTTCAGGCTATGCGCGGATTGTACGCGCCTCGGTACTTAGCCTTAGGGAACAGGAGTTTATTGAAGCGGCACGCTCTGTAGGTGCGTCTAACTTCCGTATTATTACTAAGCATATTTTGCCAAACTGTATGGCACCTATAATTGTTCAGGCTACTATGGGTATGGCATCAGCCATCTCTGTTGCCGCGGCACTTAGCTTCATAGGCATAGGCATACAGCCCCCAACCCCCGAATGGGGCGCAATGCTTGCCGAAAGCCGCAGATTTATCCGCGATCACTGGCATATGGTAATGTTTCCCGGTGTTGCAATAGCTTTAATCATTTTTGCACTTAATATGATGGGGGACGGTCTTCGTGACGCTTTCGACCCTCGTTTGAAGAAATAGAGGTGATACATATGCCAAATAATGATAATGAACTCTTATTAGATATTAAGGATTTAACCATCCATTATATTACCGAGGATGGTACTGTCTGTGCCGTTAATAATCTAAATTTATCCATTAAGCGAGGGGAAACCGTTGGGCTTGTAGGTGAAACCGGTGCCGGTAAAACCACAACAGCCCTTGGTATAATGCAGCTTGTCCCTAATCCGCCGGGCAAGATAATCGGCGGCGAAATAAATTTCGCAGGGGAAAATCTTGCGGCAAAAAACGAAGCCGCAATGAGAACAATCCGCGGCAAAAAAATATCTATGATATTTCAAGATCCTATGACCAGCTTAAACCCTGTTATCCCTGTTCGCGACCAGATAGCTGAGGTTATTCTTCTCCACGAAAATGTAACCGCCGCCGAAGGGCTTGCTAAGGCGGAGGAAATGCTGGAGCTTGTAGGTATACGCTCGGAGCGTGCAAAAGATTACCCTCATCAATTCTCAGGGGGCATGCGCCAAAGGGTTGTTATCGCCATTGCTCTCGCTTGTAATCCTGAACTGCTTATAGCGGACGAGCCTACAACGGCACTGGATGTTACAATCCAGGCACAGGTACTTGAGCTTATGAAACGGCTTAAAAGCGAATTTAACACATCAATGATTATGATAACCCATGATTTGGGTATAGTTGCTGATATTTGCGACAAGGTAGCTATTATGTATGCAGGCAGCGTTGTTGAAATGGCTGATAAATACGACCTTTTTAGAAACCCCAAGCATCCTTATACCATAGGTTTGTTCGGCTCTATCCCTGATATAGAAAAAGATGAGGAAATGTTAAAGCCTATAAAAGGCTATATGGCTGACCCTGCTAATTTGCCTGCGGGCTGCCCATTCAGCCCCCGCTGTGAACTTGCCACGGCTGAATGTCATACAAAAAAACCGGAAAATATCGATCTTGGCAACAACCATTTTGTCAAGTGTCTGCAATATGCAAATCAAGGAGGTGAGTGATTTGCCTGACGTATTGATGGAAGTTAGAAATTTAAAGAAATACTTCAAGACTAAGCGAGGACCTCTCCATGCTGTGGATGGGATTAATTTTTCTATAAACAAAGGTGAAACTTTAGGTCTTGTCGGTGAGTCCGGCTGCGGCAAATCCACCACCGGGCGTGTTGTGCTGCGGCTTATTGACGCTACTGACGGTGAGGTAATCTTTGACGGTGAAAATATACTTGATTATAACAAAACTAAGGTTCGTACTTTCCGTGAAAATGCTCAAATCATATTTCAAGACCCTTTTGCCTCATTAAACCCTCGTATGAGCGTTTTTGAAATTATTGCGGAGCCTCTTATAATCAATAAAAAGGCACAGTCGAGGCAGGATTTACGTAAGCAGGTTTTAAAACTTATGGATACGGTTGGTCTTGTGGCACGCCTTGAAAATGCTTACCCTCATGAACTTGACGGCGGCAGAAGGCAGCGAATTGGTATAGCCCGATCCTTAGCACTTAAGCCCTCATTCATAGTGCAGGACGAACCTGTTTCAGCCCTTGATGTTTCCATCCAAGCACAAATACTTAACCTTATGGAAGAGCTTCAAAAGGAAATGAAGCTCACATACCTTTTCATTTCCCATGATTTAGGGGTTATTAAGCATGTTAGCACTAATATTGCTATCATGTATTTAGGTAAAATTGTTGAAATGTCGGATTATTCTTCGATTTTCAAAAGCCCTTTACATCCTTATACCAAAGCCCTTTTATCCGCAATCCCTATTCCCAGTGTGGATATTAAAAGGGAGCGTATAATATTAGAAGGGGATGTACCAAGCCCCATTAGCCCCCCTCCCGGCTGCCGCTTTTACTCAAGATGTTTTGAGCGGATGGATATATGTAAAGACACTGACCCTGAACTTATTGAATATGCGCCAAATAGGCAGGTTGCCTGCCATTTAATAAAACCACAAAGCAATGTTTAAAAAAATGTTGAAAATCTCAGTGCAGCTGGTGACAGCAGTAAGTGTATTAAGCTTAATTTATGGTTTTGCCATCTACGGTGCTTTTACTTATGCTCACGCTTTTACAGCTAATTTGGTAGTTGGTGTGTTAATCCTTGTAAGCGGGTTGTTTATCCTCATAACTCCCACAGCTTTACTGATTAAAAAAAGTCGTTTAATTGACCATACAACCTATGGCGAAAAATTTATGGAGGAACGGGAAAATAAACGCCTCCGTGCCTATGAGCTTATTTATATCGGAATATTTATTATCTCAATCTCCGGTATTATGCAGCTTGTTGTGTGGTTGATTTCTCATTAAAGAGTTTTTTATTAATGAAAGGAAGGTAAGTAATGAAAAAATTATTATCAATTCTATTAGTAGCAACTTTAGTTTTAGCGGCTTGTACACCTGCCGCGCCTACTGCACCGGCTGATACACCCACACCGGGAACGGGAACAACCGCTCCTGAAACTACTCCGGGCACACCGCCGCCGCCGGCAGCTGACAGGGACGACCATTTAATTATAGCTGCACCGGGCTTCCCCCTGTCTATGGACACTTCTCGTTCAAATGACTTTAACTCATCACTTGTAAACCGCCAGATAGCTGAAACTTTGGTTATCTTTGAAGGTCCTAACTTTAACATTGTGCCCCATCTTGCCGAAGACTGGCATATGCCTGATGCACAAACATTGGTAATGAACCTTCGCAGGGATGTTTACTTCCATAACGGCGACCAAATGCTTGCATCTGACGTTAAATTCTCAATCGAGCGTTCGTTAGAGTCTCCGGTTGTAAGATTTATTATTGACGCTATTGAAAATGTTGATGTAATTGACGATCACACTGTGCAAATTAACCTCCGTTTCCCATTTGTGCCTATACTTGGGCATTTAACTCACTTAGGTTCTGCTATTGTAAGTGAGCGGGCTGTACTTGAAGCAGGGGAAGACTTTGCTAACCATCCAATCGGCACGGGTCCTTTTATGTTTGATTCAATGACTTTAGGCGATGAAGTTACTCTCGTTAGATTTGAAGATTATTGGGGTCCCGCACCTGGGGTTGACCGTATATCTTTCCGCACAATCCCTGAAGGAACAAATAGGCTTATCGAAGTTGAAACAGGGGTAGCTCATATTGCTTTTGACATTTCCCCTCACCACCTTGCGCGTATGCAGGATGACCCTAGCTTAGATTACAACCGATCAACAAATGTACGTATACATTTTATGGGCTTTAACAACCAGTCCGGTTCGCTCCAGGATGTCCGTGTGCGCCAGGCAATTAACTATGCAATTGATGTAGATGCTATTGTTGCAAACGTTTTCCAAGGTTTAGGCGTTGCGGCTCATGGTCCATTGGTAACCATACCTGCTGCAATTGATTTGAATTTATACCAATTTAACCTTGAGCGCGCAAGAGAGCTTATGGCTGAGGCAGGGTATGCTGATGGGCTTTCCCTTACTCTTTGGAGTAATATTGCAAACCAGCAAGATACGGATAAAGCCGTAATCATACAAAATATGCTTGCTCAAATTGATATTGATGTTGAACTTGTATCAGTTGAAGGCGCAACGTTTATGGAAGGTATAAACACAGGTCAGCATGATATGCACTTAACCGGCTGGACAAATGTATCCGCTGACCCGGATTACGGTCTGTTCCCCCTCTTCCATAGCTCTGCTCATGGCAGCGGCGGCAACCGTACATTCTACACTAATGCCGAATTTGACAGACTGCTTGATTTAGGCCGTCAAGAGCTTGACTCTGCCACGCGCCTTGAAATTTACAGGGAAGCACAAGAAATCCTTATTAACGACGCGCCTGCAGTATTTATCTGGCATGTTGAGGAACTTGTATGCCTTGCACCTGAACTTGATGGATTTATTAACTTCCCAATCAGGACACCAAGGCTTAATACAGTGTTTTTTAACTAAATAAATATTCATTGCTAAATAAGCAAAAAGCGGATACTTCGAGTATCCGCTTTTTGCTTGTAATTGAGTGTAAATAAGACTTATTGAAAAAGCAATTGAAATGGCATATCGCCATCATGACTGTTGAATACGATACTATTGACGGTATACTTACGTTTTTCCCAACCCAGCAGCTTTTGATAAAAATCAGAAAGTTCATCAGGATTATCCGAATCTAACACAAAACCCATTTTAGTTAGTTTTAAACCCATGATTTAACCTAGCCTCCACAAGCATAAATTATTATCATTTTATAAAATACTCATATAAATCCCCTGCGACAATACCGCCGCCTATTCACCAAATATCTCCAAATGCCTCTCTCTAAGCCAATTAAAAGTATCATACTTCATATCCTCGTCAAAGACATGACCTTTATCGTCATAGATAATCAACCATACATCCCTGCCGGCACTGTGCATCAGCTCGTAAACCCTTTGAGACTGGCTTGGCAGCACAAGTGTATCAAGGTAGCCGTGCAGCAGCAGTAAAGGTGTGTCAATTTCATCAGCCCAGTTTACTGCATCACGCCTGTACCATTCATAAGGAACCTCCTCCGGAGTGCCGCCAAACAGCATTGCGAACTCGTTTCCTATCCCTCGGTTGTACTGCTCCACATTATCAGAAAGAGAGCAGACGATAACTGCCGCGTCGATACGGTCATCCCTTCTTAATATCATAGTTGTCATCATCCCGCCTCGTGAACCGCCAACCATATATAACCCCGCGCCCCTGAAATTAAAAAGCTCTGATAAATCCATAAGCGCAAGGATATCGTATATATCATCACCGCCCCATTGGTCGGGATGCTCTGTATCAAAGTATATATTACCGCCCCGTCGTATCCACTGACCTTCACGATGATAAGTTTGCAAACTGATATAACCTTCATCGCTAAACCTAATAGCCCTTGCAAGAATATCCGATATAGGCTGTGGTCTTGTAAAGCCTACAGTTGTTCCGCCTCTGTTCATAATCAAAATGGGATAAGCAACCTCTGTATGGTCAGGGGGCGCGGAAATCCAGCCCCGGACATGGGCACCGTCTGTAGTTTCATAAACAACAGCGTATATCACTACATTGTCAAATTCAGCTTCTTGCCGCGGACCACCCGGTCCAATCCCCGCCCTGTTAAAGGTGTCCGCTATTTCTGACGGACTCAGCCTGACAGAGGATATGATTTTAGGCAGATATGTAAGTTCAGAGAGGGAATCTATAGCCGATAGCTGACGTGAGGACGTAGGCTCAGGCTCACCGGCAGATTCTAAAGACATTGCTCCAGACCCATTTACAACGATTTGACTAACACTAGCGGACTCATTCCCAGGCTCTATTGTTTGTACGGAGGCACATGATGATAAAAACGCAAGAGAAATAAGCCCTAATATACTTACAATAACTTTTTTTATATCATCCATATCTATTCACCCTCCGGACTCATGCATGCCGTATTGACTTAAGCCTTGGTTCCGGCACCTTTTCACCGTCAAGCAGCGCACATTCTACCCACTCACGGATTATTACTTCCACATTTTCAGCTACTTCTTTGATTGTTTTCCCATCTGCCATACAGCCCGGTAAGTCAGGCACTTCTGCAAGATAACAATCATCTTCTTTGCTCCAATATATGATTACCTCGTACTTGGGTATAGTATCCACCGCGAACCCTCCTAAACCAAATTATACTTTAATATTATAGTTCTAACCTGCCTGACCTGATACCCCTTTGCCATATTGCCGTCAGTCGAATGTGTGAATGCCTTAACTGTTTTAGTGAAGATGTTTTGCTCATAGTAGCATTCCTTACAATCAATCACTAGATTTACGATTTCCGTAAAAAATTGCGAATTTCACCAAGCTGTTCAGAAATTTTATCCAATCCATCATTAATATTAGGATATTTAGGTGGATTGGAATTCATAATGACGGAAACATCTACAGAAAACATTTTATTGTTCAACCAGACATTCAGTTTGTTGTCAGAGAAACTATCTATCGCTGGATTATCCATATGTCGATGCTTGTCAGCAGTAGCCATTAATACCGCAAGACATATTTCGTATGATTCGCCAGGCTTTAAAAAAGGAATTGAACCAAAGGATCTCTCTTGAACTCTAACATTCACATCTTTAACAACAACACTTCCATGATTATAAATTTCGAGGAATAGATTACTGTGAAAATCCGAAGTACCGCGTTCGATGCATTTGCACAACAATTCGAAAGTTTTTTTAGTCGTAAATAAATATGTTTTGATTGCAATTCCTAAAATAAGAGATGTTAGTATCACAAACGCAACGTAATAAATAATTTCCCATCGACCTAAGCTTAACCCCAAGAAATAATACATACCCTTCACATCCTTAAACAGTTGCAAGTATCTTAATCATCATTGCTGCCGTACTCCAATGGTGGGCTTATATTCATAATTAAAGTCTTTTTCCGTTTAACTTTATCAGAGAATTGCTCATCAGATGCCAATCATCATGTGTGGTTGCATCAAATCATACCGCTGTTTATGTGTTCATCTCCCTCAACAACCCTTCCATCTCCCTAAGGGCAATCCCCCTATGGCTAATCCCATTCTTAGCCTCACTTGAAAGCTCCGCCACAGACTTATCATAACCCTTTGGATAAAAAATAGAATCGTAGCCAAAGCCATTTTCCCCTCTTTGTTCATAACCTATATAGCCTTCCATAATCCCTTTGCTTAAAAGTGTCCGCCCATCAGGAAAAGCGGCGGCAATAACAGCCACATACCTTGCGCCGCGCTCATTGTCTCTTACATCTTTCAGCATATCCAATATAATTGCATTCCGCTCTGCATATGGCGTATGCTCCCCCAAAAAGTAAGCCGATTGAACTCCCGGCTCTTTATTTAAACAGTCTATCTCCATGCCTGAATCGTCGCTTAATACAACTTTTCCCGCGGCTTTCATTATTTCGACTGCTTTTTTAAGGGCATTTTCTTCAAAGGTATTTCCATCTTCAATAACTTCAATGTCAATACCTATTTCTTCCATTCCAAACACTATATGGTCTTTCAATATTTCCTTTACTTCTTTCAATTTCCCTTTATTTCTTGTTGCAAATATTATCTCCATAAACTTTACCGCCTAATATTTAACCAAAGAGCTTATATTGTAGCCTTTAAGCACTTCCCGCCCATTAAGGTCTTCAAGCTCTATGAAAAAAACAATTGCCTCTACTATGCCGCCAATTTCTTCAACAAGCTCACATATAGCCTTGCAGGTGCCGCCGGTGGCAAGTAAATCATCTACAACAACAACTTTTTGTCCTTTTTTTATGGCATCTTCATGTATTTCTATTATAGCTTGACCGTATTCCAAATCATAAGCTTTTGATAAGGTTTTGTAGGGCAATTTCCCTGCCTTTCTCACAGGCACAAAGCCTTTTTTAAGCTTATATGCCGCAGGAGTGCCAAATATAAACCCTCTGGACTCAGGCCCAAGTACAAGGTCGAAATCTAAACCCTCCAATTGGCTGCATATCATATCCACCGCTGTATGAAGTGCCTCCCCGTCATGAAGGACAGTGGTAATGTCTCTAAACATTATGCCTTCTTCCGGAAAATTTGGTATAGTTCTTATCACTTTTGTAAAATCCATTATTTCTCCCCATTTCTCACAGGTATTCTAAAATCCTTTAGATTAAGCTGTAAAATTACATCCCCATTATACTCGTTTATTGTAATATAGTAAAGAATATCAAGGTTAAGTTTCACATTTGTCAAATTTCCTGATAAAATTTTATCGCTGTCGTAAGGATCAAAACCTGCTTTGATAACCTCTTTAAAATGGTCGTTTTTCCCAAAGGCTATACCCTTTGTTAGATATCCCCTTTCACTTTTAAAAGTAAAAATAATAGTATTTTTATCATATATAAGTTTTAAACCTGTAACCTCTACATTTAAGCTGCCTAAAACCGGTTCTTTATTCGATTTTCCAAAGGGGCGGATTTGCCTTATTTCCTCATAAAGCTTGAAAGTTACGGTATCAAGATTTATGAGAGCATCAACTCGTATATTTTCAACAAAGTCATCTTCCCTTAGGTTGCAGTTTTCATTAAGTCTCCTCCTAAGCTCATCAATATGTTCAACAGGCAAAGAAAAGCCTGCTGCCATAATATGCCCGCCAAAGCGGGTAAATAAATCTTTGCATTTACTTAGCTCTTCAAACATATTATAAGCTTCTATAGACCGCCCTGACCCCTTTGCCCCTTCTTCACTTTTTGTAATCATAATAGCCGGGCGGTGGAGATTTTCTTTTATACGGCCTGCAACTATACCTGCTATACTCTCGTGTAAATCCTCATTAAATACTACTATTACTTTATCAAGGTTCTCATTTTCTTTTATTTCATCCAAAATAATATCGCAAGAAAATTTTGTCATTAATTTCCGTTCTTCGTTTAGCTCGCTAAGTATCTCTGCGTATTCCTTGCACTTTTCTAAATCAGAGCTAAGCATAAGATCCACTGACAGCGAAGCCCTCTCAAGTCTCCCTGACGCGTTAATACAAGGTCCTATAACAAACCCTATGGTAAATTCATCTATGTATTTGCCTGTATATTTTCTGCAATCGATAAGGGCTTTAAGCCCTTCATTGGGAATGTTTTCAGAGTTTAGCACTTCAAGCCCTTTATATGCAATTACTCTATTGTCCCCTGTCAAATCCACTATATCACAAAAAGTAGCTATTGAAGCCATTGCAACAAGTTCATTCTCAAGTGAAAAATTTGTCTCTAAATACTTATAAAACCCTTTAATAAACCTGTAACAAAGCCCTGCGGCACACATATGCTTAAAATTATAAGGGCAATCTGACTGTTTAGGATCAATTACGGCATCAGCATTTGGTATTATTTCAGTATTATCCGAATCAGATACAGTGGGCTCATGATGGTCTATTATTATCACCTTAAAACCAAGTTCCTTGGCTTTTTCAATTTCATTATATGCTGATATGCCATTATCACAAAGTATCAGCAAGTCACATCCTGATTCCTCGATTTTATAAAGAGCCTCTATATTAAGACCGTAGCCTTCTTCAACCCTTGCGGGTATATAATAGCCTATGGAGGCACCTAATGCGGATAACCCCTTAACAAGTATTGATGTGCCCATAACCCCATCAGCATCATAGTCGCCGTATACAACTATTTTTTCATCATTAGAAATTGCTTCTTTCACAATTTCAAACCCTTCGGCTACATTTTTCATATTTATTATATCCTCAAACTCATCAAAAGAAAAACTTGTAAACTCCCTAAATTTACGTTTAGTGTTAATATCACGATTTATTAGTATTTGAGCAAATATTTGGCTTATATTAAGGGCTTTGGACATGGCTTCAATATCAGCTTTTTTTCTTTTTAAAATCCATCTAGACACTTATTTATCACCTCCTACTTTATATAAATTACACTAAAATAATAAATAAATCAAACAAAAAATTACTATGTAGATATGAAAATATGTGGTAAGATATTAGAGCGTGTTAACATAAATGGGTTGTGCAGATTTGCAAAGCTGATTTTTCGCCATTTGAGGAAGCGGCGGCGACGCATATTGAAAGAAAGGCGGGGTTAAATGAAGGGCAGAGATATGACCGTAGGTACAATTTGGAAGCAGCTTATACTTTTCGCCCTGCCCCTTACTCTTGCTCATTTACTCCAGCAATCCTACAACGCTTTTGACGCGATTATAGTCGGGCGGTTTGTAAGCAGTGAGGCTTTGGCTGCTGTTGGCTCCTCTATCCCTATCACTATGATGATTATCGCCTTTTTTATGGGGGTATCTAACGGTGCATCTGTGCTTACGGCACAGTTTTTTGGTGCTAAAAATAAGGAGGAAATTAAAAATACCGTCCACACAGCTATGCTCTTAGCATTTATAGTAGGTATCGTCCTTTCTGTAGTAGGTGTTGTTGCCTCGCCTCTTATGCTTCGCCTTGTACAAACGCCGGAGGAGGTTTTTGTAGAGGCTGTTATATATTTGCGAGTATATTTCGCAGGGCTTTCAGGTATTACGGTTTATAATATGGGTGCAGCCATACTTACTGCCACCGGCGATTCTAAGCGTCCCTTATATTTTCTTGCCTTATCAATGGTTGTAAAAATTATACTTAATCTCCTATTCGTACTTGTTTTTAATTGGGGGGTTATGGCTGTTGCCTGGTCAACAGTTATATCACAAGGGATAAACGCTGTTTTGGTAATAAGGCTTTTGCACCGCCACCAATCAGATATCCGCTTGGATTTTAGGAAGCTTAAAATACATAAACATATACTTAAGCGCATAATCGCAATCGGTTTGCCCGGCGGCATTCAAGGGGCTGTTATAAGCTTTTCAAATGTAATCGTGCAAAGCTATATTAACCGTCTTGGAGGGTCTGTAATGGCCGGCTTTAGCGCAAGCTCAAGGATCGATTCCTTCCTGTTTGCCCCTATGAACGGTATGAGCTTGGCTTCCGCTACTTTTGTAGGGCAAAACTTAGGCTCAAAACAAGTTGGGCGCGCAAGGAGCGGTGTAAAAGTTGCCGTATCAGTTGGGGTTATAAGCACATTAGCTTTTTCGGCTTTGGTATTTACCTTCGCAGCCAGCCTTTTAAGCATATTTACTCAAGATGAGCAGGTAATACACTATGGGCTCAGCTTTATGCGTGTATTTGTACCTCTGTATTTTACTATGTGCTTCCCTCAGATTTTATCCGGGGCTCTTCGCGGTTCAGGAGATGTAAGGATACCGACCCTTTTAAATATCTGCTGTTTTGTTGTACTTCGGCAAATTTACCTGTTTTTTGCCACCGGTATAAGCCATACCGTTACGACTGTGGCTTTAGGCTTCCCTATTGGCTGGATAGTTGCCGCAATCGTAATGTTTATTTATTACAGAAGAAGCGATTGGACCTCTTATGAGAAAGAGGAAGTTAAAATAATTAAGGAGAGTGATTAAAATGGCAAAAGTTTTAGCGATAAACAGCAGCCCAAGGCATGAAGGCAATACCTTCCATATGCTTAATACTGTTTTGGAAGTTTGTAAAAACGCAGGACATGAAACGGAAATGTTTCAAGCAGGGGGACGTGAAATAAGAGGCTGCTTAGCCTGCGGCGGATGCTTTAAAAACAAGGGCAAATGTGTTACCGACGATTGGATGAATGAGCTTTACCAAAAGATGATTAAGGCTGATGCTATAGTCCTTGGCTCACCCACTTATTTTTCAGACCTTACCCCTGAGATGAAAGCAATAATCGACCGCTGCGGATATGTGTCAAGAGGTGATGGTCATGCCTTTAGCCGCAAAATTGGTGCGGCAGTAAGTGCTGTACGCCGTGCCGGAGCTATTCATACACTTGATTCTATACAGCATTTTTTTACAATAAGCGATATGGTTGTCGTAGGAAGCAGCTATTGGAATATGAGCCTCTCCCGCGGTCTTGGGGACTACGAAAAAGATGAGGAAGGTCTTAAAACCATGACAAGACTTGGGGAAAATATAGTGTGGCTTTTGGAAAAGCTAGTGTAAAAAATTGTTGAAATTTTAGTTGTTTTGTGATAATATCTGTAAGTTAGTAAGATAATTTAGAAATATATTTAAAAGGAGAAGATTTAATATGGAACCTGGGCACTATGATAGACCAATCAATGACAATGAAGTTATGAGCGTAAAGGATTGGCTGATTACATTGTTAATTATGATTATCCCTTGTGTCAACATAATTATGCTTTTTGTATGGGCATTTTCAAACAACGGAAATGAAAATCGCAAAAACTGGGCTCGCGCTTATCTTATATTCTTAGCAGTAGGTATAGTACTTTACATCCTCTTAATGCTTGTTGCAGGTGCAGCAATTTTTGCTATGCTTGGCAGCCTTGCGTAGCATCTTTTAATCAATATTTTTATGTATAGTCAGCGCAGTTGAAAAACATCAAAGCAGGATATTTTTTTGATATCCTGCTTTTTAAATTGACTAACTTAAATTTTTAAACTATAATCAAAATCATAGTATAGTTAAATATTTCTATACTTAATTATACTTAACTGTGCTGCTTATCCACACAAAATAGTTGCTTTAGCGTTACTATTTTGTGTGGATTTCAGTATAACTTGTAAAAAACCAAATAATCTAAAGAGGAGATGGATTTATGTTATGTATCAAAAACGGCACCGTCCATACTGTAGCCGATGAAAAACCTTTTGTAGGCGATGTTTTGGTAGCACATGGCAAAATTGTTAAAGTTGGTTCTAATTTGGCTGCAGAAGCTGATAAAGTGGTAGATGCTGCCGGTCTTCATGTATATCCCGGGCTGGTTGATTGTCACAGCCATTTAGGACTTGATGGATACGGCATTCGTTTTGAAGGTCAGGATTATAACGAGCTTACCGACAGCTTAACCCCCCATTTGGAAGCTATTGATGCTTTTAACCCTCAAGATATTACTGTAAAAATGGCTGCTTTGGCAGGTGTAACTTGCGTTGCAACCGGCCCCGGCTCCTCAAATGTTTTGGGCGGCACTTTCATCGTTGTTAAAACTACAGGCGAGCGTGTTGAAGATATGCTGGTTAAAAGAAAGTCTTCGATGAAATGCGCTTTTGGTGAAAATCCAAAATTCTGCTACAGAGAAAAAGATAATGCATCAAGAATGTCAATCGCCGCTAAACTTCGCGGTATGTTTAACAAGGCTATTGAGTATAAAAATAAATTAGAAGCTGCCGGCGATGATATATCCAAAAAGCCTGCTTACGATCAAAAATTAGAGGCACTTCTTCCTGTTCTTAGCAGAGAAATACCTCTTAAGGCTCACGCTCACAGGGCTGATGATATATTTACGGCAATAAGAATTGCCAAGGAATTTAATTTGAGAATAACTATTGAGCATTGTACGGAAGGGCATTTAATAGCTGATGCTCTTGCTAAGGAAAATGTACCTGTTGCAGTTGGACCAACTTTAGGTCACGCAACTAAGTTTGAACTTAAAAATAAAACTTGGGATACACCTAAAGTCCTTGCTAAGGCCGGATGTTTAGTGTCTATAATAACTGACGCTCCTGTAATACCTCAGCAATATCTTGCTCTTTGCGCCTCAATGGCTGTTAAAGCAGGCATGGATAAACATGAGGCACTTAAAGCAATAACCATAAATCCTGCTACACATATGGGTGTTAATGACAGAGTTGGAAGTCTGGAAGCAGGTAAAGACGCGGATATTATTATAACCGACGGCTGTATATTGGATAACAATACTAATGTACTTCACACATATATTGACGGCAATTTGATTTGCAAGGATTGAAGGTTGATATAATAAATCCTTGACAAGGTATCGTTTGTGGTTTATGCTTTAAATTAAGTAAATAAAACTAGCATCATACTTTGAGGAGTTCCTCAAAAATTGCGGAATAGGGTGAGAATCCCTGCGAGCGGGTCACTGTAATGCGGCAGTAAATTACTGCCGATAAGCCAGATACGCTGTGATGTTGCACTTGCTTCCCCGAACGGAGCGATATGTGTTTATGGTGCTTTAAAAGATTGTATACATCTTAACACGTTCCGTTCAGGCGGGACGTGTTTTTTGTTTTTTTTACTTAATATTTTATTTCAACCAAGAAAGGGGTATTACCTTGAGTAAAACCAATATTAAATCACGTTTGTTTGCGGTGCTTCTTGCACTGGTCATGGTTATCGGTTATGTTCCCGTTCCCGTTATGGCGGCGAATTATGATAATAACCATAGTGAAGTTGAAGATTCTTACATAGGAGCCGGCAATTACGAACCCGAAATTTACGAACCGGAGCCTTCTCAGCGGTCAGAGCCCGAAGCAACGTTTCCTGATACAGATAATATTATAGATATATTTGCTTTAAATGCAATTATAGAAGAAGCGGATAATCTGATAGAATCAGACTATACCTTTGGGAGCTGGCAGCTGTTAAGAGCATCTCTTGCAGCTGCAAGACACATTGCAAGCAGCCCAAATGCTCTTCAAAGTCAAATTGATGATGCAGCAGCTTCTCTTAGGCTTGCCATAGATTCTCTTGCCAGACCGTCGGAGCGGGCTGCTTTATGCGAGGCTATCAAAGAAGCCGAAAACCAGGAACAAGATAGTTATACAGACAATGAATGGGCAGCATTGCAAATAGCCCTCATGTCCGCGAGAAATGTATATGTAGATGAAAATGCCGCCGAAAGTGAGATTGAAAGTGCCATATACACTCTTCTTGCAGCTATAATCGTCCCTGAAACAGGCTTAGCTTCTATTATACCTGCGTCAGGTGAGACAATTACTGTCTATATCAGCTTTGAAGGATACAATTTAGGTCATGGCTTCTATATTGAGCCTGTTAGGATGACGGTACCCACAGGCTCTAACGCAATGATCCCAACACACACCTTATTGAGCGAGCGAGGGCATGGTTTTCGCCCCGGGGGATTTCTTGATGATATAACCGGCTTTAACAGAGGTTTTATAAACCCGCCGCCTTATATTACAACAAACCTAAATGCCGCTCACGCTGTTGAAGGCGGCACCCTTAGTTCTTTTATGTTTACTCCAGCCTCCGGGTGGATGGTTTCGATAAATCATATATTGATAGGCTTAGGGGCGTCTTCCTTTATGCTGCAAGACGGTGATGTAATCCGCTGGCAGTTTTCTGTACAAGACTTTGGTGCAGACCTTGGTCTTAGCCCGGCACAAGGTGGCTGGGGCGGAGAGCTTTACACCCACACTGATAAAACAGACCTTATCCGCGCATTGTTTGCAGATGGGGTTACCTCGTCTGCAAGACAGGCGGCACTTGGGGCTATCATTAATCCCCTTGCTGCTGTATCAGAGGTTGAGACGGCACTTAACAGGCTTTTGACCGGTCAAGAGGCTCCTGTCAGCGTAGCTTCCGATTTCATTTTGCTTCCGGCTGAACTTAATGCTTTTCGCGGTTCATCTCATAATTTTGTGGCGGAAGTCCGAGACCAGTTCGGAAACCCTATGCCTAATGAAATCGTAACTCTTAGCCTTATATCCGGCGGTGCTAATCCGGTTATCCCTCATCAAAATACAACCTTGACAAGCAATACACTTAACATCGCCCATGAACAAGAACTTGGAACCATGATTGTAACCGCATCTCATGGCGGGCAAGTCCTTAATTCAACTGTCACTTTACCCAGCCCAAATATAACGGGAACAACCCTTAACAGATCCGTAAGAAGCGGTGAAACCCTTAATTTACCCTTGGCACTGTCTCCTGCCGGGGCGACTATTTACGGCTTTAGGGTGGAATGGGCTTCTGATAATGAGTCAATTGTAACCGTAGCCCTGCCGGAGGACAGTAATGGCACCGGCTCCCCTGCAGCTGCTGTCGTAACCGGAATCACTGCCGGCGGTCCTGTAGCTGTCAGGGCATATTTGATAGATACAGCAAGTAATACTGCCCTCACCACAGTAACTTACAATGTGACCGTAACCCCTGTACCTACTGGGCTTACAATAGTGCCGGGCAATGAGATTAGAACTGTTGCGGAAGGCGCGGCTATTGCCATCCCTGTAATTTTATACCCCCAAGGAGCGGCAATTACCGGATTTACCGTTGTTCGCAGTTCAAATGACACTTCTATCGCAACTGTTGCGGCAGGAACAGGTTTAAGCGCAAACGCAACCGGTATCCGGGTTGGAGAAACAATTATAAGCGCACAATTAATGCAAGGCGGCACTCCCATAGGCGATCCTGTAAGTTTTGCCACAACTGTAAATCCAATATTATCCAGAGCAAGCGCAGAAAATATATCAATTACTGCAGGCGGAGAGGAAACTTTACAGGTACAGCATAATGTTACCACACCGGTGCTTGGCATTAACCGCTTTGTACAGTGGACTTCTTCTGATGAAAATATTGCAATTGTAACAAATATCAATCCAACAAATGCAGCTATGGCACAGAGTACTTTAGTACCTGCGGTAACAGGGGTTTCAAATGGTACGGTAACCATTACAGGGCAGTTGGTAACAACGGCAGCCCGGACTCCTTTAGGCAGCCCTGTAACTTTTGAAATCACAGTGGGAGCATCTGAAAATCAAAAACCTGACGAGTACGTTGGCGGTTGGTTTATTGTCCATAGCCCTAACGGTCAGCTTCGTGACAGACTGCTCACTTTAATTGAAGATGCTTATAGTCTGCCCCCACTTAATCTGAGTGGTGTCGCAAGCACCGATAACCCCTTAATTAGGGATAGACTTGGAGTAGTTCAACGGCTTAAGATAACAGGGACAATGAATTCCGCCGATTTTCGCCCCGGTGCCGCCACAAGTGCAGTATTTGGTACAGGTCTTTTAGCCCAACATTCCGACACAGGGCTTAATATCACTAACACAGCCACACAGCCGGCACTCCTTGCCTCTTTGGCAGAGCTTGACCTTGGAGAGATAATTTCAATTACTAATGAAAATGGAGTTGAGATTAACACTTTCCCGGTCCGCGCCTTTAGAGGACTTAGAAACCTTGAAAGAGTCAGGCTTCCGGCGGACTTTGAATTGTCTAATGGTATATTCCAATTCGCCCAAAGTCTTAATACAATAGTTTTTGGTGACGGTGCCTTTACCGATAATGTATATGATTTCAGAGGACTTACGGCTTTTACATTTGGAGGCGCGTTTAATTTTGAACATTCCGGAGCAAGAGAACTTATTTTCCCGGAGGGAATATCCTCTTTCACCAATAGCATGTTTGCAAACAGTCACAGCCTGCATACAATACATTTTCACGATAATACGGCACCAACCTTCGGTACAAATGTATTTAACAATATAAACCCCAGACCTGTGGCTATTGTACCTGATAATACTACCGGGGGGTATGAGCTTGCCGGTTTCTTCAGCCATTTTCTTAGAGTTGAGTCGAGAGATACTGTTGGGCTTAACAGAACTGCGCTAAATACTATCATAGATGAAGCAAAGGCATTAAACATCAATAATTTTACGGATGAGTCATGGACAGTGCTTACCACAGTTCTTTCGGAAGCGGAAAATGTTCTTATTTCGGCAACAGTACAGGAGCAAATTGACACGGCAGCAGCAAATCTTCGTATAGCAATAGATGCTTTGGCAGTAAGAAACAGCGATGTTACTTTTATAGATGTTCCCGCAGGTACAACTGTGAGAGTGCTGCACAAGCGAAATATCCGTCATTTTGAGCCTTTTACCTCTATCCCTATAAGCAAGGATGAAACCCTCTCTGATGCAAATCGTGATGTATGGAGGGCAGCAGTCCCCTTTGCCACAGCATTTCATATTGAAGCCTTCACCCCTGGTGAAACTGCAATGCTTGCACAACGCAGGAATGCTATAACACAGCACGGTACAACGATAACCCTAGATCCTACGCCTCTTAACCAATGGGTAAATGGAAGAGGCACTGCTTGGCATGATGCAAATGTCCTTACAAATCTTGATGATACGGGAACTATAAATCTCCAAAGCGGCGGTGTGTTTTATCTTGACACTTTCCGCGTCTGGCAGGCCATGTCTGGCAATACGGAAAATTATTTTGTGGAGCCTTTGTATAACTTTGAAGTATTCGGCAGTAATATAAATGTAGAGCGGGTCGGCTCACCCGGCCGCGAACAGTTTAGGATAACTGCTCAAAGCCCTGGTGTCAGTGTCATAAAAATCACATATGACCCTATAGAGTATGTTTTGGCAAATGGAAATACGCTGTTTTTCGATGGTATAGCTGATGCTAATACCCTTGCGGTAGTCGTTAATGTTGATGGGGGCAGTTTTGACACGGGAATAACTGCCCGCAATGATTTTGACACTTATTATTTTGATAACACAGTAGGTTATCATGAATTTACATTTACACCTGCACCGGGCAGCTCTGTCCGTGTCCATAACCCTCTTAATTTAAGCCCTTGGGGAAGCGGGTGGATAACTTACACAGCTGATACCGATGGCAGCTTTACCGTAGAGCTTAAAAACGGCAGAAATATTATTGAAATTACAAACAACGGCACTGTCAGATACCATGTTGTAAGAGCGCGAGGGGTTTCTGTAACTGTTGTAAACGAAACAAACCCCGGGCAGGCTTTTAGCGTTGGCGATACAGCGAGGATAAGCATATTGGGTATATCAGACCCAATTGAGAAGCTTGCGGGCATTTACAACCCCGGCTTTGGGTCAGCTCTTGCAGCGCGTATTGTTTATACAAATGATGCCGGAGCCTCTTTTGTAAGCAATAACGCTCCTCAATACCAAACTCTTACAACAACTTTTACATTAACCTATACATTGGCTGATATATCCCAAAACGTCCTTAACGGTCATATTATGGTTGGTTCTATGGGCTCGGATTTGGGAGCCCACCGTAATATACCTCTCGGCGGCGTAGCGGCAAATATGAACGCCAGCCCTATTGGACCCTTCCCCTTCAGCGCATTGCCTGAGATTGTGCTGCCTACTGCATCTACGCCATTGCCCCCCTCCTGGGAAGATGTGATGGGTGATGCTCTTGCCTATATTGTATCGGCTGTACCTAATCCTGACTTTGGTACTGTAGGCGGAGAATGGGCTGTACTTGCACTTGCGCGGGCCGGGCATAATGTGCCTTTAGGGTATTTTGAAGGATATATCCAGCGTGTCGGCGTAATGCTTAGCGGACTTGCAGGACATACAAGCCCAAACCATACAACAGCAGGCTGGGTGTTAAATCCTGCTACCGAAAGACGTGAAGTGCGCCTTAACGATGCACAATCCACAGAAAACGCGCGCCTTATAGTTGCACTTACAGCTCTTGGGATAGATGCGTCTAATTTTGTACACAACGGAGCGGCATATGACCTTGTTGCGCGTTTAGGCAATAGACATGATGCTGCAAGTAATTATATGTGGGGAGAACGCCAAGGAGTAAACGGGCTTATTTGGAATCTTATTGCCCTTAACTCCCCTGATTGGAGCAGCCCTTATGAAATCTCTGACCGAGCTTGGGTTGGAGGGACTACCGCGTCAAGACCTATCACTCTTGACGAAAGGATAGAATGGATTTTAAACGCAAGGAATTTATCCGGCGGCTGGGCTCTTATAGGTAATAATGCCGATGCGGATATAACCGCTATGGCTATTCAAGCCCTTGCGCCTTATTACGGCTTACGAAATGATGTTACGGCTGCTGTTGACGGTGCTTTAGCCGAACTTAGAAGGATTCAGTTACCAAACGGCGGCTGGGCTTCTTGGGGTGTAGAAAATGTGCAAGGTTCTGCTCAAGTTATTGTTGCTTTAACCTCTTTGGGAATAGATCCAACAGGCTCTGAGTGGACCACTGCAGCGGACAGTAACCCTCTTACCGCTCTCCTTAGTTTCTATGATGAGCAAACAGGAGGTTTCATACATGGCGGCGGCGTTGACCTTATGGCCACGGAGCAGGCAGCATACGCCCTTGTATCTTATTGGCGATTTGTGGAAGACAAAGCTCCTTTGTACAATATGGTGGATGTATTGATACAAACACCTCCTGTTAAGCGAGCTTCCTTAGCTGCTGAAATTACCCGTGCTGAGGGGCTTAGATCCCATGATTTTACTGTACCAACATGGACATCAATGCAAAGTGCTTTAACCGCGGCAAGAAATATTTATGCCAATGCTAATACCACGCAAATACAGGTTAATACAGCAAGAAATAATCTCCACGGGGCAATTAGTGCCTTGGTAAGGGTTACTGGGGTAAATGTAGCTAACCTTACCAATGAAATTACGCGGGCTGAGGGGCTTAGCTCCGCTGATTTTACTATAACTTCATGGTCTGCTATGCAAACGATGCTTATAGCAGCAAGACAAACAGGCACCAATGTGAACTCCACCCAAATCGAAGTTGACACCGCAGCAAATAATCTTAGAAATGCTATAAATCTCCTTATAAGAGTGGCTGATTTTAGAACACTTAACAGCGAGATTTCTCTTGCAGAAAATCTAATTGCCGGCAATTTTACATCTGCATCATGGACACAATTACAAACGGCACTTAACGCGGCAAGGCAAGTGCGAAATAGCAATAACGCCACCCAAGATGAAGTTGATACGGCGGCAAATAACCTTAGGGACGCGAGAGGGCGCCTTGTCAGCACAGCAAGGGCGAGTATAAGCGTAACTGATCCGGGTGCGACAGGATCACAAACCGGAAGTTTCTTTGCTTTGCGCGAGTTTACTCTTGAGCCGGGAGAGACTGCATACAGCCTCCTTCGCAGAACAGGACTCACTATCCAATCATCCGGTCATAGCACATTTGCAGGCATGTACGTTCAATCAATCAACGGTTGGGGCGAGTTTAGCGACGGGCCTCTTTCCGGCTGGATGATTGGTATTAATGGCAATCCTATCAGTTTTTCGGCGTCTATGGCTACACTAAATGACGGCGATATAGTTGAATGGAAATTTACACGTGACCTTGGCAATGACCTTGGCTGGGGATTTGGAGGCAGCGGCATAAACCGAAGTGCCCTAAACATCGAAATTACACAAGCTGAAGCTTTAACCGAAGCTAATTACACCAACCCAAGCTGGTCTGTGTTAAATGCCGCTCTTGTGGCAGCCAGACAAGTCAACAATAACACAAATGCAACACAAGCACAGATTAATACGGCAGCAAGTAATCTGCGTACAGCCAGAAGTAATTTAGTAAGACTTAGCGGTGCTGTTATTAACAGAAATGCCCTAAACATCGAAATTACAAGAGCTGAAGGGCTTAGAGAAGCTGATTATACTTCCCCAAGCTGGTCGGCGATGCAAACAGCACTTTTATCTTCAAGGCAAGTCCTTGGCAATACAAATGCAACTCAGGAACAGATTAATGTGGCAGCAGACAATCTCCGCACTGCGATAAACGCCTTGGTAAGAGCTGATGGAATTAGAGCTATTAACAGAAACACTTTGAACGCTGAAATCACACGGGTTCAAGGTTTAGAGCAAAGTAATTACACAGTAGCAAGCTGGACAACGATGCAAGCAGCCCTTACAGCTGCAATAGCTGTGCGTGACAATGCAAATGCAACTCAGGCACAAATAAATACAGCTGCCGATAGGCTTCGTGCGGCTATAGAAGCCTTAGAAACCAGTGTCGCGGCAACTATAGCTCCTGTAATTGCAGCAGACGGTGCTGCCGTTGTAAGTGCGGAACTTGAAATTATCCATAACTTAATTGAGCAGGCTATTAATACGGGTGCCGCTGATATTACAATAACTGTTCCATCAGCAGTGAATATAAGCCGCGTTGAGGTTGAGCTTGTTTCGGAGGCAATAAGAAATATCGAATCAAATGAACTTAGCCTAACGATTCAATCTGATATTGGGACAATCGCTCTTGACATAGAAACTCTTAGAGGTATTGCAGATGGCGAAGACGATAATACGGCTGTAAGAGTTCTTATAGAGCAAATCAATGATATAAGCTCACTCACCGAAAGTCAGCAAGAGGCTGTGGGGAATAATTTTACTATTAGACTTACTATCACTGCGGGAAACAGTCAAATTTACTATTTTGGCGGGACTGTATCTGTAATAATACCTTATAACCCAAGAAGTGCAAGAGAAAATCACGACCTTTTGACTGTTTATCATGTAGATGAGTTTGGCAATATTAGTGAAATAGCAGGTGCAAGTTACAGCGGGTCACTGATGTCATTTAATACAGCCCATTTCTCAGTTTTCTTTGTAAGCGAATGGATAAGCCCGTTTATTGACGCAGTTCGTGACGACTGGCATTTTAGAAGTGTGCGCTTTGTATATTCTAACGACCTTATGAGCGGTACAGGAGCAGGTGAATTCTCACCAAATATTAATATGACCCGTGCCATGATTGTAACAATATTATGGCGGCTTGAAGGGGCACCGTCTGCCCTAAGCGGCGGTGTTTTCAGTGATGTTTCGGCCGGCAGCTGGTATTATTACGCAGTAACATGGGCCAGTGAAAATGCCATAGTAAATGGTTTAGGCAATGGCATATTTGCCCCTGGCAATACCGCAACTAGAGAACAGCTTGCAGTAATACTCCAAAATTATGCGCGCTTTAAAGGGATTAACATTTCAGCCGATTCATTTATAAGTGAATTTGCAGATGCGGACGCCGTATCATCATGGGCTTTAGGCGCAATGCAATGGGCAAACAGCAGCGGTATAATAAATGGGCGTACAATAAGCACCCTTGCACCGGGCGGTACAGCGACACGCGCCGAAACCGCAGCAATGCTTCGGCAATTTGTTGAATATGTAATGTAGTGGTAATTAGCTAAATCCGGAGGTTGAAAATAAAAATGGGTAAAATTCTTACATTTTTCTTGGTCTTTACAATCTTAATTGGGCTTATTGTGCCGGCAAATAAGATTTTGGCGTCTGAACCCTCTTGGGAGACGGCTATGAACCGCTCCCTAGACTGGATTTATGACAATATTACGCCAGGTCCCGTTATTGGCAGTGTAGGCGGTGAATGGGCAGTCCTTGCCCTGGCTCGGGCAAACCGTGTGAATGCAGATGATCCTTGGGTTCTTTCGTGGCTTTCATCCCTTGAGCGAACTCTTGCGGAAGTTGATAGGATTGCAATAAACAACGATATACAAAACCCAGCCTCTGTCGGCACATTCCCCTCAGACCTTAGGAGGTGGACGGATTTCCAGCGCGTAACTCTTGCCCTTAGCTCTCTTGGGATAGATGCGTCAAATTACAACGGACGTGATTTAACAGAGGTTTTTAGGGTATTTATCCCTGCTACGCAAAGGCATCCCTTAAACCAAACTATAAATGTAGATACCTTTGCCCTTATAGCTCTTGATACTATGCCTTACAGAGGTGATAGGGACAGCTTTATCCAAGCTTTACTTGAGGCTCAGCGGGCTGACGGCAGCTGGAGCTTAACCCCTGACCTTCCCTCCTCTGCTTTTGATTTGGATATTACCGCAATGGCAATTATTGCTTTAGCCTCTTACTACTCCAATGACATACATGTTACAGAAGCAGTAAATACAGCACTTAGCTGGCTTCGTTTGCAAGATTTTTCCGACCCTGAGAGCGTAGGTCAGACAATAGTTGCACTTACGTCTCTCGGTATGGCTTTTGCCAGTGAAGCCCATACCTATGTTAATAAGCTGATGGCATGGTTTGATCCTGCAAGCGGAGGCTTCAGGCGACCTACACCAAACGATCCTGTAAATCTTATGGCTACGGAACAAGCCGCATATGCCCTTACTGCCTATTGGCGATTTGTAAATGGCATGAGCTCCTTATATAATATGAGTGATGCTTTTAGTAGCGGGCAAAGTGGGACGACAAACATAGCACCCGCCGCAATTTCAAACAGGCACCCTGATGTAAGAATAGTTGAAATTATCTCACCAAATATAATATTTAGAGATATACAAGACCATTTTAACCGGGAAGCTATAGAAACCCTTGCAAAAAGAGGCATTGTAAGCGGGCGAAATGAAAATATCTTTGATCCTGACACTACAATGACAAGGGCTGAATTTGCCACAATCATTACAAGAAGCCTTGGGCTTCCCCCAAGACCTGCTGCTGTATTTGATGATGTTACTCCAAGTGCTTGGTTTGCCGGAGCTGTGGGAACGGCTTTCTACTATGAGATTGTAAGCGGTATTACTGAGTCAGCTTTTAATCCAAGCGGCATTATAACTCGTCAAGAAGCGGCTCTTATGGTTGCGCGGGGGGCACGCCTGACCGGATTAGATACAAACCTTGGAGATGGGGAAGTTTTGAATATATTGGCAATGTTTGGCGATTATAGGGTAGCGGCTGATTGGGCATGGAATGCTTTGGCTTTTAGCTATAGGGAAGGGATCCTGGATGACTCCCATTTTTATATAAACCCTGCAACACCAATTACTCGCGGCGAAATCGCTGAAATGCTGTATCAAATGCTTAACCGCGCCGGTCTTATTTAGGTCTGGGAGAGGGCTTTTTATGAAAAAACACAAAACAAAAATAATTACGGCAACCGTCATATTTTTAATGCTCACAGGAGCTTGGTTTTGGGGCAGCAGTCCGCAGATTTCTGCCCCTCCTTCTGATTCTCCTATCCTAATTGCAGCAGCGGCTGATACCCCTTCATATGAACCTGAGAAAGTTCGGGAAGCCGGCGAACCTGAAATTTATCCAAACTTTGCAGAGGTTATACTATCTGCTCCTTCGTCAGATGAAGAGCCCGAGGAGTTAGAGGAGTTAGAGCAGGCTGAATATGCCTCTCAGGAAATCAACGAGTCCGAAATTGAGACCTATGAAAACAAAGAACCCCCTCCCCAGAAAGAACCTATACCTAATCCTTATGATAACTCCTTCACTGTAATCTTAACTGTAAGAGTAGATATGATCCTTCATAATATGCATCTTCTTAACAGTGAAAAATACGAGCTTGTGCCTGCTGATGGTGTAATATTTCCGGCTACAGAGGTTTTGGCTTATGCAGGCGAGTCCGTGTTTAATATACTACAGCGGGAAATGAGGCGGGGCGGCATTCATATGTCCTCACGCTTTACCCCTGTATTTAACTCCGCTTATGTGGAAGCTATTAACAATTTGTATGAATTCGATGTGGGGCCTCTATCCGGGTGGGTGTATAAAGTAAACGGCTGGTTTCCCAATTTTGGTGCATCACAGTATTTTCTAAGCCCCGGAGATAAGATAGAGTGGCATTTCACTGTTGACCTTGGCCGCGACCTTGGTGTAGACTGGAGCTTGGAGGGGCAAAGAGATGATTAGAGACACTTTTGGAAGTTTTCATCCCACGGTGAATTTATTGTATTTTACTGCTGTAATAGGCTTTGCTATGTTTTTTATGCATCCTGTCACACTTTTTATATCTTTTGTTTGTGCATCAACTTATGTATTATACCTTAAAGGTAAAAAAGCTTTGAGGATGGGGCTTATATTTATACTGCCTATGCTGATATTTACTGCCGCCCTAAACCCTCTTTTTAATCACCAAGGTGCTACTATACTGGCCTACTTGCCAAATGGTAACCCCCTTACGCTGGAATCGGCTATGTACGGCATCGCGGCAGCAACAATGCTCATTACTGTAATAACTTGGTTTTCCTGTTTTAACACAGTGATGGAAAGTGATAAAATTGTATATTTGTTTGGCAGAGTAATACCTGCCCTATCCCTAATACTGGCTATATCCTTGCGCTTTGTACCTAGGTTTCTTACACAGATTAAAATTATATCCAATGCACAAAAATGCATAGGACAAGATATATCAAAAGGTAGTTTCCTTCAAAAAGCAAGGCATGGTATTAAAATCCTGTCTATGATGGTTACATGGGTATTGGAGAACGCAATTGAATCCGCCGACAGCATGAAAGCGCGAGGTTATGGTATGCCTGGACGCACTGCTTTCTCAATCTACTCATTTGATAAGAGAGATGGCTACGCTATTTTATATATTCTTTTTTGTGTGGTTACCGTAATAACAGGGGTGCTGACAGGCGCATACCATTTCCGCTATTTTCCCACAATTAGGGGGGAATGGACTGGTTTATCCACAATAACCGTATTTTTTGTATATTTTGCCCTTGGGGCATTTCCCATCATAGTTAATATAAGAGAGGATTTAATTTGGAAACGTATAGAATCGAAAATTTAATATTTGCATATAAAGAACACGAACCCTCCGCTCTTAACAATATAAGCCTTACTATAGAGCGCGGGGATTTTGTAGTGCTTTGCGGTCCTTCCGGCTGCGGTAAAACAACTCTTCTGCGGCAGTTAAAACCGGGGCTTATTCCTCACGGTCTAAAATCAGGAAGTGTTTATTTTGAGGATATTCTTTTAGGCGAGCTTAGCCCTAAAGACGCCGCAACGAAAATCGGCTTCGTGCTTCAATCCCCTGAAAATCAAATTGTAACGGATAAAGTATGGCACGAACTTGCCTTTGGCTTGGAAAATATTGGACTAAAGACTCCTGAAATCCGCCTTAGAGTGGCAGAAATGGCAAGCTTTTTTGGTATAGCAGCATGGTTTCATAAACCTGTTGCCGAGTTATCCGGCGGGCAGAAGCAATTACTTGCACTTGCCTCGGTTATGGCTATGCAGCCTTCAGTACTTATCCTTGATGAACCTACAAGCCAGTTGGATCCCATCGCCGCAGGTGAATTTCTTGCCATCGTAGCCAAGATAAACCGGGAACTTGGTGTTACTGTAATACTTACAGAACATAGGCTTGAGGAAGCATTCCCCTTAGCAACACGTGCCCTTGTAATGGATAAGGGGCAAATTATTGCTGATGGTACGCCTAAAGAAGCCGCTCTTAAACTGAAGGAATATGAAAACGGTATGTTTTTGGCAATGCCTACCCCTATGCGGGTATGGATGTCTGTTGCAGATGGTGTACATAGTATTTGTGATGTGCCTATAACCCCCCGTGATGGTGCAAAATGGCTTTTGGAAAAATCCAAAGAGATAACTAATTACGATGAATGGAAAATTGAAAAAACTCCTGTAACTACAGACTTAGAGCCGGCTCTAAACCTTGATGAAGTTTGGTTTAAATACGAAAAACACTTGCCTGATGTGCTAAAAAGCTTATCTTTTAAAGCATATTATGGTGAAATAACTGCCGTACTTGGAGGCAACGGCACAGGTAAAACAACAATGCTGTCTCTTATTGCGGGATTATATAAACCTTATCGCGGCAGCATTTATACAAATGATACGGCTTATGCTTTGCCTCAAGACCCTCAATCTCTCTTTGTCGCGAAAACCCTTCGGGAAGATTTACTTGAAATATTATCCGAAAAAAAATTATCAAAAGAAGAAACAGCGCGGAAACTGACGTATATTGAAAAACTTTGCCGATTAGAGGGGCTTTTGGAAAGACATCCCTATGATTTATCAGGGGGTGAACAGCAAAGAGCAGCCCTTGCTAAGGTACTTTTATTGCAGCCAGAAATACTATTGTTAGACGAACCTACCAAAGGGCTTGATGCTGAGTATAAACAAATATTTGCCCAAGTACTTAATGGGCTTAAATCAGCTGGGGCGGCTATTATAATAGTCAGCCATGATATAGAGTTTTGTGCTGAATATGCTGATCGCTGCGCCTTGTTTTTTAATGGAAATATTGTAACCGAAAATACCCCAAGGGAGTTTTTTAGAGGCAACAGTTTCTACACAACCGCTGCAAACCGTATGGCGCGCCATGCGTTTCCCGGTGCTGTTACCGCAAAAGATTTGATTTTGGCTCTTGGCGGCAAAATGCTGCCAGTGCCGGAAGATATTGAATTAGACATAAAATATGATGCAGCTGAAAAAGAAGTAATTACAAAGCCGCAAAACCCTCTCAAAAGGGCAAGGATACAAAAAAAGAGCCCTCTTCCTAAGCGTACTATTACTGCGGCAATACTTATAATGTTATGTATTCCTCTTACAATTTATTTAGGTATGCATTTACTTGATGACCGCCGCTTTTACTTTATCTCAATGTTGATTATGCTGCAAACTATAATCCCCTTTGCATTGATATTTGAAGGGCGAAAGCCTCAGGCACGGGAGATTATCATAATCGCCGTGCTATGTGCCATAGCCGTTGCAGGACGTTCAGCATTTTTTATGCTACCTCAATTTAAGCCTGTAATAGCGGTAGTGATTATAGCCGGTGTGGCCTTTGGCGGCGAGTCGGGCTTTCTTGTAGGTGCAATGACAGCCTTTGTCAGTAATATGTTTTTCGGGCAAGGACCTTGGACGCCCTGGCAAATGTTTGCTTTTGGTATAATTGGTTTTTTGGCAGGAGTTTTATTCCACACAGGATTTCTTCGCCGAAGCCCCGTGCCTTTAGCTATATTTGGCGGCCTTGCTACATTTATAATATTCGGAGGTATTATGAATCCTGCAAGTGTGATTATATGGCAGCCAAACCCAACTATTGAGATGTTTTTACTTGCCTATTTTCATGGTCTGCCTTTTGATATTATCCATGCGGTATCAACTGTGTTTTTTCTCTTAATCATATCACGGCCAATGCTTGAAAAACTTGACCGGATTAAGACTAAATACGGATTGGTGGAATAAAAGCCTCTACCTCTAGTTCCCGTAAAGTAGAATACCATCATTTCTACTCCTTCCTAAGTACCACATATTTCGCCGCTTGCCTCCTCCTGGAGTCAGCCATATCTGCATAATGTTTTCTTGTGGTATTTACATCCTTATGACCTAAAACATCAGCCACAAGGTAAATATCCCCCGTTTCTGTGTACAAATTAGTCCCATAGGTAGAGCGGAGTTTGTGAGGTGATATATTTTTAAGAGGTGTAACGGTTTTTGAGTACTTTTTAACGAGGTTTTGGACAGAGCGGACGGTTATCCTCCTATTTCGAAGAGATAGGAAGAGAGCGTTTTCATGCCCTGCAGCGGGAAGAGCTTTTTCGCGCTCAGCTAAATAGCCTAAAAGTGCCTCTCTAACCTCGCCGCCAAAATAAACAATCGCTTCATCACCTCCTTTTCTGACTATCCGTACACCGTTTATATCAAAATTCAAATCCGAAATATCTATGCCCACACATTCCGAAACTCTTATACCTGTACCCAGAAGTAAAGTGGCAATAGCCAAATCCCTATCTTTAGTATGCTTGTGGAATACAGCACTGCGCCCAGCCAAGGATTCCCCCGACTCTACCTCGTCAAGAAGTTTTGCCACCTCGTCAACTTCAAGCTTTGTAATCACTTTATCTTGTATTTTGGGAAGGTTTATAAGCTCCGTGGGATTGGCTTTAAGCTTTCCCTTCTTATAAAGATATGAAAACATGGTGCGGATTGCGGAGAGCTTCCGGGACTTGCCCCGCTCCTTGTTGGAATGGACTAAAAGCACCTCCCCTTCCCCATTTCGCTCATAATAGGTAAGGTGAGCCATATACCGTTCAAGATGGGAAAACCAAACTTTAGCCAAATCCTCTAAAGTGAATAACTTAGGCTCTACCCCTTCAAAATCCGCCTCATACTCACAAAGATAGCTGAAAAATATATCCAAATCATAAGCATAACCGCATCTGGTGGCAGAGGATGTATTGTCGGTAAGGCTCCTAAAAAAATCTGAACAAAACTCCGGAAGCTTTGTAATTTGTGCTTTAAGCTTTTTCTCGTTTTTGATATTCAGCTCTTCATGGTAGGTTTTTGTTTTTTTACTCATTATAAGTCCCTCGATTCCAGCCGGGTATATCAGAACGGGTAATGGCACCGAATACCTTTTCATCCAAACCCGGATAAATTTCCCCCTGTGCTGCAATAAACTCTTTAATATGCTGCCTTTTGGTTTTTCCGTCAACTGAGCAGTTGTTAAAAGAGAGACCTATGTTGTTATTTTTGATATAATTGTCAATCTCCCGCTCGGGAGTGTAAATTAATGGACGGATTGCTGTAACTTCCATCCTGTCCATAAAAGTCACAGGGGCGAAGGAAAAAATTCGACCTTCGTAGAAGAGGGAGAGGAACAAAGTCTCTATAGTATCGTCTTTATTATGACCATAAGCTATTTTATTGCATCCGTTGGCTTTAGCCACTTCGTTAAAGGCACCTTTACGCATTTTAGTACATAAGGAGCAAGGGTTTTTCTCCTTGCGTATATCGAATATAATTTCGCCTATTTGAGTTTCGATAACGGTGTATTTTACATCGTGTTCATCGCACAATTTCTGCATATTAGTAAAATCCGCACCGGGAAGCCCTAAAGAAACACTTATCCCCTCTATAGTAAATTTTTTTGGGTAAAAGCGGCGCATATGCGCTAAAGCAACTAAAAGTGCTGTGGAATCCTTGCCTCCGGACATACTGATTGCAATATGGTCTCCATCCTCTATCATATTGTAGTCATCGCAAGCACGTCTTGTGTAAGATAAAAGTCTTTGTAATTTCATTGTATATCTCCTATTTTTTACTTTTGTGTTTGTTTTAATTATGGTATACTATACTTGGCTTTGTTTCACAAAGTCTCATTGTTAGGTCAAGGAGAGCCGAACCTTGCACCGCAAAAACGCTTTGTGTTTTTACTTCATGCTCATATTTTATCAGATTTTTACACTCGGGGGAAGAGAAGTGGATAATAATTTAAAATTTACCCATCTTCATGTTCATACGGAATTTAGCCTGCTAGACGGCTCCGCAAAAATAAAAAGCCTTGTGGCACGTGCAAAAGAACTTAATATGAGCCATTTGGCTATTACGGATCATGGCTCAATGTACGGCATTATTGACTTTTACAAGGCTTGTAAGGAAGTTGGCATTAAGCCTGTTATAGGCTGTGAGGTCTATGTTTGTGAGGGCAGCCGCTTTGATAAAACCCCTGGGGGAAATGGACAGTACTCTCACCTTGTACTTCTGGCGGAGAATGAGGAAGGCTACCAAAATCTAATCAAGCTTGTATCCCTTGGTTTTATTGAGGGGTTTTATTATAAACCTCGTATTGACCACGAAATTTTAAGGCAGCACTCTGAAGGACTTATTGCCCTAAGTGCCTGCTTGGGAGGGGAAATCCCTTCGGCACTTTTAAACTCCACCTACGAAAAAGCTAAGGAAATAGCTGTTTTTTATAATGAACTATTTGGGCAGGATAATTTTTATTTAGAGCTTCAAGACCACGGCTTTATGGAGCAAAAAAGGGTTAATCCGCTGCTTATAAAAATAAGTGAGGAAACGGGCATACCTCTTGTAGCTGCCAATGACAGTCACTATATTTATAGGGAAGATGCTAAAGCTCATGAAATCCTTCTTTGCGTGCAAACCTTAAAAACCATTGAAGATGAGGATAGGATGAAATTTGAAGGGGAGGAGTTTTATCTTAAATCTCCTGAGGAAATGTATGCTATATTTAAGGGTAATGAATCGGCACTTGAAAACTCTTTCGCTATAGGTGAACGGTGTAATGTGGAGTTTGAGTTTCACAATTACAAACTGCCTAAATTCATTTTACCTGATACGGAAACAGATGGTGCTGCTTATCTTCGTAAACTTTGTGAAACCGGGCTTTTTGAACGGTATGCTGAAATTACAGACAAAATGCAAACCCGCCTTGATTATGAGCTTGACACTATAATTTCAATGGGATTTTGCGATTATTTCTTAATAACTTGGGATTTTATGCGTTTTGCAAGGGAAGAGGGGATAATGGTAGGTCCGGGGCGAGGCTCCGGGGCGGGTAGTATTGTGGCATACTGCCTTAAAATAACTAATATTGACCCCCTTAAATACGACCTAATTTTCGAGCGTTTCTTAAACCCTGAGCGGATTTCCATGCCTGATTTTGATATTGACTTCTGCTATGAAAGGCGTCAGGATGTTATTGATTACGTAATTGAAAAATACGGTGCCGACCATGTGGCACAAATTATAACTTTCGGTACAATGGGTGCCAAAGCGGTTATACGAGATGTTGGGCGCGCCCTTGCTATGAGCTATGCTGATGTTGACCGCATTGCAAAGATGATTCCCTTCGAACTTGGCATAAATATAGATAGGGCTCTTAAAATCAATTCGGAGCTTAGGACTGCTTATGATAATGAGGAGCAAACGAGAGAGCTTCTGGATATGTCTATGAAACTTGAGGGGCTTCCCCGCCACGCTTCCACTCACGCGGCAGGAGTTGTTATATCGGACAAGCCTATTATGGAATATGTCCCCCTTAACAACAACGGCGGCGTTATTACCACCCAATTTTCTATGACTGTTTTAGAGGAGTTGGGGCTTTTAAAAATGGACTTTTTAGGGCTTACCACCCTTACAATAATAAAGCACGCTTTGGAGCAGATAAAAATAAGCTATGGCAAAGAAATTGATATAGACAACATCCCCCTTGACGATAAGGAGGTTTTTGCCCTTATATCCCAAGCTAAAACCGAAGGGCTTTTCCAGTTAGAATCCGCGGGGATGAAAAACCTTATGCGGGATTTACGCCCGGAAGATTTAAATGATATTATTGCGGCAATTTCACTTTTCCGTCCGGGTCCTATGGAGTTTATACCCAAATATGTTGCGGGAAAACATACAAAAGGTGAAATTAAATACCTCCATCCAAAACTTAAGCCTATTTTGGAGCCTACTTACGGATGTATAGTTTATCAAGAGCAGGTTATGCAAATAGTCCGCGACCTTGCGGGGTATAGTCTAAGCCGCTCCGACCTTATGCGAAGGGCAATGAGTAAGAAAAAAGCCGACGTTATGGCCGAAGAGCGTAAAAATTTCATATACGGTCTTGGGGATGATGTGCCCGGCTGTGTTAAAAACGGCATACCAAAAGAGATTGGTGAGCAGATATTTGACGAAATGACAGATTTTGCCAAATACGCCTTTAACAAAAGCCATGCGGCTGCTTATGCTGTTATAGGCTATCAAACCGCCTGGCTTAAAGTCCACTACCCTATCCAATTTATGGCAGCAATGTTAAGTGCCGTTATGGGACATGCCGGCAAGGTTGCAGTATATATTGACGAGTGTAAAAAAATGGGCATAGATTTATTGCCGCCGGATATTAATAAAGGTTATTCCTCATTCAGTGTTGATGGGGACAGTATCCGCTTTGGCTTATCCGCTATAAAAAATGTTGGACGGGCTGTTATTGAGGCTATTGTACAGGAAAGAGAAGGCGGAGGAGCTTTTAAATCCCTTAACGAGTTTATAAACCGCCTTGAATCCAAGGATTTAAACAAACGCTGCCTTGAAGGGCTTATAAAAGTTGGTGCTTTTGACTCTCTCGGAGGTAGGCGGGCACAATATATCGCTTGTTATCAGCAAATTTTATCCGGTGCCTCACAAAACCGTAAAAATAATATTGAAGGACAGCTTAATTTATTTGAAATGGCAGGGGATAATGGTGACAGTAGTGATAACCTCTACGAAGATAATTTGCCTAATGTAGATGAATATACTAATTTAGAAATCCTCGCAATGGAAAAAGAGCTTATGGGTATTTATGTGTCCGGCAGTCCTTTAAGTGCGTATATGGAGATATTGGATAAATACGTAACCGATACAAGCAAGTCCTTTAACACATCAGATGACGAGGATGAGATGGTGGAAATTGGATCTTCTGATAGTGGGCTTCATGACGGTAAAAATGTTGTCCTTGGCGGCATAATAACGGATAAATCCGTCATTTACACCAAAAACAATAAGCAAATGGCTTTTATCACTTTAGAAGATACTTTTGGAACGGTGGAAATTATAGTTTTCCCGAATATTTATGAAAATCTTTTAAGCCGTTTGGCTATAGACTCTGTTATAATAGTTTCCGGCAAAGTTACTATGAGGGAAGGGGAAAATGCCAAGCTTATAGCAAATGATATTAAATTCTATAACGACCTTACGAGCGGTCTTACGGAAAATACCAATGCCACTTTGTGGCTGAAAATAAAACAAGGAAGAGAGCTTGAGGAAAATACACTTATAAACATATTAGGCAAACATACAGGTGATACTCCTGTTAATGTTCACTATGAGTATTCGAAAAAGACTGTAAAACTAAAGTCCAATTACTGGGTTGCAATTGATGATAAGCTTATTGCAAGACTTAAGGATATGTTGGATGAAGATGCGGTTGCGCTAAAATACAGCTAAACTGGGAGGGATTAATTTGGAAGCGACCCACGGAATAAATAGAATAGGGGTAATGACAAGCGGAGGTGATGCTCCGGGCATGAATGCCATAATCAGGGCTGTTGTGCGTACAGCTTGCGCCAATAAAATTGAGGTTAAAGGTATCAAGCGTGGCTATGAAGGGCTTTTATCCGGTGATATTATTGATATGAACGCCCGCTCGGTTTCGGAAATTATTCAAAGGGGCGGCACTATGCTTTTAACGGCTCGCTCAACTGATATGATGACCCCTGAAGGTCAGGAAAAAGCCGCCAATATATGCCGCTTTTTAGGGCTTGATGCTCTTGTGGTCGCCGGCGGGGACGGCTCAACAAGAGGTGCCTTGGCACTAAGCAGACTTGGGGTGAATACTGTTTGTATTCCGGCGACAATTGATTTGGATTTGCCATGCTCGGACTATACCATAGGCTTTGATTCAGCCGTAAACACTGCTATGGAAGCTATAACGAAAATAAGGGACACTTCATCAAGCCACGAGCGATGCTCCGTAGTTGAAGTTATGGGGCGTGACAGTGGTTATTTAGCCCTTTGGTGTGCTATGACAGGAGGTGCGGAGGATGTTTTACTCCCTGAACTTTCTACAAGCGAGGATGAGGTTATACGGCGTATTATAGAAAACCGTGCCCGTGGCAAACGCCATAATTTGGTTGTGGTTGCGGAAGGGATGTTTAGGGCTGTAGCACTTGCAAAGAAAATACAGGATATGACCGGTATTGAAACCAGACCCTCAATACTCGGCTATTTGCAAAGAGGCGGTGCGCCTTCAGCACTGGACCGGGTACACGCTTCAATGATGGGTTATGAAGCTGTTAAACTTATAATGGAGAAGCAGTTTAATAAGGTGGTAATATTTAAAGACGGTGCCTATTCTCATATGGATATTGAGGAAGGGTTGAAGGCAGAGCATAAATTTAACGATACTATGTATCATATAGCAAGGATGCTGGCTATATAATAAGCGCGAACTAGGAGGTTTTCATATGCTTCGTAAAACAAAGATTGTAGCAACGGTAGGTCCCGCCTGCTCTGACAAGGAAACAATTAAAAAGCTTATAGAATGCGGGATGGATGCGGCGCGGCTTAATTTCTCCCATGGAGATTACGCCTCCCATGAGACAATGATCAAAACCGTTAAGGAAGCCCGGAGAGAAACCGATGTACCTGTACCCCTTATACTTGACACCAAAGGTCCTGAAATCCGTATAAAAACCTTTAAAGACGGGGCAATAGAGTTAAAAACAGGCAGCAAATTCATCCTCACAACAGATGATGTAGAGGGTGACGAGACACGGGTATCTATTACTTATACTGATTTGCCTAATGATGTGGTATCAGGAAATCGCATACTTTTAGATGACGGCTTGATAGAACTAAAGGTTGAGGCGGTTAAAGGCTCTGATATTATCTGCACTGTTTTAAATGATGGCCCTTTGAAAAACAATAAAGGGGTTAATGTACCTGATGTATCTTTAAACCTGCCTACCCTTACGGAAAAAGATATAAATGACATAGTTTTCGGCATTAAAATGGGGGTTGATTTTATTGCCGCCTCTTTTATACGAAGCAGTGATGATATTGTGAAAATTAAGCAGGTACTTGACCGAAACGGCGGCTCCCGTATTAAGATAATAGCCAAAATTGAGAACCGGGAAGGTCTTGACAATCTTGACGCTATTTTAGACGCCGCCCACGGCATAATGGTGGCAAGAGGAGATTTAGGCGTTGAAATTATGCCGGAGGAAGTGCCTATCGTACAAAAAGATATGATTAAAAAAGCTAATAAAAAAGGCAAAACAGTTATAACAGCTACTCAAATGCTTGACTCTATGATGAACAATCCACGCCCTACAAGGGCAGAAGCTAACGATGTTGCAAACGCAATATTTGACGGCACCGACGCTATTATGCTCTCCGGTGAGACCGCAAGCGGCAAATATCCTGTGGAGTCTGTGTCTATGATGGCTCGTATCGCGAAAATGACCGAGGCTTCTATGGATAAAAACATAGGAGTTGCTGTTCATGATATAAATGAGTATAAGACAAGTATAACAGACGCTATAAGTTACGCCACCTGCACCACAGCGGCGGATTTAAAAGCTTCACTTATAGTAAATGTTACATTTTCAGGTTTCACTTCAAGGATGGTTGCTAAATTCAGACCTGCTTGCCCTATACTCGCAATCACCGCTTCACAGACTGTCTATAGGCAAATGAGCCTTATACACGGCTGCGCTCCGATTTTATGCGAGGATTGCACTGATTTGTATGATGATGTGTTTGAATATTCACTAAAATACGCTGAGCAGTCCGGCTATGCTAAGCCCGGGGATATGATTGTTATTGTAGCCGGCGTTCCTGTTGGTATGGCAGGTACAACAAATACTATAAGAGTGGCAACAGTAGGCAATATACTTCTTAAAGGCGAAGCGCATCAGACTTTAGAAGCAAAAACTTTAAGCGGGCGGGTTTGTGCTATTAAATCTGTGGCTGAAGCCAAGGAGCATTTCCGGGCAGGTGATATTTTGGTTTGCCGTAATACAAATGCCGATCTTACCCCATTTATACGCACGGCAAGCGCGATTATAGTAGGTGCCAATGAGCCGCAAAATTACGACCACGCCAAAACTACTACCGAAGCATTGGATATCCCTCTTCTCATATGCCAGGAGAATGTTTGCGAAAAAATTCCCACGGGAATAATTATTACAATTGACGGACAAAAGGGTATTATTTATAATGGTAAGCGAGAGGTTTAACAGACCGCTGGTCTGTCGTTAAAATCTGCTGTGCTATACAGTGGGTTTAATATCTGCGACCCTTAAAACCTATCAACCTAAGGAGGAAATATTATGAAAAAATGGACTTGTGTTGTTTGCGGCTATACTTATGACCCTGAAATTGGCGACCCTGATGCTAATGTAGCTCCCGGCACGGCTTTTGAAGATGTGCCTGAAGACTGGGTTTGTCCTTTGTGCGGTGTTTCTAAGAGCGATTTTGAGGAAGCATAATATGTAATTTAAATACAAAGTCCGCTTTGTGGATTTTGTATTTAAATTAGCTTACTGTAGGTATGAATTAAAAGTTCCAGTGCTATGCTCGAAACTTTTAATTCACCATAAGCACGGCAAAGCCGTGCTTATGGAATTTAACCTGCGGTGCTTTTAACTTCGATTTGCATCACCTTACTCGGAGGTTTTATGATATCAATTAGGGAGATAACGGAAGCCGGGCTTAAAATGGAGATTGTAGATAAAATACTCCACGCCTTGCCCGACTGGTTTGGTAATGAAAACGCTATACAAAATTATATAAAAATAAGTGCCGAGCTGCCTTTCTGGGGTGTTTTTGATAAAAAAGAAGCTGTCGGTTTTCTTGCTATGAAGCCTCATAACTCACTTCACGCCGAACTTTGTGTGATGGGTATATTAACCGAATATCATCATATGTCCATCGGGCGCGGGCTTTTTAATACTTTTCAAAACTATTGTATTAACAATAACTATAAATATATAAGTGTTAAGACCCTTGATAGTTCAATTAATTATGAACCTTTCAATAAAACACGAAAATTCTATAAGGCTATGGGCTTTTTGCCTTTTGAGGTAAATCAAACAGCTTGGGATGCTGAAAACCCTTGCCTTATTATGATAAAAGATTTAAAAGACGCTGACAATTCTTACAAATGCAAGATTAGGAGTAGTATTAATGGATAATATTAGAAATTTTAGTATAATAGCCCATATTGACCATGGTAAAAGCACACTTGCTGATAGGCTTATTCAAAAATCAGGACTGTTAACTGAGCGGGAAATGCAGGAACAGGTTTTAGACAATATGGATCTTGAACGTGAGCGGGGCATAACAATTAAAGCACAAGCTGTGCGGCTTATACATACCGCCGCTGATGGTAATGAGTATATCCTCAATTTAATTGACACACCAGGGCATGTGGACTTTAATTATGAGGTGTCACGAAGCCTTGCCGCCTGCGAAGGTGCGGTTTTAGTAGTTGATGCCGCACAAGGGGTTGAAGCCCAGACTTTAGCTAATGTTTATCTTGCTATTGACAGTAATTTGGAAATTTTGCCTGTAATAAATAAAATTGATTTGCCAAGTGCCAATCCTGAAGGGGCTATAAAAGAAATTGAGGATGTAATTGGCATCCCGGCATCTGATGCGCCTCTTATTTCAGCTAAAAATGATATAAATATAGCCGAAGTTTTTGAAAAGCTTGTTGAGGTAATCCCCCCTCCAAAAGGTCATATAAATAAGCCTCTTAAAGCTCTTATTTTTGATAGTTTTTACGACTCTTACCGTGGCGTTATAGTTTTTATGCGTGTTTTTGACGGCTTGATTAAAAAGGGGCAAACGGTTCAGTTTATGGCTACAGGCAAAAAGTTTGAGGTAGTCGAAGTTGGATATTTCGGTCCCGGAAAGTATATCCCGTCGGATACTCTCTCAGCCGGTGAAGTTGGATATTTTACCGCAAGTATTAAAAATGTGGCGGATACTCAAATTGGGGATACAATTACAGATGCTAAAAACCCTGCTGCCGAGGCTTTTCCCGGCTACAAAAAGGTGCAGCCTATGGTTTATTGCGGCATGTTCCCTGCTGATGGGTCAAAATACCCTGACCTTAGAGAAGCACTTGAGAAATTGCAGCTTAATGACGCGGCACTTTTATTCGATCCTGAAACCTCTGTGGCTTTAGGCTTTGGCTTTAGATGCGGCTTTTTAGGGCTTTTGCATTTGGAAGTGGTGCAAGAAAGACTTGAACGTGAATATAATATCGACTTAGTTACCACAGCTCCATCTGTTATATATAAAATATATTTAACTGACGGCACGGAGATTAACCTCTCAAATCCTGTTGATATGCCTGATGTAACCCGTATCTCCCGTATGGAAGAGCCTATTGTTAAGGCTGAAATCATACTGCCTTCCGAACATATAGGCGCCATTATGGAGCTTTGCCAGCAGCGGCGGGGGGAATATATTGGCATGGAGTATTTAGAGACCACCAGGGCCGTTTTAACCTATGAAATGCCTTTAAACGAGATAATATATGACTTTTTTGATGTGCTCAAAAGCCGCAGCAGGGGCTATGCTTCCTTTGATTATGAGCTTATAGGCTATAAGGAATCTACCCTTTGCAAGCTTGATATTATGGTTAATAAAGAGGTGGTGGATGCCCTAAGCTTTATCGTCCACACATCTACCGCCTATGAAAGAGGGCGTAAAATCTGCGAAAAGCTGACTAAGGAAATCCCCCGCCATCAGTTTGAAATACCTATTCAGGCGGCTATTGGCAATAAAATTATAGCGAGAGAAACTGTCCGCGCTATGCGAAAAGACGTTTTAGCAAAATGTTATGGCGGTGATATTACCCGTAAGAAAAAACTCCTTGAAAAGCAAAAGGAAGGTAAGAAGCGTATGCGTCAAATCGGCTCTGTAGAAGTGCCTCAAGCCGCCTTTATGTCAGTTTTAAAGCTTGATGAGGATTAATTATGGCTTTGAGTGTTTATGTGCATATCCCTTTTTGTGAGAAAAAGTGTAATTATTGCGATTTTAACTCCTTTGCTAATATGGAAGAGCATTATGAAAATTATATTGATGCTTTGGTTGTGGAAATCCGTAATTGCCCTGAGCTTAAAGATTCAAATATAGTTACTATTTTTATAGGCGGCGGAACTCCTTCGGTTCTGCCGTCTAAATATGTGTGCAAAATTATGAATACTCTAAGCTCTTTTAAAATAGCTGAAGATGCCGAGATTACTATAGAGGCAAACCCTAACTCCCTTACAAGAGAAAAGCTTTTAGATTATAAAAGTTTTGGTATAAACCGTCTTTCTGTAGGGTTACAAGCTTATCAGGAGCATTTACTTAAAATCATGGGGCGACTTCATAGTGCCAAAGATTTTTTAATATGTATAGATGCCGCTCATTCAGCCGGTTTTAGTAATATATCCGCTGATTTAATATTTGCCCTGCCCTCTCAAAGCTTGGATAACTGGGAAGAAAGCCTTAATGCTGCCATCCGAGCGAATCTTAAACATATTTCATGCTATGGGCTGACTATTGAGGAAAACACCCCTTTTTATAACGATTATAAGCCTATAGACGAGAATATTGACAGGCAAATGTATTATAGGGCTGTGGAGCTTTTAGCCGCCCACGGCTTTTCCCAATATGAGATATCCAATTTTGCCAAAGAGAACTTCCCCTCCCGCCACAACTGCGCTTATTGGGAACGGAGTAATTATATTGGCGTTGGTCTTTCTGCTCACTCTCTTTATAACAACGTAAGGTTTGAGAACACAAACAACTTAGAGTTGTATATGAAAAATGTCAATCAACCCCAAAACATAATAAGGCTTACCCAAAAAGATATTATGGAGGAATTTATATTCCTCGGTCTTCGTATGATGAAGGGGATTAGTATTGAGGAGTTTAGAGAGGAGTTTGGTACGGATATATATAATATTTATGGGGATATTATCCGTAAAAATACGTCAAATGGGCTTTTAGAAATTGAAGATAATAGGATTAAATTAACGCAAAAAGGCATAGACCTTTCAAACATCGTACTTAGTGAGTTTATATAAAAACCAGGGCAACCATATGAAGCATTTGCCGTAATAAATAACCCCTTGCCTCTTGACAATTATTTAAAGTTGATATATAAGGAGATAGGAGTGATGTGAATTGAAAAGGCGTACTATTTTTGCCATCATAGCCTTAAGTGCTGTATGGCTGATTTTTACTGAGGAAATTTCATTGCAAAATGCCCTGATAGGTGTTGGAATGAGTACAGGGTGTATGTTTTTCATCGAAAAATTTCTACCCTTCAAAGAGCTTAGCAATATTAACTTTTGGAAATTAGCCACATTTCCTTTTTACTTAATTGCTCAAATTTATGTAGCCGGTTTTCATGTTATTAAAATAGTTGTTACAGGCTCTAAAGTCGGCATTGTATCTTTAGATACCAAAATTAAAGACGAAGCCCTTAAAGTTATATTGGTAGACTCTATTACTTTAACTCCCGGTTCAATTTTACTTGATTTAGATGGAGAAAAGGTAACCTTATTATGGATTAGAGATAAAAATACGCCTGGGGATCCTGATACAGCGGACGAACAGCTTAAAAGCCGTTTAGAGCGCAGGCTTTTAAAAGCTCAAAAATAGCGGAGGTTTTGGATATATTATGATTATATTATGGATTATGTTTGTAATGCTTGCATTATATCTTATAAGGGTCTTAAAAGGTCCCACTATATGGGATAGGCTTTTGGGGATGAATTTAATCTCTACAAAAATTATTGTAGTTATTATTGTATTCGCTTCCCTTTATGAGACTACTTTCCTCTTAGATTTTGCCATTGTATATGCTTTAATGGGTTTTGTCAGTACAATTTTTATTGCACTTTTCTTGTCAGAGAGGAAATTAGGGAGAAAAAGAGGTAAGAAATAATGGATATACAAAGTATTCAGTATTTAATTGGCAATATTGTTATTAGCATAGGGATTGCCTTTATGGTATTTGGGGTTTTCGGCATTTTTTTGCTTAAGGACTTTTACCCCAGGATATTAGTAGCTTCAAAAATCGATACTGTAGGTATGTTTACCCTTATTATGGGCTTTGTTATACGCCACGGCATTAGCTTTTTTTCAGGTAAGCTTATGCTTATTATAATTATTATGCTTATACTCAACCCTCTTGTGGCACATATTATGGCGCGCTCGGCATATCTAAGCGGGTATGAGGTGGCTGAGACTGAAATTGACGATGGCGAGAGAGAGACTACTCTCAAGGAAAACTAACAATGGAGATTAATACTTATGGAAATAAATGCATTGTTTATATTATGGATAATAAGCGGCTTGTTTATTGTTTTTGAAAGCAGGCTTTATAGGATTATTATTTATTTCGGTATTTTTTCATTAATTAGTTCTGTAGTATACCTATTTTTAGGCGCGCCTGACGTGGCAATGGCAGAAGCGGGTATTTCCGCCTTTACTACTGTGTTTTTCATCATTTTTGTTGGTAAATATTATGGCAATCAAACCAATATCACCCGGGAGAAAATTGAAATTAATCAGTTTTTTAGGAAACTTAAGGGTATTACATTGCCATTTGTATTTTGTGCAGGGCTTTTTGCTTTGTATATATACACTATGCCGGATACTGCCGCATCCACCTATCTTAAGGAATGGTATTTATCCAATTTTATCTCTGATGTAGGGGGAAAGAATGCCGTAACAGCTATTTTACTTGCCTATAGAGTTTATGATACTCTCTTTGAAGCTCTTATTCTTGTGGTTTCCGTTGTGGCCGTTGTTCATATGTCTCATTTTAGCGACAGTTCAGTAAGCGACGGTCACCATAGTGAAATTGAAAATTCAGGTATGGCAGTATTTACCTTGCGAATTATATGCCCTATAATTGTCCTTTTTGGGGGCTATCTTGTAGTAAACGGTCATATTTCCGCAGGCGGAGGCTTCCAAGGCGGGCTTGCTGTAGCTACTTTTTTCATTTGCAGGTATATGGTTTATAATATTTATGATATTTCTGTTAAGCGGGTAATGCAGCTTGAAGAGCTGATTTTCCTAAGTATTATTTTGCTTTCGATTATTGCTGTATTCCTGGGGGCAGCCGCATTACTGCCTACGGCGTATTTACCAATGTTCCAGCGGGCTTATCTGATACTTATGAATGTGTTTATCGGACTTAAAGTAGCTTGTGGATTTTTCATACTTTTTTACAGGTATATCGCCTTCGAACGGAGATAGGAAAGGAGTTTGCGATGATTTTTAGGTATTTAGAAGTGTTTTCGATTATTATGTTTTTTATATGTATTTTTGGGCTTATCACTTGTAATAACATTGTAAAGTCTATTATATTTGCCTTGATGATGCAAACGGCCGTTATTATGTTTTGGCTGACTATAGGCAGGGGTTCTATCCCGCCTATTATTGATAATACAGCCCTTTTAGATAATACCTCATATATTGCTGACCCTTTGCCTCAGGCACTTATGCTTACGGCTATTATAATAGGCATATCTGTTACCGCCGTAATTATTACAATGTTAAATACTTTGTTTCGCAAGCATCTTATGACTGACTGGAAAGCTATGGAAAAAGCGGAAGATGAAGCCTTTAAAGAAAGCTTGTACGGCGACCATTTAAAAGATTAAGTTAAGCAGCGGTACTACGCTAAATGGCAAAGCCACTTTTTCGACAGGAGATAAATATGCTGACTTTTTTCGTAATTGTACCTGTTTTAATCGCTGTTTTACTATATATGCTGTCTACTCACAAGGTTGCAAAATTCATTGCCGTTTTCTTTCAATCGGCACTTGCGGTATTTGCCTTCTTCTTGGTCTTATCCATACACAGTGAGGAGCTTACTATTTTCGTAGGGACTTATGATGATGTTATGGGGATTATTTTGTATGCGGATGCTTTGGCTGCCGCTTTCGTTTTACTGACAACTTTTATATTCCTCCTTGTATCCATATATACCCTTAATCAAAAGGAAAGCCGTACTTTCTGGTTTTTGCTGTTCTTACTCGAGGCGGCTTTAATAGGGCTGTTTTTTACAAGAGATTTGTTTAATGTTTTTGTTTTGGCGGAGGTTAGTACTGTTGTTATTGCCGTGCTTTTGATGTATGACCGGGGCAAGCGCAGTATGTTTTTCGGCATGGTGTTTTTGATGCTAAGTGTGATTGCTATGCAATTTTATCTTCTTGGGCTTGGCTATGTTTATATGATGACCGGAGCGATGGACATGGCTTATGTGGCGGAGCGGATTACCAATATGACACGCAGCGAATTAGCTCTTCCCTACGCCCTTATAATGACTACAATTGGCTTTAAATGTGCCCTTGTACCCTTTTTCAGCTGGACGCCTAAGGTTAGGGTATACCCACAAGCCCCTACAGCCGTTATGGCAATACTTTCGGGACTGCAAATTAAATCTGCCATATATCTTCTTTTACGTTTTCAAGGTATTTTTGGAGTTGGGGCTTCAAGTGAGCTGTTTCTTATAATTGGTATTGCAGCCGGTCTCTTTGGCGCATTTATGGCTATATGCCAAACTGATATACGAATGATTTTAGCATATCATACTATATCCCAGGTTGGGCTTATTATCATAGGTATTAATTCGGGAAGTTATTATTCATATATAGGCGGTATGTACCATATTGTAAGCCATGCCATGTTTAAAACCACTTTATTTTTAAGTGCCGGTATAATCGTCCACTCTTACGGAACGGGAGATGCATATAAAATACGAGGAGTACTAAAGCGGATGCCTTTAGTTGCCATAGGCTCAATTGCGGCAGTTTTGGGAATAACAGGTGCCCCATTATTCATAGGCAGCATATCAAAATACTTTATAGCTTATGATGTACCTCCTTTACTTAACGCGGCAACTATTATTATAAGCCTTGGCACTATAATATCTTTTATAAAATACTCTTATATCTTTTTTGGCGACTCGGATTTAGTTGGAGATATACCTGTAGCGGAGCGAAGCCGTACAATTCCCACTCTAATTTTAGGCGTAATATGTCTTATTGGCGGTGTATTCGGCATATGGTTTATAGAGTTTTTGTTCCATACAAAAGTTAGTATATCTCTAATCGGTTATATTCAAAAATCCCTTATATTTGCCGCAAGTGTCCTTGCAGGCTTGTTTATTTACAAGCGGTTTGTAAAAGGCAATGCTTTCCTTGTGCGCTTTGGAGCTATTAATTTTGGCTTTAAAGCTGTTTGTTTTTCGATGAGTGCCTTTTTTGCTGTAATACTTATAACCGTTGCTTTTCTTTAAGTAATTTGATATAGTAATAATACGAAAAGATTCATAAGCCTTACGAAATGGAGCCTATTATGATATCTGTATTAATTGTGGATGATGCCAGCATCATGCGAATGACCTTAAAAAACATTTTATTAAAAAGCTTCCCTTTAAGCGAGGATGATATTTACGAAGCCGGTGATGGTATGGAAGCTGTAAGTGAATATAGATCAAAAAAACCTGATTTGGTGTTTTTAGATATTACTATGCCCTATTTAGACGGACTTGGAGTGGTTAAAGGGCTTTTAAAAGTAGACCCTGATGCAAAAATCATTATGTGTACCGCATCAAATGAAGAGGTTGATGTTAGGGAGTGCCTTAAAGCCGGAGCTATAGATTATATAGTAAAACCTCCAAGTCCTGAGCGGGTGGTGCAAGCCATGGAGCGTGCCATCGGCAAAAACGGCGTCGCAAAAGAGTCAAAAAAAGATATTAAAGAAAAAGTAGACGATAGTGAATTTGCCGTTTTTAAAAAAGAAATTGCTTCTTTGAAAGAAGAACTTGCGGACTTAAAACAAATTGTTGAGAATTTAAACAACAGACCTGGTCGTTAACCTCATTTTGCCGCATTTTCGGCTTATTTTTCACTATAAAACAGGTTAGCGGACAAGTCTAATTCTTAGTATGCAAGCTACGACGCCTGAACAAGGCGTCGTTTTTAAAAAAGTGTATAGTCAATTGAGACAAAAACAATCTCAGTTACTAAAGAAGGAAAAATATATGTATCATATTATTGTAAACCCTGCTGCCGGGCGGGGTCAAAGTCTTAAACAACTTCCCTATTTGACTAAGCTTTTTGACGATAATAGCATGGCTTATGAAGTCTATAAAACCACCGCACCTATAGACGCCTATGAAAAAGCCCGTGCTATATGCACAGTCGGAAGTGACGGCATAATCGGCATAGGAGGTGACGGTACTATCCAAGAAATTGTAGCGGGGATGGCAGAAGCCTTTAAAGAAGAGCCTGCTATACCAATTCCCCTTGCTCTTTTCCCTTGCGGCAGCGGCAATGATTTTGCTATTACTCTGGAAAGGGCGCAATACAAAAAGAAAAAGGGCGGACAAGCCGCAAAGACGGTTTTTGACGCGGTAATGGATAAGCGGCTTCGCACAGTGGATTTAATAAAAGCTGATGGTATGGCTTTTTTAAATATTGGTAATATTGGTTTAGACGCTCGTATTGTTAAAAACGCTATGGGGTTTAAAAAGAAATTTGGGCATTATGCTTATTTGGCGGCTGTTTATAAGAGTATAATCCGCCATAAGAACCTGCAGCTTACTATAGAGGCAGGCAATGAAACATTGGAGGGTCGATATGCCCTTGCCGCAATGTGCAACGGGTGCTACTACGGCGGCGGTCTCCCTATCGCGCCTCATGCAATTATTGATGATGCTCAGATTACCCTATGCCTTGTGGATGCCATAAGCCGCCCTATGGCTATGGTACTCTTCCCTACTCTGCTGTTTTCGCTGCATACTAAATTAAAGCAAGTACGCTATTTAAACTGCAAATCTCTGACAATTACTTTGCCCCATGCGGAGGTGCTTTGTTTAGACGGCAATTTGTATGAAAAATCCGGCAATATAAAATTTGAGATAATACCTAAAGCATTGCAGCTGTTTACATAAATCAAGAACCTATGTTCTAACTTTGGAGGAATATTATATGAAAAAAGTACGTGTTGGAGTTTGGGGATTTGGTGCTATGGGAAAAGGGATCGTTAATATGCTCCTTTCCAAAAAAGGCTGTGAAATAGTCTCTGTTGTAAGCCGTCAGGAGTCCCTCGGAGGCAAAAGTATTTTTGAAGTAGTCCCTGAGCTTAATAAAAACAATCATCCAAATGTGTTTTTTGAGCCTGATCCTCTAAAAGCTTTCCCAAAAGGTCAGGTCGATATAGTGATTTTATCCACTGTTTCTTTTACTAAGGCATCTTTCCCACAAATTAAGCTGCTGCTGGAGAATGGTATAAACGTAATTTCCACAGCGGAGGAGATGGCTTATCCTTTTGCCGGAGAACCGGAGCTGGCAAAAGAAATTGATGAGCTGGCAAAGAAAAATGGCGTATCTGTCCTTGGCACCGGCATAAATCCGGGTATGGTATTGGATTTGCTGATATTAACCTTAACCGGTGCCTGCGAAAGTGTCGATTCCATAAAAGCGCTTCGCGTAAATGACCTTTCACCTTTTGGTACTTCTGTAATGGAAGGGCAAGGAGTTGGGCTTAGGGAAGAAGATTTTATTGAAGGGGTAAAAAGCGGCACAGTAGTAGGTCATGTTGGCTTTGATGAGTCCATAAACTTGGTCGCAAAAGGATTGGGCTGGTCCGCACCCAAAATAGAACAAACACGTGAACCCATCATTAGCAATGTCTATCGCGAAACCAAATATGCCAAAGTCCCTGCCGGATATGTTGCCGGCTGCCGTCACTGCGGATGCGGATATATAGAGGGCGAAGCTAAAATAAGTATGGAGCATCCTCAGCAAATACTGCCTCATATGGAAAATGTGGATACGGGAGATTATATCCATATAAAAGGCATACCTAATATTGATATGGCAATAAAGCCCGAAATTCCGGGAGGTATAGGCACTATTGCTATGTGCGTTAATATGATACCTCATGTTATAAATGCCCGCCCCGGATTAAAAACATTACTTGACTTGCCTATCCCCCGGGCGATTATGGGGGATATGTCCGAAATGATTGAAAGGTAGGTACCCATATGATTAAAAAAGGTACTTGGATAACAATTGAAAGCGTTGTGTTGAAAGCAGCTGAGCGCGCCCATAATCTGCCTGCCGATACTCAAAAAACGGACTTAAAAAAATGGGTTAAAGGCTATCTTGAAGAGGATGGTTTAATTGGCTCCTTTGTAACAGTAAAAACAACCACCGGGAGGTTAGAGCATGGTATACTTACCGAGGCAAACCCAAGTTTTGACGTAAATTACGGCTCTTACGTGCCTGAGCTTAAAAAAATCTGTGAACAAGTTAGGGGATTATTGTGAAAAACGCAAAAGACATGAGCTACGCTGCGCTTATGGCACGCAGAAGTGATATTATGAAATCCTCCCTTGGCATAGATTATGAGACATACGAAAGAGGCTCGATTGCCTTTGATTATGAGGCTATGATGGGGTTTGGAGGCTATACTTTTGAGGATGTGCGCCGTATACAGCAAAATTCTGCCGTGGGGGATACCCCTCTTATTGAGCTTAAAAATATAACCGCCTTAATGCGTAACAGTGCAAAACCGGGCAAAGGGGCAAGGATTTTTATAAAAGATGAAGCGGGGAACCCTTCCGGCTCTTTTAAGGAGCGGCGTGCCTCTATTTCATGCCATCATGCTAAGAAGATGGGGTTTAAAGGGGTAATAGCGGCAACCAGCGGCAATTACGGGGCAGCGGTTGCGGCACAAGCGGCAAGATATGGGCTTAAATGTATTGTAGTGCAGGAATGCTATGACTCCAACAAGACAGGTCAACCTGAAATAATTGAAAAAGCACGAAAATGTGAGGCGTTAGGGGCAGAGGTTATACAGCTTTCCGTCGGACCGGAGCTATTTTATGTGTTTTTGGCTTTACTTGAGGAAACAGGGTATATGAATGCTTCGCTATACACCCCTTTCGGCATAGCGGGCATTGAAACTTTAGGCTATGAAATTGCCGAAGAGATTAAAAAGAAATACGGAAGGTTCCCTGACGCCGTAGTTTGTACCCATGCAGGAGGGGGCAATTTAACAGGCACAGCCCGTGGACTTTTACATGCCGGAGCGGATAAAACCGTTGTTATAGGCGCATCAGTGGATTTAACAGGTCTTCATATGGCAAGTGATGTAAATTTTAACCAAAAAAGCTTTACAACAGGGCACACAGGCTTTGGTATGCCTTTTGCCACAAACCCTGACCGCTCCGACGTGCCCCGCTCAGCAGGGCGACCTTTAAGATATATGGATAAGTATTTTCTCATTACTCAAGGGGAAGTTTTTTATATGACTGAGGCTCTTGCTGTTTTAGAAGGATTAGAGCGAGGTCCTGCAGGGAACACAAGCCTTGCCGCCGCTTTTTCCATTGCAAGGGAAATGGATGAAGATGAAATATTGGTCGTACAAGAAACAGAGTATACAGGAGCCGGAAAGCACCCACAGGCACAGCTTAGCTTTGCACGAGAGAATGACATAGATATTAAATTTGGCAACCCTAAAGATTCTGTCCCCGGTAAGAGTATCATATTCCCGGACAGCCCTGATAAAATACAGGCTATAGAGCAGGATTTGACGCGGCTTAGAAAGAGTTTGATAAAAAATAAAACAGCGGGGTATTCTTTAGGGAATATAACGCCGGAGGATATAAGTTTTCTTGCTGATGAAACTAAGACTGATGAGGTTTTTGTAAGGGTTTGTTTGGAGGAGTTATCAAAAGTTTAAACAAAGTGCGGCTTTTTATGCCGCACTCAGAGTGTAGACAAACCCCATTTGCATGGGGGGAAGGGTTTGGGAAACAAAGAGTTTCCCAATTTTAATCCGCAAGTCGGGCTTCGCCCGACTGAGGGAAATCCGCTGACCCGGACCGCTTGGGCGAGCAGTCCGCGTAGCGGACGACCAGCCGCAGGGGGTTGCGAAGCAAAACCTTGCAGGCGGATTCATACCTTAAGTACCTCGTTAAAATGGCTTTGCCATTTTAACGACAGGC